>JACXTT010004592.1_pt1 | contig 20464 bp, 25 predicted proteins | sample 9270951 | NCBI WGS metagenome assembly JACXTT01 (sample SAMN15532306, study PRJNA645909) | rock metagenome | isolation source: weathered quartz diorite | place: Puerto Rico | collected 2017-06-21
CGTATTCAAGGCTGTTGTAAAGGACCCTTCAGCCGGAATGACTCAAACCTAAAAACCAATTTAGAAGAACGCGGGCTCGGAGGGCTTCGATCCCTCGACCTGTAACTTAGGAGGCTACCGCGCTATCCATGTTTCGCGTCGTTTAGACTCTGCGCCACGAGCCCAGAAAAAATCAAACCTGGTAAGCATTTAAGCGTAATCAAGATTTGAAATTATCATTTCACGAATCTGTTTCCAATTAGGATCATCAGCATTGTTCCACCTTTCATAGAAAACTACATCCTTGAGGCCAAGTCGCGGCAGCCAACCTGCAGTCTCTAAATCCGGTTTCTCTGCAAACTTTGATACATTTCCAAGACAGAGATAGGCGACTGGTACAACATGCTCAGGAATGCCAAGAATTTTTTTTAGATCATCATTTGAAAGTATGCTTACCCAACCAACCCCTATGCCTTCTGTTCTTGCAGAAAGCCAAAGATTCTGAATTGCGCAGCAAACACTGTAGATCCCAGTCTCCGGTATGCTTGTACGTCCTATAACAAATGGTCCAAACTTTGATGGATCATATGTAACACAGATGTTTACTGCTGAATCTAAGATTCCTTGCAATCTGAGCTCGAGGTACTTTGATCTTTTAGGGTCATCTATTAGAGTGGAAGAACGCGTTCTTTCCTTTTCAAATGAATCCTTTACTTTTGTTCTTGTTTCGGTATCTTTGATAAGAATAAAATTCCAAGGTTGTGAAAACCCAACGGAAGGTGCGTGATGCGCAGCATTGAGTATTTTTGATAATACTTTTTCGTCTATTGGCTCAGAAGTAAAATGAGATCTAACATCTCTTCTAGAAAAGACTGCTTTGTAAAATCCATTCTTTTCTTCCGATGAAAAATCACCAATCATAGCGATAGTCATTTAATACATCTCATATTATTCTTGTTTTCTTAAACGTTAATAACGTCTACAACAAGGTCGTATTCTATCGGGCCGATCGTCTAGTTGGTTAGGATACCGCCCTGACACGGCGGTGGTCGAGAGTTCAAATCTCTCTCGGCCCATTTCTTTTTATCTGATACCAACAATATCTTTTCATGATAAAATTTACAATACGTGAAACCGAATTTCTTCAAGCAAACGAAGGATGTAGAGTCGCAACATGTGCCAAAGACATCCCCCACATAGCCCCTGTAACATATTATTTTGAAGATGGATATCTTTACTTTGCAACTGATTATGACACAAAAAAATACACAAATTTAAAAAAGAATAACAAGATTGCAATCTCAGTTGACATTTACTCTCCTACAAAGCACAAAGCCGTAATAGTGCAAGGCTCAACTACACTTATAGAAAAAGGTCCAGATTTCAAAAGATTATACGAGATTTTCTACAAAAAATTTTCTTGGGTAAGGGAGAATCCTTGGAAAGAAGGTGAGGCGCCGTTTGTAAAAATTATACCAAAGACCAAAATTAGTTGGGGTCTTGGCTAGCCTAAAATTGAATCAAAATCTTTGGTAACCGCGGTCAAAAACGATTCTATAGTAATTTGACCTTTTACCTCATATTTTACTGGCTGATTGGTTGTTATTGCCAAATATTCGTTTGAGATCTTATCGTCATTTACAAGTTCAAAAGTGTTTGATAAAGTCAGATTATCATTCGCAAAGAGAGGAGGCCTTCCTGCCTCTGGAATATCTTCTGTACTAAAATGACCTTCGCCAAGATTGCTTCCATTTGCATACAATTCATAATTTATGGTAGAGACCGTCAGTACCAATGACGTGGGGTTTTCAATGTAGAATCTTACATTAAGATGGGCTCGCTTATCCAGCTTATTCTCATCAAGAACATTAACACTCTCAAGCTTTACTGATACTTTGTTAAGATCCACTTGGAAAGAATTGGCATAAAGATAGAAAAAGACCATCATAAAACCAAGGCCAGCAAATGCGGCAAATATTACAATTTTTCCCCTGCTAAGCAAATCTAGGAGCTACGACTTCTAATTAACTAAAAAACCTTCTCAGATAAGACACTGCTCAAGTTTTGTGATACACTAGGTATTAGTTTGTGTACGATATAGTTATTATGCCGTTAGAATTGCCAAAGTGTATGTCATCAGACAGACAAATGTATCCTGCAACATGTGCAGATTGCAAAAAGGAAACACAGGTACCTTTCCAACCAAAAGAAGGAAGACCAGTATATTGTCGTGAATGTTTACCAAAACATCGTGGCGAAAGAAGATTTTAAGCTGAAATACGCTTAAACTAATTTTTTATATTCTTAACTAGAGTTAACTTTGGATTTTTAGATGGAATCATATTTCGATTTCTGATCAGAATAGATATTATTCGTTGACCTTGGTATAGATGCATGTCTTTGTTTGACGCTCTTATCATGTGGGCTCATCTTGTTGCAGCTTCCATATGGGTGGGGGGCTCTATATTCATTGGAATTGTCCTGGCTCCTCTCCTTAAGACAATCTCTAACTCTGTAGAGGGAAGACTCGGTATAATGATTCGGGTTGGAAGAAAATTTAACAGAATTGCAATTCCATCACTATTAATCCTAATTGCAAGTGGAATTTACAACTCTGTCAACTTGCTCACAAAACCATCTTTACTTTTTTCAAATAGCTATGGCCTGGTTCTAGTAGTAAAAATAATACTTGTAATCATCCTAATTGTTACATTTGCAATACATGTAAGATTAATTAGAGCTCAAACAGAAAAACGGATAGAATCAGGACAACTTTCATCTGAACTCTTGCAAAAACTTCGCTCAAAAATTATCATGCTAGGTAGGATAACCGTAGTGGTATCAGTAGCCATTTTGCTAACTGCCGCATTACTTCATTCAGGAGTCTGAACACCACATTTTTGGGCTGTAATTCAAATTATTTGCAATTATTTAATGAATTTCTGTTCTCATTGACCTTAACAGGACAAATAGAAGACCATTTGCAATAACGATTGCAACTCCAAAATATGTTAATGCCTGAACTATTCCTATAACATCTGAAACAAATCCCAAAACTATGATTGGTACACTAAACCCTACGTATGAAAATAGGTAGTATCCAGATATTGCTCTTGCATTATAAGCTCCACTTGCTTTTGAAAATCGCGCAAGTCCTCCAAGATAGGTAAAACCATAACAAGCAAGGCCTGCCAACGTTGTACCAGACAATAAGATAGCAATATTTCCTGACCAAATTCCCATCAACATCAGCAAGTATCCTAATGGTATCAGCACAAAACCTATCTTAATTGAAAATAATGAATCCATCTTGCGTGCTAGGGGCTGAGCTACTGCACCTATACCCATCACGAGGAATATGGCCAATCCTGACCAAATAGCAAGGCCTTGTTGTGCCAACTGCGAAGGTAAGATCGCAGTAGTCAACCCACTTACTGTCCAAGCAGCTGTGATTGTCAATCCAATTAGGATTGTGCCTTTTGGTATCTTTGCTAGTATCAAAATTGTGCTGTGGGATCTTTTCTGTTCTGGAATAATACTCAAAAATGCGGCAAAACAGCTTATCGTGACAATTACGATAATCCAGTAACTTGGAGGCACTAATGACTCTCCAGTCAAAAGCGCACCGCTTGTAAACAAAGCACCAATTCCAAACCCAACAGACGTGGTCGCCGCAACATATCCTGCCGCTCTTTCATGGTTTTCTGTTGATTGAGTGAGATATGCAGAGGCAGCTCCTGCACATAATCCAAAACTAATTCCTTGTAGTAGACGTGAAACGAACAATGTTTGAATTTTTGGTAGAATAATCATTAAACTGGTAGCCAATATTGCCAGTATTAGGGCAAGCAGTATCGATTTTTTTCTGCCAATGCGATCAGAGATCCCACCAAATAGAACCAAGGTAGGAAGAACTCCAATCACATAAGCCGCAAATACAACTGTAATCAATCCATAGCCATAGCCTGATAATTCTGCGTATTTGTTGTAAAGTGGAGCTTGAAGATTTACTGCACAAGTGACCAAGAACAGAGCAGAAATTACAAGTGCTGTCTGAACATGTGAATTATTATGCCGTATCATAGGATACATTTTAAGAACAATTTAACTTGGCTTTAATGCCACCGCCTTCTCAAGACATAATTCTACTCTTACGGGGTCCGAATTCAGATCTGTGGAGTCCTACTCTATAACTCGATTCTGGTAAAGATATTGTATTATATTTTCAAATTCTCCTTGTGTTATTTTACCATTTAAGAGCAGCAAAGCTGGTTTTTGAACCCAAGGTGGTATAGTATTACCTTCTACATTGAAATCACCTAATAGTGTCTGAGTCTCGTTTTGATTTTGTGGATTCATTAGCCAGCTTGCAATATTATCTGATAGCATTGTTGGTTCGTTTTTTTGTAATAATTCTAGCATGAGATCACTCGTGAGTATCTTGTATTCCGGATAACAGTTTAGCATGGTATGATTATAGCTATGATAGAAATGCCAGTTATTGCATTGTAAATTATATTCATATTTTGAGTTATCGCTTTTCCAATCAAATCCGTTTTTGATCGAAAGATCTGGATAACCATGACCTCGCACAAGTGTTATTGTGTTATCGTCATAATTTGTTGATACTTGGGAGTAGAGTGCATTTGGATACAGAAAGATAACATTTGGATGATTGGTTATGGCATCAAATTCCTTTTTTGTTACGTACTCATTATGCAATACTATGACCCGCTTGTATTGCTTTAGAATGTCCGGATTTTTGTCAACGTCTTCGTCCTTTATATGAGGATAAGAAAGTAATTTTAGAATCCATGCACCAGTTATACTTGATGCTCCAATTCCATCTACTTTATGGGGTATCTTGACTGTAAGGCAACTAGAATCACATTCTTTTCGGTAATAATCATAGAATCCGTGATCGCCATATGCAGCCTGCGTAAAGCTAGGATAAATGAACACTATGTCTTTAGGTTTATCAAACATCCCGACCTGTTTATAGAAGTCATCAAGTTCTGGCTTGAGAGATAAAGAGAGAGACGCTACATTTCCTCGTTCATCATAAATCTGTGTTATGTTAAAAAGTATCTGATCTGACGGAATATGTAAGGTCTGTTTGTGTCCTTCTGAATTTGCTATAACCTCAAGATATCCCTTTGATTCTTGCAAGTGCGACGAGATTATTGAAGCATCTCCAACATCGTTTTCATAAGTAGATGGCACAGTGGCTACGTTAGACATCATGGAAAATAATAAAATAAATGAAGAAGATGCAGCTATCACTAATTTTTGCTTTGGCAACCCCGTTGCATGTTTCTGCTGATTGTATTTCTATTTGGGCAGTATGATTTATGTATGAATACATATTACTATGAAAGAACCTAATAATATGAAATCTTGGTACAGAAAATGGTCTTGAGAGTCGGATATCGCGAACCATCAGTCCAGATATATAGGTGTGAGATTATTTTTGGACCCACTTGAAAATAAGCCATTCTTCGTTTAAAGTACAATTATCGTTCTAAAGTTACAACATTGTTTTCCAAATATTTACAAAAATAAAAAAGGGTTGAAGATTTTATTCTTCTTAAGATTTATTTCCAGTTGTTGGATCTAGGAATAGCTTGCCAGCAGTTCCAGCAGAGTTAAACATGTTCATCAGTGAACCTGCCTTAGTGTCAAACGACTGATCTCCTATTGTTCCAAGACTCCAGTTGTCCTCAATGAATTTTAGTACCGAAGTCTGGTCTGTAACCTGGTGGTCAATAAAGTTCAGTTTTGCAAATGGAGATATGACAAGCAATGGCTGCCTTGGTCCATAGCCACATCTATCACTGTATGCACCTGCCTTTGTCATACCGCAACCTGAGTCATATGTGGGATCATTTGACTGGCTGACAATTGGTGGCATTACATGATCGTACCATCCATCCGAGTCATCATACATAATGATTACTGCAGTACGTTCCCAGGTTGGCAATTTTTCCAAGTGGTTGATTGTGTTCACCAGAAATGTTTGCTCATCGAGTGGATCAGAGTAACCAGCGTGACCATCTTGATACTTTGCAGCCTTTAGGTAACTTACAGCTGGCATGTTTCCTGAATCAGCTGCTGCCCAAAAGTCCGTCAAGTCATACTGATGATTTGCCTGGTCTGTCTTTCCAATCATTGCTACCGATGTCGGTGGCAGATGGTGTGGATTTGCAGTAGAGGCATAATACTCAAATGGCTCGTGGTGTGCACTATAGTCTTTAACAGTGGCTCCACCTACGTTCACGTGTATTGATGCACAGGCCGCCTTATGAGCTGGATTTCCATCCCATAGAGTTGTTGGTTTGAATCCTCCTTGGAACCATCCCCATGTTATGCCTTTAGCATTTAGAAGATCTCCAACATTTTTGCCAGACAAGCTTACTGTTGTTGCACCAGAACAGTCATCGAATGCACCGTCTGGGTCACCAATTATTGCACCATTTGCGGTATTGTCCGGAATGTTGACTGGAGTCGCTCCATGAGTCTGACCCGATACTAGGTTTATCATGCCAGGTGTGGAGGGACCAAAGGTGCTACTGTATGAATTGTCGTTCATGGCAAAGTTTTGTGCATAGTTCCACAAAGCTGTGACGGTATTACCATCATAATAGCCCATCACGGTACTTCCATCTGGGTTACATCCACTTCCAGTGCTGCCTAATTCCTGTACAAACCTGTCAAGCAGACCTCCATCGTATGCCTTTTGCTCTGGGAGATAATCGTGGTTTTGATCACAGGTTATAGGCTGTGATCTGTCAAGGCGGAATGGATTTGCAGTGTTTGGATTGTCATTTAACAATGCTCCAGTCAAGCCATTACTTGATGGGGTGTCTTGTCTTGGATTAAACTGGGGTTCCCCCACAGGGTTGGCTGCATTAGGATATGTTCCAAAATAATGGTCAAATGATACATTTTCTTGGAAAATCACAACCAAGTGTTTGATTGGAGTAGTTGTCGTTGGACTGACTGCATATGTAGTGCTACTCAATAACAATGATGTTATGAGCAGTGCTGCTATAGTAGTTGCTAGAATTTTTGTCATCGGCTGATAATGCCTTACGGTATTCATTTGCGTGACGCAAATAGATTATGTTGGTCTATTTACAAAATATTTTTGTAAGAAAGTTTTTGATTCCTATGTATCTTACACGATCAAATTTTCCTTTACGATCTAACTAAAAGTCAATATAGAGAACTCTTTGAAGACAGAAATTATGTGGTCTCCAAATGATATGATCATAAACTGAACTAAAACATCAGATTCATCTGTAGGACAGGCAGATCTATGGAATCTTTGGTAAGGTTCGATCTTTTAACTTTCTGTAAACTACTGCAATAATGACAGAACCGACAAAAGTTGCACTACAGTATAACCAAAGATCACTTACCATTCCAGAAAATATAGCTGGAGCAATAGATCGGGCCGGATTCATAGATGTACCTGAAATGAATGATAGGAAAAAAATATCTATACCAATAACAGAGCCTATTGCAATACAACCAAATCCTCTTAGTCCATTCGTGGATACCGCTAGCAAAATCATTCCCATCAAAAAGGCAGTTGCTGCAACTTCTATTCCAAAGATTAGGGGAATAGGATAGGAGTAGTTTGGTGCGTTCGCACCAAGATTTGCTTCATTGCCTATTACAAATTTAACAAAGAGACTTGCCAGTACAGCTCCAATGATTTCTGCGCCAAGATAGAGTGGCAAGAGGTTTCTTGGCGTGTGCCTTGTAATTAAAAACCCCACTGTAACAGCGGGATTGAAGTGTGCCATTGAAATTTTTCCAAATATATATATCATTGAAGCAACAGCAATCGCAGGGCATAAAGCAACAAACCATAAACCAAATGTTCCGGCATATTTTACATCCAATACTACAGAACCAGTTGCGAGAACTACTACAACAAAAGTTCCTATTAGTTCGACAAGGAACTTCTGTTGATTAGAGGATAATCCACCAATTAGTCTAGAGACTTGCAACAAGTTCCTTTACCTTTGTCTCAATTTCATCTCTTATCTTCCGTACCTGTTCTATTGGCTTGTTTTTAGGATCAGGTATATTCCATTCCACAACATTATTTGCAAATAGTGCAGGACACGATTCTTTATCCATGCAGCCCATGTTTACGATCTTCGAAGAATTTCTTATCATATAATCAGAGAGAACTTTGGGTTTTTGTTCGGTAATGTCTATTCCAATCTCTTTCATTACTTCTACCGCAAGAGGATTAATGTTCTCAATAGGTTTAGTTCCAGCACTCAGTGGATGATAATGAGGAGGCGCAAGTTTTCTAAAGAAGGCTTCTGCCATTTGACTTCTACCAGCATTTTCAACACAAACGAAAAGTATTTTCTTCATAATACGTAATATTTATATTAATAGAGATTTATATAAATTTTAATTGATATGAATGGCATGACTCTCTTACAATGTATCTGTGAAGAAACTCGATTTAGCATACTAGATCTTTTACAAAAAAACAAAGAGATGGCAGTAAATGATATAGTTTTGAAACTACGAAAGGAACAACCATTGATATCACATCACCTAAAAGCACTCAAACAGTGTAATTTAGTAAAGACACGAGAGAATGGAAAAATGACTATGTATTCGATATCTAGCAAAGATATTGCAAATCTTATTTCTGACATAGTAAGGGCTGGCCAGAAAATGGTAACTTGCTGTGAAGTGCCCTCCTGCAAATGCTAAATCCTGTAAAAAAAGAGTAATTTTTAGCAAGTGCATCATCTAGTAAAAAGAAGAATTTTGTATTCTGCCCTCTCTTTCAGAACTTATGAAATGAATATCCTAACTGTCATTAAAAAGTAAATTGTTACTGCTTACGGGTGAACCAAGCAGTAGCAGTTGAAATTATGGGGAATGGTCTACTTGAGTCAGAAAACTCAAACATGGAAAGGACCTGAGTAGACCAACTTTTCCTTAATACTATTTTATCTAAAGATTTACTATATACTTTTGATAGATTCATAGTTATATCAATAATTTAATAGTCCATGTAAAAATTGAATTTCATGATGTGTTTACGATAGCTAAATGACGCAATAGAATCTACTGTCAGATAAATTAAAAATAAAAATTGCATTTGAATTACATGCCAACAGCATTTGTTTTAATAAACTGTGATACAGATTCGGAACAGAAAATCATTAGAAATCTATTTGAAGCAAAGGAAATCAAAGATGTACAACCCACTATTGGTTCATATGACATAGTGGCCAAGGTAGTAAGCCCAACAACTCATGAATTGAGAAAAATAATTTCTGAGAAAATTTGTAAACATGATAAGATTCGAGCTACACAGGTCTTAATTAGAACCGAACAAGGTAGAGATTTTTTGTAGATTAACTAATGAGAGATAATTTTCCGGCCACAAAGAAAGGCTCTTTAGAATGATCGCTATTCTTTTTTATGTCTTCTTTCCCCAACAAATGGGGAAATGGCGCGAGCGATACAACAGGAAGAATTATGTAATTCAATCATGCGAATTGATAAGAATGTGCGTTCTGTTGTGTTGGTAGATAAGAATGGCACACCAATTAACAGAACAAGCCGTCATGGTTTCTCACAACCAAGTTTGGAGAGGTGGAATGACATCCATTTTATGGAATGCATACTTGAAATTTCTATGGGAGCAAAATTCGATGATCTCTACGGACCAATTAGATATCACCACTCCGAAAAAAACAATTTCATTATGTTCAGCTTTCCTTTTCAGAATGATGTCATTATTGTTACAAGTACAAAAAACATTAGCCCTATCTTACTAGCCACTAAAATATCATATTTTATAAATGAAAAAATCCCACAATTATAATTCAATAATTTCCTGTTGCGATAAGAATGATCACGTGAAAAATTAATTATGCACGATACCAGTTTTCCGAATTTTGTGTAGTTATATTTTCGTTCATAGACGAGGGATTAACAAATTTTACATAAATGTCACCACCGTTCATCATTGTTGCATGTAGACCGGGAAACACAGATCTTTCATATTTCTTTTTTACAATACAGTTATTTTTCATCACAACTAACCAACGATTCACGATAGTGAATATTTTTCAAAGTAACTGTGCCTCCGCGTAATTGTAGACCGTCTCGATAATTTTTTGTTGAATTAAAATCAGATCAATTTCAGATTTAGTTATGGTCAACAATAAATAATCATCCATCTGAACCGAGAAAACTATCGTCTTTTCTCTTTCTACTATAGAATTTCTTACCTTTCCAAATTCTTTATCATATTCTTTGCTTAGTGATGTTTGAAGGGCACATTCCATGAATAACATCTCCTTTTTTTGTCCCGTAAGCTCCTTGTTTAACCCTTCATCACGAGCTATGATTTCTATTATTCTACCTCTATTATTTAGCAAAGCTACAATCTCAATCTGTTGGTCTAAACAGAATACTCGATTACAGAGTTCATTGTACCATGCATGTCCAAGTGTCTGAGATGCCATAAAATACTAGAATGAATTTGTCTATGAAAAAGATTGACCGTATAGAATTCATCCTACTATGTTAGATATGTAGTCCTATGAATTAATGCTGGTGGAATGCTTCCTCAAGAAAATTATCTATTCTTTTTTGCAAATCAGAGTTAATTTCAGATATACTTCTGTTTCCATTAATTGCTATTAGGCCATACCTTTTTTGCATTGCATGAAATTCCTTTGAAATCTTGTTCTGGTAGATTAGGAATGATTCGTACATATCATCTGAGAGACCCAGATCTGCTCCTGATTCATAGTAATCTAGGAATGAGTTTTTTTGGAAAACTCTGTGTACAAGAATACCAGGCTCTACATCAAGATAAAAGACAAGATCTGGCTTGATAGCAAAACCATAGAGATTATGTGACCATCTTCTGTCTAGACCACGTATTACATTTCTTGCTATCAGAGTGTAGATGTATCTATCAGCTAGTACAATATATCCTGCCTGTAAGGCTGGTATTATCTTGTATTCAAATTGATCAGCAAAATCTGCGGCATAAAATAAGGCAAGAGTCTTCCTTCCTAGATTGTAATCCCGCTTAGCTTCTAAAATTCCTTTACTTACTAACTCGGATCTTTTTAGACCGGTATTTAATACCGCGTGTCCATTTGCTTCCAATCTGGCGGTAATCATTTCAATCTGTGTACTTCGACCAGATGCATCAGGTCCCTCAATAACAATAAGTCTACCCTTGATTTCCACATTTTGTAAGTGTTTTATGCCATGCCCATAGAATTCTACAGGCCTAGTGTCCAAATTCTTGCTTTTCTTCTGTTTCATCGTACTCTCCTTTTGGCTCTCGGAATATTGCGAGGGAGAAGGGGCATGAGCTTTTTTCTTACTATTTTTTGTTGTTCTTCAATATTAGAAGTACCATCCATCACGGTAAATCCTTCTATCTTGGCCATGGAATCGTATTGTTCAATTATTCGACCTTGGAAAATCCGGTAACTCTCATAGGGATCGTTACTGAGATTCAGATCCATACCTGCTTCATAATACTTTAGTTTTGGTCTGCCAACGAGTATTCTGTCTACCGCAATGTCAACTGGTACCCTAAAATAGAAAACTAAATCTGGCTTGATTGCAAAATCGTATACCTTTCTGACCCATTCAGGATTGCAGCCTCGGACAACATCTCTTGCAAATGCTGTATAGGCGTATCTGTCTGCCAAGACAAAATAGCCAGCATGTAGCAACGGGAAGATGTTTCGTTCATAGCGGTCTGCAAAATCTGTAGCATGCAAAAGACTGAAGGTAGTAGGTGTAAGCAATCCCTTCTTTTTTCCCTTAGAGGTAATTTCCTTTACCATCTCAGATGAGTTCCACTCTGATTTGAAAACACTGATACCTTTGTATGCTAACCATTTTTCTAAAAGATGGATTTGAGTTGATTTCCCAGATCCATCTATGCCCTCAACAACGATAAGTTTGCCGCTTACTTTCATTTCATATCATTACTCTAACGATCTTCGAACAGATAGTCTAATTTTGAGTGTTCCGTTCTCTGAGAGAATTCAAAATTGATTTGTAGCCTCATCTGGTACCATAAATCGAAACGTAGTATTGATTATTGATCTATATAGAATACATAAGCATATGAAACTTGAGAAAATATATTGGAACTCTAAATATTTATCAAGTTCAAAAGTAGGTTCATAGAGATTGTGAGTATCTAAGTATGCTAGTACTAGTAGACATAAACTGGGTTAATTCTAAATGGATCTGTATATTCTGAGACACGGCGAAGCTGGCAAACGTTCTAGCATATCTAAAGATGATTCCAAAAGATCACTGACCTTGGAAGGACAAAGAGAAATGGTAGAAATCTCGAAAGGATTGAAGACTCTTGGAATTGAATTTGATTATATTTTCACAAGCCCGCTTTTAAGAGCACGACAAACAGCAGATATAGTAATAAAAAATGTGAAGAGCAAAAATCAAATCAAAGAATTGGATGAATTAAAACCCGAAGGAAATAAACTAAACCTTTACAATAAATTGTCTGTTTTAAGGCCTGACTCGTCAGTACTTATAATCGGTCATGAACCCTATCTTAGTGAATTGGTAGGAGAAGCAATATCACAGGGAAATTGTAGGATTAATTTAAAAAAAGCAGGACTCGCTAGAATAAGAGCAAGATCGCTGCTTCCGACGATCAATGGTGAATTAAAATGGTTACTTGCTCCAAAACACTTGAAAAAAATGAAATGAAAAACATTCGGCATATTTTTCATTTAGTAAAGAAATGTAAATCTGATCTAGATTAATAGTGAAGTGGTCATTATTGAAGCGAGGTAATAACAACTGAAAATGTCGGTAATTGACCTTGGATTTAACTCCGCAAAATTAGTTACGTATAACGTAAAAGATGATGACTCGTTTGAGGTGTCCGAACAAGAGGGAATAAAGGCTAAACTTGGAGAAGGTTTAGATGAAAAGGGTAGTCTAAACAGAAAACCTATGGCACGTACAGTTGAAGCCCTAAAGCTTTTTCGAGACATTGTTCAACAGCAGCCTATAAAATCTGTTTTACCTATAGCAACAAGTGCTGTCCGTGAAGCAAAAAATCGAGAAGAGTTTCTTGATTACGTCTATAAAGAAACTGGATTTAGATTTAAAGTGCTATCAGAACGTGAAGAAGCACTATATTCTTACATAGGCGCCATAAAATCACTCCAAATCCCAGATACACTTTTTTTTGATTTAGGTGGAGGAAGCTTAGAGATTGTCTATGCAGAGAAATTCAAAATAAAAAAGGTTCTTTCCCTGCCATTAGGTGCCTTGAGATTAACTCAACAATTTGACGGACAGGACGGAACGTTTATGGAGAAAAATCTCAGAAATATGCGGCGATTCATCCGGGATCTTCTTCCCAATAAAAAGTACTTAGGTGTAAATCGAGGCGCAAAGCTAGTTGGAGTAGGTGGAGCATTACGCGCATTAGCTAGATACGACCAAAAAATTTCAAGATATCCGCTAGACAAGATTCACAATTACAAAATGAGTTTTGAATCTATTAGCACAATAGTTAAACGATTGTCTAAAATGAAACCTAATGATATCTCGAAAATTTCCGTTATAGGATCAAGCAGGGCTGAAACAATTACAGCTGGTTCTTCTGTAATTAATACCTTAATGGAAAAATTCGGTTTCAATGATCTTTACGTAAGTAATCATGGTTTAAGAGAGGGAGCACTTTCTGTATTTCTTGAAAATCAAAAGGCATATCATATGAAGAACATTACCTCAGGACAGGTACGTCAAACAATAGGGTTAGCAAAACCTAAACAAATAATTCAATATTCAAATTTCATTGACAATTTATTTTCAGTAAAAATAATCAGTAAACGTGAATATCAAATTCTTTTGTATGCTAGGAAAAAGATGCAGGAGAAATCATCATTTAACAACCCGCAAAGCTTATTCTATTCAATAATGGATGAAGACATGTTTCTTAGTCATTCTGATCAGTTAGTGCTAGCACTTTCATTAGTTCATACAAAGCATATGAAAACTGCTGATTGGTTATTTTCAAGATACAAATCAATTCTCTCACAGCAAGATAAGACTGTAATAAAGAAAATTTCGTCTATTATTACATTGTTAAAAGTGTTGGACCAGACAAAATCTAAGATCGAATTGAAAAGATTTGAATCAGGTATAGTCGAACTGAATGTAACACAGATGAAATTATTTCCAAAATTATTATTTCAAAACACTCTAAAAAAGTTTGAAGATGGGCTTGAGATACATGTTATTTGTATGATTCGTTCAAATCACGGAGAAACTCAGAATACATCCTTAGAATTGTAGATTCAGATTTACTTTATTGAATTTCTTTTTCTTAAATATCGCAACGAATTTTTGATATTTTTGTTCTCTTTCCAAAATTTCTTGTCTTATAATATCTGTTAGTTCTATCGGAATTTTGGAATTCCTGATAAAATTTAACACAATGTCATTATCATGAATGGCGCCTAGTTCGTCTTGAATTGTTCTTAAATCTCTGAGAATCCTCAGTTGTTTTGTCTTATTCACAGTTGATTCTATTGTATACCTGAATTTCTTGAAATCTTTTCTTAATTTGTGAAGTTCTTCAACCTTTTTATCATCCGAAAGTACTATTGGAACGTTTTCCCATATGTCAAAATTTAATTCATTTATGATTTTTTTGATCCTTTTCCGTATTTTTGATTCCGAAATGTCATCTTCTGCTATCATAAGCGGCTTTAATGTCTTCAATTTTAGCGCCAGTTTGTGTCCTTCTAGCACGTTTATTTCTCGTTGGTGCGCCAAATTTGAAATAATTTCGGAGAACAGATTTGGATTTTTTTCCTCTAATTTGCCGCAAATAATGTCAAAATCCCTAATCTGAGTATTAATTTTGAAAAGAGCTTTTGCTTGCGCCACGTAGATCTGTATCTTTTTATCTCGTCTTAGTTTTCCTGGCAATATTCTATATGCTGCCTCTAATCGTCTGATTAAAATTCTTATATCGTGGATATTCTTCTTCTCAGGATTTGTGATGTAATCATTTAATTTTTTTATGAATCGACTGGATAGTTTCTGGAATTTTTTTAGAAATGTTTTTTTCTGTATATGAATTTTTGTCATCTCAATCGTAATCAGTATGGATATGATAGATTTGTATTTTAATCCGTTGGAAAGATACTTGAGTTAGACCTATTCAAGTTTATCCTTGAGAGTTTTTTCTGAAATCACATCTTGAACTGTTTCATTGATGACTGCCTCAGCAATATCGCTTGAATATTCTGCAGTTCGACGAATATCTTCTAACACAAATTTAATTACACTCGAATATTTTTTTGATTCTTCTAGGTTATCAGTAAATTCCTTCTCTTTTTCTGCTATTCTACAGGCGTCAGTTGCCACCGTATCTGCAAGAAGATAATCTCGTTTGTTCAAAGCTAAAAACGAATCTTCAAATACTTTCAGAGATTCTTCGCTTAGCTTTGTGATCTTCTGCAATAATGAAGATTCGACCATTGATTTCAGGAATTTTACTCTGCTTGCTATTGAAACAGCATGGTCAGCTATTCTCTCAACAGATTTGACTACGATTCTATAACTAATACAGTCAGACGGTTTCTTCAGACCTATGTCTCTTAGTATTCTTTCATGTTCTACTGCGAGAGTGAGATTTCTAAGTATATACAGGCTGAAACGATCCACTTCATCATCTAAATGAACAATTTCTTCTCCAAGCTCTGCATTGATTTCTTTTAGTGCATCTATCGCTTGTCTGTGCATGGTTGATGTAAGCAGAAACATTCTCCTCAAAGCATCATTGATTGAAAGTTCTGGCAAACTTGTTAACACTTGAATCGTTATAGTTTCTGGAGTAGATTCAACAATTTCAGTGCCTATCATATTAGTTCGTACAAGATCTCTAATAGCTTGCTTATGATTGAGCTGAATTCTTCCAACCTTGCTTTGTATCTCAATCATTTGATATCCTGCAAGATACATAGCTATTATCTTCCTTTGAATTGATTCTATAGAGTCTTTTTGATTGATTATTGCTTTTGATTTTGTGATTCGCGAAGATTCAAAACCAGATGCTGGCAAAAGTGCTAGAGAATTATTTGCGTTTCTTATTATGGAAACCGGATCCCCCGTTTTCAAATGCATGTCATCTACCCATTTTTTTGGCAATGATAAAACGTATGTTGAACCGCCAACAAGCTGTAGTTTTCTAACCTCTTTCTCATTGACTAGCTCTTCCATTTGATCTCTCGTGGGGATTACAGGTAATATCAGTTCTCACCATAATCTACTATATTCTATATAGTTCTATATTGAACTATGAGAACTTGGGAGATTATGGTCGATTTTCTCATATTATTTAGGCGGATCAGTTACATGTGTACCCAAATGAAAGCTACTAGGAAGTCCTCTGTAGTAGATAAAATATTCAAGATCGCTACCCTTGTAGCTGCTACTTACGTGCTTGCAATTATTATTATGATTGTAGTTAACCTCACTTCTGGTTCCGCTCAAGTGTGGCAGAAAGAAGGATTAACATTTCTAGTGGGATCAGCTTGGAACTCGGTTGAAGGTAGAGAATCTTATGGTGCAGCTCCATATATCTTGGGAACTTTTGTGACTGCAGGTATTGCCATGGCAATAGCAATGCCAATTAGTTTTGGAATTGCGATGTTTCTATCTGAACTTGCACCTAAGATAATACGAACACCTATCTCATTGATGGTAGAACTTCTTGCAGCTGTCCCTAGCGTGATATATGGATTATGGGGACTATTTGTTTTCAGAGATTATGTCAAAGACTGGATAGAAACTCCATTGCATAACACTTTTGGTGATAACAGTATAATATTTTCTGGAACCCCGTTTGGACTGGACATTCTTACTGCTAGCATAGTTCTGGCTATTATGATAATTCCTACAATTTCTTCAATTTCAAGAGAGATTATGTTAGCGGTACCAAATAGCCAACGTGAAGCGGCATACATGCTTGGCGCAACAAAATGGGAAGTTTTCAGAATGGCTGTTATACCATATTCAAAGTCTGGCTTAATTGGAGCTACCATACTAGGTCTAGGAAGAGCAATAGGGGAAACCATGGCTGTAACTATGCTAATCGGAAATTCTACTGGACCAGCTGCTTTTCCTACATCATTATTTCAACCGGGACAGACAATGGCAAGTATCATGGCAAATGAATTTGCCGAAGCTAGTCAAGGAGGACTTCACTTGGCAGCACTAATAGGTATAGGCTTGATTTTATTCATTATAGCTCTTATCATCAATATGGTGGCACATCTTCTTGTTGCAAGGATAATAAAATCACACGAAGGCGCAGTACTAGCATGATTACAATTGAACAGCGAGCAGAATTCAGAAAGCATTTCAAGTATAACGTAGGTAGGCGACTCTTGGTGGATAAGATTCTAAAGGGTATGGCACTCGTTTGTGTCGCACTTGCCATTATACCACTTGGAAGCGTACTAGTTGATGTCTTTGCCAATGGCTCAGCGGCATTGACATTTGATTTTCTTACTAAGGTGCCTGGAGCCGTAGGTAGTAATGAACCGGGAGGAATTGGACCAGCTATTCAAGGGACTTTGGTATTAATTGGAATGTCCTGTCTAGTGGGAGTCCCAATAGGTGTTTTGGGAGGAGTGTTTCTCTCAGAATATGGTAACAACAGGTATGGGCGAACTGTCAGATTCTTCAATGATGTACTTGCAGAATTTCCTACTATCGTAATTGGTGTATTTGCATTTGTTGTAATTGTTTTGACTTTTGGTAACTTTTCAGTTTGGGCCGGAACATTTGCACTTTCAATCATTATGTTACCAATTGTAATGAGAACAACCGAAGAATCTCTAAAGTTAGTTCCGGTTACTTACCGCGAAGCAGGTTATGCTTTAGGAATTAGAAATTGGACAATAGTTTTAAAGATAGTAATAGCCAGTGCAAAAAGCGGACTTTTGACAGGAATTATGCTTGCAGTTGCAAGAATAACGGGGGAGACTGCTCCTCTAATATTTACAATCTTGGGCAGTAGCCAATTTATGGCAGGTCTGGACGGTCCAATTGACGCACTTCCTCTTAGGATTTGGCGGTTATCATCACTTCCATACGATAGTGCTGTAACTCAAGGATGGGGCGGTGCTTTTGTTTTAATAATCATAGTTCTCTCTATCAATATTGGAATAAGATATCTGTTCTTGCGAAAAAAGCAAAGAACATTATTAAAGTTCAAGATGTCAAGAGGTGTATAATGATGGAAACAGTAACGAAAACTCCAACTAAAGAAAACCCTACTGAAGCCATAAAATACAAACTTGTTGCAGAAAATATTGTTGCAAGCTATGATGGTGTTGTGGCAGTAAAAAACGTCTCAATGAAATTCAGAGAAAGAGCAGTTACTGCACTTATAGGCCCGTCTGGATGTGGTAAGACTACATTTTTGCGTTGTCTTAACAGAATGCATGAACTCACAAAGAATGCAAAACTAACTGGAAGGGTTTTACTTGATGGAGAGGATCTTTATTCCACAAAGGTTGATCCTATAATCAACCGAAGAAAGATAGGAATGGTATTTCAAAAGCCAAATCCTTTTCCTACAATGTCTATTTATGACAACGTTGCAGCAGGTCTGAAACTTAACGGTGTTCGAGATAAAAGAATGATTGACGAAGTAGTAGAAGGATGTCTTAAGATGGCGTTTCTCTGGGATGAGGTGAAAGATGACCTGAAAAAACCTGGCATGAGTATTTCTGGTGGGCAACAACAACGCTTGTGTATTGCTAGAGCCCTTGCTATTCAACCAGAAGTTCTATTAATGGATGAACCTGCGTCAGCTCTTGATCCTATAGCAACTCAAAAAATTGAAGAAATGATACATGAGTTAAAAAAAGAATACACAATAATCATAGTCACACACAACATGCAGCAGGCAACCAGAGTTTCTGATTACACTGGTTTCATGTATCTGGGAGATCTAGTTGAATTCGGGGAAACCAAACAAATTTTTGAAAATCCGCGTAATGAAACAACCGCGAAATATGTTCAAGGTCAATTCGGTTAGAAAATGACGCGCCTTATAGATCCACATCTGACCCATCTATCAGAACTAATGAAACAAATGTGTGAGCTATCGTTGAAAAGTACGAATCTTGCAATTGATTCGTACGTGGGTGGTCAGAACGCGAGAAAGGAAGTTCTTCAACTCTCAAATGAAATGATGGACTTGTACGATAAAGTAGGAGAATTAACATTTGATATGATTCTGAGATATCAACCCATGGCAAGTGATTTTCGTCTTATACGTTCTTCACTTGAGATCTCTTATGGATTTACTAGGTTAGGGAGATATGCGTATGATATTGCTTCAGTAAGAGATACTTTCGGAGATCTTTCGGAGTGCAAGAACGAAGTTGTCTACACTTTGTCGGGAGAAATTAAACACATGGTACAGTTGGCAGTAGAATGTTTTGCCACACTTGACCTGCAAAAGGCTCAAGAACTTAGAACCGATGAAGATCTGGTTGATAAATATTATAATAAACACTTGCCAATGCTAATTACCTTAAATAATGTAAAATGTGCTCTTGCAGATGCCTTAGTTCTGAGATACATGGAAAGAATGGCTGATCATGCTGCCTTCATCGGTGATTCAGTAAATTATATTGTCACTGGTGCACGAAAATATAGGTAATCCCGCTATTCAATTCATTCTATCAAATGGATCTATATAGATTATAGTAAATTATGAAATCTATGATGGCCAAAGGTAAATAACATATTTTTTACGTAGGTTCGTTGACAAAAAAAGTCATTTTAGGATTAGCAATTATGCTAGTCTTAATCATACCAGCAGCACTGGATGCAATGGCTCAAACTTCAGTAGCACTGAATGCAGGTGGAGCAACCTTTCCGTTTCCACTAATTGATAAATGGAGAGTCGAATACCAAAAACTTCACCCAGAAGTTACCTTGAACTACCAGTCTATTGGTAGTGGTGCAGGAGTCAAACTTTATACACAGAAAACAATTGATTTTGGTGCATCTGACGCACCATTACAACCAACTGAGGCTGCTCAAGTACCGGGAACTCTTCACATTCCTGAGACAATAGGAGCCGTTACTGTATCCTATAATATTCCTGGAATCGCAAAAGGACTCAAACTAACTGGTTCAGTCATAGCAGACATCTTTGCGGGAAAGATAACCAACTGGAATGACAAAAAGATCACTGATCTTAATTCTGATCTGACCCTACCAAACCAGAGTATAGTTGTGACACATCGTTCTGATGGTTCTGGAACGACCTTTGTCTTTACCAGCTATCTTTCTGCAGTAAGCTCAGACTGGAAGACCAACATTGGAGCAGGTAAATCTGTTCCTTGGCCAATAGGGGTAGGAGCTCAGGGTA
>JACXTT010004593.1_pt1 | contig 20463 bp, 13 predicted proteins | sample 9270951 | NCBI WGS metagenome assembly JACXTT01 (sample SAMN15532306, study PRJNA645909) | rock metagenome | isolation source: weathered quartz diorite | place: Puerto Rico | collected 2017-06-21
GGCCATCGCCGAGGCAGCCAGGGGCGAATTTCTACTGCTGGTCAACAACGACATCGAAGTGCTGTCGCCGGATTGGGTGGAGCGGTTGCTGTTCTACGCGGAACAGCCGGACGTGGGGGCGGCTGGTGCGCTGCTGCTCTATCCGGACCGGAGCGTGCAGCATGCGGGCGTCGCGCTTGGGTTTCGCGGCACGGCGGATCACGTCCATCGGCGCGCCTCGCCCGACGCCGATGGTTACGCGGGTTCGCTCGCCTGCGCGCGTGAAGTTTCCGCGGTGACGGCCGCTTGTCTAATGGTGAAGCGATCGCTGTACGACCAGGTGGGTGGACTCAACGAATACTACCGCGTGCTCTATCAGGACGTGGATTTCTGCCTGCGGCTGCGGGGCCTCGGCAAGCGGAACATCTACGCGCCCGGGGCGAGGTTGATCCATCACGAATCGTACACGCGCCAGACCGACTACAACATGCTGGACCGGGCGTTGATGATTGACTGTTGGGATGAACTAATCGAGCGCGATCCGTACTTCAATCCGAACTTCAGCCGCGAGGCCGTGGATTACCAGGTTTCGGCAACTGCGGACCTCGGCGCAGCGTAGACAAAATCGCTGTTCAACTGTCTCTACCCAGTGAGGGATATTTTCCATGTTTCGAAAAGTACTGATTTCCACATTTGCAATCGCCGGTCTTGCGCTCGCGCAAACCACCAACGCGAGAACGCCCTTCATCCGGGCCTCCGGAGAGGGAGTGGTCTCCATCAAGCCGGACCAGGCCCGAATCACCCTGGGCGTGAACACGCAAGGCGCGACGGCCGATGAGGCCACTCAACGGAACGCCGAGATCGTGACGAACGTCCTGAACGAGGTCAGAAAGGCGATTGGCACATTCGCCGACATCAGGACGATCGGGTTCAACGTCTCACCGTTTTACCGCACTCCAGTGCAGGGGCAGCCCGCGATCATCGCCGGGTACACAGCGACCAATAGCGTGGAGGTCACGATGACCGATACGTCATCGGTCGGCCGGATCATCGACGTCGGCGCCAAGGCAGGAGCAAATGTCATCAGCGGCGTCCGCTTCATGCTGAAGGATCCGCAGCCCGTGAGGGCTCAGGCATTGCGGCTCGCGACCCTGCAGGCCCGTGCGCAGGCCGATGCGATCGCGCAGGGGCTCGGAGGCAAGGTCGGGCGGATTCTGGCGGCCGTGGACGCCAGTGCCGCGTCCACAATTTCGATTCGCGATACAGCAGGCTTGGCCGCTGGCGCGGCAGTGACGACACCGATCGAGTCCGGGAATCTCGAAATCCGCGCCACTGTGACGATTGAAGCCGAAATCGTCATTTAACTTCACCTACTAACCCGCTCGCCACGGGAAAAGAAAAGGCCCGCTTGCTCCGAAGAGCCAGCGGGCCTTTTTGATTGGCAGATACTGGCTGCGCCGGGGGCAACAAAGCAGAATGCCCGCCGTGCCTCGAGAGGCGCCGGCGGGCATTCTTTTCGCGAACGATTGACTCCGCGTCTTCCAGTCTAGAAGTAGTAGCGAAGCGAAAGCTGCATGGTGCGAACGTCGTTGCTCTTACCCGTGATCTTGCCGAAGGTCGACAGATTGGTGGGGTTGAAGCTTGCGCCGCTCCAGTTCGGGTGGTTGAAGACGTTGAACGCTTCAGCGCGGAACTGGAAGCCCATGCTTTCCTTGAGCGCGAACTTCTTGAACAAGCCCATGTTCCAGTTCTGGAAGCCGGGTTGATGCAAGGCGTTGCGCGCGCCAGGGGTGTTGTTGAAGGTCCCCTTGGCCGGTTCGGTGACAATCAGATTGCCGCTCGAATCGGTGGTCTGGAACCAGTACTTGGCGTCGCTCGCGCCGTTGAGCGCGATGTCGTGAGTGATATTGGGGGTGCTGTTGAGGATCCACAGCTGGCCGCCGCAATTGAAGCTTCCATCCTGGCCTACGCCAGCGGAGTCACGGCCAACGCCGAAGCCGCAGGTGGTGCCGGTCTGGAACTGGGTGATGCCGCTAAACTGCCAGCCGCCGAGAACCTTGCCCATGAGTTTGGATTGGTCGCGGAAGAAAGGCAGTTCGTAGAGGTAGTTGGCGATGAAGACGTGGCGTACGTCGAAGTCCGACTGGCCCCACATGCCGGCGGCGTTGTAGGTGTTCGGAATGATGTCGCGCTGCGCGGATCCGCTATCCATGCTCTTCGAGAGAGTGTAGGAAACGCCGAAGGCGAGGCCCTTGGCGAAGCGGCGGTTGATGGCCAACTGGAACGAATTGTACTTCTGGTTCGCTACGTTGTCCGTCTGGCGGATCGCGTTGTAGCCCTTGTAGGGGCGCAGCGCGTCGATGTTCACGCCGGGGTTGGCTATGATGACATCAGGAGTCGGCTGATTGATGTTGGCTTCGCGCTGCATGTGCAGGCCGCGGCGGCCAACGTAGCCTACCGAAACGAGCATCTTCAGGGGCAATTCACGCTCAACAGCGGCGTTCCACTGCCAGGACTCGGGGTTCTTGAACGCCGTGCTCTGGGTGGTGACCGTCAACGGAAGCGAATTTGCCGTGGTGCCGCCAGGGTTGTCCACGTTGCCGTAGGAAACGCTGGCTGTGGGCTGGAAGGGCGGGTTGCCGCCGAGGAAGATGGAGTCGCTCACGCCAAGCTTGGTGAAGAAGCGGCCGATGCCGGCGCGGACGACGGTCTTCGAATTGGCGGAGTAGGCCAGGCCCACGCGAGGCTGCCACTGGTTGTAGCGAGTCTGCGAGAAGCCGGGGTTGTACTTGCCGCCGCGGAACAGGTAATCGTACTGGGGATCGGTCGCTTCGGGGAAGCGGCCCTTGGCCGAATCCGGCCAGCCGGTGCCCGGGATGACCATGCCGTTGTAGCGGTCACCCGAGTTCGGGACGATCGTTCCGTTGGTGTTCACCTTGACAGCCTTTGAAGGATCATACAGGGCGGGGTCGAACACGATCATGTTGCGCCACAGTGCGTTGAACGGCGTGATGACGGTGTAGCGGACGCCATAGTCGAGGTGCAGCTTGTTGGTTACCTTCCACGAATCCTGAGCAAACCCTTCATACATGTTGCCGCGGAAGATCGTGTAGGCGCGCTGGCCGAGTTCCGAGTAGGTGTCGAACAGTCCGAGGGCAACGTTACCCAAGGCTACGCCGGAAGACGGCTGCCCCGAACGGGTGTCGGTGAAGCCGAACTGGCCATTCTGGTTGTTGGTGCAAGTCGGGCAGGCGCTGACGTTTATTTCATCGTTGTCGTTTTCTCCGGAACGCTCGAACGAGAAACCGAACTTCAGAACGTGGTTGCTCTTGATCCAGGTGAAGGTATCCGCGATCGTGTAGATCGGGCCCGTCGAATGCGACGGATAGGGACCACCATTCAAGGCGTTGAAGTTGCCGATGTTGACCGTGGGGATACGGGTGTTGATCAATTTGCCCTGCGGGAAGATGTAGGGATAGTTGATGCCGACCTTGGTGCGATCGAGGAAGTTGGCGCCGTCAACCGGGATGTACACATTGTCGAGGCTGACGGTGGCCAGGAGTTCATTGACCTTGTTGGGAGCCACCATCCACACGTAGTTCAGAGAGTTGGTCTGGTTGGGACGATCGAAGAACTTCGGGGTGAAGGGCGTGCCGCCGTCGAGGGGCTGATATTCCTTGAAGCTGTACGCCATGCGGCGGAACTGCAGGCGGTGCTTGTCGCTCAGGTTGATGTCGGACGTGAGCGTGTCTTTGCGCTGATCCTGCGGGTGGCGGAGGCCGGTGTACCAGAACTGGTTGCCGTTGATGGGCGCCGTGAGATTCGGAACCGGGTAGGCGTTCATGATGCCGCGGCCGTTCGGGCTGAGTTGATTCGCCGGGATGATGTTGCCGGGTATCGGCAGCTTGGTGTTTGGATCCACAAGTTGCTTCACGGAGCCGTAGTAGACGTTCTTCGGATCGAGCAGTTCGCTGAAGTTGCCCTGGCGCATGAGCAGCGAGGGAACCGCCAGGGAGTTGGTGTCGAGGAAGCGGTAACGAACCCATTCCTGGCCCCAATACCAGAAGAACTTGTTCTTCTCGGTGTTAAACTTGCCCGGAATATAAACCGGTCCGCCCATGTTGTAGCCGAACTGGTTGTAATGATACGGCGGAACCTTCTGGAACGCCAGGAAGTCAGGACCGATTTGGTGGTTGCGCGTCCAGGTGTTGGCGTTCAATGCGTCGTTGCGAAGGTAATCGTACGCGGCGCCATGGAACTGCTGGGTGCCGGTTTTGCTGATCATACGGATCTGGCCGCCAGCCGAACGGCCGTATTCAGCCGAGTAGTTGGAGGTGAGAACCTGGATTTCCTGAGTGGAGTCCACGTCGGCGGCGCCGATGCCGGAGCCATTGGAACGGGTGCGAACGGCCGGGGCGCCATCAAAGGTGATGATGCTTTCCTGCGTGCGTGCGCCGTTGATGTTGCTCGGGCCCTGGCTCATGCCGAAGCCGGTGCTGCCGAGGTTGCCGCCACGGGTGCCGGGAACCAGGTTCGCCATGAAGACGGGGTTGCGGCCTGCGAGTTCGAGGCCGTCGATCTGTTCGCGGCCGATTTGTTTCTGCACAGTGGCCGATTCGGTCTGCAGCACCGTTGAGCTTGCGGTGACTTCCACCACTTCGGTGGCCTGACCGACCGTCAGCGAAGCGTCAACCAATAGTGCGGCGGCTGCATCGAGTTTATTGTTCGAGCTTTCGAACTTCTTGAAGCCCGCAGCTTCAATGCTCACGGTATACAGCCCAGCGGGGATGCTGGTGATGATGTAATACCCGGTCTCATTCGAAAGCACCCGGCGCTCGACGGAGCCGGCCGTGTTGCGAACGAGGACTTTTGCATTGGGAACGGACGAGCCGGATGGGTCTTTAACGAACCCTTGAATCGAGCCGAGATCCGACTGCGCATAGGCGGCCATGCCAAACAACAGGCAGGCTGCCACGAGCAGCACGATGCTCCGGAAGGAACATACACGGTTCATATTGACTTATCTTCTCCTTAACCTGAGAACTAGGCAGCTACTGCGAGAGGAACTGCCAGGTTCGATGTTGACGGCGGGGAACGCACCAGTTTCACCAAGCAGCACCGGGGAACCTGCGCGGAGGCGGGTTGCCGGAATCAAAGCTGAAATTGGAGCGCCACCGCTTGGAAGGAATACGCCGCCCGTACACGCCAATGAATCTCTCGTTGGCGCGAGTCCACAACGTTGGACTTTGCGATCTGCCCGGCGCACGTATTTCTCCCCTGTTTGTTCTCTATCACGCGAACACAAGGAGCCTGGTCGAAAGCGTCAAACTATGGATCGAACCGAGACTACCATGCGCCGCAATCCTGAAGCGATTAGGAGAATCATGTCATATCGGCAAGTTGAAGTCAATCAAGCATTTCCTATTGCTTCACTGAGAATTGAAATTCATCGGCCCGTCATATGACGCCTGGGTCACGGTTAAGGTTTTATCAAAGAGAAAGTAAGGCGCGCGCCCGCCTCCCGGAAGCGAATCCGGCTCCAGCAGTCTCAAAGCCGATCTCCGTTCGATTTTGGGAAACCGAGGTGACGCTTCGGTTGAAGCGTTGCTCCGCTACTCGAACACGTGCACCGCGATGCGGTTCTTTGCGATGAAGTCCCAGTCGTACTGGACCCCGAGCCCCGGCCCTTGCGGCACTGGGAAGCAGCCATCCTTGCCGACGCCTTCGAGCATGTCGCTGTAGCCGCACTTATAAACCGGCGGAACAGCATTGGGCGTGCCGGGACCGACAAGAGCGACCTCGTAGTAGTTGGAATTGCGCATCGCCGACATGCAGTGCCGGTGCGCTGGTCCGCTTGCGTGGACCTCGCAATCCACGCCGAAAGATTCGGCCAAATGGGCGATCTTCATGCAGCCGGTAATGCCCATGTCGTACTCAGGGTCGGCCCGCAGGAAGTCTGTTCCCTCGGCAATCAGAAAGTCGGCTTTGGGTTCGAGTCCACGGACGTGCTCGGTTTCGAGGAGCGGCGTCTGAATCATCTGCCGCAGCTTCTTGTGCGCGTAAGCAGAGACGCCGGAATCGCGGAAGGGGTCCTCATACCAGAAGAATTTCGCCTCGTCGCAGGCGCGGCCGACATAGAGGGCATCGGCGAAGGTGCGCAACTGGCAGGCTGGGTCGATCATCAGTTCCATGGAATTGCCGACGGCGGAGCGCACATGCAGGATGTTTTCCGCTTCCTCGTGTTTGTTGCCTTCGTTCCAACCGTGGATCTTGTAAGCGCGATAGCCGAGTTCGCGGCACTGGAGCGCGAACGCGGCGTGCGCTTCTTTCGATGACAGCGCGCCGTTGCGGTCGCTCATATAGGTGGATGCATATGCCGGAAGCCGTTTGCGGTAGCCCCCGAGAAGTTCGGATACGGACGCGCCATACTTCTTGCCGGCGAGATCCCACAAGGCGATGTCGAGCGGACCATGGCCCATGTGGTCGAACTGCCGGGCCTCGCGCTTGAGGTCGTCGTAGATTTCCTCGCGATGTTCGGCTTCGCGTCCTATCAAGTACGGCGCAAGCATCTGAGTCTGACCCAATGCCGATGCCGAACCCACCCAGTGCGTGACATACTCGCCGCGCAGTCCGTTGGAGGTTTGAATCACCGTGGCGTACTTTGTGAGCCGCGTCACCGCGCCGGGCTTGCATCCCAGCGCGCCGATCGCGGCGCCGCCTGCGGAACCCAGGTTCGGGGCGTCGAACTGGAAGACGTGGATCTCGATTTTGTCGATCTTGCTCATGGTCAGGTATCAGCTCTTCATCTTCTTGGCGCGCGGGTCTTTAGAGCGAAGTTCTTTGAAGCTGGCCAGGCACTTTTCCGCCGTTTCGAAAGGAGGGAATTCCGAGCCTTCCTGCTCGATCAGGTAAAACTCGATGCCGCCCGAGCGTTCCGCGGCCTTGAAGATTTCCACCCATGGCGCGCTGCCTTCGTTGAAGAGCGCTTTGTAGCCCTTCTCCTTCGACCATTCCTTGCAGTGCATCGACTTGATGCGGCCGGGATTCTGTTTGATCCAGGCGACCGGATCGTAACCGGTCTCGACGCAGGTGCCGACGTCGAGCTGCAGCACGACGTCTTTGCTGGTGTTGGCTGCGATGACCTCGATAGGCCGCTGCTTGCCATCGAGCGGCTTGAATTCCAACTGGTGATTGTGATAGCCGGGCAGCATGCCCACGGCCTTCAATTTCGAAACGGAAGCCTCGAGCGATTCGGCGACCTTCTTCCAGCCATCGATTCCTTCCACTTTGCCGGCGCTCGCCATGACCACGAACCGGCTGCCGAGAATCTGGTTCAGTTCGATCGCCTTGGCGAGTCCTTCGGCCGTGAAGGAGTTCGGGCTGTTGTGCGTCGAGAAGCACTTGACGCCGAGATCGTCGAGCAGCTTGCGGACTTCTTTGGTCTGGTCAATGGTCCACGAGAAATAAGGAGCGTAAAACTCCATGCCCTGATAACCCATCTTGGCGACGGCCTTGATGGTCCCCATGAGATCCTGTTTGAGCTCGTTGCGGACGGAATACATTTCGAGACCGACAGGGATCTTCGGCTTGGGCGCCGCGAACGCAAGCGAAGGGGCCGCCGCCGCGGATGCCGCTGCCGCAAGAAATGAGCGGCGCGTAACAGGTGTCGTCATCATGTAAGCACGATATCAGAATGCCAGCCGTCTAGCGTGCCAGGAACGCGAAGGCGGCGTCGAGAAACGCGTTCCACTTTTCTCCGAAGACCGGGCCGTGGCCGGCATCTGGAACGATCCACAGACTGGAGTTTGGGATCGCCTGCGCCATCTCGACGGAAAGACTTACTGGATACAGCGGATCGCGATCTCCCTGTACGATCAGCGTGCGGGCGCGGATGATGGAAAGAAGCGGCGGCGTGAGATCCATGTCGTCGTAGCTATCCGCAAATGCCTCGGTGCTGTCTAGAATCGCTTGGATTTGGGCGTCGCCGCCGGGGTGGGTGCGGCGTAGAACCTCCATTTGCCCGGCTGACAGAGTATCCCGATAGTGGCGCATGATGGCGCGCGCCTGCGCGGGGAAATATGGAGTCGCGCTGACCAGAACCATCGCATCGACGCGAGAAGGCTGCATCGCGGCCATGTGAAGAAGCGCGTTGCCTCCACCACTGACGCCAATGCCTTTAATCGACGAAATCTGCAAATGGTCGAGGAGCGCAAGCGTGTCGGAGGCGGCGTCCTTGTGGCGGAACGGCTTCGCCAAAATGCCCGACTTGCCGTGGCCGCGAAGGTCGGGGACGACTAGTTGAAACTTCGCGCTCCAGCGCTCGATCGCCGGTCTCCAGTTTTCACCAGAACCGGAGAATCCATGGAGCAGCAGGACGGGTTCGCCGGTCCCATCCACCTCGAAATAGAGTGATGTGCCGTTCAGCGTGATCGTCATGGGCGGCGTGCGCCTTTGTGTTCCGGAGGTTAGCACGAGCGTGGCCACCGATCCTGATAAACTGCTTCGCAATGAACCAAGCGCCGCAATCGGATCTGACAGGCAGGATCGCCGTTGTCACAGGTGGAACCTTCGGAGTCGGCCGCGGGGTCGCGAGCGTGCTCGCTGAGCGAGGAGCGCGCGTGTTCGTCACCGGGCGGTCCGCGCACGACGATGGCGCCAACACGGGCATCACAGGAATTCGGTGCGACCACCGCATCGATGCGGAAGTGATCGCAGCCTTCGAGCGTGTGCAGACCGAAGCGGGCAAGATCGACATACTCGTGAATAATGTCTGGGGCGGCTACGAAGGAATGGTCGAAAATGGCGCCTTCACTTGGGGCAAACCATTTTGGGAACAGCCGCTTTGGCGGTGGGATGCGATGTTCAGCGCCGGTGTGCGCGCACACTACCAAGCCAGCCAACTGGCGGCGAAGTCCATGGTGGCGAACCGCAGCGGACTGATCGTCAACATCTCCTTCTGGGCCGCGCAGAAGCATATCGGGAACGTCGCTTATGGGGTGTCGAAAGCCGCGACCGACAAGTTGACGGCGGATATGGCAGTCGAGCTTCGGCCGCATGGAGTTGCCGCCGTGTCCTTGTATCCGGGCCTGGTGCGGACGGAGAAAGTGATGGAGGCCGCAGCCTGGCTCGACCTTTCGAATTCCGAATCCACCCAATTCATTGGACGCGCTGTGGCGGCGCTTGCCGCGGATCCGAATGTCATCCGCCACACCGGCGCGGTGTTGGTCGCCGCGAGCGTTGCGCTGGAGTATGGTTTTCAGGACATCGATGGAAAGGCGCCTCGGCCCCTGACTCTCGGCGATGTTTGATGCTCTCCTGGTATTTGCCGGCTAGCGGTTGCCCGCCGCAACGCTGGAAATCCAGTTCAGCACCACGTTGATTTTCGGAACCGGGATTTCGCCGTCGGGCTCGACGAACAGGAATCGCTGGCCATCCCCAAAAACGGCGTATTGTTCCGAAAGGGCGTCGAACAGTTTGTGCGGCACGCCCAGTTCGAGCGCATCGCCGAGCTTCACATCCACGGCCATCAGCGTCTGGCGCTCGAAGTAGAAGAGTTCACGGCCATCCTTGCGCCAGCGCATGCCGCTTCCGCCGCCGGTCGAAACCCGCACCTTGTCTCCTAACGGTCCGCTTGGCGAGCCGGGCTGAAAGGGACGCAGGTAGACCTCGGACGAACCCGTCTCATCAGAAGAGTACGCGAGCCATGAGTGCCCTTGGCTGTCGGCGATTGGAGATAGAAATCCGCCGATCTCGTTGAACTCCGTCTTGAGCAGGGAAATCGGTTTTCGGTCTCCCTCGAGCGGAAGCACCCAAAGGTCCCACTTGGTCACCGGATCCAGTTCGTAATAGAAAAGGAAGCGGCCGTCGCTCGACCAGCTCATCGGGAACTTCAAATTCGGCGACTTCACCAGTAGCTGTTCCGGGCCGCTGCCGGCTATGGTTTTTGCATACAGATCGTAGGCGCCCGAGCGATTGGACCGGAACGCAATGCGCGAGCCGTCCGGCGACCATCGGGGCGCCTGGTTGGACCCATGGGCCGCCGTCAGCCGGGACGAAATGCCCCGGTCCAGATCGATTCGCCACATCTCCTCCATCGAGTTTTCATCGACACCGTTGATCACGGCGTTCTTCTCGCGTGGATCGAGCGACGGGAACTGACTCCCGGGAGGCGCCGGGATCGCTCGAAGCTGGATACCGCGGCGGTCCCGCAATATGATCCGGGCGCCTTGCTGCGGCGCCGCCTCCTGATAAACCAGGGCGCCATTGGCGGAAATTGAAAACATGGCCCGTCCTGTGAGTCCCCAATCCATCCCGATGGGTTCGGGGTAAGGATGGGGTTCACCGGTGATGCGCAACGTGGAGGGATCGAAGCGGCGCGCGAGCAACGCCGAGCCTTGCGGAATCAGCAGGTACCCGGGTTCGGCAAAGAGAGCGTGCCGCCATGAACGCACGAGCGGCGCATCCATAGGCTTTGCGGAGGAAGAAGCGTCGAGCGAGCCGGCATACACGCCAGTATTCTCTTCGAGCGCGCTCCACACCCAGTAGATGAAATGGCGGCCATCGGGAAGGAATTGGGGGAACCGATGGGCGATTTCCTGGCGCGCGGCGTTGAGGCTGGTGACCGGCGTGGGCGTTCCACCGCCAGCCGGAACCCGGAAGAGCCCGCTCCCGGTGGACTGCGGTTGAAACAGGATATCGCCTTGCCGGTTCCACGCGGCGCCGCCATACAAGAGCGCCGCCGACGTCACCTGTTGCACCGTGCTTTGTCCGCCGTCGTGGAAGTCCACCCGCTTGATCCCGTTACGGGTCATAAAGCCGATGGAAGTTCCGTCGGGCGACCAGAACGGATAAATCGCTCCTTCCGTGCCGGGTAACAATTGGGCGTTGAATGAGTCGATGGAGCGGATCCAGAGTCCAGAACGCCCCCCGGATTCGCCAAATGCGACTCGCGTCCCGTCGGGAGATACGGCTACTTCAGCGTTTCTCCAGTTGGCCGGGGCGGCGAACGAAAACCGCACGACCGGCGCCGGGGAAGGCTTGCGGGTGAAGTATGCGAGAGCGAAAGCGCCCGCAATCAGGGCCGCCGCCAAAGCGGTGAACGCGATCCACAATTGAATACCGCCGTTGCCGCGAGGGCGGCGGTGTTCCTGCTCTACGGTTCCTGGAGCGAAATCCTCCGCCGCGGCGGCTTCGGGCTCGTTGGTTGCAGCCGGATCCGTTAGCAACGGTTCCCCGGCTTCCACCTGGCCCTCTCCTCCCTCGGACGGGTCCGCCTGGGCTGCGGTCAGGTTGCCAGCAATGCGTTCCACATCGGCAATGAACCGGTAGCCTCGCCGCGCCACCGTCTCGACATACCTCGGCTGATCGGCGCTTTCGCCCAATCCGTCACGCAGCTTCTGGACTGCGGCGTTGATGCCGTGATCGAACTCCACGATGGTGTTGCCGGGCCACAGCCGGTCCCGGATCTCTTCGCGCAGCACCACCTCGCCCGGATTCTCGAGGAGGATGAAGAGGATTTTGATGGGCTGTTCACGGACCCTGATGCGTATGCCGTGCTTTCGCAGCTCCCCTGAGCGAACATCTAATTCGTAGGGTCCAAAACGGTAGATTCGCGTCGGTTGGGAAAACGGGCCAGCCACTGATTCACACGATAACACACGAGGCAACATCCTTTGTTTCAATAAATTGCGCGACGACCCGCAGATGATCCTCAGATGATCGCTCCTGCATTTGGGTAGCAGGGCCAAAACGGCAAACTGGCCTTACGGCACTCCATGTCAGAGGCACGTATGCGCAAAAAATCAAAGTCCGGACTATTTCTTTTTTTGTTGCTGGCGGGGACTGGCTGCTGTTTGCTGGCATCCACCGTAACCGGCGACGCCATTCCCCCGCTAACCATCAGGGTCACCAACGCCGCCCGAATTTCCAACGCAACGCTTGCAGAGGGTGAGAAGCTGGCAGGCCGTATTCTGGCCGCCGCTGGAGTTGTGGTCACGTGGGTGGATTGTTCAGCGGAACCGGCAATGTGCAGCGATGCCCCGAAAACCACGGAATTTGGATTGTATGTCGGAAACGCCAAACCATCGCAGTCGGCCACCGGCACGCTGGGTTTCGCGGTGGTGAATCCTAAGGAAGATGTTCGCATGGCGGGCGTCTACTACCCGGCCATTCGGAGCATGGCGGACCGGCTAAAGGTCGAAGACTCCGATGTTCTCGGCGCCGCGTTCGTTCACGAAATCGGCCACGTGCTCGGGATTCGCCACGCACCGCAGGGAGTGATGTCCCCCCGATTCGGTTGGAGGCACATCAACCAGGCCGGAAGCGGCCAGCTGCTGTTTTCCTCCCGCCAGGCAGCGGAACTTCGATCCGAAATCAGCCGTTGGAGCGCGATGGCTGTGGCGGCAAAACCCGCATCCGCCGCCCACGGGGCAACAGGCTATTGAGTTGGCGCCGCCGTAAGAATTAGCTTGGAACCTGCCCGATAGCCCATCGCCCGGTACATAGGTTCTCCCTTCTCCGAAGCGTGCAGGGTGGTTCGCGTCACACCCATCGCCCGATGTCCCTGCTCCACGGCATGCCGTACGACGGCGCTGGCGTACCCTTTGCCTTGCGCCTCTGGCCGTGTCGCCACCAGTGCGACATAGACGGTCCCATTCACAGGTAAGACCGAGGCTGTCGAGACAGCCTTTCCTTTGACGTATCCCACATAGGCATGCCAATCGGGCGGCCACCATGCGGCGCTCGCCATGCAGTCGTATTCCTCCGGCCGCATTCCATAGGCGAGTGCATTCAAGGCCGCCAGATCGCGCGCGGACTCATCCGTGCCCACACGGCGGATGTCGAGGTTCGCCGGTGCGCGGCGGCGTGCCGGAAGCAGATTGTCGCAGTCCATCGCGGTCATCGTCATGGCCGGCGTCAAGCCCGCTTCTTCAACGAGCGGCTCCCATCCTTTCGGCAACCAATCCAAGCGGAGGATTCCCGCAACCGGGTCCGCGGAATCCGCGGATCGGGTGAGAGCCGTTGCGAGTTGAGCTCGGAAAGCCTTCGTCGAGGCGGCCGGGCGATTCTGCACCCACAAGTTGAAGATGAGCAGCGGCACATTGCCAAAGCAGGAAGCAATGCCATTCTCCTGCTGAAATTTGGGCGACGGGAACCGGCTCGTCATTAAACGCCAGGCTTCGATGAAGAGTGGGATGGCGTCGTCGTTCGTCAAGATTCTCAGTTCTTCGACGCCCCGAAGCAATACAACACACCGCGGGTGCGGACAAAAATCCTGCCATCGTGCAGGGCAGGAGTCGCATGAACCTCATCCGCCAGATCGTTCGTCGCCAGCACTTCCCACTGCGCGCCGGCTTTCAGCACGGTGATTTTGCCTTCGCCATTGGCGAAATAGACCTTGCCATCGGCAGCCACCGGCGAGGCGAAATACTCGCCGAGCGATTCGCGATTGCGCCCTTCCTTCAACAGACGGCCCGTCGACGGCTCGAGCGAAGTGATGACGCCTCCATCGCGAACCATATAAAACACGTCCTGATAAACGAGCGGAGCGGGAATGAATGGCAGGTTCTTGCGAAAGCGCCATGTGACGGATTTGGGATCCATCTTGCCTTCCGCCTTATCCGCGCGAATGGCGATGGCCCCGAATTCGCCGCTCCCCATGCTGCGCGCCTCATTCCATTCTTTGGCCGTGATGAAGTTATCGCCGTCGGCGTCGATCCATCCGAAGTGCTCGCCCAACTCCTTGTCGCCCTCGAATTCCGCGCGCGACAGGCGTCCGTCGCGATCTTTGTCGAGCGTCGCCAGTTGCGATTCGAAAGTGGGCATGAACGGTTCCCCCGTTCCGTTGGTCGATACAAACACCGTATCGCCCAAGGTCACGGGAGTTCCGAGGCCGCCCGCGGAGCCAACCGGCATCCACCACCGCGACTCACCGGTTTGGAGATAGTATCCGTCGATTCGCGTCGAGCCCAGAACGATTAATTGCGCCGGACCTTTCGATGGCTGGAAGACCATGGGATTCGCCCAGCCTTCCACGGGGCCGATCCGATCCGTTTTCCAACGTTGCTTTCCGGTTTTGCGATCCACGGCGAGCAGAAAAGATCCGGGCTTCTGGTCGCAGACCAGGATCACCATCTCGCCAGCCAGAACCGGAGAAGAGGCCATGCCGTAGAAATTGCGGAAGGGTCCGAGAGGCAGGGTCCAGCGTTCTTTTCCGGTTTCCGCATCGTAGGCCGCCAGTCCGAAATCCGGAAAGAACACGACCACGCCGTTAGCGTCCGCCATCGGAGTTGGCGATGCCGGATCATTCGCTTTATAGGTCTTGGTGAACTGATCGCGCGGAATCGCGCGCCGCCACAACTCCTTGCCTGTCGCCGTGTCGAAACAAAGGGTCAACAAACGTCCGGGCTCGCTGGCGGTCAGATAGAGCCGCGTACCCGCGATCACCGGTGAGGACTGCCCATATGGGATCGCGGACTTCCACACCACGTTGCGGGTTGGCGAGAATTCAACTGGATAACCGGTGGCCGAACCGACTCCGGAACCATTGGGTCCGCGAAACTGTCCCCAATGCGGCGGGTCCCCGGCGTGGGCTGTGAGGCATGCCGCAACGTTGCCAAGCGCCAGCGCCAGTACGTAGGGATTCCACAACATTGGATTCAGTGTACAGCAGTGGTGGAGCCGCGAGAAGGACCGCAGGACAACGATTCGGCATACAATGGCCGTGGACAAGGAGATCGTTCCCACTCATGACAACCTCGAGACGCAACTTTCTCACTGCGGCAACCGCCGCGGCGTTAGCCGCCGAATCGGTTGAAGCAGCGCAGTCTTCGGCAACAGGAATCCCCACTCGCCCTTTGGGAAAGACCGGCGTGCAGGTTTCCATGCTCGGCCTCGGCGGCCACCATCAGGCCCGTCCCACAGTGGAAAGCGAATCGTTCCGGCTGATTCACGCCGCGATCGACAACGGCATCACCTTCATGGACAACGCCTGGGATTATCACGATGGCCGCGCGGAAGAAGTGATGGGCAAGGCGCTGGCGATGGATGGCTATCGCAAGAAGGCTTTTCTCATGACCAAGGTATGCGACCGCGATTACGCGGGCGCGATGAAGCAGCTCGAAGACAGCCTGCGCAGACTACGCACCGACGTCATTGATCTCTGGCAGTTCCACGAATGCAACTACTATAACGATCCCGATTTCATTCGCGATCAAGGCGGCCTGCGCGCGGCGCTCGAAGCGAAGAAGCAGGGCAAGATCCGGTTTATCGGGTTCACCGGCCACAAGCATCCGCGCATCCACCGCAGGATGCTGGCGCTCGATTTTGCGTTCGACGCCTGCCAGATGCCGAACAACGTCATGGACTACCAGTTTGAAAGTTTCCGCCACGAAGTGATGCCCGAAGCCGCAAAGAAAGGCATGGGCATTATCGGCATGAAGGGGTGCGGCGGCGAAGGCAATATGCTGAAGGACGGCGTGGTGACGGTCGAGGAATGCTACCGCTACTTTCTGTCGCAGCCCGTCAGCACGCAGGTGGTGGGTCTCGCGAACATGGAAGATCTCAACCGCGCGCTCGAGATCGCCAGGAGTTTCAAGCCGATGACCGCGCCTGAATTGCAGACCCTAAGCGCGCGATTGAAGCCCGTAGCGGGCGACGGCCGCTACGAGCACTTCAAGACCACGCAGCGTTATGACGCCGCGCACCACCGTAAGCAGCATGGGTTTGCGTAGGCGCCATATGCCGTCACAAGAGGCGCTACTGAGCCGGACAGCCCATCGCCAGGCTAATCTTTTGAGAGAGTTCGCAAATCCGCTTGTCGCTGAGTACGCGCAAGTGAGTATGGGGCTGAACCAGGCTCTTCTTTAGAATGGTCGTAACGTCTTCGGCCTTAGCCGCAGAATCCGATTGCAGCCCAGTTTCCCCTGCGGAAAGGAAGACATGGGTAGGTGCGCCTTTATGGACGCTTGTTGTCAACGGTACAACCAGGACCGTGTCTGCACGCTCATGACGGTTTCTCGCGTTTACTGAAACCACGACAACAGGCCTTCTGCCCTTATCTGGCGGATCGACTGGCAGTTGCACAAACCAGATCTCGCCTCGCAACGGGATCTCGAAGGTGACGGAGGCAGTTAGGCCCGCCTCTGGCTTATGAATTGCGATGTTGCGAAATCACCCCATTCGGCGTGCTCTCTCGCGTCGACGTTATTGAGCGCCGAGTAGTAGTCCGAAATTGAGTTCTCCAAAGAGGAACGCTCATACTCCCGGCGGGCGGCCTGCAAAATATCCTCGACAATCGACGATACTGACGCCGCATTCCGTCTCTCTCGCACGGACTCGAGGAACACGACAACTTCGAGCGACAGAGTGAAGGTTCTTTTTGCCTTTCGATCTCTCGTACTGATTGCCTTACTCATTGTCCTACCTGTGAACGTACTAGCGCGTCGACGGTGACGGCGTCGGTGCAGCATTCGCGCCATCGAGAGCCTGGTAGCGTCCGCGCTCCGGCTCCTGCTGGGCGTGGGAATTCACCTCGAGCCGCATGCGCTCATAGCCGGGGCTTGTGTAAGCAGGCCAGTTCGGCAACCCCGCGCCGTTGGGATTCCCCGTCTTGATGAAGTTCACAAAGTAAGCTTGCGAGACTTCCGAAACTTTGAAGTCCGCTGCTTCCCATGCGTACCGTTTGTCGAGCGGCAGGTTGCCCATCACGTATTGAATCTCAGCGGAATGCGACGCGCCGCGCGGGATCGACGGACCCGGCGACGGCCGGTTCGATGCGGCTGCCGCTGCCGGGGCGGGAGCGTCAGCCGCTGGCAGGAACTTTGGCCGCGGATGCGCGTACATGTAACGGTAGATCGGTTTCCCGCCGGTTTTCAGGTGCAGTTCGGCCCATTTCCACGTGCCATGTCCGATGAAACGCGCGCTCGCCAGATCCGTTGCCGCCTGCAAAATCCCTTCGGGAGTCGTCGCCTCATAGACCTTCAAAACTTCGTCCGCATGCTCGCCGTACTGCCTTCGCACGGCGGCCGCAAAGTTCTCGGGCGTCGGCTCGCTGTTGCCGAGGACGGCGCGGGCGGGCATCTCTTCGGTGTTCGATCCGGCCAGGAGCGGAACCTTCGCCTGTTCGCCCGCCTCGAAGATCTGCGCCAACAATTTGGGCAGGAAATGCCCGTCGAGATTCGGCCGGAACCGCAGGCCCGGGCCCCCCTTTGCCGCGAGGTCCTGAATCTGCTCTGCCTTCATCGCGCGCAACGCTGCCAGAGAATCGGCACTGGCGGCGCTCGCGAACCGCGTCCCATCCTTCTCTGTATCCGCGAGCGTTTGCGGAGGCAGGGTAGAGATCAACGCGCCGCTCTCTCCGATCGCGCCCGCAATGAGGTTCTTTGACAACGGAGACGCCATCAGCGCGCTCACCGCAATCGATCCGGCGGACTCGCCCGCGATCGTTACCCGCTTGGGATCCCCGCCGAATGCGGCGATATTCTTTTGCACCCATTGCAGCGCGGCGACGGAATCCATCAAACCGTAGTTGCCCGAAGCATGGTGGGCGGATTCCTTCGTTAGTTCGGGATGGGAAAAGAATCCGAAAATGTTCGTGCGGTAGTTCACCGAAACCGCGACGATGCCCTTCGACGCCATGTTGCCGCCGTCATAACGCGGTTCGGAGCCGTCGCCATTCTGGAAGCCGCCGCCGAAAATGTAGACGAGCACCGGCAGGCGCTCCTTGCCGGATTTGGCAGGAGTCCACACGTTCAGATAGAGGCAATCTTCACTCATGCCGTTGCTGCGAAACCAGTAGTCGGCGCCGGGTCCCGTTCGCTGCATGCAGCGTGGGCCGAACTGATCGGCGTTGCGCACTCCGGACCAATTCTTGACCGGTTGCGGATCCTTCCAACGCAGGTCGCCCACCGGCGGTTGCCCGAAGGGAATGCCCTTGAAGCTGCGCACCCCGCCTTCGCCCGGAGGCGTAGTGGACTCGAGTACGCCATTGGCGATCTTGACCCGGTCGGCGGCGAAAGCGGTTGCAAGGACCGAGGCCGCAAGAAAGAAGAGGGAAAGACTGGTGGTTGGAAATCGCATAAAGCTACCTGGCCGGCTTGATCCGGCACAACCAGTCTATACCTTGGGTTTTCAATTGTGAGAGGCTAACCACACTTCGGGTCTCATCGTCCTTAAGTGCATGCGAACCCTAGGTTGGCTCTTTTCCACCCTGCTGCAGGATCTCGAGTTCGGCGCACGCGAAATGACTCGCGATAAAGGCTTCCTCGCCGCCGCCGTGGGCTCGCTGGCGCTGGGCATCATGGCAGCTACCGCCATGTACAGCGTGATCCACGGCGTGATCGTGGATCCCTTCCCATACAAGGACATCGACAACCTCTACAGCATCCAGGTGCGGGGCCCCGAGGAACGCTTCGGGCGAATCGGATACTCGATCGATGAATACGTCGAAGTCGTGCGGCGCGCCTCGATTTTCGAAGGCGCCGCAGCCGGGTCCACGATTTCAGATGTCTTGTGGATCTTGAACGGCGAACCGCTCCGTTTGCGTGGCAACCACATCACCAACAACGGATTCGATGTGATGGGTGTGCCCGCGTTGATCGGCAGGACGGTCTCGGCTGCCGAGGCCGAGCCCGACACGAAGGCTGTGCTCGGCTACCGATTCTGGATGCGCCAGTTTGGCGGCGATCCTGCGGTCCTGGGGCGTGTCCTGACGCTCAACGGCAAGCAGCGGACCGTCGTGGGAGTGATGCCGCCGCGGTTCATGTTTCGCGGCGCCGATGTCTACCTGCCAATCCAATACCGGACGGGAGAGGCGCCGGAAGGCGTCACCGGGCTTGCCGTCACTGCCCGCCTGAAACCTGGCGTCAGCCCCTCGCAAGCAGAAGCGGATCTCGCGCCGATCTTTCAGGATCTCGCGAAGACTTTTCCAGGCCGGTATCCCGCCAGTTGGCGCGTGAGCCTGGTCAGCTTCAAAGAAACGTTTCCCAGCGATATTCGCAATATCCTTTGGATTATGTTCGCCGCTGTCGGGCTTTTGTTGCTGATGGCCTGTGTCAACGTGTCGAATCTGCTGCTCGCCAAGGCGTCCGGCCGCCAGCGCGAAATGGCGGTTCGCAGCGCGCTCGGCGGAAGCCGCCCGCGGATCGTCCGTCAGTTGTTGACCGAACATTTGCTGCTTGCCCTGGCAGGCGGCGCGTTGGGCGTCGCGGGATCCTGGCTGGGCTTGAAGGCGATTCTCGCGGTCGTGCCTGCGAACGTCATTCCCGACGAGGCCGAAGTAACCCTGAATGCCCCGGTATTGCTGTTTAGTCTGCTGATGTGTCTGGCAGTCACCATCGTGTTCGGCTTGGCGCCGGCGCTGTTTGGCGGCAGCGGGTCGCGTCTGGCCACGCATTTGAAAGAGGCAGCGCGCGGCAGCGGCGCCTCGAAGCAAATGAGCTGGATCCGCAGCGTGCTCGTCGTCAGTGAATTGGTGTTGGCGGTAATGCTGCTGTCTGGCGCCGCGCTATTTCTGCACACCTTCCTGCGCCTCAATAACGCTCCGCTTGCGGTTGGCATCGACAACCGGCTCACCATGCGGCTGCCTTTGAATCCGCAGCGGTACCCGACCGCTGAGCGCCGCGCCGCTTTCTTCTCAGAATTGCTCACGCGTCTCAACGCTCTGCCGGGAGTCCAGGCTGTTGGTTTCAACGCGGGGCTCCATCCTCTGGGGAGCAGGAACTTGCCCGTGGAAATCCCCGGCAGGCCCGAGGACAAACGCCCGGTCAGCTTCAACCAAGTCAACGCCGAATACCTCGACGCGACCGGTATTCCCCTGCGCGATGGGCGATGGTTCGACGCAGCCGACATCGCTGCGCGGAGGCAGGTGGCCGTGGTCAACGAAACTTTCCTCAAACGCTATTTTCCAGGGACTCCAGCGCTAGGCCGTCTGGTCAACATCCCGCGCCTCAAGTCGGGTCCTGTCCCTGTCCCCGACACCCAGTTCGAGATTGTGGGAGTGACCCAGGACGCGCTGCATGAACTTCACAACGGCGAAGCCTTGCCCGAACTCTACATCCCGTATTCGATCACCTCACTTGCCAATACGCTTGTGATCCACACGGCGGGCGATCCTCTTGCGATGTCGCAGGCAATCCGGCGTCAAGTTTACGAACTCGACGCGACTCAGTTTGTGGATGACGTGCAGACCCTCGCGAATCTGATGGACCGTTTTGTGTATAGCCGCGGGCGTTTCAACGTCTGGCTGATGGGCTCGTTCGCTGTTCTGGGGCTCACGCTCGCGGTGGTTGGAGTCTTCGGCTTGCTGGCCCAGATTGTTTCAATGCGCCGGCGCGAATTCGCAGTCCGGATGGCGGTTGGCGCCACCTTTCGCGATATCGTACAAAACGTCATTCAGCGCGGAGTGCTGCTCATGTCGGCGGGCCTTGCTGTGGGATGCGTGGTGACACTTCTGCTGCTGCGCCGGTTCGGCAATCTGCTGGGAGT
>JACXTT010004594.1_pt1 | contig 20462 bp, 21 predicted proteins | sample 9270951 | NCBI WGS metagenome assembly JACXTT01 (sample SAMN15532306, study PRJNA645909) | rock metagenome | isolation source: weathered quartz diorite | place: Puerto Rico | collected 2017-06-21
ACACTCGGCCCCCACGTGGCGGCCTGCGAAAGAATCGTGGCTGCGCCGCGGGGCACGAAAGCGGTCTGGCTTCCAGCGCCGCCGAACGCTCCGGCAAGATCCGCGGCCTTGCCGCTTTGCAGCAGCACGACGATGATCAGCACGAGGCAGTTCATCACAAAAAACGTCGTCAACAGCCAGCCGGCAAAACGGAATCCGACTACAATGATTCCGAAGCCGACCAGCAGCGAAATTCCCCATTTCATCCAACCAGGCATTGCGTACTCCTAATCTCCCTTGAAATTTGCCGCACCATCAAACTACGGGCAATTCACAATCTGCGCGAAGCTTTCCGCAATGAGGCTCGCGCCACCCACGAGCGCGCCGTCCAACTCTTCCTGCGCTAGCAATCCCTGAATATTTTCAGGCTTGACGCTGCCGCCGTAGAGAATCCGCACGGCCGAGGCGTGTTCCGCAGAAAACTGATCAGCCACGCACCGCCGTAAGAACCGGTGGGCTGCCGCCGCGATTTCCGGCGTAGCCACCTTGCCCGTGCCAATGGCCCAAACAGGCTCGTATGCCAACAGAATACGGGAGAATTCCTCGGCGGTCAACGAACCCGGACCAGCGATAAATTGCTGACAAAGAACGGCTTCCGTGCGGCCCTCTTCCCGATCGGCCAGCATTTCGCCCACGCAAACGATGGGCGTCAGGCCGGCATCGACGGCCGCCTTTGCCTTTTGCGCGACGCCGGGGTCCGTCTCTCCAAAAAATTGCCGCCGTTCGGAATGTCCAATGATGACGTACTTGCAGCCGGCATCGGCAAGCATTTCCGCCGAAACTTCCCCGGTGAACGCACCCTCTTTCCGCCAGTCGAGATTCTGCGCGCTGATACCAATCCGAGTGCCCTTGGTAGCTTCCACGGCCACACACAGCGAAGTGTACGGAGGCGCGATCACAATGTCGCAGTGGTTGGCATTTGCCACCAGCGGCTTGAACGCGTCAAAAAACGCGCGCGTCTCCGCCTGCGTCTTATACATCTTCCAGTTGCCCGCCATGACGCGGCGACGTTTGACGGCGCTCATCGGTTGGTCAACGCCTCAACGCCGGGCAACTTACGCCCACCGAGAAATTCGAGCGACGCACCACCGCCCGTGGAAATGTGTGAAATTTTGTCGGCAACTCCGGACTGATGCGCTGCAGCGACTGAATCTCCACCGCCGACGATAGAAACAGCGCCACCCGTGGTCGCCGCCGCGACCGCCTTCGCGACATCCAGCGTGCCCTTCGCAAACGCGGGCATTTCGAAAACGCCCATCGGGCCATTCCACACGATTGTTTTTGCTTTCGAAATCTCAGCGGAGTAAGCCGCAACGGTCTTCGGTCCGATGTCGAGTCCCATCTGATCGGCAGGGCTCGCCGTAACTTCGTAAATAGTTGCCGGCGCATCTGCCTTGAACTCCGGCGCGGTCACATGATCCACCGGCAGCAACAACTTGAAGTTTTTCGCCTTCGCGTCCGCCAGAATCTTGCGCGCGAGGTCCAACTTGTCGTCTTCGACAAGCGATTTCCCGATCTGCAGTCCCTGCGCTTTCAAAAACGTGTAGGCCATGCCGCCGCCGATGAGCATCGCGTCCGCAATTTTCATCAGATTCTCGACGACCTCGATTTTGTCGCTGACCTTCGCGCCGCCGATAATCGCTACAAATGGCCGCGCCGGATTCGTCACCGCTTTACCGAGATACGCCAATTCCTTCTCCATCAAAAGCCCGGCTGCGGCTTTTTGCACAAACTTCGTAATTCCCACAACCGAAGCGTGCGCGCGGTGTGCGGAGCCAAACGCGTCGCAAACGAAAAGTCCGTCACACAAGGCGGCAAGCTCCTTCGAAAAGCCCTCGTCGTTCCTCTCCTCCTCCGGATGAAAGCGCACATTCTCTAAAACGAGCACTTCTCCGTCGCGCAAAGCTTTGCTCTGTCCTTCCACGCCCGGCCCTATGCAATCCTTCCCAAACGCCACCGGCTTCCCGAGCAACTCTTCGAGCTTCTTCGCCGCAGGCTGCACCGAATATTTCGGGTCGGGACCGCCCTTGGGCCGCCCAAGGTGCGAAGCAAGCACCAGTCGCGCGCCCTTTTCAATCGCCAGCTTCAGCGTCGGCAGCGTTTCGCGAATACGCGTATCGTCCGTGACCACGCCTTCTTTCAGCGGAACGTTGAAGTCCACGCGAATAAACGTCCGCTTCCCGCGCAAATCGAGGTCTTTGATCGTCAGTTTGTCCATTTTTTGATTATCGGATGACTTTCTTTAGAACTTGCTCGCCATCAATTTGATCAAATCGCGACACCGGCAAGAATAGCCCCACTCGTTGTCGTACCAGGCCAAGACTTTCACGCAACGATCGCCCACGACTTTCGTGTACTCGGAATCGACGATGGAAGAGTTCGAATTGCCTTTGAAGTCCGCGGAAACGAGTTCTTCTTCCGTATAGCCGAGAATTCCCTTCATCGGACCGTTCGCCGCCGCCTTCAGCGCCGCATTCACGCTGTCCTTCGTCGCAGGCTTATCCACAAACACAGTCAAATCCACGACGCTCACGTTCGGCGTCGGCACTCGCATTGCGTAGCCGTCCAGTTTGCCCTTCAATTCCGGAATCACGAGATGTAATGCTTTTGCCGCACCGGTGGAGCTGGGGATCATGCTGATCGCTGCGGCGCGCGCCCGGCGCAAATCCTTGTGCGGCAAATCTAGCAGCCGCTGGTCGTTCGTATAGGAGTGAATCGTGGTCATCGTGCCGCTCTGAATGCCAAAGGTTTCGTGAAGCACTTTGGCCACCGGAGCGAGACAATTTGTCGTGCACGAAGCGTTCGAAACGACGTGGTGTTTGGCGGGATCGTACATCTTGTCATTCACGCCAAGCACAAACGTCGCATCCGGCCCATCCGCCGGTGCAGAAATAATCACTTTCTTCACTGGCCCGCGCAGATGCGCCTTCGCTTGCTCGCCTTTTGTAAACAAGCCTGTGGATTCCACCACAATGTCCGCACCGACGCTCGCCCAATCAATCTGCGCCGGATCCTTCACTTTGAACACCTTAAATGGCTTGCCTTCAACGGAAATCGAGTCTTCCGTGTGCGTAATCGCGTGCGGCAAATTCCCCAAAATCGAGTCGTACTTCAAAAGATGCGCGAGCGTCTTCGCGTCGGTGACGTCGTTCACCGCCACAAACTGGATATCCTTATCGTCCAGCGCGGTTCTGACGATATTCCGGCCGATACGGCCGAAGCCGTTGATTGCTACCTTGATGGGCATGCTGCCTCCGGTGAGGGTTTGTATTCCTGGCGGCGCTCAGTGAGAACAAGCGACACAATGGGAACAGAAAATGCTATGGGCTGCAGCGGAAATTGTCAACGAAATGCAGCCCTAAATAATTTTTATGGTGAGTAAAACGAAAGCGATGTACGGGTGAACTTAGTTCGGGAACTGCTTGATACTGGTCACGTGATCGCCGGTAAAGCGGACAAAGATGGTCTTTGCGGGAGGCGTTCCGTAAATCCAATCTTCGATTTCGTTGCCGTCTGTGTCGCGTTCGCGCACTTTGTGGCCCGGCTTACCCATGGCGGCAACTACCATCTCGCGGTCCATGCCGATCACGGGCCGGCGGTCCTGAATCGCTGTCTTAATTTCCTTCGGCAGCGTGTCAAACCACTGCACAGATGCAGACCGCTCTTTCGAAAAGTCCAGCAGCGGAGAAAGCAATTGCTTTAGCTCGTCGGGAGTGAGGTCCGGGATCGGCTTGTTGAACTCTAAGAAAATCGTGCTGCCCATTCCGGGTTGCAGCCCCGGCGGTCCCTGATTCTCCTGCGTGACCGTAGACGTCGGCATGGGCGAACCACCCATGCCAATTTGCAAGTGATCCAGGAAGCGCTTTTTGCCGCGCCCTCCCCCGTTCACATCCACGACGATGGTGTGGTCCCGAAAATCGAGCTTGGTAATCTGCACATGATCGCCGATGTGCACCGCCGCGCCATGCGTCGCCACGGAGCGGTCCAGTTGTTCTGCATTCAGCGGCTTATCCGCAATCACTTGAAAGCCTTCCTTCCCGGCAGGCAGCGACTTCGCTGCTTTGGCAAATTCCCCGCTGACGAAACGAATCAGCGCCAGTTTGGATTCCTCTTGAAGCGTCGCGGACTTATGAGCCGGATTTTGCGGAGGCGTCTGGTCGCCATCGCTCTTAGGATTGGTCGGGAATATCGGAATCTCTTCGCCAAATGTGACCGGACCGGCTGGCTGTGTCGGCTGGCGCAGATTGTACACGCGAGGAACATCCGCATCCGCGAACAACGCCAAAGTCACCGCAATGGCAAGCCAGTTGGACATACTCCCCGCAATACCCTAAAGAGATACCCTAACTGCTTCGACGGGCCTGCTCATCCCTCGAATGGGCCGGGGGCCAAAGCCCGGGCGCCCCTATTCTACGATGCTGTCTCCCCGTTGGGTAGATGTTCGTCCGCGCGGCTCAGACTTCGGTCAGGGCCTGCCTGGCGCAGGTGGGCTCTTGCCAGGCGCAAGATTTGCCGGGTGCGACCCCCGTTCTCGGCTCTCAAGTTCCTTTAATTCCTTTTGTTCCTTTTCGCCGCGCAGTTGGTCCCGAACAAATCCTCGCACCAGCGTTACGCCAAACACCAAAACATGGCGGTTCGAAGGCAGCGTGAAGCTCCGAACCGTTTTCTTACTGTCGAGCTGAAAAGAGTAGCCATAAACGTGGAATTCGCGGTCATCCCTCCGTCCGTTGCTTGTCAGGCGATAGGAGGCCATCGCGGCGTCGGATTCGCCGCTGTAGTTTCCCGGCGTATACCAGTCACTGACGCTCTGCGAAAAACTAGCCGACGTACCGTCAGAATACGTAACCGTAAAAATCTGCGATTCCTGATTACCGTTAACGCCGACACCGAGCATCTTAAGGCCATCGAATCTGCCCGATGGCAACGCGATAGTCTGGCTGGTCACGGCGTCCGGTGCATTCGCCCGGCCGAGGGAAAATGGAGTTCCGTTCCAGTTCTTCATAGCCTCCAACACTCCCGCCGGAAAGGCGAAGCCCTCTCTATCAAGGCCAGAGTGCCAATCTAACTGAATTCCATCCGTGCGAATCCCCGTTACGTTATAAAAAGCCGAGAGATCAACAGTGCGACTGCGCGGTAAAGCCTGTTGCTTCGGGGGTATCCCTGGAAGGGGTTTTGCGATCGGCTCTGCGCCGTGAACCGGAGCGGAAGCCCCTTCCAGCGCGGTTAGCGCTGCGGACGTTTCTCGCGGGGACGGCCCCTTCGCAATCAAAAATAGGAAAACGGCAACTGCAGAGACGCCAATACCCGCCGCAAGCATCCACCTTTTCCGGCTGGTCTCAGATGCTTTCCCGACAAAAGCCTCCTTCTGCGGCAATGCCGCACTTGACCCCAGCTGCTCCGCTCCAATTTCTCTCTTCAGCCTCTGCAAGTCCGTTCGAATTTCCGCCGCAAACTGATACCGGAATTTCCGGTCTTTCTCAAGGGCCTTCAGGATGATCTCTTCTAGCCCTTTTGGAAGTTTCGGATTCCAATGTCCCAGAGCCTCCGGTGCGCGGCTCAAAATCGCTTCGCGAACTACTTCCGGATCTTCGCCACGGAACGGCAATAGCCCCGTTGCCATCTGGTAGAGCGTCACGCCAAACGAAAACAAATCGGCGCGGGCATCAAGTTCTTCTCCCCTCACCTGCTCCGGAGACATGTATGCCGGTGTCCCCATCGCTTTGCCCAGAACCGTGATCCCGGCCGCCGCGCTCTGTGCGGGATTTGCCGAATGACTCGTGTGATCTTCCAGCGCCCCCGCCGCGGTCAATTTCGCCAGACCAAAATCGAGGATCTTGACACTTCCTCGCTTCGTCACGAACACATTTGCCGGCTTGATGTCCCGGTGGACGATCCCTTGGGTATGCGCCGCATTCAGCGCATCGGCAATTTCAATTCCCAGTTCTAGCGTCTCGTACAACGGCAACGGCTTGCCGGAAATTCGCCGCTCGAGCGTCTGGCCGTCCAGAAACTCCATGGCGATGAATCGCTGGCTTTCGATTCCGTCCCCCAGCGGCATTTCGCCCACGTCATAAATCGTGCAAATGTTCGGATGATTCAATGCCGATGCGGCTTGCGCTTCGCGTCGAAAGCGCTCCAGCGCTGCGGCATCCTCCGCCATTTCCGCGGGGAGGAATTTCAGGGCTACGGCTCGATTCAATCGCGTGTCTTTCGCTTTATAAACAACGCCCATCCCACCGCCTCCCAACCTTTCCAGCAATTCGTAGTGGGAAACGTTCCGGTCGACTTGGGCGTTGCTGACGGAGGGCTCAGAAGGGACGCTCGACGGGACTGGTTGCTCTTCGAACTGCACCGGTACCATAAAGCGGTACCCTCGCCGTGCCAGCGTTTCAATGAACCGTGGTTGCTCCGCCGAATCGCCCAGAGCCTGCCGCAGCCGGTTCATGGCGACACTGATGCTATGCTCGAATTCGACAATCGTATCGTTCGGCCAAAGGCACTTGCGAAGCTCCTCTCGCGTCACAAGTTCACCAGAACGTTCGAGCAGCATCTTCAGAATTCGCAGAGACTGGTCTTGCAGTCGCACGGTCTTGCTACCCTCGGTCAGCAGTTCGCCCGCGCGGAGATCAAGCCGAAAGCCTGCAAACTGAACCGCTACGGGGAGCCTGGGGGTTGACTGCATGATTGGGCCTCGTCGTCTCTTCCTTGTCTATTCTACGTCCCATCCTAATCCAAGGTTCCAGCTTCTCTCAGTTAGACTTGTATTCCGTGAAATCGTCAGAAACTGATCTCACCCAATACGTTGACCATGGTCACAACCATACCTAACTCGTTGAAATTGCTCGGCATCCTTCCGAGATGTAGATGTGAGGTATTTGTGAAGCTTGGTGCATTGAAGCGCCTGCCCGTCTGAACCAGAGTCGCTCATACACGCGAACTCAGCGTGCTCGAGGGCGACATGGGACCTGGGGTTTCACGATTCACAAACTGGAAGACGTTCAGCTGGGCTTGGGCGTTCACTTTTGCGCTCGGCTTGGTGCAGTCACAGCAGCCCACCTTCGGCCAAGCTTCTGGGAATCTCGGCTCTACGGCGGCATCACCCGCGCTGGCGGCGAATTTCACGAGTATTTCTCCGAAGGCGAAGCTGACCCTCCGCGTCTACGACTACGCCGGGGTCGATGAGGCGTCGTTAACCAGCTCGGAAAAAGTAGCTGATGCGATCTTTCAAAATGTTGGAATAGAGGCGACCTGGGTCGACTGTCCTACCTCTAAGCGAAAGTCCGAAGCTTACCCGCTTTGCGATTCGGAGATGGGAACAGCGGACCTGGTCCTCAGAATTCTTCCGCGGCACATGGCTATGAAGTTGCGCCACTCCTACGACTCATTGGGTTACGCTCAGACCTGTCCCGAAAGCGAACCAGGATGCGAATTGACCGTTTTCTATCACCGCGTGGACGAGCTGGCAGCTAACGGATACCGGGAGGATCGAATTTTGGGCTACGTCATCGCTCACGAAGTGGCCCACGTTCTTCTCGGTCCGGGTCATTCCGACGAAGGCATCTTGCGCGCCGCATGGTCTCCCTCCGACCTGCAACGCATCTCCTTGGGAATGCACTTGGACTTCAGCACCGACCAATCCAAACAACTCCGCCTCGCAGTTGTTCGCCGAGCCGCCGCTCCGGAGTCGGTAACCCAGGCAAGTTTACAAGCGCCGTAGTTGTAGCGAAGAACTTTCCAGGAGCGTCGCCGTGACTTGATAGTCTGGCTTGTCTCTGTGGCGCGCTGCAATCAAGGCGTACAGTTTGCGAAAATTTTCGTCTTTTTCAATTCCATAGGAAACGCCATCGAATTCAATAGCAGAGCCTGCTTTCCTGGTGTTATCGTTGGCTGTCGACACGACGATTCCAGGAACATCTCCGCCAAAAGCGAGCCATATCCCTTGAAGAGGGTGGTTATGGTTGACCAAACACCCGTGGAAGGACTACTTAGGTCACGTTGACTTGCACGCCCGACCGGTCAATCCGCATCGGGAGAATTTCGCCGCCAGCCTGCCGGATTGCCTTCTCTACATTCTCTCGGGCATCTGGCTCAATCAGCAGCACGACGCAGCCGCCTCCCCCCGCCCCGCAAACTTTCCCCGAAAGTGCGCCCTGTTTCCGCGAATTTTCAACGATGCGGTCGATCGTCTTCGTCGAAATTGTCGGCAGATTCTTTTTGCGAAAGATCCATTCCTCGCGCATCAAGCGGCCGGTCTCTTTCCAGTCGGCTTTCTCAAGCGCGCCGCGCATGGCTTGCGCAACTTCGGAAATGCGTTCGAGGTTGCCAAGAACTTTCTTCTTGCCATCAATGTGCGCCTTAAAAACTTCCCAATTGTTGATGCCCGATTGTCGCGGCTTGCCCGTGTAGCAGAGCACGATGCGCTTTTCGAGTTCGCCAAGATCCACGCGCAATTCCACGCGGCGCTCGCCACCGGGAGGCAACTCAATCGCAGCAGCGCCCCCGAATGCGGGCGGATAGTGGTCCTGCGTTCCCGTCGGAACTTTGATGACAATTCCTTCCGCGTCGCGGCTGATGTGAATCCAGTCCACTTTGCTTTTGCCCGCGGAAGTAAAGCGGTCCAGTGCGGCGCAAATCGCCACGGCCATCGCGCTCGAGCCGCCAATCCCCGCGCCGGCTGGCGCTTCCGAATCTGTCGTCAGCGTAAAGCCACTATCAGGACGGAAAAATTTTGCGATTTCGGCGAGCAGCGGCAGTTTGTAGTGCTTCGCGTTCACCATCGCGCGGAAGGACGGAAAACTCTCTTCGCGCTTCGTGTCGCGCGAAACAAGGCGGATTCGGGCATCGTCGGCAAGGCGCGTCTCAATCACGCAGCTCGCGTAACGCGTAATCGCCGCGTTGATCGTCAACGCGCCGGGATGAAAAAGGTAGAGCGGCCAAATGTCCAGCGTGCCGCCGGCAAGGTCCACGCGCGTCGGTGCTTTCGATTCGATTCGCAAGTTAGTTCCTTTTTACCGGAAGCTCGTCAGGCGGTTACCTATCGCAGACGCACTTCGGTCGCAGTTGAGAATAACTTTTCAGGAGAGTTGTTCAGCAGAAATTTGCAGTTGCCGTGTCCCGCTGCTAAAGGCCGCCCGCCGTGGAACGCCGGGAGGTTACTTCCCTGCCGTACCCGCAGTCTTGGTGCGCGCGATCAGTTGTGGCCCCTCTTTTTTCGCGTTGGCCAGAGCAGGATTCGTTTCAAAACACCGGCGGCAGCGCGCCTCGTAAGCACCTTGCGCGCCAACCACGATCAATTCGTCGCTTTCGATCAGCCGCTGCGTGTGCACGGCGGGATTGCCGCAACGCACGCAAATCGCGAGCAGCTTGGTAATTTCTTCGGCCAACGCCAGCAAACGCGGCATCGGCTCGAACGGTCGGCCAAGATAATCGGTATCAAGGCCGGCAACGATCACGCGCTTACCAAGGTTTGCGAGCTGCGTGCAAACGTCCACAATTTCTTCGCCGAGGAATTGCGCTTCGTCAATGCCCACGACTTCCGTGCGCGGAAGAACTTTCGCCATCACTTCGGACGCTTTCGATACGCACTCCGATTGGATGCCCAGGCCGGAGTGCGAAACGATTTCGTCTGCAGAATAGCGCTCGTCAATCGCGGGCTTGAAGATTTGCACTCGCTGGCGCGCAATCTCCGCCCGGCGCAGCCGGCGAATCAGCTCTTCGCTCTTGCCCGAAAACATCGGCCCGACCACCACTTCGATCCAGCCCATATTCCCTTTGACGATGTCCACGCGCGATCCCCCTTCCTCGAAATTAGCAAATTATCTCGCCACTGCGGTTCGGCGGTACATCCTTGCATTATAGAACGGTGCAAACGCCGTGGTAACGGCAACGCGAAACGAATCCTGACGCGTAATCAAATTGCCGCTCAGGACGCCCCAGGCGCCTTGCGCGTCGCGGATGCCAACCTCGCCCGCAAAGCGATCAATCGCAATCGAAAGCTCCGTCCCGCGATCCACGACTTCCTCTGCAATCGATTCGGCGACTTGGATGCTGCCAGAACGGCCGAAAAATCCGCGTGTGCCGTCGCTGACGTAGGCCCAACTTTCCAGGAAGATGCGGCGCCCTCCGTCGTTCTGAATGACGTCGAGTCCGCCCTCGAGACCCACGAAATAATTCCACGGCTCGCCGTACTTCGCGGCGAGTCTCGCTACCGCTTCGGCGCGCTGGCGAGCTCCCCGCATCAATTCTTCGCGGCTGATAGGCGTGTGGCCGACTCCGCTTTCAACTTCCACTCCGACGACTTCAATCCGCGCATCAGGGGCGAGAAGAGCGCCAATCGAGTCCAACGCTTCGCGAACCGCCCCCAGTTTGGGTTTTCGCGTGCTTCCCACCGCGACAAGGATTTTCTTTGGATCTCCAGCCATTTGTCTCTTCGGCGAAATTGTACTTGGCGTGGAAAAGAAAATATACGGGCAATTCCCGAAGCTGAGGAAAACTTTCTGGACATGAGTGCGTGAAAAGCCCGAAAATTAAAAGACGCGTTTTGCAACCTGGAAAACCGCCCCAGCGTCTTAATGAATGCGGTTTGTCCCCGCGTTTTTGCTTTCCAGCCTTAGAGCTTTTCTCACTTTTTTCTCCAGCCCGACCTAAAGGGATGGCCTGTACGTTCGGACAGTATTGTCTTCGCGGCATGACCGGTTCGGCTTCGCTGCGGTCTGCGAGACTTACAAAATGGGGCGCCGACTGATCTTCGTAGTGTTCTACCTCGCAATGGCTTTGCCCGCGCTTGGCCAGAGCGGCGGGCCGGCTTCTGCGCGTACGCCTGGACCGCGTCCGGTCACTAAGACGGAGGGCCGCGACATTCTGGCTGCTATCTCCACAGTAGACACTGACTCCGATTCAGAAACCGACTGTTCGCACCTGGTTCATGACGTCTACGAAAGAGCCGGTTTCTCCTACGACTACGCCAGTTCAAGAGAACTCTACATCGGCAGCACAAATTTTACGCGCGTGCGAAAGCCACAGGCGGGCGACCTGGTTGTTTGGCGTGGCCATGTTGGCATCGTCATCGATCCCAAAGAACACTCCTTCTTCAGCTTTGTGCGTTCCGGTCCCGACACGCAGTTTTATGACTCGCCGTACTGGCGGTCGCGTGGCATCGTCCGTTTCTACCGCTACATGACGGAGAAACCGCTCCGTTCCATCCGAACCCTCGAGGCTACGCGCCGCGCTGACCGGGAGCCGCTCGCCGGTGTCAGCCGCAGATCCGGGAATCGTCCACCTTCCGCACTGCCAAAGTCGGGAGGTGAATCGAACTCTATCCCCGAGGCGGACCCATCCAGTTCAGGAATAGTCGAGATTCCTCGAGAGATCGTTCTGCAAGTAGCTGGAAAAAATCCTGCACCAGACGAAATTGCAAGTGCGTTTGTCGAAATGAATCAGGATTCCGGTAAATCCCTCCGCGCGCGGGGTCTGAACAGCCTCGGAAAACCCATCATCGTTTACCGTGATCTGCGAGTCTCAGGAGTGCAAATCAAGGGCAAACGCGGAACCGCACTCGTTAGCATCGAGTCTTTAGGCAGTTCTCCAAACACGCAAATGGGTTCGCAGCCTCGCTTGAAAGAACTCTCTGTGGAATTTGAAAAGACGAAAAGAGGCTGGGTGATGAGTCCCCTTCAGGAAGCTGCTTACGTCTCGCGTGAGGTTGCGTTGCAAGCGTTGTCAGGCCGGCTCGCGGAGCTCTTGCAAGACGCGGACGTCACTGCAGAACGGGAACGTGAACAAAAACAAATCATTCGCTTCTTGAATTTGCTGGTGCCTGAAGATTCCAGAGCTGTGTCGGCAGAGAGAAACTAATTGAGGCGCGCAACGAGAATTAAATTGTTAGAAATTGAAGCTGCCAGGAAACTTCTTGGAAGAATGGAGCGGCCTATGAGAATCGAACTCACGCCTGAACCTTGGCAAGGTTCCGTACTACCATTATACTAAGGCCGCTAGACTGACACTTCTTTTATAACACGCAGCCGCAAAAAGCCACAAGGCCCCGATTCGCAGGAATTTCATCAAGGTAAAATTCGGGATTAGGAAACTTGCGAAACGCGCGCAGACTTAACGACAGGCGAGTTGCGTTGCCTGTCTGCAAACTTGGTGGCTTTGTCTTTGTCTGTGTAAACGCGGCCGAATTTCTCGCCATCCGCGTAGGCAATCGTAACGAGCCAGTGGTGGTGCTTTCGCCGCTTGTCCGTGTTGAATGTTTTGCGCTCGCTTGCAGGGGACTTTTTAGCCATAGTTTTTCCGCTTCACTCCGCCTTGTTCGAACATGCGCACTATCGCAAGAACGCCCGCTTCACGCAAGTACTGATTCAGCTACTATCTCGCCTTAAAACTTTCCCGCACGATGCTCTTGCCAAGTTAGATGCGGCATTTTGCCGACAGGCTACATGTTACTTACTGGAATACGCAGGTCAAGAAGAGAACCAGGAGGTTAACAAGCCAAATTAGACTGAGATTGAGACGGAAGACCTCCCGACCGCCCAAAATGGCTCAAAATTTAAACGATTTTTGATGAAACATTTTGCCGTCCTATTCGTCTCTAATAGCAGAGGGAAATGAACAGCTGCATGCGGCGGAATGGACCAAAGCTCATGAACGTACACAAACTACCGCCTGTTTTGGAAGATCTCAGGAACCATACTCCGGAGCAGATTGCCGAACTACGCCTATTGCTAGCGTCGGACGCACCTTCGCGGCCCGATCCGCGGAGGCCTGGATTCTTCGAAGTGGAAGGGCCGGAGAGCGTTTACTACGTGTTCCGTTACCCCAACGGTTCGAAAGTCTTGTTGCTCGGTGTGTGGGAACGAGACCGTGTGGCGGAGATGGTTTCCTGCTCTTGCCCAGCAGCCTAAGAGATCTTACGCAGTCACTCAATCTTCGTCTAAATCCAACGCAACTGAGTTAATGCAGTAACGTAAGCCTGTGGGGTTTGGGCCGTCGTCAAAGACGTGCCCCAGGTGGGCGTCACACCTGCTGCATCTCACTTCGACTCTTTTCATCCCATGGCTGACGTCGGTTTCTGTTTCGACGGCTTCTTCTGCGGCGGGAGCGTAAAAGCTGGGCCAGCCGGAGCCGGAGTGGTATTTGGTTTCCGAGCGAAAAAGCGGCTGACCACAGCAAACACACTTGTAGATGCCAGCCGTTTCCGTGTCTTCGTATTCACCCGTGAACGGCGGTTCGGTGCCCTTTTGACGGGTCACATGATATTGATTCTGCGTGAGTTGCTTGCGCCAGGCCGCGTCATCTTTTTTTAGCTTTTCAGTCATGTTTAGCCTCTGAGGAGCGTCAATCTGACACCCCTGCAGACCATCTGATACAGGAAACGCCGTTGGCGTTACAAGCCTATCCGAATGGGGTCAATTTTAGAAAGCGTTGCTTGCGCGTTCGAATGGATTGACAGAACGGAGCAGATTCTTTACTCTAGAAATTCATGCATTCGAACCATCACAAGCACGGGCATCATCATCACGGCAGGACGCCGCGTGCTCTGGGGTGTGCGTAGAGATTTCGACAGACAAAGCACTCTATAGCCCGCTGGCGCAAGAAAGCCCAGCGGGTTTTTTGTTTTTGGACGAATTTGGAGGCGAAAGTGAAGATCGCATTCGAAAAGGCGGGCGGATTGATTCCGGCGATTGTGCAAGATTTTTCGACGGGCGACGTCTTGATGCTTGGCTTCATGAATGATGTGGCACTTGCGGAGACGCAGCGAACGGGCGAAGTGGTGTTTTTCAGCCGGTCGCGGAACAAGCTCTGGAAGAAAGGCGAGTCGAGCGGGCACTTGCTTAAAGTTCGCGAGCTGCGGATTGATTGCGATGCGGACGCGATTCTGGCGCGCGTGGACCCAGTTGGCCCGGGAGTTTGTCATGAAGGATACCGAAGCTGCTTTTTTCGAAAGCTGGGAGCAGGCGGCGAGGCGAGTGTAACGGAGCAGAGAGCTTTTGAACCGGAGCAAGTTTACGGCGCCGGAAAATCCACGGGAGAGAAACGATGAGCGGGACGCGGCTGAAGTTGGGGATTCCCAAAGGTAGTTTACAGGACGCGACGATTGATCTTTTTGCGCGGGCGGGATGGAAGATCACGCTGGGCTCGCGGAGCTACGTGCCGACAATTGATGACGCGGAGATTGAATGCCTGATGGTGCGCGCGCAGGAGATGGCGCGCTATGTGGAGACGGGGGCGTTAGACGCAGGGATTACGGGGCACGATTGGGTCGTGGAGACCGGGGCGGACGTGCAGGAACTAGCGGAGTTGGTGTATGCGAAGCAGCGGCTGGCTCGAGTGCGGTGGGTGCTGGCAGTGCCGGAAGATTCGGCGATTCGAAATGCGGAAGACTTGGAAGGAAAAGTGATTGCGACAGAAGTGGTGCGAATCACGGAGAACTATTTGCAACAGTTCGGCGTAAAGGCGCGGGTTGAATTTTCGTGGGGCGCGACGGAAGTGAAAGTGCCGCGGCTGGCGGATGCAATTGTGGAAGTGACGGAGACGGGATCTTCGTTGCGCGCGAACCGGCTGCGCGTGGTGGATACCGTGTTGGAATCGGCGACTGTGTTCATCATGAATCGCGCGGCCGCCGCGGACGCTGCGAAACGGGAGAAAGTGGAAAATTTGATATTGATGTTGCAAGGCGCGATAGCTGCGGCGAGCAAGGTAGGGCTTTTGCTGAATGTGCACCGGAATGATCTTGATGCGGTGCTGAGCGTGCTGCCTGCGTTGAAAAAACCGACGATTTCCGCGCTGAGCGATCCGGAATGGGTGGCGGTGAATACTATTATCGAAGAGGCCGTCGTGCGGCAGATTTTGCCGAAGTTGAAAGCGGCAAGGGCGCAAGGGATCGTCGAATATCCTTTGAATAAGATCGTGCTCTGATGAGAATCCTGAAAATAACCCCAGCGACGGAAAAAAGGATTTTCAGAGCCCGCGAGCAACGCGATGCGGAAGCAGAGCGCGTGGCAGGGGAAATTGTTGCTGACGTTCGAAAGCGAGGCGACAACGCGCTATTCGAATGGAGCAAGAAGCTGGATGGGATTGACCTTCGGAAGGAAGGCGTCTGGATCAGCGGGAAGGAATTTGCTGCGGCCAAGCGGAATGCAGACAAAGGCTTTTTGCGAGCGGTGGAGCACGCGGCGAGGAATGTGCGGCGCGTGGCGCAGCAACAATTGCCGAAGGCCTGGAGCATAGAGACCGATTCAGGGGCGCGAATCGCGCAGCGAATTGAAGCGATTGAAACGATAGGCTGCTACATTCCCGGTGGGAATTTTGCGCTGGTGTCAACGCTGATTATGACGGCAGTTCCGGCGCAAGTGGCCCGCGTGAAGGACATTGTGGTGGCATGCCCGCGGCCGAATGGGGCCTTGCTGACAACGGCGGAGATCTTGGGAGTAAAACGAATCGCACGAATTGGCGGCGCGCAGGCGATTGCGGCGATGGCGTACGGAACGAAGAGCGTGCCACGCGTCGAGAAGATTTTTGGGCCGGGAAACCAGTTTGTGACCGCGGCGAAGCAAGCAGCGAGCGGCGATTGCGCGATTGATTTGCCCGCGGGGCCGACAGAAGCCGTGGTGTATGCAGACCGCGGGAACGCGCGTTGGATTGCTGCGGATTTGCTGGCGCAAGCGGAGCACGCGCGCGACGCGGGAAGCTTTTTTGTGACGACTTCGAAGAAACTTGCACGAGAGGTGCAGCGCGAAGTGGGATGGCTCTTGGCAGAGCTGCCGTCCAGCCATGCACAGTTCTCGACTCGATCTGCAGGAGCGATCCTGGTGGCTGCGAATACGGAGGAGGCGTTTGCGTTCATCAATCGATTAGCGCCGGAACATTTGAGTCTGCCGAACGACGGAGAACAGCTGGTTTTGAAGGTGCGCGCGGCGGGCACGGTCTTTCTCGGGCCATTGAGTGCGCAGCCCATTGGTGATTACGCGAGCGGAAGCAATCACGTTTTGCCGACGGGCGGGTGGGCAAGGCGGCGAGGCGGGCTATCGGCGGCGGATTTTGTTAAGTGCATCAGCGTACAAAAAGTGAATGCGAAGGGATTTGAAAAGTTAGCGGACGACGTAGTGACACTGGCGAAGGCAGAAGGATTGCATGCACACGCGAAGGCAATCGAGGTGAGAGGATGAAGACAAAGCTGCCCGTGCGGAAGGCAATCCTCGAGCGCAAGACGTACGAACCGCCAGCAGAGGGACGCGAAGGGAAAATTCGACTGGATTTCAACGAGAACACTGCGGGATGTTCTGAAGCGGTTCGGCGGGCATTGCGGAAATTGACGGGCAAACAGATTGCAATGTACCCGGAAGTTTTGAAGGGGACGGCAAAACTGGCGCGCTATTTTGGCGCTGCGCCGGAGGAAGTGGTTTTGACAAACGGCGGAGACGACGCGCTGCGCGTTTTTTTCGATGCGTTTGTGGATGCGGGTTCGCACATTTTGATTTGCGAGCCAACGTTTCCGATGTACCGCTACTATGCGGAGATTTATGGCGCGCGGATTGAGATGTGCCGGTACGACGCGGAGATGAAATTCCCGCTGCAAACAGTGTTGAAAGCATTGCGGAAAGGGCCGCGGGTATTTTTCTTGGCGAATCCGAACAACCCTACGGGGACGCTGGTTCCTTTAGCCGATTTACGGAAGATTTTGGAAGCGGCGCCGCGAACGGCAATTGTTTTTGACGAGGCGTATGCGGAGTACTCCGGGCTCACGACGATTCCGTGGATTCGGCGCTATGCGAATTTGTTTATTGCGAGGACGTTTTCCAAAGCGGCAGGATTGGCGAGTCTGCGACTAGGTGGAGTGATTGCGCGTCGGGATTCGCTGGGGCTGGTGCGGCGCGCGATGCCGCCGTATCCGATCAATCTGGCGGCGCTGACTGCAGCTGTGGCGGCCGTGCAAGATCAAAAAACGATGCGAGACCACGTAGCAGGAATCTTGAAGACGCGCGATTGGTTCGCGAATGAGTTGAACAAAATCGGAGTGCGCACATTTCCGAGCGCAGGTAATTTTCTTCTAGCGGACTTTGGAGCGGGAGGGCCGGCGGTATTCGTAAGGCTCGAAAGGAAAGGCATCTTGCTGCGCGAACGAACAAAGGCGATTGCGCCGGGATTTGTTCGCATTGGGATTGGCACGCGCAAAGAGATGGGGACGTTGCTTCGCGAGATTCGGCAATGGAGAAAGAGGGGCTGATGCCGCGCAAGGCAAGAATTCACCGGAAAACGGCGGAGACGGATATCCATTTGCAACTGAATTTGGATGGGCGGGGAAAATCCCAGATCAGCACGGGAATTCGATTTTTCGACCACATGCTCGACCTTGTTGCGAGGCATGGCGCGTTTGATTTGGAGGTTACGGTGAAGGGCGATCTCGACGTTGACCAACACCACACGGTGGAAGACGTCGGCATCACGCTTGGAGAGGCGGTGGCGAAGGCGGTCGGTTCGAAACGGGGGATACTGCGTGCGGGATATTTCCTGATGCCGATGGACGAAACGCTTGCAGCGGCGGCAGTGGACTTGAGCGGGCGGCCGTTTTGCGTGGTGAAAGCGGAGATCAAAACCGAGCGCGTTGGGGATTTTCAGGTGGAATTGCTGGAGGATTTCTTCAACGGATTTGCTTCGACGGCGCGCGCGAATGTTCACCTTCGTTGTTTGTATGGGCGTTCGTCGCACCACCAAGTTGAGGCAATTTTCAAAGCGTTTGCGCGGGCATTGAGATTCGCGGCTGCGCGCGACAAACAATTGAAGAATGTTTTGCCGAGCACGAAAGAACTTTTATGAATGTGGCCATCATTGATTATGGAGCGGGAAACGTTCCGTCGGTGGAGCGTGCGTTGCGGAGGCTGGGCGCGAACGCGACTCGTGTGAGCGATGCAGACGGGATTGCGGCCGCGGGTACCATAGTATTGCCGGGAGTCGGGCACTATTCCGCGCTGATTCGAGCCTTGGATGAGCGAAAGCTTCGCACGCCACTTGTTGACGGAATTTTGCGGGGCAAACCTTTTCTAGGAATTTGTCTGGGTTTGCAGGCGCTGTATCAGTCCAGCGAGGAGGCTCCTGCACTCGCAGGGCTTGGGGTTTTTCCAGGGAAGGTTTGCGGGCTTCCGGCGAATGTGAAATTGCCGCATATGGGATGGAATCGCCTGAAAATTCGGCGTGATTCGCCGCTGCTCGAAGGGCTAACCGACGAACATTACTTTTATTTTGCGCACAGCTTTGCGGCACAGGCGGCCGATGGCGAAACGCTGGCCGTGTGCGATTACGGCGCAGAATTCGCGGCAGTGATCGAGGTTGATCGCATTTGCGCCGTGCAATTTCATCCGGAGAAGAGCGGCGAGGCTGGTGCGGCGCTGCTTTCGAATTTTTTAAGGCTAGCGGCATGAGTCTGGCACGACGGATTATTCCCTGCCTGGATGTGGACGGCGCACGCGTGGTGAAGGGTGTGAATTTTGTGGGATTGCGCGACGCGGGCGATCCTGCGGAGCTTGCGGCGCGGTACAACGCAGAGGGCGCAGACGAGCTTGTGGTGCTGGACATAGCGGCGTCGCGCGACCGGAGGCCAACGTTTCTCGAAACGATTCGACGCGTGGCGGAGCAGCTGGCGATTCCGCTCACGGCGGGAGGCGGAATTCGAACGCTTGCGGATGCGCGGGCGGTGGTACAAGCGGGCGCGGACAAAGTTACGGTAAATACAGCTGCCGTGGAAAGGCCGGAGCTGATTTCGGAACTTTCGCGCGAATTCGGCGCACAGGCCGTGGTGCTGGCGATTGACGCCAAGGGCGAGGGCGAACATTGGGATGTCCGCGTGCGCGGGGGGCGCGACTCGGCGCACTTGGATGTACTCGCATGGGCGAAACGTGGCGTGGAAGCAGGCGCGGGCGAAATTCTGCTGACCTCCATGGACAAAGATGGAACGCAAAGCGGATTTGACGTGGCACTGACTGCAACGATTTCGAGCCGCGTTTCCGTCCCTGTGATTGCGTCAGGAGGAGCGAAGTTGGCGGAACATTTTGTGGAGATTTTCGGCAGCGGGATGGCGGACGCAGCACTTGCAGCGTCCATCTTTCACGATGGCGTGCAATCGATTCGAGAATTGAAGGAGTTTCTCAAGAGCAAGAATGTCGAGGTTCGCCTCGCGTGTTGATTCCGTGCATTGATTTGCAGAATGGCCAGGCGGTGCAGTTGGTGCACGGGCGGAAGCGCGAATTGGCAGTAGAGGATGTTTTTGGATTGCTGGAGCGCTTCAAGACATATTCCTGGCTGCATGTAATTGATCTCGATGCGGCGATGCGCAAGGGCGACAACAATGAGTTGGTCGAAGAACTCTGCAAGCGCGCGAAGAGAAAATACAAAATGAAAGTGCGCGTGGGTGGCGGGATTCGAACGGTGGCGCGCGCGGAGCGGCTGGTGAAGATTGGCGCAGCGCAGGTGATTTTGGGAAGCGCGGTGTTTCGTGAGGGCAAAATTGATTTCCGGCTTCTGAAGGTGCTGCAAAAAAAAGTTAGTCGAAGGCGCGTGGTAATAGCGCTGGACACCTGGAAGGGACGCATCACATTGCAAGGGTGGAGGAAATCGCTGGCGCTAGAGCCGCAGGAAGTGATGCCGGCGCTGGAACGATTTTGCGCGGCATTTTTGTGCACGGACGTAGATCGCGAGGGAACAATGACCGGCGCGAATTTGAAATGGTTTCGTTCGCTGCGCGAAGCGACGAAGCAATCCATCATCGCAGCTGGCGGCATAAGAACGCAGCGCGAGATTCGCGCGCTCGAGAAAATGGGCATGGATGCGGCTGTTGGCATGGCCGTTTACAAGAATCGCCTGCGCTAGACGCCACACATCCATCCTTGAATTGCGATAGGATTCCTGGGCCATGAGAATTTCGCGAATCCCCTTCGGTCTGCTTTTTCTATTGCTCAATGCGGCGAATTTGCCCGCGCAAACCACGACCGCACTTCCCTTCACTCTGAAACCGCTCGGACACGGCGTTTACGCCGCGATTGACGACGCGAAAGGCGACGCAGGCGCAAATGCCGGATTCGTTATCGGCGATGAAGGCGTGCTGGTCGTGGACACGTTCGAAAATGAGAAGGCGGCGCGAGCGCTGCTCGGCGAGATTCGAAAGCTGACGCCGCTGCCGATCAAGTTTGTGGTGAATACCCACTATCACTTGGACCATGTCGCGGGAAACAGGGTGTTTCAGAACGCCGGAGCCGTGATTGTTGCCCACGTTCGCGTTGCAGACTGGATTCACACGGAAAACCTGAAGTTTTTCGGTACGGGCATAAAACCGGAACAGAAGCAAATGGTCGAATCCCTCGCTGGTCCGGATGTGCATTACTCGGAGGACTTGACACTATCGCTGGGCAAGAGAAGAGTTCTGCTTGGACACC
>JACXTT010004595.1_pt1 | contig 20461 bp, 15 predicted proteins | sample 9270951 | NCBI WGS metagenome assembly JACXTT01 (sample SAMN15532306, study PRJNA645909) | rock metagenome | isolation source: weathered quartz diorite | place: Puerto Rico | collected 2017-06-21
TTGCCCAGCAGTGCCGCGAGGGAGCCGGCCGGGGCGGCGTGCGCCGGGATGGCGCACAGCAGCGTCAACAGCGCGGCCAGCACGGCGAACGCACGCAGCACCGGCTGCAGTGCGGCATGCCAGCGGGGCGCCGGGGTGGGGGCGGGGTGTTCGGGTTTGTGCATGGTTCGTAGTCGGTTGCCGGTGCCGGGCGGCGCCGGAATGGCCGTCGATCGCGTCACTGTAGCGCATTGGTCGCGCCGGGTGCCGGAGCGCGCCGCAGGCACGCGCCATCCTCATTCGTCGCTTCGGACGATGCGTCGCAACGGCCGATCCACGAATCTCGAGCCCACTCCGGTACAGGCGATTCTTGCGCCCTGCCGGCTTCATCAAACTGCGGGGCCGCGGTGGATCCGGCCGGGCCAGAGACTAGAGACAAAGGAAAGACGATATGGAACTCAATGCATCGGTAACGGCAGTGGTGACGGGTGGCGCTTCGGGCCTGGGCGCGGCAACGGCACGTGCGCTGGCAGCGCAGGGCGTGCGTGTGGCGCTGTTCGACCTCAACGTGGAAAAGGGTGAAGCGCTGGCGCGTGAACTGGGCGGCGTGTTCTGCCAGGTCAACGTCACCTCAGAGGCCGAGGTCGAGGCCGGCTTTGCCAAGGCGCGCGCCGCCATCGGCCAGGAACGCATCCTGGTCAACTGCGCCGGCACGGGCAACGCCATCAAGACCGCCTCGCGTTCCAAGGAAGCGCCGGACCAGATCAAGCATTTCCCGACCGATGCCTTCGAGCGCATCATCCAGATCAACCTGATCGGCACCTTCCGCTGCATCGCACGCTCGGCCGCGGGCATGCTGACGCTGGACAGCGCCGGCGGCGAGCGCGGCGTGATCATCAATACCGCGTCGGTGGCGGCACAGGACGGCCAGATGGGCCAGGCCGCGTACTCGGCATCGAAGGCCGGCGTGGTCGGCATGACGCTGCCGATCGCGCGTGACCTGGCGGGTGAAGGCATCCGCGTCAACACCATCCTGCCGGGCATCTTCAATACGCCGCTGCTGCAGGGCGCGGCAGAGAACGTCAAGGCCGCGCTGGCCGCTTCGGTGCCGTTCCCCAAGCGCCTGGGGCAGCCGGAAGAGTTTGCCTCGCTGGCCGTCGAGATGTGCCGCAACGGCTATTTCAACGGCGAGTCGGTGCGCCTGGACGGCGCCATCCGCATGGCGCCGCGCTGAGCGTAGCGCCAGCACATCGTCGTGTCCGGGCCCGCGCACCGCTGGTCCGGACACCATCAAAACCAGGAGACGCGGATGGACTTCAGCTATCTGACGACACTGCCCCACGCGGTACGCCACTTCGCACGCCTGCGGCCCGAGGCGGTGGCGTATGCGTTCGAAGGCCGGCAGACCACCTATGCCGGCTTCGAGCGGAACACCAATCGCGTGGCACAGGCCCTGCTGGCTGAAGGCGCCGGGGTCGGCGAGCGCATTGGCTATATCGGCAAGAACAGCGACCATTATTTCGAGCTGCTGCTTGGCGCGTCCAAGATCGGCGCGGTGATGACGCCGGCCAGCTGGCGCCTGGCGCCGCCCGAGGTGGAGTTCATCCTCGGCCATTGCGATGCCGTGGTGCTCTTCGTCGGGGCGGAATCGGCGGCAATGGTCCGGAACCTGCTGCCCACGCTGCCGATGGTGCGCAAGGTGGTGGTGATGGAGCCGTGCGCCGAGCAAGGCGACTGGCAGTGCTACACCGACTGGCGCGACGCGCAGCCGGACACGCCGCCCGCGCACCAGCCCGCCGCGCATGACGTGCTGCTGCAGCTGTACACATCCGGCACCACCGGCCGGCCCAAGGGCGCGATGCTCACGCACCGCAACCTGACCATCGGCACCGAAGTCAGCGAGCGCGAGAACGTGCTCTGGTCGCACTGGGTCGCCGACGATGTTTCGCTGGTGGCGATGCCGGTGGCGCATATCGGCGGCTCTGGCTGGGGCCTGCGCAACCTGCTGTCCGGTGCCAAGGGCGTGGTCGCGCGCGAGTTCGATCCGCGCGCGGTGCTCGACTTTATCGAGAAGGAACGAATCAGCAAGCTGTTCCTGGTGCCGGCCGCGATGCAGATCGTGCTGCGCGACCCGCGCGCGCGCCAGGTGGACTACTCGCGCCTGAAGTACCTGCTGTACGGCGCCGCGCCGATTCCCGCGGCGCTGCTGCGCGAGGGCATCGAGGTGTTCGGCTGCGGCTTCGTGCAGCAGTACGGCATGACCGAAACCACCGGCACCATCGTGGCGCTGCCGCCCGAGGACCACACCACCGAGGAAGTGCCGCGCATGCGTGCCGCGGGCAAGCCGCTGCCTGGCGTGGAGATCAAGGTGGTCGACTATGAAGGCCGCCAGCTCGCGCCGGGCGAGGTCGGCGAGCTCGTGGTGCGCTCGCAGCACAACATGGCCGGCTACTGGAAGCAGCCCGAAGAGACCGCGCGCACCATCGACGCCGAAGGCTGGCTGCGCACCGGCGACGCGGGCTACATGGATGCCGAGGGCTACCTGTACATCCATGACCGCGTCAAGGACATGATCATCAGCGGCGGCGAGAACGTCTATCCGGCCGAGGTTGAAAGCGCGATCTACGGCCACCCGCAGGTGGCCGACGTGGCGGTGATCGGCGTGCCGGACGAGAAGTGGGGCGAGGCGGTCAAGGCCATCGTCGTGCTCAAGCCGGGGCAGGCGCCGGACCAGGCCGGCATCATCGCGTGGACGCGCCAGCGGCTGGCGGGCTTCAAGGTGCCCAAGAGCATCGAGTTTGTCGAGGCGCTGCCGCGCAACCCCTCGGGCAAGCTGCTGCGGCGCAAGCTGCGCGAGCCGTTCTGGGAAGGGATGAACCGGCGGGTGAACTGACGCCGGCAAGCAGCAAGCAAAAGCCCGCCGTCACTGGCGGGCTTTTGCTTTGGCGGGCAGGGAGCGGGGCGCCCGCTATAATCCGCGCAGGCACTGTGCCGCCTCACCACGTCACCCGCAATATTGCGCGACCACCCCCCCAAGCCATGTCCAAGGACCCCGCGCAAGCCCGCCTGACCCGCCGCTATGTCGAAAAGCGCGAGGCCATCCTGGACGCCGCCGCGCGGCGCTTCAACCACCAGGGCGTACGGGGCACCACCTTGTCGGATGTCGCCGAGGACGTGGGCCTGAGCACCAACAGCATCACGTACTACTACCGCAAGAAGGAAGACCTGGTGGTGGCGTGCCTGCTGCGCGCCATCGGCGAGATGGTGGACATTGCCAGCGCGGCCCAGCATCAGCCGGCGCCGCGCGACCGGGTGGAGGCCTTCATCGCGCTGTTCTTCGAGCGCCTGGCGCGTACCGCCACCGGCGAGCGGCCTGAGCTGATGAGCTTTCGCGAGATCCGGGCGCTGCCGGACAGCCATGCCGATATCGCATTCGACGCCTACACGGACATGTTCCGCCGCATCCGCCAGCTGCTGCGCGAGCGCCCGCCGGCCGATCCGGCGCAGCGCAGTGCGCTGAGCGCGCGCGCCCACCTGCTGCTGTCGCTGGCGACCGGCGCGATGTCGTGGGTGGAGCGCTATGAGCCTGAGGACTATCCGAAGGTGGCGCAGACCGTGGTCGACGTGCTGCTGCACGGCATTGCCGCGCCGTCGGCCCGCTGGCATGCGCAGATGGACGTATCCGCGCTGCTGCCGGCGCCGGACAAGCCCGAGACAACGCAGGAGGCGTTCCTGCGCGCGGCGACCGAGCTGCTCAACGAGCAGGGCTATCGCGGCGCGTCGGCCGACCGCATCTCGGCGCGGCTGAACCTGACCAAAGGCGCCTTCTATCACCACAACGAGAACAAGGACGACCTGATCTCGGCCTGCGTCGACCGCATGTTCGCAGTGATCCGCAATACCCAGACGCTGGTGGAGAACGGCCCCGGCACCGGCTGGGACAAGCTGTGCGCGGTGTCGCGGGCGCTGGTGCAATACCAGTTCTCCAGCCAGGGGCCGCTGCTGCGCCTGACCATCTATGGCGCACTGCCCGAGGACATGCGCAAGGAGAAGATGCTGACCATGAGCCGGCTGTCGGCGCGGATCGTGCGCTTCATGGTGCTGGGCATGCAGGATGGCTCGATCCGGGCGCTGGACCAGTCCATTGCCGCGCTGCAGGTCAACGGCATGATCAATGCCGCGGTGGAGTTGTCCCGCTGGGTGCGTGACGCCCATGCGGACAACGCCGCTGACCTGTTCGTGCGGCCGTTGCTGATGGGGATCCTGTCGGAGCCCTGAGCGCTCAAGTGTAGAGGTGGCAGGCCACCATCTGGCCATCCGGCTGCGCCTGCAGCGCCGGGTCTTCACTGCGGCAACGCGCCATCGCCACCGGGCAGCGCGTATGGAAGCGGCATCCCGACGGCGGATTCATCGGGCTTGGCACCTCGCCTTGCAGCACGATGCGCTTGCGGCTGCGCTCGCCTTCCACGCTGGCCACCGGCACCGCCGACAGCAGCGCCTGGGTGTAGGGATGGCGGGGGCGGGCGTAGAGCGCCTCGCGGCTTGCGATCTCGACGATGCGGCCCAGGTACATCACCGCGATGCGGTCGCTGATATGCCGCACCACGGCCAGGTCGTGCGCGATGAACAGGTAGGACAGGCCAAGACGCCGCTGCAGCGACATCAGCACGTTAACCACCTGCGCCTGGATCGACACGTCGAGCGCCGACACCGGCTCATCGCAGACGATGACGCTGGGCCCGAGCGCCAGCGCGCGGGCGATGCCGATGCGCTGGCGCTGCCCGCCGGAGAACTCGTGCGGGTAGCGGTCCGCCATATAGGGCAGCAGCCCGACCATGTCCAGCAACTCCGCCACGCGCGCGCGGCGGGCGCTACGCCCGCCGGGGAAGTCATGCACCTCCAGCGGTTCGCTGATGATGTCGCTGACCTTCATGCGCGGGTTCAGGGAGCCGAAGGGGTCCTGGTAGACCATCTGCACGCTGCGGCGGAATTGCTTCTCCTGCGCCCGCGTGAAGCTGGCCAGGTCGTCGCCGCGGAAGGCGATGCGTCCGGCGCTGGCGGCCAGCATCTTGAGGATGGCAAGCCCCGTGGTGGACTTGCCGCAGCCGCTTTCGCCGACCAGGCCCAGGGTCTCGCCACGGCGCAGCGTGAATGACACGCCGTCGACCGCCCTGACCGAGCCCACCTGGCGCTTGAGCAGCACGCCGCGCGTGACCGGGAAATGCACCTTGAGGTCGTCGACGCGCAGGATCTCATCGCCACTCTGCACGTCGGCCCGCACGTCACGCTGCACGCCAGCCTGCACACCGCCGTTGCCAGTTGCCGGCTCCGCTATCGCTTCAATGGAGTTCATGGAGGAAACACGCCTTGAAATGTTGGTCGGAGAGCTGCCGCGTTGCCGCGTCCGGCACGCCGTGCAACGGCGGCCGGGCGCTGCGGCACTGGTCGATCGCCTGCTTGCAGCGCGGCAGGAAGGCGCAGCCCGGGCCCAGCGCCGTCAGGTCGGGCGGCTGGCCTTCGATGGGAACCAGCGGCTCCCGGGTGTCGCCGTCAATGCGCGGCACGGAGGCCATCAGCCCGCGCGTGTAGGGGTGGGCGGGCTGCCGGTACAGGGCCTCGGCGGAGGCGGTCTCCACCAGCCTGCCGCCGTACATCACGGCGACCCGGTCGGCATAGCGCGCCACCACGCCCAGGTCATGCGTGATCAGGATCAGTGCCGTGCCCATGCGCTCGGCCAGGTCCTTCAGCAGGTCCAGGATCTGGGCCTGCACGGTGACGTCGAGCGCGGTGGTGGGCTCGTCGGCGATGATCAGCCGCGGCTCGCAGGCCAGCGCCATGGCAATCATCGCGCGCTGCCGCATGCCGCCAGAGAACTGGTGTGGATAGGCTGAAAGCCGGCTCTGGGGCTCGGGGATCTGGACCTTGCCGAGCAGCTCGCCGGCCATCCCCAGCGCGGTCTTCCAGGGCAGGCCGCGATGCAGGTGGATGGGCTCGGCAATCTGCTTGCCGATGGTCAGCGCCGGGTTCATCGACGACATCGGCTCCTGGAAGATCATCGCGATCCGGTTGCCGCGGATGGCGCGCATGCCGCGGGGGGCGAGCCTGAGCAGGTCCTGGCCCTCGAACACGATCTCGCCGGCGTCGATCGAACCGCCCGGGGCGGGGATCAGGCCCAGTATCGACAGGGCAGTCACGCTCTTGCCCGAGCCGGATTCGCCGACGATGGCCAGGGTCTCGCCCGGGGCCACGTCGAACGAGACCTGGTCGACGGCGGTCACCACGCCGCGATCGGTGCGAAAGCGCGTGGTGAGGTCCCTGACCTGCAGGATGGGCTGCGTCATGCATGTCTCCTCGGGTGGCGCGGCTCAGAAGCCAAGCTTTTTCTTCATGTCCTGGTCGATCCACATGCGTGCATAGATCGGCCCGGGCCGCACCGCGCCCGCGCGCAGCTCGCCGCCGTAGTTGCGCACCCACGGCCACCAGGCGGTGTACATGTAGGGCGTGGGCAGCCAGATATAGGGCGCCTCGGCCAGGATGTCGCGCGTGAGCCCGCGCAGCGCTTCCTGTCGCTTGCCGAGATCGCGCAGCTCGAAGGCGGCTTCGACCCGCCTGGTGTAAGCGTCGTTGCCCCACTGCGCGGCGTTCCATACCTGTCCCGGCACGAAGCTCTTGCGGATCGTGGTGGTGGGATTGGTATGGCCGTTGGCCATCATGTAGCCGGGCGCATTGGTCCGGGTCGTCATCGCGGACAGGAACGCGCCATACTCCATCGGCTGGATTTCGATGCGCACGTTGACCTGTTCCAGGTACGCTGCGATCAGCGGCAGCAGCTCCATATGGTCCGGGGCGCATGCGCACACCTGCACCTTGAACTTGAAGCCCTTGGGGTAGCCGGCTTCGGCCAGCAGCTTGCGGGCCTTGTCGGGGTTGTAGGTGAAGAGCTCCTTCACGTTCTCCGGCATGGCGCTGAGCGGCTCGAAGTAGCCCACATAGTCCGGGTGCTGCGGATAGGCAAACAGCTCCGCGTTGCCGCCGTAGTACTGCTTGACGATCTCCTGCTTGTTGACCGCCATGTTGAGCGCGCGGCGCACGCGGATGTCGTTGAAGGGCTTGGTGTCCACGCGCATGGCCAGGTACTGCCCGGTGAAGGACAGCCAGCGCGACCACTGCAGCTGCGGCGCGCTCTTCTTCAGCTCTTCCACCGAGGTCCAGCGTATGCCTTCCATGACGTCGAGCTTGCCCGTGCGCAGCATGGTGTTGCGCGTGGCTTCGTCCTTGATGGTGCGCAGCACCATCTTGTCGACGAAGGGCAGCTTGAAATCCTTGCTGCCCACCTTCTCGGTATCCCAATACAAGGCGTTGCGCGTATAGGTGCTGGCGTTGCCCTGCACGAACTGGGTCAGCTGGAACGGGCCGCTGCCATTGACGTGCTTCCAGTTGCCGGCGCCGGCGGTGGCCACCTCCTTCGGCATGATGCCGGAGTAGTAGCCCCAGCCGAAGCGGTAGTCCCACTCGGCGTTGTACTTGCTGAAGCGGAACAGCACCGTATGCTTGTCCTTCGCTTCCACCTTGGCAAGGTGGTCGAAATAGGTGGGGATCTTCTTCGCGCTTTCGGCCTGGCGCGTGTAGCTGAAGACCACGTCGTCCGCCACCAGCTCCCGCTCTTCCATCACGCCGGGCTTGGCCGGAAACCTGACGCCCTTGCGCAGCCTGACTTCCAGCGTCTGCGGATCGAGCCACTTCCAGCTTTCGGCCAGTTCGCCGCGGATGGCGTCCTCGGGCAGCCACGCGTCGGCCTGGAAGCTGTACTTGCCGCCGAGGCGCCTGGACTTGGACAGGTCGGCCACGAACAGCTGCTCGTAGACCTGGCCGGTGTCGTAGTTCTGCTTCCAGTTCCAGTCGGCCAGGTCCCATGACAGCGCCGAGATGGTCGGGTAGACCGAGCCGATCTCCAGCGTGCCGCCGTACTTGGGCGCGTCGCTCTGCGCGCCCGCCGTGGCTGCGCACAATGCGAGCGCCACGCCCGCCAACATCGAGGATGCCTGTGTGTTCAAACCGAAGCCCTCCGTGGTCGACTGCCGTTGGCCCGGCGGCATGGCCGCGCGGGAAATCCGTGCCCCGCCGCGCCAGCGCGGCGGGGGGCTGCAATTCGGGCAGGCGCTAGCGCGTGCCGCGCATGCGTGGGTCCAGCAGGTCGCGCAGGGCGTCGCCGTAGATATTGATCGCGTAGACCACGATGGTGAGGCAGATGCCCGGCGCCAGCGCCAGCCAGGGACCCTGGAACATGAAGGTGCGCCCGTCGCCGGACAGCATGCCGCCCCACGTGGGCGCGGGCGGCGGCACGCCCAGGCCCAGGAAGGACAGGCCGGATTCCGCCAGGATTGCCGTGCCGACCCGAGTGGTGAACAGCACGATCACCGGGGGCAGCACATTGGGCAGGATATGGCGCCACAGGATGCGCGTCGTTGACGCGCCCATCGACTGCGCGGCGTGGACATACATGTTCTCGCGCACCGAGACCACCGCACTGCGCACGATGCGCGAGCCGCCGATGCCAAGCAGCAGCCCCAGCGTGCAGACGATCTGCCAGCTGCCCGGGCCCAGCACCGAGACCACCACGATCAGGATCACCAGGTCCGGGAAGCTCATCCAGGCATCGACCATGCGCTGCACGATCAGGTCCAGCTTGCCGCCGAGGTAGCCGGTCAGGATGCCGAGCAGCACCGAGATCGCCGTGGCGAGCGTGGCTGCGCTCAGGCCAATCACCACCGACAGCTGCGCGCCGTACAGGCAGCGCGACAGTATGTCGCGGCCAAGGTTGTCGGTGCCGAACGGATGCGCCCAGGAGGGCGCCTGCAGCCTTTGCAGCATGTTGATCTCGTTCATGCCATACGGCGCCAGCAGGTCGGCAAACACGCCGCAGAACAGGAAGATGGCGCAGATGACGGCGCCGGCGGCGCCCAGCGGCTTGTCGCGGAACAGCCGGCCGAGCAGCCCGCGGCCGGGCACGGCGCGCCGGACCGGTGCGGCAGCGGGGGCTGCGGGATTGGGGTGCAGGGCGGGCTTGGCCATCAGCGGTGCCTCACTTTCGGATCGAACAGCCCGTAGCTCAGGTCGACGAGCAGGTTGATCAGCATCACCGCGACACCCACCACCAGGAACACGCCGGTGATGACCGGATAGTCGCGCTGGTGCACGGCGTCGAGCAGCAGCAGGCCCATGCCGGGCAGCGCGAAGATCTGCTCGATGATGACCGCGCCGCCGATCAGCAGCGGCGCCTGCAGCCCGATCAGCGTCACCACCGGGATCAGCGCATTGCGCAGGGCGTGGCGCAGTACCACCAGGCGCTCGCTCAGGCCCTTGGCCCAGGCGGTGCGGATATAGTCCTGGCGCAGCACCTCGAGCATCATGGTGCGTGTCATGCGCATGGTGATGGCGGACAGCGCCATGCCTAGCACGATGGCGGGAATCAGCATGTTGCGCACATGCTGCACCGGGTCTTCATGGAAGGGCACGTAGCGGGCCTCGGGCGACCAGCCCCACCAGACCGAGGGGAACACCATCACCATGGTGCCGAGCCAGAAGCTGGGGATGGCCAGCATCAGGATGGAGAACGAGCGCGCAATGTAGTCGGCGGCGCTGTCCTGGCGGATGGCCGACAGCACGCCGATCGGCAGCGCTACCGACAGCGCCACCACCAGCGCGATCACGCCCAGCGAGAAGGTGGCAGGGATGCGCGCGGTCACCATCGACAGCACCGGCTCGCCCTGCCACAGGGACTGGCCCAGGTCGCCGCGCAGCACGATGCCGCCGACCCAGTGCACATACTGCTGCCACATCGGGCGGTCCATGCCGAGGGCGCGGATCAGGTCTTCGCGGGTACGGGTATCGGCGCTGATGTCGTTCTGGCTCAGCATCAGGTCGACCACATCGCCGGGCACCATGCGCACGATGGTGAAGACGATCAGGCTGGCGAACAAGAGCGTGGGGACCAGCGCCAGCAGCCGGCGCAGCACGTAGGCGCTCATCGCAGCCCTGCCTTGGCGCGGCTAGCCGAAACGGAAGATACCGGCAACACGAATCTGCATGATGCTTGGTACATGTCGTCTCCTGTCTCCCGACCCCTTTATATCCGCCAGCACAGGATTCTGCTGCTGAGTGGGAGTGATTTTTGGTATTTCGCCGGTGGCGAAACACCGTTTCGGGTGGTCTTGCGAGGCCGTGACCCGAGCATACTGATCGTTCGAAACGAAAACAACCCGATTGCTGCGCGCAAGGCTAGTGGTTTTCCATGGCCTCGTGGCGGTGTGCGGGACGCGCGCCGGCACGCGCACGCCGGGCCCGGCTGCACGTTGCCTGCGCCAGCGCGCGCGACGGCTAGTAGCCGCGCAACGTCGCCCAGCGCTGCAACTGGACGTTGGCATCGCCGAGCAGGTCCTCGGCGGTGCGTGCCCGCTTCATGAAGAAGCCGATCTCCAGCGCGTCGGTCATGCCGATGCCGCCATGCATCTGCACGCCCTCCTGCACGGCCAGGGTCGCGGTGGTGCCAGCGCGCGCCTTGGCCACGCAGACCAGGCCGGCGGCGTCGTCCGTGCCGGCATCGAGCCGCTGCTGGCACTGCAGCACGGCGGCACGGGTGATCTCGATCTCGGTGAACAGGTGCGCGGCGCGGTGCTGCAGCGCCTGGTACTCGCCGATGATGCGGCCGAACTGACGGCGCTCCTTCAGGTAGGCAAGCGTGCGGTCGAAGGTTTCGTCGGCGATGCCGAGCAGTTCGGACGCCAGCACGGCGCGGCCGATGTCCAGCACGCGCTCCAGCATGGCGGCACCATCGCCAGGGGTGCCCAGCGCCGCGGCGGCCGGCAAGCGGACCTCGCGCAGGGTCACCCGCGCCGCATTGGTGGCGTCGGCCATGACCGTGCGCTCGATCGAAAGGCCGGTGCTGCCGGCCGGCACCAGGAAGAGCGTGATGCCGTCGCGGTCGTCGGGCGCGCCGGCGGTGCGCGCCGCCACGATCAGGGTGTCGGCAACGTGGCCATCGACGACAAAAACCTTGTCGCCATCGAGGCGGAAGCCGTCGCCGTCGGCGCTTGCGCGCAGGGCATGGCGCGTGGGCCGGTGCCTGGCGCTCTCTTCCAGCGCCAGCGCGGTCAGGTGCTGGCCGGCGGCGATGGCGGGCAGCATCGCCGTGCGCTGCGCATTGCTGCCGTAGTGGGTGAGCAGCGCCGCGCCCAGCACGGCGGTGGACAGGAATGGCGAGGGCGCCAGCGTGCGCCCGATCGCTTCCATGATGACGCCGGCCTCCACCACGCCCAGGCCGCTGCCGCCATATTGCTCGGGCACCAGCACGCCGGCGAAGCCGAGGTCAGCGAACTGCTGCCACAAGGGGCGGGAGAAGCCGGTCTCGTCGCGGGTGTCGCGCAGCGCGCGCAGCGCGGAGATCGGGGCGGATTCGCGCAGGAAGGTCAGGGCGCTGTCGCGCAGCATTTCCTGCGTCTGGTTCAGTACGATGGGCATGGGCGGACTCGTGTCTGGGTACGGGGCAGCGGGGGAAGCGCGCGGGGCCGGGCTCAGGCGCCAGGCAGGCCGAGCAGGCGCTTGGCGACGATATTGAGCTGGACCTCGCTGGTGCCGCCCTCGATCGAGTTCGCCTTGCTGCGCAGCCACGCGCGTGCCAGCGCGCCCTGCTGGCTGCGCTCGCTTTCCCATTCCAGCGCGTCGCTGCCGCCGATCGACATCAGCAGCTCGTAGCGGCGCTTGTTCAGTTCCGCACCGTAGTACTTGAGCACCGACGAGAACGCCGCGATACCCTCGCCCTGGCGGGCCAGGTCGCGCACCCGCTCGCCGGCCGCGGCAAAGGCGGCCTCGTCGATCTCGAACTGCGCGATGTGCGCGCGCAGCATCGGCTCGTCGAGCCGGCCGGCGGCGTCCAGCCCGATGGCCTTTGCCGCATGCGCGCCAAGCGGCTGCCGCATGCCGCGGCTGCCGATGGCGCTGATCATCTCGCGCTCGTGGGTGAGCAGGTACTTGGCAATCTCCCAGCCGCCGTTGAGTTCGCCGACCAGTTGTGCGCGCGGCACCGCGACGTCGTCGAAGAAAGTCTCGCAGAAGGGGGACTTGCCGGAGATCAGCAGGATGGGCCGGGTTGTCACACCCGGCGTTTCCATGTCGAACAGCAGGAAGCTGATGCCGGTGTGCTTCTGCGCCGCAGCATCGGTGCGCACCAGGCAGAAGATCCAGTCGGCCTGGTCGGCATAGGACGTCCACACCTTCTGGCCGTTGACCAGGAAATGATCGCCGCGGTCCTCGGCGCGGGTCTGCAGCGCAGCCAGGTCGGAACCGGCGTTGGGCTCGGAGTAGCCCTGGCACCAGCGGATCTCGCCGCGGGCGATGCGGGGCAGGTGCTCGCGCTTCTGGGCTTCGGTGCCGTAGCGGAGCAGGGCGGGGCCAAGCATGGAGATGCCGAAGCTCTGCAGCGGTGCGCGGCAGCCGAGCCGGGCCATTTCCTCGCGCAGCACCTTGGCCTGCTCGCGCGCCAGGCCGGCGCCGCCGTATTCCGCGGGCCATTCGGGCACGGTCCATCCCTTGTCGGCCATGCGGCCAAGCCACTGGCGCTGGGCCTCGGACTGGAAGCGGAACCTGCGCCCGCCCCAGCAGATGTCATCTTCGTTGCGCACCGGTTGCCGCATCTCGGCCGGGCAATTCTGCTCCAGCCAGGCGCGCGCCTGCTGCCGGAAGGTCTCCAACTCGTCCACGCGTGTCTCCATTTTGTCGGGGGTCTGTCGCTGAACGCCTCTTTCTCTGGCGCGCTGCCGGTGAGGTCGCCCGCACCTGGCTGGTCCGGTCTGTGGCGGACCAGCCAGGCGGCGTATCCCGTTATACAAGTCGCACCTGGCAGCGTCAATACTCAATTACCTAAAACGGATGCCGAGGCGCCATGGTCAAGTGTGCCATGGCCCGCATTGCAGAACCATGGAGCAGGTCACAATTCCTGTATGAGCAAGAAATATCCGAGAAATTGCCGGGAGAATTGGGGTAAGTGCCCATCGGCAGGGCGCTCAGGCGTTGAGGCGTTTCCTGTGATAGCATCCTTTCAAAACATACCGCTATCACTAAAATGGCGGAAAACACTGGGAGACTGAGCCGTGCCCGTCGTCATGCCTTCGCTCGGCGAGCGAACTGTTTCGTATCCCGGTGCCCGCGCGCCGGACTGCGTGCGCTGGCTGGAATCGGGCGGCACAGGTCCCGGCGCATGACAGGCGCACGGACCCCCGAGCGGGTAGCCGGCCCCGACGAGGGACCTGACCTGAGCGCGCATGAACAGGCTGAGCGGTGCTATCTCCAGCATGTCGACCAGCATCTGCCGCGCAACGCCCGCGCGTACCTGGCGCACGGCATGCTGGGCATGACCGGGTTCCGGCTGGTGACCGCGCCCACCTTCGTGCCGGCCTACCTGTACCTGCTGTCCGGCTCCAAGCTGACCGTCGGCATCGTGTTGTCGGCGCAGTACGCGGGCATGGCGGCGTCGTCGATCTGGGGTGCCACGCTGATCGAGCACCGCCCGCGTGTGATGCCGCTGATCTACCTGGTGGGCTGGCTGGTGCGCGCGCAGATCCTGGGGCTGGCGCTGTCGGCGCTGTGGCTGTCGGGCGAGGCGGCGCTGGTCGCGGCGGGCATCTTCCTGCTGCTGTTCGGGCTGCTCAACGGCGTGCAGAACGTCAGCTTCAACTACCTGACCTCCAAGATCATCCCGCTGGCGCGCCGCGGCCGGCTGACCGCGCTGCGCAATTTCTGCGGCGGGCTCACGGCGGCCGCGGTGGCGTGGCTGGGCGGGCGCTACCTGGTGGGCAACCAGGTGCTGGGCAACGGCTATGCCGCCACCTTCCTGGCGGCCTTCGTGCTGACCAGTATCGGCATTTCAGCGCTCACGCAGATGCGCGAGCCGACCCTGCACGACGTGCGCCTGCCGGCGGGCTTCCTGCGCCGCCTGGCCGAGGTGCCGGCGCTGCTGCGCGCGGACCGCGATTTCGTGCGCTTCTTCGTGGCGCGTGCGCTGGTGGCGTTCGGCATGATGGCGATGCCGTTCTATGCGATCTATGCCGGCACGCATATCGACCTGTCCGGCGCGGTGCTGGGCTACATGAGCCTGGCCTACCTGCTGGCGCAGACCACCAGCAGCCTGGCCTGGGGCCGCATCGCCGACCGCCACGGCTACCGGCTGGTGTTCCTGGCCAGCATCGCGCTGTGGGTGGCGGCAACGCTGCTGCTCTTGTGCTGCGCCACGCTGCCGGGCTTCCTGCTGGCCTTCTGTGGGCTGGGGGCCGCCTTTGGCGGCTTCTTCATCTCCGCGGACAACCTCGTCATGGAGTTCGGCACCCGCAAGGACCGGCCCATGCTGCTGGCGGTGTCCGACACCGCCACCTATGCAATGATGGCCATCGGCCCGGTCTGCGGCGGCCTGCTGGCCCAGGGCGTGCGCTTCTGGGTGGTGTTTGCGCTGGCCATCCTGGTCAAGTGCGCCGCCTTCGTGCTGGCCCTGCGCATTGTCGACCCGCGCCGGCGCAGGGCGGCGCTTGAGCATCCGCCGGGCCTGCACGGGCACCTCACGCCGATTCAATCCAGGAGAACCGATCCATGACCGCCATCAACGCCGTGACCGACCTCACGGTGGACGCCGACATCGCCGTCCTGACCCTCGACTCGCCCCCCGTCAATGCATTGTCCGCTGCCGTGCGCAGCGGCATCCGCGACGGCATGGCGCGCGCACTTGCCGACGATGCCGTCAAGGCCGTGGTGCTGATCTGCGCCGGCAAGACCTTTGTCGCGGGCGCGGACATCACCGAGTTTGGCAAGCCGCCGGCGGGCCCGTCGCTGGCAGAGGTGCAGGCCATGATCGAGGACGCGCCCAAGCCGGTGGTGGCCGCCATCCACGGCACCGCGCTCGGCGGCGGGCTGGAGCTGGCGCTGGTGTGCCATTACCGCATCGCCACGCGCTCGGCAAAGTGCGGGCTGCCGGAAGTCAATCTCGGCCTGCTGCCGGGGGCGGGCGGCACCCAGCGGCTGCCGCGTATCGTGGGCCCGGAAAAGGCGCTGGAGATGGTCACGTCGGGCGCGCATGTGGCGGCCAGCGCCGCGGCGGAGATGGGTCTGGTCGACCTGCTGACCGACGACGCCTCGTTGCGCGCCGACGCGGTGGCGTTCGCGCGCAAGGTGGTGGCCGAGAAGCGGCCGCTGCGCAAGGTGCGCGAATCCGACGACAAGGTGGCGGCCGCGCGCGGCAAGCCGGAACTGTTCGCGGCCTTCCGCCAGGCCAATGCGCGTCGCTTCCGCGGTTTTGATGCGCCCGAGTTCAATATCCGCTGCATCGAGGCGGCAGTCGAGCTGCCGTTCGAAGCCGGCCTGAAGCGCGAGCGCGAACTGTTCACCGAGCTGCTCAACGGCACGCAGTCGGCGGCCCAGCGCTATTACTTCTTTGCCTCGCGCCAGGTATGGAACGTGCCGGATGTGGGAGCCGACACGCCCACGCTTGCGGTCAAGCGCATCGGCATCGTCGGCGCCGGCACCATGGGCGGCGGCATCGCCATGAACTTCCTCAACGCTGGCTATCCCGTGACCATCGTCGAGACCTCGCAGCAGGCGCTCGACCGCGGCCTGAAGACGATCCGGGCCAACTACGACAATACCGCGCGCAAGGGGCGCCTGAGCGCGGCCGATGTCGAGGCCCGCATGGCGCTGCTCACGCCCACGCTGGACCTGCAGCAGCTTGCCCATGCCGACCTGATCATCGAAGCGGTGTTCGAGAACATGGAGGTCAAGCAAGAGCTGTTCGGCAAGCTGGACCGGATCGCCAAACCGGACGCCATCCTTGCCACCAATACCTCGGCGCTGGACGTGAACGTGATCGCGGCCTCGACCTCGCGCCCGGAGGCGGTCATCGGCCTGCATTTCTTCTCGCCCGCCAACGTGATGAAGCTGCTGGAAGTGGTGCGCGGCGACAAGACGGCAAAGCCGGTGATCCGCACCGCGATGGAACTCGCGCGCAAGATCGGCAAGGTCGCGGCGCTGGTCGGGGTGTGCCCGGGTTTTGTCGGCAACCGCATGCTGGCCCAGCGCCAGCGCGAAGCCCAGAAGCTGGTGCTGGACGGGGCGCTGCCGTGGGACGTGGACCGCGTGCTGTACGACTTCGGCTTTCCGATGGGCCCCTTCGCCATGAGCGATCTCGCCGGGCTTGACCTCGGCTGGGTGCGCGAGAAGTCCAGCGGCTCGACGCTGCGCGAGGTGCTGTGCGAGATGGACCGCCGCGGGCAGAAGGCCGGCGCCGGCTACTACGACTACGACGAACAGCGCAACGCGAAGCCGTCGCCGGTGGTCGAGCAGGTCATTCGCGACTTCGCCGCGAAACAGGGCAGGACCGGCCGCGCGGTGTCGGAGCAGGAGATCCTGGAGCGCTGCATCTATCCGATGATCAACGAAGGCGCGAAGATCCTGCAGGAAGGCAAGGCGATCCGCGCCTCGGACATCGACGTGATCTGGGTGAACGGCTACGGCTGGCCGGTGTATCGCGGCGGCCCGATGTGCTATGCCGATACCATCGGCCTGGACCAGGTGCTGGCGGCGATGCGGCGCTACGAGACGCTTTATGGCGCGGACTTCGCGCCGGCGCCGCTGCTGGAGGAACTGGTGGCGCAGGGCCGCGGGTTTGCGGACCTCAAATAGAGGGCACCGGGGGGAGTCCCCCGGCGCGGCGGGCGAACTCAGTCGGCCTGGATGCCGAACTCCTTGACCACCTTGGTGTAGCGGGCCGTGTCGGCTGCGATCAGCTTCGACAGCACCGCGGGCTCGCCGCCCGAAGGCGTGACCGCGATGGTGGCCATGCGCGCCACCACGTCGGGCATCTTCAGGATCTCATTGACGTGCGTGTTGAGCGTGCGCACCAGGTCGGCCGGCATGCCCTTGGGCCCGAGCAGGGCCTGCCAGGCGCCGATCTCCACGTCCTTGTAGCCCAGCTCGGCCAGCGTCGGCACGTTGGGCGCGAACGGCGAGCGCTTCTGGTCCGCCACCGCCAGCGGCACCAGGCTGCCGTTGCCGACATACTGCGAGATCGCGCCGTAGGTGATGTAGGTCACCGGCACCTGCCCGCCGATCACGTCGACGATGGCGGGGGCCAGGCCGCGGTAGGGCACCTGGCTGATCTTGATGCCGGCGGACTTGTTGAACAGTTCGCCCATGATGTGCATCGGCGAGCCATTGCCGGGCGTGGCATAGGTTTCCACCTTGCCGGCCTTGGCGCGCGCCACCAGGTCGCTGACCTTGGTGATGCCGGTGCCCTTGTTGACGACCACGAACAGCGACTGCGTGCCGATCTGGCTGATCGGCGTGAAGTCGTGCTGCACGTCGTAGCTGGCGCCGGCGCCAGCCTTGAGCACCAGCGGCGCGATGGCGACGGTGTTGGGGGCCAGCAGCAGGGTGTAGCCGTCCGGGTTGGCGCGCGCCACGTAGGCGCTGCCGATGGTGCCGGCGGCGCCGGTGCGGTTTTCCACCACCACCGACTGCTTCAGGCGCGGGGCGAGCTTTTCGGCGAACATGCGCGCCAGCACGTCGACGTCGCCGCCGGCCGGGTAGGCCACAACGATGGTGATGGGCTTGTTCGGGTACGCACCCTGGGCCAGGGCGGTGCCGCCGGTGGCAGCGACCAGGGCGGTCGCGGCGGCCAGCGTGGCGAGTACTTTGCGGCGTACGGACTTCATGATGTTCAGACCTCTGTAAGACGTGGCGCCCGGACGGGCCGGGGCCAATGGCTGTGTTGGCGTCCGGCGCGTTGCATGCGCCGGACGGTACCGCCGGGGGGCGCGGAGGAAATCAAAAAACGTGCTTGATGCCGATCATCGAGCCCCACTGGTTCTCGCCCGGGCGCGGGTTCGAGCCAGGCGAGCCGCCGCTGACCGACATGGCCAGCTGGCCGCCGTTGTTGATAAAGCCGGCGGTGGCGTACACCGAGGTGCGCTTGCTGAAGCTGTACATCGCGCGCAGCGTATAGAGCATGGCCTGGTTGTCGCTGCCGTGGTAGTTCAGGAAGTAAACCTGGCCCGCCAGGTTGACCGCGGGGGTGATGTCGTAGGACGCGCCGGCGTAGTACAGGTCGCTGATCGGCGTGCGGCTGCCCTCGTTGTCGCGGCGGATCCAGCCGGCGCCGATCTTGGCGCGCTGGAACAGCATGTAGCCGCCCAGCGACAGGCGGTCGTCGGTCAGGTTGCTGTTGGTCAGGCCGCCGAAGGCGCCCGGGCCGCCGCGCTGCGAGTCATACGCGGCGGTCACACCCCAGGTCTTGTTGTCATAGCCGAGCATGGCCGACCACTCGCGGCACGCCTTCTTGTCGGCGGCGTTCTCGCCGGCGCAGTTGGTGCCCGAGGGGCTGGGGCCGGCGTTGACCGCGTCGCGCCCGAAGCTGTAGGTGGCGCCCACCACGAAGCCGCTGAAGTTGGCCTTGTACGACACCGCATTGTCGGCGCGCGTGTTCGGCAGATAGCTGTCGAGCGAACCCGAGCCGTACACGTTGGGCCCCAGGATATCGCTGTCGAGCGTGGCCCAGAACAGCATGGTGTACTGGCGGCCGAACGACAGCTGCCCGTACTGGTTGGTCAGCCCGACCAGCGCCTGGCGCCCGAACAGTCGACCGCCCTGGTTGGAGGCGCCCGAATCCGGCGAGAAGCCCGACTCCAGCACGAAGATGCTCTTCAGGCCGCCACCCAGGTCTTCGGTGCCGCGGATGCCCCAGCGCGAGGGCACGGTGGCGGTCAGGTTGGGCATGCGCACCAGGCCGTTGCCGTTGGCGCCGACATTGCTCACATACTCGACGCCCGTGTCGATGACCCCGTACAGGGTGACCGAGGATTGTGCCGAGGCCAGCAGGGGGAAAGCCGCGGCCAGGCCTGCGGCGATTCGTGCAAGTTTCATCTACCAGTTTCCTTCCGTTTTCCGTTTTGTCGTCTTGTCGTCCGCTGCCACTGCGGATGGCGGCTGCGAATGTTGTTTCGGTCTCTTTTGTGTTTTATATATGAAACATCAAACAACATAAGAAACGTCAGGCAAAATATAGCTGCGAGTCTCCACGAGATGTGAGGAGGGTTATCCCTAGTGAGGCGGCGCCACGACGGCTAACGCCGGCTGTGCGCGCAGGTTTTCGACCTTTTTATCGTTAACCCTCATCCCAGCTGCCCCCCTACACGCCTATGCTTCAAAAGTTTTATTCTCAAACCTAAGTTTTATATATGGAACAAAATCAGCCGCACATGCCAGCGCAGCCGGACCGGCATCTGCTGGAAGCCCTCGACAGCGGGTTTGCCCAGCGCGTGGTGCAGGTGGGCGCGGGCGGCGAGCACGTGGCCTACCGCTGCGGCGGGGGCACGGGCCCGGCGGTCGTGCTGCTGCACGGCATCAGTTCCGGCGCGGCGTCGTGGCTGCCGTGCGCGAGCCTGCTGGCCGCGCACGCGCGGGTGATCGCCTGGGATGCGCCGGGCTATGGCGACTCGTCGCCGCTGCCGCAGGCGCGGCCGCTCGCGTCTGACTATGCGCAGCGGCTGGACGGACTGCTGCAGGCGCTGGGCGTGCAGCCGGCGCTGATCGTCGGGCATTCGCTGGGCGCGCTGATGGCCGCGGCCTATGTCGCCAACGCACGCCTGCTGCCCGCGCGCCTGCTGTTGCTCAGCGTGGCGCAAGGCTACGGCGGCGCGGGGAGGGAAGCCCAGGCAAGGGAGGTCGCGCGCCAGCGGCTGGAGGCGCTGGAGTCCCTTGGCGTGGACGGGCTGGCGCAACGCGGGCCGGCCCGACTGCTGAGCGAAGAGGCCGACCCCGGCGCCCAGGCATGGGTGCGCTGGAACATGCAGCGGCTGAACCCGGACGGCTACCGGCAGGCGGTGGCGATGCTGTGTGGCGATGACATCCACGCCTACCTGGCACGGCGCCCGGACGCCCTGCCCATGCAGATCGCCTGCGGCAGCCGCGATGTTGTCACCACGCCGCCCGCCTGCGGCACGCTGGCCGAACGCTTCGGCCTGCCGTTTTCGCTGATCCCCGATGCCGGCCACGCCTGCTATATCGACCAGGCCGCCGCCACCGCGCGGCTGATCCGCTCGGTGCTGGACGACGTCACCTGAAGCCACCGCGGCGGCGCCTGCCGCCGCAGCCCACGTGGTGACGCGCACCTTGCGCCACCCCTTCCAGATTTCGTAGTGCTGAGCGCGGGTTAACCCCAGTCAATTTTTGCGGCCGCGTTGTCTATAGTCGTACCTGTGTTCAATATCTAAACCAGTGTTTCATTAGTAAAACGTCGCCAGGCGATCGCCAGACCGGTCGACACGGCACGCGGAACACGGTCCCCCCGCTGCAAGACATGGAGCAAAGCGCAATGGAAAGCCTCTCGTACAACCCGAACCTGGTGCCCTGGGAGCGTCCGGCGCCGAACAACGTGGCAGGCAAGGGCCAT
>JACXTT010004596.1_pt1 | contig 20460 bp, 17 predicted proteins | sample 9270951 | NCBI WGS metagenome assembly JACXTT01 (sample SAMN15532306, study PRJNA645909) | rock metagenome | isolation source: weathered quartz diorite | place: Puerto Rico | collected 2017-06-21
GATTCCGATCCAGTTTTCGGCAGGATGGGTCGGATACGAGCAAGGCGAAACCACCGAACAATTTCTAGAGCGCGCCGACCGCACTCTCTACGCGGAAAAGCGCGCAGGCAAAATTCGCGATAGAGAACCCTCGATCGCCAGATAGGTTGCCGGCGGGTTCCCCCTCGTGCGCCGGCTTGTCCCACTTTAGTCTTGGAGCGGCTTCTCTTTTCTAAGGGGTATTAGTCTTAGACGCACACTTAACTCCGCTCCAGGCACCGGTCCAATTTCGGCCGTGTGATAAGATCACAGAGCGTGGCCGAGTGGGCACTTAGGGGATCGAGGAATCGAAAATGGTCGAAACAACCAAGAATCGTCGGCGGAGCCAACGCCTGTTCATCCAGGTGCCCGTCATCGTGGAAGGGCAACGCGCAGGTAAGTCGCCATTCAGCGATACAACTCACACGATCGTTGTCAACGCCCACGGAGCGCTCGTCGAGGTGAGCGTGTCGTTGGAACAAGGGCAGACCGTGGTCCTGCAAAACGCGCGAACGGGCGAGAAATCCGAATGCGCCGTCAAGCTGGTCACTCGGGGGGACGGCGGGAAGTTCAATGCCGCGCTCGAATTTACGAAACCCTTTCCCGGATTCTGGCGCGTAAGCTTCCCCCCAGAAGATTGGAGCATTCGCCATCCTGACGCAAAAAAAGGCGGCTGAACGGCGCTGTCGGCGGACTCTTGAGTCAAACCATTTCGGTGTTGACACCAATCATGCTGTGTGATATTTGATGTCTTGTATAAGGGGTTTTGGGTCCGAAAGCGAAATCTTCGTGATGTAGGAAAGGCTATTTTCGGGTTTACTCTAGTTTGGTTTTACCCAGCAACACCCCACCCCACCCCGGGAGGTGACGACCGGTCAGGTCATCACCTCCCTTTTTTTGTGCTTCTTTGATTCTCGGACCTTCACTAGGTCTTTAGGTTGATTTGAGCCCGTTTGACCGCAGGGGCAAGCATGTCATCGACAATCGAGGCGTTAGGGCGAGTTCACTTCGCGGCGGGAGTTGTTACAGCCGTTCCGTCAAGGACTTCGCGGACGGCCCGGCAAAGCGTGGACGGACTGTAGGGCTTTCGGAGCACCGCGATGCCGCGCGCAACAATCTCAGCGAGAGTCGCCATCTCATTACTGTAGCCAGTTGCAAAAACTACGGACGTCCCGGGCTTGAGCACCTCGATCGCGGCAAAGACTTCCGGCCCGCTGCGCCGCGGCATGATCACGTCCAAAAGCACCAGTGAAATACGATCCCGATTTGTGGCGAAAAGGTCCAGAGCCTCCTCGCCATCGTGCGCGAGGAGGATGTCGTAGCCTTTGGCCTTCAGGACAGTGTGGGCCATCTCTCGAACGCCGTCGTGGTCCTCTGCGATCAGGATGGTCTCTTGGCCGCCTCGGATTGGCGCATTTTCCAAAGTGATTGGGCGGGACTCAGTTTCCTCCGGCGCTTGGTTGACCGGAAGAAGAACCCGGAAGGTGCACCCACGTCCCGGCTCGCTCTCCACATGAATCAGACCCCCATGTTGCTTCACGATTCCGTACACGGTGGCCAGCCCTAAGCCAGTCCCCTTTCCAGGCCCCTTCGTCGTGAAGAAAGGCTCGAACACGCGCTCCCGGACAGCTGCGTCCATTCCGATGCCGGTGTCTTTCACCAGGAGCTCGGCAAAGCTCCCTGGCGCGAGCCCCGCCGTGCGTACGGGATCCTCGGAAACCACCGCATTGCGGGTTTCGATCGTGAGCCGCCCGCCTTGAGGCATCGCGTCGCGGGAATTGAGGCACAGGTTCATGAGCACTTGTTCGATCTGCGCTGGATCGGCCCGAATCGGGCGCAAATTCTCGGCCAGAGCTGTTTGGATCTCGATGTCCTTACCGATCACTTTCTCGAGCAGATTCAAGACGCCCTGTACCGTTTGATTGAGGTTAAGGTTTCGGGGCTCGAGAATTTGACGGCGCGCGAATGCGAGCAACTGGCGGATTAACGCCGTAACGCGATCGCATTGCAGATGAATCTTGTTGAAATACCCGGCTAGCCGTGGATCGGCCGGCGTGGCTTGCTCTTCTCCAAGTTCCGCCCATCCCAAAATTGCGCCAATCACGTTGTTGAAGTCGTGCGCGATGCCGCCGGCGAGCTGCCCGATGGCCTCGAACTTCTGAGCGTGCTGGAGCTGTTGTTCAAGGGCGCGGCGCTCGGTAACATCCTGGGCGACCACGAGCGCCGCCGCGTGGCCCGCATATTCCATCCTGCGCAAGAGCAACTCCACATCGAGTATGGGTCCGCCCTTCCGGACGTGACGCCATTGGCCGGCAAATTGGTCTTGAGGAGCGGCGCTCCGAAACGCTGCAAGCAGCCGCGGAACTTCTTCAGGCGGGTGGAGATCACTGGCACGCATTTCCAGGAATTCCATGCGGCTGTAGCCGTAATGGCTGAGAGCAGCTTCATTGACCTGGAGAATTTGCAGGGTCTCCCGGTTGAGAACCCACATCGGCAGGGGATTATGTGCAAAGAGAAACAGTGAATTGGCTTCGCTCTCGCGGAGCGCTTGCACCATAAAGCTTCGGGCGTCTCTCAGGGCTCTTTCCTCGAGTGCGCGCGCCACAGCCAAGGGGAGGCGCGCCAGGTGCTCCTTCAACACGTAATCCGTGATGCCCTGCTTGATGCATTCCACCGCGACTTCTTCGCCAAGAATTCCCGTAACAAGGATGAAAGGAACGTCGCGTCCCGCCTGCCGCATCGCGGCGAAGGCGTCCATCCCCGTCCAGCTGGAGAGCCGGTAATCGGCCAGAACGATATCAACCGGGAAACGCCGCAGTTGCTCCAAAAACTCTGCGCGGGTGCAGACGATTTGCGGCTCACACTGGAATCCGGCGCGTTGCAGCTCCTGGATGTTGAGCTCGGCGGCCGCGTCTGAGTTTTCGACCAACATCACGTGCAGCGGCGCGTCCATGTTCCACAGAGTGGTAAGCGAATCGTTTGTTATTGTTTGGCCCATCCGAACTTCTCCGTGCACGCGGCCACGTTTTGCCCCTGCCGGCGAATCTTTTGCGAGAAGGCGCCAAGCGCACGAGCACACGACTCCCCACGGCGCCTATACATGTTTCCTATCGGCATAAGATAGGGACGGCTTGAGTGAGAGGGCAGTTGTTTCTTGCGGGAGCGCCTACGCGACTGTCGTGTGTTTCAGGGCGGGGGAAGCTGCGCCTCGCAACTGCTTCTGGCGCTTTTCTCCGTACATGTTTGCGTCCGCGACTCGGAGCAATTCATCGATGGATGGTTGGTGAACCACGGGCACATCCGCGATCCCCACGCTCAGAGAGAGCCGGAAGCGCCAGGAAGAGAGTTCATTGATGAAATCCACGCGCTGTTGCAGACGCTTGCGCACTTGCAGAGCCGAGTCCTGCGCCGCGTCGGTCATGAGAATGCAGAACTCGTCACCGCCGAGCCGCGCCAGGATGTCGGACTGCCGGAAGCAGGCGCGCAGAACATTGGCGGTGACGATCAGGGCGCGATTGCCCTCAAAGTGGCCGTAGGTGTCGTTGATTAGCTTCAGATCGTCCAAATCGAGGTAGATCAAAAGCGCCGCGCCCTTGCGAAGGATCATTCGCAGGTGCTGCTCGGCCAGCGCAAGGAACCCGCGCCGATTGTGCAACCCCGTGAGATCGTCAACCAACGAAAGGTTCTGCAAGTTCTTCTGCAACCGATGGCGCTCAATCGAGAAGAGCAGCGAACGCACCAGCCTGGCGTGATCCAGCTCGGGCTTGGCCAGAAAATCCTGGACGCCATGCCGCAACGCGTCGATCGCCAGTGTATCGTCCTCCTGTTCCGACAAAACGACCATCGGCATGTCGGGCGCTGCTGCGCGCGCGGCCTCCACCAGGGCGCGCCCCTGCCGCTGTCGTGTGCCTAAATCAAGAAGCAGAACATCCATGGGATCGCTCGAGAGCCGCTCAGCCGCAACATCGAGTGCGGGGACGTGCGACACTTCAAAAGCGCTGGTTTGGTCCGGATCGAGAAGCCGATGCAGTCGCCGCGCCTCTCTTGCCTCGCCAACAAAGAGGGTGCGAATCGGCCGATTGTTAGTCACCAACTTAAGCTCTCGCGATTCCCGTATTGAGTCCGTGCGGAACAACGTAATCTTCGAGCTGATTCCGGCAATTCGCAAGGATGCCGGGTGACCAGGCGAACAAGGGAATCTACTTTCCGGAAGGGGTAATGTAGTTTTGTCTAGTCCAAGATAGTAAGTCAAGATCGGTGCCAGGTGATGTCGTGTCAAAGACACTACCTGGAAGCGTGTACGGTAAGAGCAAGAAGGGAACGTCTGAGCGGGGCGATGCTCTCGTCGGTGTTATAGCGGCAGCGTTAACTCGAACAGCTTATGTGAGCCTGGAAGGCTCTTCAGTCTTGACGCCCACGTAGTCGCCATAACCGACTTTGTGCGCCAGAAAGCCTTGCGCCGCAAACCAGCTGAGGACCTCATCTTCCACGTGCACGCTCGTCCATCGTGGACAGATGACGTCGAATATATCGAGTTTGTAATGCGCGCACGAGCGCTTGAACGCTTTCCAGTTCGGCTTGCCGGAACGAATTGTTTCCAGAGCCGCGCGAAATGGACTGAAGACGTGCGCCACGGCCAATCGCGCCCATTCGGGATAGTTCCAGATGCCCGGGAATATTTTCCGGAGGACAAGATTGCCTTTGCCGGGCTCGTAGAGGCCACCCATATAGAACATCCCGCCGGGGGCCACTTGGTCGGCCACGCAGTTGAAGCCTTTCTGCGGGTCGGGGGTCATGTGAATTACGCCGCGGCAAATTACCAGGTCGAACTGCTGCGGCATGAACGGAATGCTCAATAGATTGCCGAAGATCGCCGATCCGGGGCGGAGGCGCGCCGAGCGCAGAGGCCTCGACAAATCCAGCCCATACGCCGTCGGGCACCATTTCTGCAGCTCATTAAGCAATCGGCCGTGACCGTAGCCAACTTCCAGGATGCGCATGGATTTCAGCTGCTCAGGGGCCAGACAAGTAATGTTTAAGAATTCTTGAAACCGATCCTCGGGACGTATCCCATAAACAACGCTGGGGTCGCCGAGCTTGCCTGCTTCCCACAAGATCCACTGCCGCGCGAAATCTCTGCGATAAGACTTGTCCACGCAGGCGTCCCAGCAGTCTTCTTCCCAGTTGATGCTGTATTCACATTGCTGGCAGCGAATCGGGTCGGCGGGCGAAGCGGGAAAATCCTCAAGCTCCGCTCCGCATGAGGGGCACCTCATCTTGATGGCTACTGCACGATCCGTGAGCAATTGCTGCATGTCGCCGAGCCTCCGACGTGGCCAATGTGGGTGTGTCTCGTCTGGGTACAAACCAGGGTAGCATTCCGTGCGAGCAGACCACCGCCCTGGCATCTGGTACACAGGCAATTCCAATGCCAACGACGGAAAGGTGACTGAATACAAAGGAGTTAGAATTGGCAGGCTAAACGATTTGGAATCAGAGTGATACGGGGTTCACGCCGCTGAGCGAAGATGGCTCGCTTGCCTAGAGCAACCACTAACTCCCTTAAATCGTCGCTGAATCCGCGATCTAAACGCACGGTCTGGGAACGAATTTCTCTTATGGGGTACTGATGTTCCCCCGTCATCTTTCTGGGGCCGGGCGTAGGCTCTCGGGTTGCCCGGCGTCCCGCCCTCACGATTTCCCTGGTGGTTGGCTCGAGATTCTTGGAACGACCGACCCCCAGGGCCAAAACCCCGTCCCTCCGGAACCCGCGAAGGAACGGGCACCCGAAAAGCAAGCCAATCACCGCGTGAGAACGTACCGAGGTGGTATTGTCCGGCGGTGAGAATCGGCCAACAGAAAAGCGAGGCGGGATCCACCGTCGGACCAAAATGGTGGGCCACCCGGCCAATTCCATAGCGGAGCGAAGAGTCAGAGCGAATCCTATCTCTCCAAGAAGCTAGTGACGTGCTTAAGGTGCCAGATGTTGCGTCCTTTTTCGGGGGCGTCGACTGGCAATACCCAGATCCCGTCCCCTCCTACTTTCTGCCGAAAGACTCCGGCGCAAAAGTGGCACTTGCACGAGTAGTGGCGAGCACATTCCTGGATCGTGGTGCAGTGGTCCTTTGGGTTAGCGAGATCGGGATCTGGCCGAGCTCCGAACACATGGAACTCTTTATTCGATACAGGCTCTCGTACGGAGAAGGGCGGACAGTCGCAGAGGCGCCAGTGCACATCTTCGAGTCCACAGATGACAAGGACGCCTTTATCAGTATTCTTTGCCTTGGCCTTTTCTTCGTTTGGGAGTTAGATATCACCGACATAAGCCGCTCGTTGGCGATGACCATCAGCCACGACGAGTGGCTTGAGTATCGATTTGCACCGGGTCAAGAGAAGTTCATTTCTTACTTCGAGAAGTGGATTCAGCCAAGCCTACAGCAAGGAGCATCGTCAGATCACTGAATTGTTTTGCGCAGCCCTGACTTGCCAGTTCGGAATCAGCCGCGCTGGGCGAGCGGGGTGTAAGGGCGCAAGTCGTGCCCCAGGTACACCTGACGCGGGCGGGCGATCTTCTGTTCGGGGTCGAGGAGCATTTCTTCCCACTGGGCGATCCAGCCGCTGGTGCGGGGAATCGCGAACAGGACGGGGAACATGGTCACCGGAAAGCCCATCGACTGGTAGATCAGGCCAGTATAAAAGTCGACGTTGGGATAGAGCTTGCGCGTGACAAAGTAGTCGTCCTCCAGGGCGATGCGCTCGCATTCGAGGGCGATGTTGAGCAGCGGATTGCGTCCCATCACTTCGAAGACGCCGTCGGCCACGCGCTTGATGATGCGGGCGCGCGGGTCGTAGTTCTTATAGACGCGGTGGCCAAAGCCCATGAGCTTGGTCTCGCCGGCCTTGACGCGCTTGATGAACGCGGGCACGTTGGCGAGCGAGCCGATTTCCATCAGCATGCGCAGAACTTCCTCGTTCGCGCCGCCGTGCAGCGGGCCGTAAAGCGCCGCGGTCGCCGCGGCCGTGGCTGAAAACGGATCGACGTGCGAGCTGCCGACGCAGCGCATGGCGTTCGCCGAGCAGTTCTGCTCGTGGTCCGCGTGCAAAATGAACAGCACGTCCAGCGCGTGCTCGAGCGTCGGGTTCGGGCGATACTTCAGCTCGGAAGTCTTGAATAGCATGTTCAGGAAATTGCCGGGATAGCTCAGGTCGTTGTCCGGATAGGCGAACGGCATGCCCAGGCTATGCCGGTAGGAAAATGCCGCGAGCGTCGGCATCTTGCCGATCAGGCGATAGGTCTGCTTGAGGCGCGACTCCTTGTTGAAAATATTCTTCGCTTCCGGATAGAACGTAGAAAGAGCCGCGATAGCCGAAATCATCATGCCCATGGGGTGGGCGTCGTAGTGAAAGCCGTCCAGAAACTTCTTTACTGATTCGTGAATAAAGGTGTGGTGCGTGATGTGATAGGTCCAGTCGTCCAGTTGCGATTGGTTCGGCAGCTCCCCGTTCAAAATTAGATATGCCGTCTCCAGGTAGGTGCTCTTCTCCGCGAGTTCCTCGATGGAATAACCACGGTATCGCAGGATGCCTTTGTCCCCGTCGATAAACGTAATTTTGCTTTGGCAAAGGGCCGTGTTGTTGAAGGCCGGGTCGTAGCTCATCATCCCGAAATCGTCGGCATTCACCCTGACGGCGCGCAGGTCCAGGGCGCGGATCGTGTCGTGCTTGATCGGCACCTCGTAGGACTTGCCCGTACGGTTATCGGTGATCGAAAGCGTGTCCCGGCTCATGCGGGTGGCCCTTTCAGTTGCAACCTGCGCTTCTGGTTTGACTGGGTTCATAGCCTCTGCCGCTCATCTCAACGCGAGCACGTAGGAATCTACACTAGATTATAGCAGGCTCCAAGCAGAGCCCGCACCCGCTTCCGGCTGGCTCCACGCTTCACCCAAACCGCTCAGCGTAAAAGCGAAGCCCGCACCCTAACGGAGATGCGCACTCGGGCTGGCCGGTTGCGCCGCATTTTTCCTCGTTGCATCTGGTTTCTGCAGTCTACGCGACTAAGTTTCGAGCTTGAAGCGGGTTGCCGCGAGGCGATACAGGCGCTGCCAGAGCGTGCGGTTCACGGTTACGACAATCACCGACATGACAATCGTCGCCGCCAGCAGAACCGGCAGATTCCCTGAGTCGGTCGCACGGCTGATCGCCGCTCCCAGCCCGCGAACCGACAGCGTCTTCCCCTGAAAGTGAAAATATTCGGCCACGATGCTGGCGTTCCACGCGCCCCCAGACGCGGTCAACATTCCGGTCACCAAGTACGGAAAAATCGCGGGAAGGATTAGCCGCGACCACCGTTCCCAACGATCAAAACGAAAGACGCTGGACGCTTCCTTCAGGTCCGTCGGAATCGCCATCGCTCCCGCAATTACGTTGAACAAAATGTACCACTGCGTGCCGAGCAGCATGAGGGCCATCGCCGCCACGCCCATCCCGCCGCCCGCTCGAATCAGCAAGAGTAGGAGCACCGGAAACAACGCCGTCGCGGGGACCGACGCCGCGATTTGAACCAGTGGCTGCGCGATCTTTGCCACACGCGGGTTCGTCCCGATCCACACGCCCGCCGGAACGGCCCAGAGAGCGCCGAGCGCCAGAGCGCCATTAACTCGAAGAAATGTCCAGGCAGCGTCGCGAGAGAGCAAGGCCATTTCGCGAAGGCCGAGGTGCGCCAGAGTGACCACTGCGCCGATCGCGAGCCAGGCAAGAGCCAGGAGGAATACGGCGCCGAAACTGCGCCCGAGCCACGTTCTGCCCTCGCGTGCCTCCGTCGGCGATTCGTCTCGTGAAGACCTCTTCGCCGCAAAGGCGCGTGTCAGGCGCTCTTCGATTGGAGAAATGACGCGTCGATAAAATCGGGCGATGAGTCCAGACCTGCGAAGCAGCATAAGCACAAATGATTTGGGCGGCGCGCCCTCGACCGTCTCGAATTTGAATTTGTCCGCCCAGGCAATCACAGGCCGCCAGACCAGCTGGTCCAGCACAACGATGACAGCGATCATCGCGGCTAGGCCCCACAGAATTGCCCGGGTGTCGCCGGCGCCCGCCGCAACCTGCAAGTACGAACCAAGCCCCGGCAAGCGGAAATCGCGCGCGCCTAGAACGAACATTTCGCAGGCCATCAGGAAAAACCAGCCGCCCGCCACGGACATCATCGAATTCCAGACGAGCCCGATCGTGGCGAACGGCAACTCAAGCTCGTTGAAACGCTGCCATGCGCTGAAGCGATACAGCCGCGCGGCTTCGTCGAGCTCCTTGGGAATGCCCTTCAGCGAGGCGTAAAAACTGAAGGCGATGTTCCACGCCTGGCCGGTGAAAATCAGCAGGACAGACCCCAGCTCAAGGCCAACCTGGCGGCGCGGGAAAAGCGCGACCATCGCCAGCATCACGCCGGGCAGAAAGCTCAGCACCGGAATCGACTGCAGAATGTCCAGCAGCGGCAACAGAAACCGCGCGGCTCTTTCGGATTTGGCGGCGGCGAATCCGTACGCCAGCGCAAACAGCAGCGCAAGCAGGTAGGCAATCGCAATCCGCACCAGCGAATACGCGGCGTAGAGGGGCAATGCGCTGGGACTCGCGGAAATCTCGGCCACCGGCGTGAACGGCGCAAACCAAGCGCGCCCTGAGACGAGCACGGCGTAGAGGAGCGCGAGAAGTCCGGCGAAAACCGCAGCGTCGGCGGCGTACGAGGTTTTCCATCGCGCCCGCGCCGTGATAGCGCGCACGATGACGTGATGGCTGATGATGGGTTCCAGCTTCATTGATGGTGCAGTTCGCGGAAGGTCACGGTTCGGCTCGGGTCAGCCGCCCGGTCACGGAATCGTAGTCAAAAAGTTCCGCGTAGCGGCCCCATTGGATGGCTGTATCTAGCTGGCGGCGTACCTCGGCGTCGCTGAAGTGCTCGTCGAGCAAGTCATGAAAAAATTCCAGGGGGATGGTGCCGTCGGCCTTGGCTTGCACCGCCGCGGACATCTGTTGTAGCAACGGCACGTGCGCCAGCACGGCATCGCGAAAGAGCTGCTTGCGTTGCTGAATGTCGCCCACGGCAACTGCGTGGCCTGTTTCCGTAACCTCCACATCGCCTTGCTCGACTCGCACGAACCCCAAGAGTGCGCAGCAGTCCACCATCGGAAGCAAATCGTCCGCCTCAAGCGTCAGTTGGTGGGCGAGCTGGTGGATGTCTTCGCGCCCGCCGCGGTCCACTAGAATTTCGAGAAGCCCCGCGATCCCGCCGGCGCGCACATGCGGGAGCATCAGATAGCGATGCGACGTTGGAGCCGGGCCTGGGACCTGCGCAGCCGCTTTTGGTTCGGCCGGCAATTCATGCCGAGCATCCCGCTGAGTCAGCACGCGATAAATACGGTCCACCAAAGCCTCGAACGCCTGGGACTTGCGGTTGCGCGGCTGTGGGAGCGTGACTTCGAAATCCTCGCGAATTCGCGCCGGATTGTGCGCCAGAACAATCACCCGATCGGCAAGCACAACGGCCTCTTCGATGTTGTGCGTGACGATGAAAATCGCCCGCGTCGGGATTTTCCGCTCGCTCCACAGCTCCAGCAATTCGCCGCGCAGCGTCTCCGCGGTCAGCACATCGAGCGCCGAAAATGGCTCGTCCATGAACAGCACTTCCGGCTCGATCACCAGCGCCCGCGCGAATCCCACGCGCTGTTTCATTCCGCCGGAGAGCTCCTTCGGAAACGCAGTCTCAAATCCGTCGAGACCGACCGCATCTAGAATGCGCAAGGCCCGCTTACGCCGTTCGACCGGAGGCACGCCGCGCGCCTCGAGCGGCGCTTCGACGTTTTGAAGGACAGTCAGCCACGGAAAGAGCGCGAAGCTCTGGAACACGATTCCCACGCTGGGGCGCTGGCCATTTCGCTCTTTGCCGTGCCACAACACTTCGCCCGCCGAGGGGCGCGCGAGGCCGGTCAGCATTCGCAGCAGTGTGGATTTCCCGCAGCCAGAAGGGCCGAGCAGCGCCAGGATTTTCCCCGGCATGATTTTGATGTTCGTAGGGGAGATGACTTCGATACGGCCGCCGTCCGGCTGAAGATAGAATTTTTCGAGCGAGCGCGCTTCGAGAATCGGCTCGCCGTTTTCGCCGGCGGAGAACTCAGCGGCTACCTGATTGTTGCGCGTTTGCGACACGGGCACATTATGAATGATCAGACGAACACGCGGAAGGCAGGAAAACTGCGAAAAGCGGACGACACACTCGCCAAAGTCTGCAGCTGGATCAGGCCGTGTTGCGATCCACGGCGGGATGGCGTACGTCGCTTCCCGCAACCATGTAGATCACGTCCTCGGCCACGTTGGTTGCGTGGTCGGCGACCCGCTCGAGGTTCTTGGCCACCAGGATCAGCTCAAACGCGGGAAAGACAACGGACGAGTCGCCCATCATGTAGCTCAAGAGTTCGCGGAAAATTTGGTCGCGAAGCTGGTCCACCTGATCGTCGCGCGCGAGCACCGAGCGGGCGAGCTCGATATCGCGGCGGACGAGCGAGTCGAGGCTGTCCCGCATCATTTTTTCAGCCAGCTCACCCATGCGAGGCAGGTCCACATAGGGCTTTACGCGTGGATGCCGCACGATGCGCGTCGCCGAATGCGCGATGTTCACGGCCTGATCGCCGATTCGCTCCAGGTCGTTGTTGATGCGCGCAATGGCCAGGACGAAGCGCAGATCGGCGGCCATCAGCTGTTGCAGGGCGAGCAATTGCACGACGCGGTCATCGATCTCAATCTGCAGCTCATTGATCGCGTTTTCTTCGCGAAGGACCGTCTGCGCAAGCTTTTCGTCTGCGTCCAAAACGGAGTGAACCGCCTGATGAACGGAGCGCTCGGCGAGGCTGCCCATCCACAGCAGCCGCTCCTTCAACTCTTCCAGATCGCGCTCGAAATGACGTTCCATTCTTTGCTTCCTCTCCGCAGAAAAAAGCTACACCTCACCGGCCAGTTCGACAAGTCTCATCCGAAGCGCCCGGTGATATACGCCTCGGTGCGGGGATCCGAAGGCGTGGTGAACATGTGCCCCGTCGGTGAAAATTCGATCAGATCGCCGTTCAGCATGAACGCGGTCGAGTCGCTCACACGCGCTGCCTGCTGCATGTTGTGGGTAACGATCGCCAGAGTGCAGGTCGGTTTCAGCTCGAAGAGCAGCTCCTCGATCTTCGCGGTGTTCACGGGATCGAGCGCCGAGCACGGCTCATCGAGCAAGAGGACTTCGGGATCGACGGCCAAGGCTCGGGCGATGCACAAGCGCTGCTGCTGTCCGCCCGACAGCGCGTAGGCGGATTTTTGTAGCTTGTCCTTCACTTCGTCCCACAGCGCGGCCCGGCGCAGGCTCTTTTCCACCGCGTCGTCGAGGCGGCCCGCGTGGCCGTTGATCCGCAAACCGTAAGCGACGTTGTCGTAAATCGACTTGGGAAACGGATTCGGCTTCTGGAAAACCATGCCGACGAGGCGGCGCAGCTTTGTGACGTCGAGCGTGAGGATATTCACGCCGTCGAGCGTAATCTCACCCTCGAGCCGCGTGTGGCGAAGCGTTTCGTGCATCCGGTTGAGGGTTCGCAGCAGGGTCGATTTGCCGCACCCGGACGGCCCGATCAGAGCCGTGACTTTGTTCGTTGCGATTTCCAAAGATACGTTGTGCAGAGCATGGAGCTTGCCGTAAAAGAAATTGAGCTTCGTCACCTTCATGCGAAGCGTATTCGCGCCCGACGCGGACATCGCTGGGTTCTGGGCGGTAGCTTTAGCTGTGGAGGAGGCCGCCGCCCCCGAATTCGCCATGAGTGGGAAGGCAGAACTCATTGTCAGGTCCTCTCGTACGAGATCCCGCGCGACAGAAACGCGCGAACCGTGATATTCGTCACCAGCACCAAACCGAGCAGCACCAATCCAGCGGCCCACGCCTGCCTGTGCCAGTCCTCATAAGGGCTGGTAGCGTAGGTGTATATCACGACCGGAAGCGACGATGTCGGCTGCAACCACCCAGGACTCCAGTAGCGACTGCCAAATGCTGTGAAAATCAATGGCGCGGTCTCGCCCGCGACGCGCGCCAAAGCGAGCAACACGCCCGTCAGAATGCCGGGCGCTGCAGCGGGCAGCACGACCGTTGCGATCATGCGCCATTGGTTCGCGCCCAACGCAAAAGAGCCTTCGCGCAACGCGCGCGGCACGTCACGTAAAAAGCTCTCCGTGTTGCGAAGCACGGTGGGAATCACCATGATCCCAAGAGCAAAACCGCCGGCGAGCGTCGAAAACTGGTGCATTGGCCTGACCACGAAGGCGTAGGCGAAGATACCCATGACAATCGACGGCACGCCGTTCATGAGATCCGCTGTGTAACGCACGAGGAACGGTACCGTTCTCCCGCCAAATTCGGCCAGATAGACACCTCCCAACAAACCGATTGGAACGCCGATGAGCGCGGCCAGCAACAGTAGTTTCAACGTGCCGAGGATGGCATTAGCCATACCGCCGCCCACCTCTCCAACCGGCGCCGGCAGGCGGGTGAAGAAACTCCAGGACAAATCTTTTCCGCCGTTCCAGAGCAAGTATCCAAGAATAAAGAACAGGGCAGAAACTGTAAGCAAGGCGCACAGCCCGGTGAGCGACAGCATGAATACGTTGAGCGACTTCCTCCACAGCAACCGAGCGCTCATGTTGGGAGCACCCCGCTGCCGCTCTTGGTTGTGACCAGGATCAGGAGGCGAGCGAGCCCATTCAGTACAAACGTGAGAAGAAAAAGTACCAGGCCGAGCTCAATCAGCGCGCTCAAATACAAATTGCCGGTCGCCTCGGAAAATTCGTTGGCCAGCACCGCCGCGATCGAATAGCCAGGCGAAAAAAGAGACGCGGAAATTTTGGGGTTGTTGCCGATGACCATTGTAACAGCCATGGTCTCGCCCAGCGCCCGCGCGAGAGCAAGGAACACGGAACCAAAAATGCCGATCCGCGCCGCCGGCACGACAACGCGCCAGGTGGATTCCCATTTGGTGGCGCCCAAAGCCAGCGCCGCCTCACGCTGGTCGCGGGGCACCGCCAGCAGCACTTCACGCGATACGGAGAGCACAAAGGGAACAACCATCACGGCCAGGACCATCCCCGCCGTCAAGAAACCAATCCCGTACGCCGGCCCTTGGAACAGCGGCAGGAAGCCGAACGCTTTTTTCAGCGCTGGCTGAAACGTAGTTCGCATCAGCGGCACGAGCAAGAAAATGCCTAACAACCCATAGATCACGCTCGGAACCGCGGCAAGCAAATCGCTGACAAACGTTAGGGAGGCGGAAAGCTTTGGCGGAGCAAGCTCGGCAAGAAAAATTGCGCCGCCCACGCCCAGCGGAACCGCGATCAACAGCGAGACTGCCGAAGTTACGAGCGTGCCGTAGATGAATGGCAGAGCGCCGAAGTCCCCGGCGACGGGATCCCACGTCCTCGTGATGAAGAAAATCCAGCCAAACTTGGCCCGCGCTTCGCCGGAAAGCACCCAAAGCTGGTAAACGAGAAGAACGGCGATGAGCAGGAGTGTCCCGGCGGCGATCAGTGTGACCACATGCGCGATATCATCCGCGCCCGTCCACCGGCGCAGCAACGGCCGCGGATTTGCAGAGAAATCCGTTGGCGTTGCCGCGTTGGGTGTGGTCGCCATTTAGCTGGGTTCGCCTTTGCCAACTCAGTTGTTCTTGGCGGGCTCCAAGTTGCCGACGCGCCAAAGCGTTTTGGGGGACGGCGCGCGGAGCCTACGCCGCAGTAACTCACGATCGACTACTGAATCTGCGCGATCGCCTTCATTTCCTTGCTGACGACTTCCTTCGGCAATTTCGCATAGGCCAAGCCCTCGCAATACTGTTGCCCGTCGGTCAAGGCCCACTTGAGAAAATCCTTTACGACATCGCGCTTCCCAGCATCTGAGAACTTCGACGGGACCAGCAGCCACGTAAAGCTGGCGATTGGATAAGCTGCCTTCCCTTCGGGGTTTGTGATCGACACGCGGAAATCATCGGGCATGGATTTCGCTGCCGCGGCTGCCGCCGCCGAGACGCTAGCCAGATCTGCCTTTACAAACGCGCCCGATGCGTTTTTCACTTTTCCGTACGGCAGTTTGTTCGCAATTGCGAAAATCAATTCCACGTAACCGAGCGACATCGGGTTCTGTTGAATTAACGCGGTGACGCCGTCGTTACCTTTTCCGCCAAGCCCCTCGGGCCAGTTCACGGAGGTTCCTTTGCCGACTTTTTGCTGCCACTCAGGACTCACCTTGGAAAGATAATCGGTCCAGATGTAGGTGGTCCCACTCCCGTCCGAGCGATGCACGATAACGATATCCTCGCCGGGCAGCTTGACGCCCGGATTTGCCGAGGCGATGGCCGGGTCATTCCACTTTGTTATTTTTTTCAGGTAGATGCCCGCCAGCGTTTCGGGCGTGAAATTCAATTCCGCTTGAACGCCTGGAATGTTGTAAGTCGGAACCGCGGCGCCCAATACCGTGGGAAAGTGGAGAATCGGTACTGTCGCTTGCTTCAGTTGATCGTCGCTCATCGGCCCGTCGGAGGCCCCGAAATCAACGGTCTTGTCAAGCAGCTGGCGGATGCCTCCGCCAGAGCCAATTGGCTGATAGTTGATCTGCGCGTTCGGGTGAGACTGGTGATAAATGTCGAACCACTTAGAGTAAATCGGGTTGGGAAATGTCGCTCCCGCCGCGTTCAAGAGAACTTGCCCGTCGGCGATCGCGAGCGAAGCTACCGCCAGCAGAACCGCAAGCAGGGACACCACTTTTACGATTCGCATATTCTCTCCTGGAAATTCGTGACGGATTCTCCCTTTGAAATGTTACAGCCGTGTTACAAGGCCATAAAAACAATCGACGCTGACAAGTCCCCTATTATGAGTCTTTTGCAGTGGACGGGAGGATGGGCCGACGCCAGGGGAGCGCCGGCCCGTGGTGGGATGCAACACGAAGGAGGTCGTTCTGCGCGACAACTACGCCGCGCGATCTAAGATCTTTGTTCCGGATAATCCGCCTCTTCCACCGCAATTCTCGTGCGCGAGTGCCGCACGTCTAATCCCCGAACCCAAAAAATAATATCTTCAGCAATATTCGTCGCGTGATCCGCGATGCGCTCGAGATATCGCGTGGCCAGCAAGAATTGCAATTGCGGCGCGGCCTGCCCGGGCACCTCATTCATGCGTGCGAGCAGGTGCTCGAAGATTTGGTCGCGGTAGCGGTCTACCACGTCGTCGGACTCGAGCACCTCGCCGGCCAGGACGACATTGCGAAAAATCAGCGCACCAAGGCTGCGGCCGAGCATTCCGCGCACAGCGCCGGCCATCGGTTCGAGGTCGCGAGGCGCTTCGGTCACGGTCATTCCCGCCAGCGAAATCACACGTTCGGAGACGTTGACGGCGAGGTCGCCGATGCGCTCCAGGTCGTTCGCAATTTTCTGGGAAGCGACGACGCGACGGATTTCCTCGTCATCAAGCAGGCCCGTCCGCAGCATCCGGACGGCGTGATCGTCAATCAAAATTTCCATTTCATTGACGCGCGGTTCGGCCAAAAACACTTTGCTCGACAGCGACGCCGCAGCCTCCAGATTGGGATGCAGAAGCGCCTCGAGGGCGCTTTCCACGCTGCTTTCCACCGTGCGAGCCATCGAGATCAAGTAGTTGGCCAGCACGTCTTGGTAGATGGTTCGCAATTTTGTAGCCGGGGTCCCCATTTCTCCACCTTCGAGCGAGATTCCTCGCCCTCGGAGCATAATCAAATTGTGTGAATGGGTTATGAAACAGGGGTGAATATCCAGCCAAAGGAAATTGCTAGGCAGCAAAAGGGACGCTGAAATGGAAGCGGGAACCTTGGCCGACGGCACTTTCCACGGATATGCGGCCGCCGTGCGCGTCGACGATGTGGCGCGCGATGGCTAGGCCAAGGCCAGTGCCACCTGCCTCACGGGACCTTGCCGAATCTACGCGGTAGAAGCGCTCGAAAATTCGCTCGAGATCGGATTCTGGAATTCCGATGCCCGTGTCGGTGACGGTGAAGATGACTTCGCGGCCATTCGTGCGCGCCTTCACTTCGATCCTTCCGCCGGGCGGAGTGTACTGCACAGCGTTGTCGAGCAAGTTCTGCAGAACTTCGGCAAGCTGCGCTCCATCCCCGCGCACGGCGGGCAAACGCTCCTGCAAGTCGACTCGAATTTGGATCCCTTTCGCTTCCGCCTGAAGGCGCGTTGTCTCGACGCAGCCGTCCACGAGCGCCTCGACGCTGATGGGGCGAAATTCGAGCTCCAGGCGGCCCGCTTCGATTCGGGAGAGCTTCAGCAAATCATCGGTCAGGGCGGCGAGGCGTCTGGCGTGCTCGCGAATAATTTCGACGAAGCGCCGCCGATTCGCGGCATCTTCCAGCGCGCCGCTGAGAAGAGTTTCGGCAAAGCCCTGAATGGCCGTGAGCGGCGTCTTGAATTCGTGAGAGACGTTGGCTACAAAGTCGCGCCGCACGCGCTCGAGCCGCCGCAGTTCCGTTATGTCGTGCAGCACCAGGACCGCGCCGTTGGCGTCGGCGGAACGCACAGGCGCCGCGGTGACGCTGAAGTTGCGCCGCCGCACGGTGCCGACCTCGACTTCGCCCGTGACTTCTTCTTCCCCCGGGAGGGCTTGCCTCACCAGCGCCACGAGGTCCGCCTGCCTCAGCGCCTCGACCAGCGTGCGCCCCTGCGAACTTCCCTCCGGCAGCTCGAGGATTTGTTCGAAGGCCCAATTGCAATAGAGGATGCGTTCGTCTCCCGACACCACAGCGACGCCTTCCACCATGCTCCCGAGAATCGCCGTGGAGCGATTGCGTTCATCAGTAAGCGTGTGAATGGTCTGCCCGAGTCCCGCGACGGTGCGGCTTACATCGTCGGCTAGGCCGGAAAGCTCGTCATGCCCGTAGTCGCGGGCGAGCGGAGTGAAATCCCCGGTCGCGGCGCGCCCTACGAATCGTTTCAACCGGCGGATGCGCCGCGCGGCAGAGCGGGAGAAAAGAAAGAACGCGACTCCAGCCGCCAAAAGAAGAATTGCGAGGACGGGCCATATCTTCAGTAAGGTTCCGCGCGAAACCAATTCAACCGCAACCAGAATCGCCGCCACTAGCGCCAGGCAAATGAGGGCCGGCCGCCAGGAAAGGCTTACGCGCAAGAGAGATTTACTCCTGTTTTTCGGATTGGCCTTCGCTTTCGAACATATACCCTGCTCCGCGCACGGTTTTCAAGAAGGCAGGGTGGTCGGCGTCGCTCTCGACTTTCTCACGAAGGCGGCGGATATAGACGTCCACGCTGCGCGGCGTCACGAAGCGTTCGGTGCCCCACACCGCATCCAGCAACTGGTCGCGCGTAAATACGCGGTTGGGGCGAGTTGCGAGGTAGTAGAGGAGACGAAATTCGAGGGTCGATAGCGTGACCGGCTTACCCTCCCGCGCCACCCTATAGGACGAGGGATCAATGGACAAGCCGCGCGCTTCGATCACGCGCCGCGGTTCTGCGGAGGGCTCGGTACGCCGCAGAAGGGCTTTCACACGCGCCCCCAGCTCCCGCGGGCTGAAGGGCTTCGTCACATAGTCATCCGCACCCATTTCCAGCCCGACGACGCGGTCTGCTTCCTCGCCCCGCGCCGTCAGCATCAGAATCGGCAGGCGGTTGAGAGACTGATCCCGCCGAATTTCCTTGCAGATGTCCAACCCTGAAAGCTTCGGCAGCATCAGGTCGAGCAGCAAAATGTCCGGCGGGGCTTTGCGTATCTGCGCGAGGCCCGTAGCGCCGTCGGTCGCAGCCGCGACCTGAAAACCCTCTCGCTCGAGGTTGTAGCGAACGAGCTCAACAATGTCCCGGTCATCTTCGATCAACAGAACACGTTTCATCGGCTCCATTCCTGCCTCAAATAGACTCGTTCGGTAACAAACCCAATATATTACATACATCGGTGAGAGGGCTATATTACGGCAGGGTTAAAAGAAGCACCCTTTTGGAGATATCCACCGCGACTTAGAGAAGCTTGCAACGACGTGCCACAAGTCCTTTAAATCCGCAAGAATACCCTTCTATGGTACAGGAGCCACAGAGGCAGGAAAATCACGATGACGAAAAACACTGCAAAGGCAAGAGACGCATTAACCGGGCTGGCGTACGGCACAAAAAATCGGTCGCAAATCCAGCCATGGAGGGTTGTTACTTGGTGGTGGGAATCGCTGAATTCGAAATCGATGCTGGCCTCCGCGAGAAGCTCGGCAAGCGCATACGCAAGGATCGCGTTCATTCCAAAGACCAGCCAGGGCGATGTCCAGGCGCGCCAGCCGCGTACGTCGACGACCCAATAACACAAGGCCAGGGCCAGCATCGCAAAGCCACCAGTAAAAAGGCCGAAAGAACTGGTCCACAGATTCTTGTTAATCGGAAAATACGGATGGAGGAGGCGCCCAGCGATCAGCAACAGCGCACCCGCCGCCGCGAGAGCGATCACCTTGCGCCTCGCTTCCCGATCTGAACGTAGCCACTCGCCAGAGAGAATCCCAATGAGCAGGGTTGCAATCGCGGGAAGCGTGGAAAGAATTCCCTCGGGATCCCACGTCTTGGACTCGGACCACAAGTGGCCGCCCAGTACAGCGCGATCGATGTACGCGGCGAGGCTGTCATCTTTGCCGAGGTGCCCCGCGCCGTAGCCCGGGACCGGCACAAACGTCAGCAGCACCCAGTAGAGGACGAGGAGTGCGACCACCGCTGCGCTGATCACAGAAACATTCCCACGGGCGATCACGCGCCGCTCGCGCGCCGGGTTCTTCTTGAACGTTGCCAAATACAACAATCCTCCAGCGAGGTAGCACAAGGCGATGCGCTGCAACACACCCATGATTCGAATGGCCGAAAAGTCAAAGTCGGGGAAGCCATTCAGGAACAATCCAATCGCAAAGATCAGCAGGCTGCGCCGCACGACGTGAAGAGCCAGCGTGCGCCGGGTCCACCCGCGCGCGGCACGCGAAGCGAAGGAAAGCGTCATGGAAACGCCAACGATGAAAAGAAAAAAGGGAAAGATCAGGTCTGTAGGCGTCCAGCCGTTCCATTCAGCGTGTTCGAGAGGCGGGTAGACATGGCTCCAGGATCCCGGATCATTGACCAGAATCATCGCAGCGACGGTGATGCCGCGAAACACATCGAGCGAAACCATTCGTCCTGGCCGGGATGTACCAGCGGGTGCCTGAGTGTTTGGAGCAGGCGCCGCGATAGTTTGCGTCGTGGCGATGGACGGAGCCTCCGCTGACCGCGATACTACAGTGATCGCGGAAGCGTCGCAACGGTGCTGCGCGGAGGTAAAAAAAAGCACGGCCGGGGGAGGGGGACCCGGCCGTGCTGTTCTGCCAGAGGGAAGAAA
>JACXTT010004597.1_pt1 | contig 20456 bp, 18 predicted proteins | sample 9270951 | NCBI WGS metagenome assembly JACXTT01 (sample SAMN15532306, study PRJNA645909) | rock metagenome | isolation source: weathered quartz diorite | place: Puerto Rico | collected 2017-06-21
GGGGGGGTGGTTGGGGGCGGGGGGCAGAAGATGGCTGCATTGTTCCATTGACCGGGAATCGAAAGAAGCAAGCGCAACGGCAAGTTGGAGCCGAAAACGAGATGTGCTGGGGCCCATAAGAAACGGCTGGCAGTCGTAGACACAGCTGGAGGCTCAGTCGAGGCTAGGGTTTGCTGGACCGACTCCAGGGCCGGCTACACATCAAGGGGAGGGCGCTTGGTGCAAGCTATCACGGGCAAAAAGCGCTTACAAGCGGTGCGTTGTCTCGCAAGGTCCTCATCAGCGTTGCGCCACCGCGGACCTGACTTGCGTGCGATACCACTCGACGGTGCGGCGCAATCCATCTTCGAATCTCACTGTGGGGTTGTAACCGAAATGTTCTCGCGCCTGGGAGACGTCGGCGAGCGAGTGCTTGATGTCGCCGACGCGCTCTTCGGCGTACTTCGCCGGACGCGAGCAGCCGGTGATCTTCTGCAGCAGGGCGTAGGTCTGGTTCAGCGTCTGACGCTCGCCGGTGGCGACATTGAACACCCTGCCCGCCACTTCGGCGGCCGGAGCTTTCGCAGCACGCAGGTTGGCCTGACAGGCGTTTTCAATGTAGGTGAAATCGCGGCTGGTTTCGCCGTCTCCAAAGATCGTGGCCTGCTCGTCCTGGAGCATGGCGGTGATGAATTTGGCGAGCACGCCGGAGTAGGGCGAACTTGCGTCCTGCCGCGGCCCGAAGATGTTGAAGTAACGGAGGGAGACGGTTTCGAGGCCGTAGACACGGTAGAAAGACTGCATGTAGAGCTCGCCGGTGAGTTTGGCGACGGCGTAGGGCGAGATGGGATTGGACGGCATGTCCTCGCGTTTGGGCAGGGTGGGCGTGTCACCGTAGGCGGAGGACGAGGCGGCGTAGATCACGCGTCGCACCCTGGCGTCGCGGGCGGCGATGAGCAAATGCAGCGTGCCGTCGGCGTTGGCGAGGTGGCTGGTGAGCGGGTCGGCGACCGACTTGGGGACCGAGGGGATCGCGGCCTGATGCAATACGTACTCGACGCCCTCACATGCGCTGCGCACGGACGGCAGGTCGAGCAGGTCGCCCTCGCGGAAGTCGATGCGGGGAAGGATCTCCTCGATGTTAGCGCGCTTGCCGGTGGCGAAGTTGTCCACACCGCGGACGGATTCGCCGGCTTCGAGCAGGGCGCGCGCGAGCGCCGAGCCGATAAAGCCTGCGATCCCGGTGATGAGATAGAGGGCCATGCTCAATAGGTGCTGCGCACCGCGAGGATGCGGAAATCCATGAGAGACTTTTTCACGACGTAGACCATCTTGTTGTTGCTGAGCGGGTCGGGGGGCTTGAGGAAGAAGCCGGGGTGGATGATCCACTCCACGGAGTTGCGCACCACTCCTTCCGTGGTCTCGTTGTCGCGAAACTTCACGCGCACCCACAGACCTTCGTTGGGCGGATTGGTCTCAAAGAACTTCACCTCGCGGTAGTCGGTGCGGCCTTCAAAGCTCTTCACAAAAAACAGTGCCTTGGTCGCGTCAAGATCAAGGCTCACGGCCTTGTCGGTCTTGGGGTCGTGGAGCTGGACCCGGTTGGGAAGAGGACCGTGAAAGCGGTCCACGAGTTCGATGTCTTTCCGGCTTTGATCGCGGAGGAACCCCTTGAGGACCCTGCCATCGCTCAGGTGGGCCACCACCTTGGAATCTTCTGCCATCTCTCCCATGCGCCGGTATTTTATCCGATGTGGATGCGTCCGATGCGTGAGGGAGACGGAGCGGGCGGCTGGATGCCGTACTGGCGGATCTTGTAGAGCAGCGCCTTGTAGCTGATGTTGAGGACGATGGCGGCGCTCTTGCGGTTCCAGTTGGTCTGCTCGAGGGCCTGGGTGATGGCCTGGATCTCAGTTTCGTCCTTCACGCTGCGCACGATGTGCTTGAGGCCGCCACGGTTCTCCGTCGCCGGGACGGCCGGAGTGGTGGCGCCAGTGGAATCGGCGGCCTCACGGAGCTCCTTCAGCGCGAGCTTCTCGTCACGCAGGACCAGATAGCGCTTCACGAAGTTACCGAGTTCGCGCAGGTTGCCCGGCCAGGGGTGTCTCTGGCAAGCATCCAGCAGCGCAGGCGACCACGGCAGCGGCGGGCAGGCATAGCTCTCCGAGAGCCGGTGCATGAAATGCTTCAACAGCAGCGGAATCTCCTCGCGACGCTCGCGCAGCGGCGGCACCTGGATGGTGAACGCGTTGAGCCGATAGTAGAGGTCCTCGCGGAAACGCTTTCCGGCGATGGCTTCCTGCACGTCAATGTTGGTGGCGGCGAGCACACGGACATCCACCTTCTGCATGGAGCGGCTGCCGAGGCGCGAAAACTGGCCGTCCTGCAGCACGTGGAGCAGCTTGGCCTGCAGGATGGGCGGCATCTCGCCGATCTCATCGAACAGGATGGTGCCCTTGTCGCAGATCTCGAATTTGCCGGGCTTGGGCTTGTTCGCGCCGGTAAACGCGCCGGCCTCGTAACCGAAAAGCTCGCTCTCCAAAAGGTCGCCGGGCAGGGCGGCGCAGTTCACCTTGAGGAAGGCGCGGTGCGCCCGTTTCGAGGTCTTGTGGATGAGGCGCGCGACGACTTCCTTGCCGGTACCACTCTCGCCCAGCAGGAGAACAGGGACGTCGACGTTGGCCAGCAATCCGATCTGGGTGCGGATCGAGCGCATCGAGGGGCTGGCGGCGAGGAAGAACAGGTCGTCGTCAACCTCCTCGACCGAACCGGGCAGGTCGCCATCGGCAGCGATGGCTACCGGCGGCGCCAGCGTTTTCTGCACGACTGAATCCAAGTCAGCCTTGTGGAAGGGCTTGGCCAGATAATCGTGGGCGCCGAGGCGGATCGCCTGCACCACCTTTCCGGTATCGCTGACGCAGGAGAGCATGACGACCTTCATGCCGTGGCGCACCTGCTGGATCTTCTCCAGGGTCTGGAGCCCGTCGAGGTCGGGCATAAGGACGTCGAGCAGGACCAGGTCGGGCGTGGGCGCCTGCTGCACGCGGCGCAGGGCATCGAGGCCGCCGCTGGCAGTCTCCACTCTGTAGCCGTCCACCTCCAGCAGGGTCTGGAGGTAACTGCGCATGCCGGGTTCGTCGTCAACCACGAGGATGCTAGGCTGTGTGCTCATCGTAGCTCGTTTCTTGCAGGATTGGATGCATGGGCAGCAGGAAAGAGAACTTGCTGCCGGAACCCACTTCACTTTCGATCCAGATCTTGCCGCCGTGCGCCTGGACCAGACGGCGCGCGATGGCCAGACCCAGACCACTGCCTTCCGCGGGCGACGATTGGGGGAGCTTGGAGAAATCGTCGAAGATGTCCTGATGATACTCGGGCTGGATGCCTGGGCCGGTGTCCGCCACGCTGATCTTGACGGCATTATAAGCGGGCGACTCCTGGCTGCGGCGCTCCAAAGGCTTCAGAATGAAGTTAGGCTGGTCGCGGCGCTCCCAGAAATACAGTTGCGCCGTCAGCCACACCGCTCCGCCCTGGGGAGTGAACTTCAGCGCGTTGTCCAGCAGATTGCTGATGACGTGCTGGATCTTCAGCGTGTCGAAATGGAAGTAGCTCTCTCCTGCCAGCGGAAGCAGGTAGCAGGCCACGCCTTTCTCCTGAAAACGCGGCACCCAGATGGCGCACACTTCGGAGAGGGAGGCGTTGATGTCGCTGCGCTCGAAGCGCATGGTGATCTTGCCGGTCTCCAGCGCGCTGTACTCGAGGAAGTCGCGCACGAAGCGCTGCAGGCGGTCGCCGTTGATCTGCATCTCACCCAGCACGCGGCGCTGGCGTTCGGTGAGCGGGCCGAGCTTTTCCCCGAGCAGGAGCTCGGTATAGCCGGCCATGATGGAGAGCGGCGTCTTCAGTTCGTGGGCGGCCGAAGCCAGGGCGACGGCCCGGCGATGATACTTCGCACGCAGGGGATCTTCGGGCGCCAGGTTTTCCTTCTCCGCGGCAGGAGCGGAGCGGGAGCCCTTCGCCGGGCTGGAGTGGGCCAGCTTGTCAGCCGGATTCTGTACTCTGCGAGCGACGGGAGACACGCCGATCGCAGGGATTACCTCAGACATTTGGCGTTCCTTAGCGGACCTCAGAACATCAAGGGGGAGACGGGCCCGATGCAAATCCGTTAGGAATGCAAACCTGAAGATTTGGCAGTCCAAGTAAGAGACCACATGCTGGGGTGAAAGTCAACCTGGATACTGTGCAAAACTTGAGTCAAGAATACCTAAGAAGACCTGATTCTTGCGCAACTACTTGAAATATTTTGCAGATAGCCCGTTCCTGGGGCTCGCAGTCTGTGGGAAATTGGAAAGCCGGGTTTCTAGCCCATTGATAATCAAGTATTTACGGGCTCGTACAAGAATCAGGATTTTCGGTGAATGGCATGAAATATGCACAATTGGAGCGAAGATGCGGAAGACGCTCAAGGCGCGGCAGTCGAGCACTGGTGTGCGGAGATGGCAGCGTTTACCCCTGTCTATACCTGTTTTTATCCGTGGAACAGACGATAAAGGCAATGGATTCCTTGAATTTGCCACTGCTTTGGACATAAGCGCCGGGGGTGCATTGGTCGCATTGCGACGTTACATCGAGCCGGGCAGCTCGATCTCGCTCGAGATTCCCTGTGCGGCCGTCCCGGTGCGGCAGGCGGCGCCCTCGATCGGTCAGACCCTGGCGGCGAAGCTGGTCCGGGTCTCCAACGCGGCCCAATACCACCTCCTGGGGCTCGAGTTCTCCAAACCCATCATCAACGCCCGCAAGACCCAGCGAAGGAAATATTCTTCCGCGGTGTGAAAACAATTTCACTCGCTCACCCCCACGAAGTCCTGCTCCTCAACAAGTAACAGTACGACAAGTCGGCATCTCTTCGACCTGTTCATCGCTTCCAAACCAAAACAAACAAAGCGGATAGGAACCGTTTCTCCTTTTTTCCCAAGATTCATGGAAGAGGAAAAACTTTGGCGCTTCGAGTGCATTGAAGTGCCACAGCAAACTACCTCTATTCCGAGGGACAGCCGTGGCTACAACTAATGGAGTGGGCCTCAACCATACCAGCCTGAACGGGTTGCCGCCCGATGACGTCATCTTCGGCCAGAGCGCGGTGATGCGCGATGTGCGCGACAAACTCAACAAGATTTCCGGCGCCAATGTGTCAGTGCTCATCCAGGGAGAGAGCGGGACGGGAAAAGAGATCATTGCCAAGCTCATCCACCGCTACTCGCCGTGGAACACCGGACCGTTCGTGAAGGTGAGTTGCCCGGCGATCCCGGGCACGCTCGTGGAGAGCGAGCTGTTCGGCTACGAGAAGGGCGCGTTCACCGGCGCCTACGGGAGCAAGCCGGGACGCGTGGAGATGGCCAACCGCGGCACCCTCTTCATGGACGAGATCGGCGAAATGGAGCTCTCGCTGCAAGCCAAACTGCTGCAGCTGCTGCAGGACGGCCAGTTCTGCCGCATCGGATCGCAGGAGGACAAGCGCGTGGAGGTGCGCGTGGTGTGCGCCACCAACCGCGCCATGGAGCAGGAGGTGGCCAGCGGAGCGTTCCGCCAGGACCTCTTCTATCGCATCAACGTGGTGAGCATCCAGCTGCCGCCGCTGCGCGAGCGTCTGCAGGATATCCCCGTGCTGGCGGGCCACTTCCTGGACACCTTTAACGAGATGTACAACCGCCGTTCCAAGCCGGTCTCCAGCCAGATGATGCAGGTCCTGCAGCGCTACCACTGGCCGGGCAACATCCGCGAACTGGAGAACGTGATGAAGCGCTACGTCATCCTGGGCTCGGAGGAAGCCATCATCAACGAGCTGATGAACGTAGAGGAGGACGCCACGGAGATGAACCTGGCGGCCGACGGCAGCATCTCCCTCAAGAAGCTGACGCGCAACGCGGTGCGCAAGCTGGAACGCAACATCATCCTGCAAGTCCTACAGGCCAATCACTGGAACCGCAAGAAAGCGGCGCGGGCGCTCAACATCAGCTACCGGGCGCTGCTTTACAAACTGAAGGATGCCGGCGTGCCCTCAAGGAAATCCGTCGCAGCCGTGCCTCTGGCCGACGGCATCGAGGGACTGGTGACGCAACCCACGGCTGAGGTGAACTGACAAGGAGACAGCCATGAAGATGATCATCCAGAAGACGCTCGGATTGGTCGCTGCGCTGTTCGTGCTTTCCAGCCTGGCGATGCCGGCTGACGCAGCCGCGCCCTCCAAGGAGCAGAGCGCAAACAAGAGGATGGCGACCAGCCCGGCGCTCACCGCCGATTACACCATCGGCACCGAAGACCTGCTCTCCATCAACGTGTGGAAGGAGCCTGAAGTGTCGCGCATCGTGCCGGTACGTCCGGACGGGAAGATCTCGCTGCCCCTGGTGGGTGACATGGACGCCGTCGGGCTGACGCCCAAGCAACTGCAGGCGAACCTGACGCGCGCGCTGCAATCCTACATCGCGAACCCTGAGGTCACGGTCATCGTGCAGGAAGTGCGCAGCCTGAAGTTCAACGTGCTGGGCGAGGTGGCGCATCCCGGCTCCTTCAACCTGTCCAAACCCACCACCGTGTTGGACGCGCTGGCGCTGGCGGGCGGCTTCCGCGAGTTCGCCAAGACCAGCAAGATCTATGTGCTGCGCGTCCGGCCGGACGGCTCGCAGGTGCGCATCCCGTTCAACTACAAAGACGTGATCAAGGGCGGACGCCTGGAACAGAACGTGGAGCTGGAGGCCCGGGACACCATCATCGTTCCGTAAGGCTGACTCCATGACGGAGAAACGCATCACAATCCGGCGCGCGGCTACGCGGGCGTTGTTCGTCGCACTCGTGTGCCTGTACCCAGCGCTGCCGGTGCGGGCCCAGGAGGGTGATGGCTCGCAGGATTCGAGCAGCAAGCCCGGCGCGGAGCTGTCTGATTCAGACGGCAAGGACCCGCAGGCGAGAGAGAGCGTCTCGAAGCACAAGAATCCCAACCGGATGATCTCCGCGTTCGGGAAGACGATCCCCGAGGGGTGGAGCCTGAATGCCGCTGTGCAGACCCTTGAGAGCTACGACGACAACGTGTTCTTGACCAACAGCCTGCGGCGCGCAGACACGCTGACGCAGTTCACCACCCACATCGCGCTGACCGCGGCGACGAAGCATGTGCTGTTCGAAGCCCACTACATCCCGGAGTACAACCTCTACCGCACGTACGACAAGCTGGACTACCTGTCACAGAGCTATTCGCACTCTCTCAGCTGGCAGGCTTCGCAGAAGACGGAGTGGCGCTGGACGGTGGATGCGCACGATTTTCCCAGCCGCGGGAACAGCCCGTTCGCGTCTCTCAACTTCGGCGGGCTGGACACCACCGCATACAGCCTTCAGGCGCTGGAAAACTCGGTTTGGATCTTCGACTTCCGCACCAACCTGGAGTACAAGCGCCAGTTGGGCGTGCATTCCCGCATCTACGCCAATGCCAACTACGGCACGACCCAGTTCCAGCAGCCGGCGGCAAGCATCTTCCCGCTGTTCAGCGCAGGCCGACAGTACGCCGGAGGCGTGGAGATGGGCTGGGAGAAGGACCTGAGCGCCACCCAGTCGTTCGGGATCTCGATGTCAGGAGCGTATTTCCGCTTCCTCGATCCCAACTATCACCAGTTCTACCAGACGTTGAAGGGGCACTACGACCACAAGCTGCCCGGCCATTTCGTCCTGAGCCTGGGCGTCGGGCCGGCATGGTGGGAGACGCGCGGGCGACCGGGCATTCTGAACACGGGCGTGAATCCGTCCATCGCCGCCGATGTCAAGCTGTCGCGCGAGTGGCAGAACACCATCTTCCGCATCGCGGCCTCGCGCAGCAACCAGCTGGGGCTGGTGCGGGACCAGGTGGATTCGAACTCGATCTCAGCGGAGTTCGTGCGCGTCCTGGGACGGCGCTGGAACCTCTCCACCGCGGCCGGCTATGCCAAAACGCGCGGCAGCCTGGGCGCGAGCTCGGTGAACAATTACTCGGGCGTGGCGCAGGTGACGTATCGCATCACACCGCGCTGGTACGCCTTCACCAATTACGGCTACACGCACCAGAGCTCGACGCCGCTCTCGTTCTCGGTGCGCAATTACGACCGCAACCAGGCCGCCTTCGGAGTGAGCTACGACCTGGGCAGCATCTTGCGCCACTGATTTCGGCGCTGCACGAGGCCATAACAACGCATGAGCATGCAACGACGAGCCCCGGCGGACTTCAGCGACTACTGGGAGATCTTTCTCCGGCGCCGCTGGTGGTTCCTGGGCACAGCCCTGCTGGCGAGCAGCGTGGTCTTCGGGGTGAGCATGAAGCTGACCCGTATCTACCGCTCCGAGACGCTCATCCTGGTGGAACCGCAAAAGGTGCCGCAGGACTTCGTGAAGTCCACCATCAGCGGGGACGTGACCGACCGCCTGCAGACCATCAGCCAGGAGATCCTGAGCCGGACCCGGCTGCAGCACATCATCGACCAGTTCGGTCTCTACCAGGAGCAAGCGAAGAAGAACTCGCGGGAAGAGATCGTGGAGCTGATGCGCCGGGACATCACGGTGGAGATCGTGGCCGACTCGCGGGTGCGCGAGCACGCCGTGGGCGGCTTCCGCATCTCTTACATGGGGCGCGACCCGCAGCTGGTGCAGCAGGTGACGCGCGAGATCGCGTCGCTCTTCATCGAGGAGAACCTCAAGGTGCGCGAGCAGCAGGCCGAGGGGACCAACGAGTTCCTGGAAGACGAGCTGAAGAAGGCCCGCGAACACCTGCAGGAGCAGGAAGAGAAGATCCGCAAGTTCAAGGCCGAGCACATGGGCAGCCTGCCGGAGCAGGAGCAGAGCAATCTGAGCGTGATGGCGCAGATGCAGGCCATGCTGCAAAGCAACGGCGACGCGCTGGCCCGGGCACAGCAGCAGGAGACATATCTGAAGTCGCTGCTGGAGGCGATGCAGAAGACGCGGCCGGTGGCGGCGAAATCCGCGCTGGAACTGGACCTGGATTCGAAGCGCACCGAGCTGGTGGCGGCGGAGCAGAAGTACAAGCCCACGCACCCGGACGTCATCCGCCTGCGCAGCGAAGTGAAGGCGCTGGAGACGCGAGTGGCGGAAACGCGCAAGACGGAGGGCGCTTCGGGCACGGATTCGCCCGACCAGATCAACAGCCAGCTGGCCGGGCTGGAAACGGAGATCAAGGGCCGTAACGCGCGCCAGACGGAGATCGAAGGAAAGATCCGCGCACTGCAGGGACGCGTGGAAGTGCTGCCCATGGTGGAGCAGCAGTTCGCGGAGATCAACCGCGACTATCTGATCTCGAAAGCCGACTACGAGTCGCTGCTGCAGAAGAAGAACGCGTCGGCGATGTCAGCGGAGATGGAGCGGCGCGCCAAGGGCGAGCAGTTCCGCATCCTCGATCCCGCGAGTTTTCCCGAGAAGCCGTACAAGCCGGACCTGCTCCAGCTGAACCTGCTGGGAGTGCTGGGCGGCCTGATGCTGGGCGGCATCCTGGGACTGGTGATGGAGTCGCGCGACCGCAGCCTGCACAGCGAGCGTGACCTGGCCTACGCGCTTTCGCTGCCGGTGCTGGCCACGATGCCGCGGGTCCGCACCGCAGCGCAGTTGAAGGAGAGCAGCAAGGACAAGTCGAAATACACCGTGGCCGCCTGCCTGCTGCTGCCGTTGCTGATTGCGGGCGCGCTGTGGCTGGTCCGCTGAAAGAGGCAAGGAGAACGACTGCATGTATCTGGAATTCTTCGGATTGAAGCAAAACCCGTTCAGCCTGGTGAGCGACCCGCACTTCCTGTTCTACAGCGACGGGCACTGCGAAGCCATGGCGCACCTGCTCTATGGGGTCCGCGAGCGCAAGGGCGTCATCCTGATGCTGGGCGAGGCGGGCACGGGCAAGACCACGCTGGTGCGCGCCACGCTGGACATGCTGCGCTCCACACGCGTCACGGCCGGCGTCATCTTCAATCCCATCCTCGGCAAGCAGGACGACCTGCTGGCGGCGATCCTTGCCAGCTTCGGCGTGGAGCGGTACGAGCGCAACGCTCCCGCGATGGCGGCGAGCCTTCAAGCGTTCCTTGAAGAAATGGATGCCGAGGGGCACATCCCCGTGCTCATCGTGGACGAAGCGCAGGAGCTGGAGCGGGAGATGCTGGAGCAGATCCGCTTGATCTCGAACTTCGAGCGCGACGGCCACAAGCTGCTGCAGATCGTGCTGGCCGCGCAGCCGGAGATGGGCGAGCGGCTGGACAGCTACGAGATGCGGGCGCTTCGCCAGCGGGTGGTGGTCCGCAGCCGGCTGGGCGCACTGACTCCGATGGAGACCTGGCGCTACATGGGCAGCCGGGTGGCGCGCGCGGGCGGCGACACGCACGAGATCTTCACGCCCGCGGCGGGCGCGGTGATCCATCATTTCTCGGGTGGCGTCCCGAGGCTCGTCAACACCCTGGCGGACAACTGTCTCCTGGCGGCCTACGCCAAGGGCATCACCTGCGTGCAGCCGGCGCTGGTGGAGCAGGCGGCCAGGCACCTGGAGATGCGCCCTTTGGAGAAGAGCAACGGGAACGGCAACGGCATCCGGCACGACGTGATCCGCGCCTCGTCCACCTGGAAGGAAGTGGTCGAGGACCTGCGCTCGGGGACCGTGCCGCAGGCGCTGCGGCAGTTCGTGGAAAACATGCGGGCGCCGGATGAAGTGTTCGCCGGCATGGAGCGGGGAGCCTGAATGGGATTCTTCTTCCAAGCGCTGCAAAGGGCGACCGGGATCGCTGCGGAACCGCCGAAGGATCGTGTCCGGGAGACAGTGACGGTGCAGGATGCGAACGTCACGGCGCTGCTGTATCCGGGCGAGCGCGGAAAACCGGCGACGCAGGTGCCGAACAAGCGGCAGGTGCACTGGGTGGTGCCGCCGGAGAACCTGGTGGCGGTGCTGCATCCTCCGGTCATGGAATCGAGCCTGATGGCGCAGGAGCAGTGCCGCATCCTGCGCACGCGCCTTCTGGAGATCATGCGCACACGCAAGCTGCGCTCGCTGATGGTATCGAGCGCCATGAGCGGCGAAGGCAAGACCATGATCGCTTGCAATCTGGCGTACATGCTCAGCCAGCTGGAGGACTTCAGAGTCCTGCTGGTAGACGCCGACCTGCGCCGGCCGCAGGTGGTGCGCTTCTTCCAGATCGAGGCCGCCGCGGGATTGCCCACGGTGCTGACCAACGGCGATGCGTGGGAAGACGTGCTGTGGCAGGTGAATCCCAACCTGGATGTGGTCCCATCGGTTGGACACACCGAGCACTCCGCTGAACTGCTGCACGGCGCGCGGATGGAAGGTCTTCTGCGAACCGTCTCGGAACTCTATGACCTGGTCATCCTGGACGCTCCCCCGCTCTATCCGGTGGCTGACGCCCAGGTGCTCGCGCCGCAGGTGGATGGCGCAATCCTGGTAGTGCGCGCGCACAGCACGCCGGCGGAGATGGCCCAGCAGGCCGCCGCCCTCCTCCAGAAGAAGCTGGTGGGGACGGTGCTGAACGGAGCCGAGCGCATCGCCCACAAGGGCTACTACCAGCACTACCTGCGCCGCGGGTCGAGCCGATGATCAAGGTCCTCAACCAGTATTTTCCTGGCCGCCTGTTCGTCCTCCTGCTGACCGAGAATGCGCTCATCCTGACCGGGGTGTGGCTGGCGATCTCGCTGCATATGCGCAGCCTGCAGATCTCCCTGCTTTCCGACCCGGCCTTGTTCGGCAAAGCGCTGATGGTGACGGCGGTCTGCCAGATCTGCTTCTACTACGCCGATCTCTACGACCTGCGCACCCTGGAGTCGCGTTTCCACATGCTCACCCGCCTCCTGCAGGCGCTGGGAGCGGCCTCGCTCATCCTGGCCATCCTGCTCACCATCTTCCCACAGGCCCGGCTGGGCGCGGGCATCGTGGAGTCGTCGCTGCTGGTGATGATCTTCGTGATCCTGCTGTGGCGCATCGTGGTGGAGTGGCTGAACCGGGCCTACGGCGCAGGAGAGCGGATCCTGCTGGTGGGCAGCGGGGAGGCGGTGCACAATCTGGCGCGCGAGATCCGGCTACGTAAAGACCTGCCGCTCACGGTCGTGGGAGCCGTGGCTGAGAATGCGGAATCCACCGGCGGGCTGGGCCTGCCGATGGTGGGGACGCTGGACAACATCGCGCAGATCATCGCCGAGATCCGGCCGAGCCGGGTCATCATCGGACTGAAAGAGCGCCGCCAGCAGCTGCCCATTAATACACTTCTCAGGTTGCGGATGCGGGGACTGCTCATCGAGCAGGCTTCGACGCTTTACGAAAAGCTGACCGGGAAGATCCCGGTGCAGAGCATCCATCCCAGCGCGCTCATCTTCGCTGACGGCTTCCGCCATTCGCGCCGCTTGCGCTTTTACGAGCGCTTCTTCGGACTGGCAGCGGCGCTGTTCGCGCTGCTGCTTGCCGGGCCGGTGCTGGCGATCGTGGCGCTGGCCATCAAGCTAGACTCGCGCGGTCCGGTTTTCTACCGGCAGTCGCGCGTGGGCTACAACGGCGAGCCGTTCGACATCCTGAAGTTCCGCTCGATGCGGGTGGACGCTGAGTCCGGCTCAGGCCCGGTCTGGGCGAGCGACCGCGACCCGCGCGTCACGCGTGTGGGCAGGATCCTGCGCCTCTTGCGGCTGGATGAGCTGCCGCAGCTTATCAACGTGCTCTACGGCGAGATGAGCTTCATCGGGCCCAGGCCGGAGCGTCCGTATTTTGTGGACCAGTTGCGCGAGCACATCCCGTTCTACGATCTCCGCCACTCGGTCCGTCCTGGGATCACGGGGTGGGCGCAGGTACGCTCGCGCTATGGGGCATCGGTGGAGGACTCGAAAGAGAAGCTGGAGTACGATCTCTTCTACATCAAGAACGTCTCGCTTTCGCTCGACCTGCTCATTCTCTTCCAGACCATCAAGATCGTTCTCTTCGGCCGCGGAGCGCGCTAATGGGCGCGGGGATCCAGTCTGCGGTCGAGGAATCCAGCACGCCCATGATTGCCGCGGTTCCTGCGCGGAGGCGGCTCGATGTTCTCGTGCTGGACGAAGAAGCTCCCCTGCATGCGAATACCGGCAAGCGCATTCGCACCTGGAACCTGCTCCAGCGTCTCGCTGCAGAGCACAACATCACTTTCCTTTGCCATGGAAAACCATCTGCAGATGCAGATGCCGAGTTTGCGAAGGCCGGCATTCGCGTCGAGTGGGTGGAGGCGCTGGCGCGGCGGCAGGGGGCAGGCCTTTACGCCAGGTTGTTGATGAATGTTTTTTCCAGGTATCCGTACTCGGTTGCGAAGCACACGACGGCACGCTTTCGGCAGCGGATGTGCCAACTCCTGCGAGAGAAGAAGTACGACCTTGTCCACTGCGAGTGGACGCCTTACGCGCGCTACCTGGACGACGTGAGTGCGATTCCCTCGGTGATCGCGACGCACAACGTGGAGTCGCAGATCTGGTTCCGCCGGGGCAAGCAGAGCCAGACGCTGGCAGAGAACCTCTTTTTCTGGCTGCAGGGAAGCAAGATGGAGAGCTTTGAGCGCGCGGTACTACGTCGAGCGAGCGCAGTGACTGCAGTCAGCGAGCAAGAGGCGGCGCAGGTTCGTTCCTGGGGAGCGCGCGAAGTCGTGCGCGTGGACAATGGGGTGGACCTGGAGTACTTCACGCCGAGCACGGCTGAGGTGAACCCCAGCGAGGTGGTTTATGTCGGTTCGCTCGACTGGCAGCCGAACGTGGACGCAGTCAACTATTTCGTGGGGGACGTTCTCCCTTTGCTGCAGGCAAAGTCGCCCGATGCGAAGCTCACGGTGATCGGGCGCAGGCCGCCGGCGGAATGGGTGGCAGCGCTGCGCGCCTACAAGGGAGTGGAGGTTGTGGGTGAGGTGACCGATGTCCGGCCTTATCTCGGCCGCGCGGCGGTGGTTGTCGTGCCGCTGCGCATCGGAGGCGGCACCAGGCTGAAGATCCTGGAGGCCATGGCGATGAAGAAGGCTGTGGTCTCGACCACGCTGGGCGCTGAGGGCCTGGAGGTCGAAGACGGTGTCCATCTGCGACTGGCGGATGCGCCTGAACTGTTCGCTCAACACACTGCGGAGCTATTGACATCGCCCGACGCGAGGAACCGCATGGGTGCGTGCGCACGGCAGCGGATGGAAGAGTGCTATGGCTGGGACGCGCTGGCCAGGCGGCAGGATGCAGCTTGGCGTGACGCGGTGGGGGACTCCAGCCGATGAATGAGCAACCAATCCGCATCCTGCATCTTCGGGCCAGTAACTTTCTCGGCGGACCGGAACGCCAGATCCTTCGCTATGCGGAGATGGAGAAGGACGGGCCGCTGGAAGTCATTGTCGGCAGCTTTCTGGGGGCCCACGAGGGAGAGGAGCTGCTGAGCGCAGCGGAAGAGCGCGGCATCGAGAGCGTCGCATTTCCTGCCGATGGAAAACTGGCAGCCGTGAACGCCCTCTCGAGCTTTATCTCGGACGAGAACATCTCGCTGCTTTGCAGTCACGGGTACCAAGCGGACCTTTTGGGAATGCTCGCTTGCCGCCGGCGCGGCGTCCCCCTGGCCAGCTTTCTGCGAGGGTGGACGCGCGAAGACTGGAAGGTCCGCCTCTATGAGGCCATGGACCGGCGCTGCGTGCGCTATGCAACGCGCGTCGTCTGCCTCTCCGAGATTCAGGCGCGCAAGCTTGCGCGACGCGGATTGGGCAAGGAGAGAATCCGCGTCGTGACCAATACCATAACGCTCGCCGACTCGCCGGCTTCCCTCCGACGCGAGGCGAGGGCCGCGATTGAACAGAGATTCGGCATTTCCCCCATCGTGCCCCTGGTGATCTGGGCAGGGAGGCTGAGTCCGGAAAAGGGTGCAGGTTATTTTCTGAAGTCACTGCCCGAGTTGCGACAGGTGTTTCCGGAGATGCGAGCCATCCTGTTTGGTGACGGTCCGTTGGCTTCGGAACTGAGACAGGAGTCGCTGCGCCGTCGCACGGGAGCCATTTTCGCAGGTCACGTGAGCGATTTCCCGCAGTTGCTGCCGGGCGCCGACGTGCTGGTGAACAGCTCGCTGAGCGAAGAGATGCCCAACGTGGTGCTGGAGGCCATGTCGGCTGGGGTGCCGGTGGTGGCGACCGCGGTGGGCGGGGTCCCGGAGATCGCGGGCGAAAGCCGCGGGCTGGCGCTGGTCCCTCCAGGCGATGTTCGCGCGATTGCGGATGCCGTGCTGAGGGTCCTCAGCGATCCTCAGCTGGCCGGGAGAATGAGCAGCGCCGCCCGGTTCCGGGTCCGGGATGCTTATTCGCCGGAGCGACAACGAGCCCAGCTGCATGCGCTCTATCGCGAGCTGATCCCGCAAATGCCGCAGGTTGAGACAGCGTTCACAGCGAACGAGGCAGCGGGTGCGACGGAAAACCTGCCGTGCATCTCGGTGGTAATGCCGGTGCGCAACGAAGAGAAACACCTGGGCGCCGTGCTGGACGCCCTGCTGGCGCAGGACTACCCCCGTGATTACTTCGAGATCCTCGTGGCGGATGGGGAATCTGACGACGGCACAGCGGCGCTGGTGGAGGAGCGGGCGGAAAGATCGCCCGTACCGCTGAGATTGTTGCCGAACCCGCGACGACGATCGAGCGCGGGCCGGAACATCGGGGTTCGAGCCAGCGCCGGCGAGGTGGTGATGTTCCTCGACGGGCACTGTCATGTTCCCAGCAGGAACCTCCTGCGCGATACCGCGGCGCTGCTCGAAACGACGCAGGCCGACTGCTTGTGCCGTCCGCAGCCGCTCGATGCTCCCGGGAACTCCTGGTCCCAGAGGCTGGTGGCCGAGGTTCGGGCGACGTGGATCGGGCACGGACGCGACTCCCGCATTTACGACATGGAGTCGGAGGCATTCATCAATCCCGCCAGCTCGGGCGCCATCTACCGTGCCCGGGTGTTCGAGAAGATTGGGATGTACGATGAGCGTTTCGACGCCTGCGAGGACGTCGAGTTCAATCATCGCGTGTGGCGCGCCGGGATGCTCGCGTACTCCAGCCCGAAGCTGGCGGTGCATTATCAGCCGCGAGGCACCGTCTGGAGACTCTTCCGCCAAATGCTGCGCTACGGACGCGGTCGCTTCCGCCTTATCCGGAAGCACACCGCCGCGGCGAGCGCATCGCAGTTCGTGCCGGCGGGATTCTTGGTTTTCATGACGGCCGGGCTGATCGCGGGCATTCGCAGCCCAGGGGTGTTCTGGGTGACCTTGGCGGTTGCAGCCGCCTACGCGCTTGCTCTTTTGACCGTGAGTGTCGGACTCGCGGCGAAGCTGGGAGCGCGAGCGCTCGCGGCCGGCCCACTGGTGATCGCGACCATCCATCTCGGACTCGGGGCCGGTTTTATCCTGGAAGCTGCTCTTTCGTTGTGGCGGTGGGTATGGCCGTTGCCTGCACGCTTGGATTGGACGAGCGATGATGCTTCTGGCCGCCCTGTGGCATCGGAACAAGAAACGGTCTCCGGCAAGAAGCCGGTAGCGCGATAATGGTGGAGCAGCCGTGAGGTGGCAGGGAGTATGAACACGAGGGTGGCGATGGTCGCGGCCGTGCTGCTGGGAACGATCCTGATGCGCGCCGCGCTCAATGTTCCCGCCGAAGCTCCGCAACGCACCAACCTCGCCGGGTTTCCGCAAACCCTGGGAGAGTGGAGGATGGAGCACCAGCAATCCATCTCCGAACCTCTTATGGGAGTGCTCAAGCCTGACGACTACCTGCTTCGCCGGTATCACGACAGACAGGGAAGGGAGGCGGACCTGTTCATCGCTTACTACCGCGTCCAGCACGCCGGCGAGACCATGCACTCGCCCAAGAATTGCCTGCCGGGGTGGGGATGGCAGCCGCTCCAGAATGATGTCGTGGATATGCAACGCGGCGGCCAGACCGTGAAGGTGAACCGCTACGTGGTGGAGAAGAACGGCCAGCGTGCACTGGTACTCTACTGGTACCAGACGCACGGCCGAGTCATCGCCAGCGAGTACACGGGAAAGATCTTCCTGGTGTGGGATGCCTTGCGCTACGGCCGGCGGGATGGCGGACTGGTACGCGTGATGGTACCTGTGGATCCCAACCAGGCTCCGGGAAGCGATCTGAGATCCGCCCTCGAACTCTCCCAGGCGGCGTCACCGTACCTGGATCGCTATCTACCAAATTGAGAGTTTTGCCATAGCATTTTTTCTTCCTAGAAACAGTTTCCTTAGAGTGTGCAAGTGTTTGCATACAAGGGATATGGAACATCGTAGAGTTTTCCTAACTGTATGATAAATAATGTGTTACAGTACACCTCTGGAATCGGAATTGCATCCAAACCTTGCAAGCGGGATTCTGCCTGCTGAGGAACGATATGGGCACATTCGGGGTAGCAGTCGTAGGCAGTGGATACTGGGGTCAGAACCTGATCCGGTCGTTCTGGGAGACCGAGGAATGCAGGCTGGTTTCCGTCTGCGATCTGGATGAGAAAGCGCTGGGGCGCATGGGGCGCCGGTATCCGACGCTCGAGTTAGTGCGCGAGTTCGAAGAGCTGTTGAAGCACCCCCAAGTGGACGCCATCGCATTGGCCACCCCAGTCTCCACGCACTACAACTTCGCGCGGCGCGCTCTTGAAGCCGGCAAGCACATCCTGGTAGAAAAACCGCTGGCCACGCGTAGCACGGAAGTTCTCGAGTTGATGGAGCTAGCGGAGAAGCGCAGCCGCACGCTCATGGTAGACCACACCTTCCTGTATACCGGCGCGGTCCGCCGCATGAAGCGGATGGTCGAGGCGGGCGAGATCGGTGACCTGCTCTACTACGACTCGGTGCGCGTAAACCTGGGGCTCGTGCAGAGCGACACCAACGTGCTCTGGGACCTGGCGCCGCATGACTTCTCCATCATGGACCACCTGTTCGGCAAAGAGCCGGTCTCGGTCTCGGCCATCGGGGTCCGCCACCTGGATTTCCCATTCGAGAACATCGCCTACGTCACGGTGCGCTTCGCCTGCAACTTCATCGCACACTTCCACGTGAACTGGCTGGCCCCGGTGAAGGTGCGCATGACACTGGTGGGCGGCACGAAAAAGATGATCGTATACGACGACATGGAGCCCAGCGAGAAGATCAAAGTCTACGACCGCGGCATCACGGTGAACCACGATCCCGAAGGGCGCACGCGCATGCTAGCCGGCTATCGCATCGGAGACATGCAGGCCCCCAACCTCGAGAGCACCGAGGCGCTGCGGCTGATGGCGCGCGAGTTCTGCCAGGCTTCGATGGAAGGGCGGACTCCGCTCACCGACGGCACCGCGGGCTACCGCGTGGTGCGGCTGCTCGAAGCGGCACAGCGCTCCATCGACCAGAACGGGCGCGTGGTGGAACTGGGTGAGCCTGCGGTGAAGCGCGGCAAGGTAGATCGTGCCGCCGTGTTGGCATAAATCCAAAGGAAGGAATGGGAATGAACGCTGAGTCGAATTACTGCCGCATCGCCCCTGACGTGAAGCTGGGGAAGAATGTGGCCATCTATGGCTTCGTGAACCTGTACGGTTGCAGCATCGGGGACAACAGCAAGATCGGGACCTTTGTGGAGATCCAGAAGAACGCCGTGGTGGGGAAGAACGTGAAGATCTCCAGCCACACCTTCATCTGCGAAGGCGTGGCCATCGAAGACGATGTCTTCATCGGGCACAATGTGTCGTTCATCAACGACAAGTATCCGCGGGCGACCAGCGAGAGCGGCGGGCTGCAGACCGAGTCCGACTGGAAGGTGGTCCCGACACGGGTGAAGCGCGGGGCCTCCATCGGCACCAGCGCCACCATCCTGTGCGGCGTGACCATCGGCGAGAAAGCCATCGTGGGTGCGGGCAGCGTGGTCACCAAAGACGTGCCCGACCATGCCGTCGTAGCGGGGAATCCGGCGCGCGTGATGGTGCGGGAGGTGCTGGCATGAGAGTGCCCTTCGTCGATCTGTACGCCCTGCACCGTCCGCAGGAAGCGGAGTTCAAGGCGCTCTTCCAGCGCGTGCTCGAGAAGTCCAGCTTCATTCTGGGCCCGGAGGTGAAGCAGTTCGAAGAGAACTTCGCTTTCTATCTTGGAGTCGAGCATTGTGTCGCGCTCAACTCGGGCACGGCTGCGCTGCACCTGGCATTTGCCGCGCTGGGCATCAAGGCGGGCGATGAGGTCATTACTGTAGCGAACACCTTCATCGCGACCGCCGAGGCCGTGGATGCGGTGGGCGCAAAACCGGTGTTCGTGGACTGCGATCCGGTCTCCTACAACATGGATGTGAAGCTGGTGGAGGCGCGCATCAACGAGCGCACTAAAGCGCTCGTGCCGGTGCACCTCTACGGACAACCGGCGGACCTTGAGCCACTGATGACCATCGCACGCCGGCACAACCTGGCCCTGGTGGAAGATGCCTGCCAGGCGCATGGTGCGCACTACAAGGGCTCCAAGGCGGGGACATTGGGCGATGCCAGCTGCTTCAGCTTTTATCCCGGAAAGAACCTGGGATGCTTCGGCGAAGGCGGCGCGCTGGTGACCAACGATGCCGAGCTTGCGCTGCGCGTCCGCAAGCTTCGCGATCACGGCTCGGCGAAGAAGTACTACCACGACATGCCCGGCTACAACTTCCGTCTGGAAGGACTTCAGGGTGGCATTCTCAATCTGAAGCTGCCGCACCTCGATGCCGGGAACGAGAGGCGTCGCGCACTGGCGGCGAGGTACAACCAGCTGCTGGCCGGTTCCGGCGTGGTGACGCCGGTCGAGATGCCCTACGCCAAGCACGTGTATCACCTCTACGTCATCCAATGCGACGACCGCGAAGGGCTGCAGAAGCACCTGGCGGAGAAGGGCATTGACACCGGCCTGCATTATCCGGTGCCGCTGCACCTGCAGGTGGCGTACGAATCGCTGGGCTACAAGAAGGGAGACTTCCCGGTGAGCGAGAGGCTGGCGGGGCGCATCCTTTCGCTCCCGATGTATCCCGACATGGGCTTTGAGGCGGTCGAGTACGTGGCGGCTGCGGTGAAGGAGTTCGTGGAATGCGCGGAAACGGCATCAGCGAGGGTGCGGTAGCCGTGGTTCGCGAGGTCGCTGCCACCTTCGGCAGGAAGAAGGTGCAGCCTGACCCGCATTGGGAGGTCGAACTGGCGGAGTCGCTGCGCCAGAGCCACAGCGCGGAAGAGCTGATGGCGCTGTTCTCGCGCTTCCGCAGCAGCGAGGACCCGTTCGATGCCACCATGCGCCGCGTGATCCTGCGCGCGCAGGCCAAGCGGCCCGGCAACGACGTGCAGGTGGGGCCGAACGTCGTGCTGCGGCATCCTCAGACCATGGAATTCGGCGACAGCGTGTTCATCGGAGCGCAGGCCATCATCCAGGGCCGGCACGATGGGACGTGCCGCATCGGCAGCCACGTCTGGATCGGCCCGCAGGCGTTTCTCGA
>JACXTT010004598.1_pt1 | contig 20455 bp, 20 predicted proteins | sample 9270951 | NCBI WGS metagenome assembly JACXTT01 (sample SAMN15532306, study PRJNA645909) | rock metagenome | isolation source: weathered quartz diorite | place: Puerto Rico | collected 2017-06-21
GCGCCAGGCGGCCGCCAGCGCGGCCATGCCGCCCGGCTCCGCGTGCGGCGTCGCGCCGGCGTGCTGCCACGGCGATGGCAAGCTGCCGGCGGGAGCGGCCGGCGACGTGCTGGCGTCACACCACGCCCACTTGAGTCGCGTGTTGCCAATGTCGATCAACAGCAGCGGCGCGCGGCCGGCCTCGTGCGCGGCGCTCATCGCAGGACTCCGTCGGCGGGCCGCAACGACAGCTCGCCGCTCGCCAAGCGCTCCAGCCCCGTGGGCGTTTCAAGCAGCAAGTGGCCATCGCCGTCGACGCCGCGCGCGAGCCCCTCGGCCAGCACGCGGCCTTCGTGCAACAGCCTGACCGGTTCGTCGCGGTAGGCATCGCGGGCGGACCAGCGTGGCGCCATCGGCGCGAAACCATGAGCGAGAAAGTCCGCTCGCATCGCGGCCAGCCGGTTGAGGATGGCGGCCAGCAGCCTGGCCGGATCGCGCGCCGAATCGAAATCCGGCCAGCATTCCGCCACGCCGGCCAGTTCGCGGCCCAGCGCGGCTTCCATCTCCGGGTCGCGCACCAGGTTCAGGCCGATGCCAACCACGGCCCATAAGCGCTGCGGCCCGGCCGGCACGGATTCGATCAGGATGCCGGCCAACTTGCGGCCGTCGATCTGCAGGTCGTTCGGCCATTTCAGGCGCACACGCGCGGCAAGGCGTGCATCGCAATCGCCCAGCGCCTCGGCAATCGCCAGGCCCACGGCCAGGCTCAATCCGCTCAACTGTGCCGGCGCCAGCGGCAGCGGCAGCGCCACCGAGAATGTCAGCCCCGCCTGGCCTTGCCACGGCCGGCCCAGACGGCCACGGCCGGCCGTCTGCCGGTACGCCAGCCGCGCCATCGCGGCGTCGGACCACGGCGCCTGGCGGCAGGCGGCGGTCAGGTCGGCATTGGTGGAACCAGTCTCCTCCACCAGTTCGATCGCCCAGCCTCCCGCCAGGCCGGACCGGCCCAGTTCGGCTTGCAATGCACTGGCATCGATGCGCCAGGACAGCGCGGAGGCGGAAGAAGAATGGGAGGCGGATGACATGCGGCGGCGTGGCGGCGGATTCAGCCCGCATTGTAGCCGCGGACCCGCGCCGCTTCTCGCGCCAGTTCCCATGACGGCAAACCCGGTCGCGCCCGACACGCGCGTAGCTTAGAATCGGGACTAAGCCATCACATTTGACTCCAATTGGAATCCCCGACGACGCCAGTCATCCATGTCGACCGCAAGGACGGCGCCTGCAACGTGCAATTGCAGGGCGACTGGACCGCGCTCGCCCTGGCCGGCTGCCACGAGGCGCGCGGCCTGCGCGCCCAGTTGCACGAGGTGGCTCAGTCGCAGCACGATGCGCACTGGTCGCTGGCCGGGGTCGGTCGGCTCGATCACATCGGTGCCCAGTTGCTGTGGCAGGCCTGGAACGGCAGGCTGCCCGCCAGCCTGGAGGCCGACGAGAGCCAGCGCCGCGTGTTCGGCCGCGTCGCCAACATGCGCCGCGAGGGCTGGAAGAAGCACGTGGTGGAGCGCTTCAACCCGATCACGATGATGGGTAGCGCGATGCTGTCGTTCCTCGCGCAACTGGCCATCGGCATCACGATGCTCGGGCAGTTCACCTTCGACCTGCTGCGCTTCGCCCGCGCGCCGCAACGCGGGCCGTGGCGCGAGATCTCGGCCAACATCTACAACGTGGGCTACAAGGCGCTGGGCATCACCGCGCTGGTCGGGTTCCTGATCGGCATCGTGCTGTCGTACTTGTCGGCCAACCAGTTGCGGATCTTTGGCGCGAGCGTGTTCATCGTCAACATCCTGGGCATGGCCGTGATTCGCGAGTTGGGGCCGGTGCTGGCCGCCATCCTGATCGCCGGCCGCTCGGGCTCGGCCATCACCGCGCAGATCGGCGTGATGCGCGTGACCGAGGAGCTGGACGCGATGCGCGTGATGGGCATCTCGCACGGCTTCCGGCTGATCATGCCGCGCGTGATCGCGCTGGCGATCGCGATGCCGCTGCTGGTCGCCTGGACCGACCTGATGGCTCTCGCCGGCGGCATGGTCGCCGCGCAACTGCAACTGGACATCAGCTATGTCTACTTCCTGCGCCAGCTGCCAGACGCCGTGCCGGTGGCCAACCTGTGGCTTGGCCTGGGCAAGGGCGTGGTGTTCGGCATGCTGATCGCGCTGACCGCCTGCCACTTCGGCCTGCGCATCAAGCCCAACACGCAGAGCCTGGGCGAAGGCACGACCGCGTCGGTGGTGACGTCGATCACCGTGGTGATCCTCGCCGACGCGGTGTTCGCGATACTGTTCAAGGATGTCGGCCTATGACTGCGCCCGACACCGCCAACGAGCGGCAGACCATCATCGAGGTGCGCAACCTCGTCAAGCGCTATGGCGACGCTGTGGTGCACGACGGCGTCAACCTGGACGTCTATCGCGGCGAGATCCTCTCTATCGTCGGCGGCTCCGGCAGCGGCAAGACCGTGCTGCTGCGCCAGATCGTGGGGCTGGAGCGGCCCACGTCCGGCACCATCCGCGTGTTCGGCGAGGAACTTGCGCGCCTGCGCCCGAGCCAGTTGCAAACGTTGCGCAACCGCTGGGGCCTGCAATTCCAGCGCGGCGCGCTGTTCTCGGCGCTGTCGGTGATCGACAACATCGCGCTGCCACTGCGTGAACTGCGCGCGCTGCCCGACAATCTGATCTGCGAGGCGGCGCTGCTCAAGCTGCAGCAAGTGGGACTCTCCGCGCGCGATGCCGACAAGATGCCGTCGAGCCTGTCCGGCGGCATGATCAAGCGCGTGGCGCTGGCACGCGCACTGGCGCTGGAGCCCGAACTGGTGTTCATGGACGAACCCACGGCGGGGCTCGACCCGATGGCGTCGGACGACTACGTGACGCTGATCCGCGAACTGCGCCACGAGCTGGACCTGACGGTCGTGCTGATCACCCATGACCTCGACACCCTGGTGGCACTGTCCGACCGCGTGGCGGTACTGGCCGACCACAAGGTGCTGGCGGCGCAGCCGATTTCCGAACTGGTGAAGATCAATCACCCGTTCATCCGCGAGTATTTCCTGGGCGAGCGGGCCCAGCGCGCCCTGCAGGCATTGCCGGCGGGGCAGGATGGGCAGCCGTTCTCCGGCGCGCCCTCTGGAGAAGCATGATGGAAAACAAGTCACACGCCTTCCTGGCGGGCGTGTTCACGATCAGCCTTGCCGTGCTGGTGCTCTTTGCCATCTTCTGGTTCAGCAGCGACCACGCCGTGCGCGTGCCCTACGACCTGGTCACGCGCTCCACCGTCAACGGCCTGCAGCCGCAGGCGGACGTGAAGTACCGCGGCCTCATGGTCGGCAAGGTCGAGGCCATCCGCTTCGATCCGCAGGTGCCCGGCCAGATCATGGTGCGGATCAGCGTGAACGAAGACGCGCCGATCACGCGCACCACCTATGGCACGCTCGGCTTCCAGGGCGTGACCGGCATCGCCTACGTGCAGTTGGACGACTCCGCGCCGCGCACGGGCACCGAGGCCGGCTCGGAGCCGCTGCGCACATCGCCCAAGGCCGTCGCGCGCATCGCCATGCGCCCGGGCTTCTTCGAGGAACTGGAGAAACGCGGCGATTCGCTGCTCACGCAGACCGAATCGCTGATGGCCTCGCTCAACGACATGTTCCGCGTCGAAAATCGCAACGAGCTGATGGCGACCATCCAGTCCGTGCACGAAACCGCGGACCACTACCGCACGCTCGCCAAGTCGCTGCAGCCGACCGCCGATCGCCTGCCCAAGCTTTCCCAGGACGCGGACGCCACGCTGGTGTCCGCGCGCCGCATGACCGACTCGCTGGGCAACCCCAATGGCACGGTGCAGCGCACGATCCAGCGCGTTGGCGCCGACCTGCAGTCGACCGCCGACTCCGTGCAGACCGTCGCCACCACCGTCAACGAGGACACCCTGCCGCAGATCACTGGCCTCGCGCGCGATGCGCGCCAGACCGCGCGCAGCGTCGACCGCGCGGCCGGCCAGTTCAACGACCGCCCGAGCAGCGTGCTGTTCGGCGGCCCGGCACCCACGCCCGGCCCGGGCGAGCCGGGCTTCTCCGCTCCATGAACCGTAGAGAGTCCGCCGTGAAACCAGCCACCGCGATCCCCGTCCTGCGTGCCAACATGGCCCGCCTTGCCGCCGGCGCCGCGCTCGGCACGCTCGCCCTGTTGTCCGGCTGCGCGCTCGGGCCGTCCGCGCCGGTCGTCACCTATGACCTCGGCCCGCTGGCGGCGCCCGCCCCGGCCCAGCCCGCCGCGCTCCGGAAGCTGCGCGTGGCGCAGACCGACGGCCCCACCTGGATGGACGGCAATGCGCTGTACTACCGGCTCGACTACGCGCAGCCGCAGCGGCTGCAGGCCTACGCGACGCAGCGCTGGGTAATGCCGGCCCCTCGCCTCTTCGACGAGCGCCTGCGCGAAGCCGTGGCCGCGCGCGGCGCGCTGACCTGGCCGGGCGACAACACCGCGCCGGCGCTGAAGGTGGAACTGCTGTCCTTCGAGCAGGTCTTCGACAGCGCCACCGCCAGCCGCGCCGTGATCCGCGCGCGCGCCACCGTCTACCAGAACGGCCTGATCGGCCAGAAGACCTTTGCCGCCGACCTGCCCGCGCCCAGCGCGGACGGCGCCGGCGGGGTCAGGGCGCTGGCGGCCGGCAGCGACGCCGTGATCGCGTCCATGTTGGACTGGGTGGCAACACTGCCCGCGCGCTAGCCAGGTTCCGGTCATGCTGCCGCCGCCAGTCGCCGCATCGCCGACACCGCGCCACTCGCCGCTGGCGCGCGTGGGCCTGCTGTGCTTCACGCTGCTGGTGATCTACGCAAGCCTGTATCCGTTCTCCGGCTGGACCGACAACGGCATCTCGCCGCTCGCCTACCTCACCGCGCCCAAGCCGCGCTACATCACCGAGTTCGACCTGCTCACCAACGTGCTCGGGTACTGCCCGTTCGGCGCGCTGGTCGTGCTGTCGCTGCATCCACGCGTCTCGGGAGCGCGCGCGACGCTGCTCGCGCTCGCGGCCGGTGCTTTGCTGTCGGCCGTGATGGAGGCCTTGCAGACCTGGCTGCCCAACCGCATCCCGTCCAATATCGACCTCATCACCAACGCGCTCGGCGCACTGCTGGGCGGCGCGATCGTGGCGCCGTTCTCGGCCTCCCTGATCGACCGCGGCACGCTCACCCGGCTGCGCGCGGCGTGGTTCGAGCCACACGCGAGCTTCGCCATCATCCTGGTCCTGCTGTGGCCGTTTGCGCAGATCTTTCCGCAGGAGCACCTGTTCGGCATGGGTGGCATCGTGCGCGAATGGCTGACCGATCCGGACTCCTGGCCCATGGAACTGCTGACGGGCTGGTTCCCGAGCCTGGAAAGCTGGCAGGAACACTTCGGCCTGCGGCCCGACGACATGCAAGCCCAGCAAACGATGGAATCGCTCGTGACCGGCTTCAGTTGGATCGGCACGGCCCTGTTCGCCTCGGTGGCGATGCGCCGCAACGCGCCGATGCTGCGTATCCTCGTCGGCCTGCTGGCGGCGGCACTGCTGATCAAGGCCGCCTCGGCCGAGCTGCAGTTCCCCGACGGCAGCGCCTTCACCTGGCTCTCCGAAGGCGGCCGCTTCGCGCTGATGACAAGTTCGCTGGTACTGGTGCTGCTGCTGCGCCTGCCGCGCTGGCTGCGGGCCATCCTGGCGATGCTGACGCTGTTCGCGATGGTGGTGCTGACCAACCTGCTGCCGTCCAGCCCCTACGCGTGGATCTCCGAACAGGGTTGGCGGATGGGCCGCTTCATCCATTTCAACAGCCTCGCGCAATGGCTCGGCTGGGTCTGGCCGTTCCTGGCCTGCCTCTACCTGCTGTGGCGGTTCGAGCAGGTCAGCCTGCGGCGGCGCAACCAGATCCGGGCACGCCGGAAGGCGCGACAGCAGGCGCGCGCCAGGTAGCGGCCGGCGCCGCAGCGCCGGCCGTCATCCGTGACACGCTAGGCGCTGTAGTCAGTGCAACTGGCCGCCCTGCTCCCGCACATCGACATCGGTTTCCAGCGCGGTGGCCACCGCGCGGCGCAGGCCGGCGATCGCGGTCTCCAGCGACATGCTGGGCTGGCCCGGATGGCGTGCCGCCTGTTCGGGCAGGTTTGGGATATGCATAAAGCCGCCCCGCGCCACGGGCTCGCCCGGCGCGGCCGTCTTGGCCTGCTCGGCAATCCGGTGCATGAGTCCGTAGAGGACGTGGTTGCAGAGGAAGGTGCCGGCGCTTTGCGACACCACGGCCGGCACGCCGGCCTCCCGCAAGTCGCGCACGATGGCCTTGATCGGCAACGTGGCGAAATACGCCGCCGGGCCGCCGTCGACGATGGGCTCGTCGATGGGCTGGACGCCGGCGTTGTCCGGAATGCGCCCGTCGTCGATGTTGATCCCCACGCGCTCCACGGCAATCTCTGCCCTGCCGCCGGCCAGTCCGACCGCAATCACCAGCACCGGCCGCAATTCGGCCATGTGAGCCTCCAGCGTGTCGATGGCATCGCCAAACACGCAGGGCAACTGGCGCGCGGCGATGACCACGCCGCCGACGGACTGGCCGTCCAGTGCGCGCACGGCCTCCCATGACGGATTGAGCGGGTCGTTCTCGAACGGCTCGAAGCCGGTCATCAGCACGGTACGCATGGCGGAACTCCGGCTCACATCAGGAAGTAAAGCAGCGCGATATTGGCGACCAGGATAGCGAGCGCGGTCGGCACCTGCGCGCGGATCACGGCGTTCTTGTCGTCCAGCTCCAGCAGCGCGGCGGGCACGATGTTGAAGTTGGCCGCCATCGGCGTCATCAGCGTGCCGCAGTAGCCCGAGAACATGCCGATCGCCGCCATCACCGCCGGATTGGCGTTGAACATGCCGACCAGGATGGGTACGCCCACGCCGCCGGTCATCACCGGAAACGCGGCGAAGCCGTTGCCCATGATTACCGTGAAGAGCGCCATGCCCACGCAGTAGACGGCCACGGCCACAAGCCGGTAGTCCATGTTGATGTAGGCGGTCGTCAGGTGCGCCACGGCCTTGCCGACGCCCGCGTCGGCGAACACCAGGCCGAGCATCGCCAGCATCTGCGGCAACACCAGCGCCCAGCCGAGCGATTCGGTCAGGCGGCGCGCCTCGCGCATGCTCTGCGCCACGGTGTCACGCGTGAGCCAGCAGACCACGCCGAGCGAGATCAAACAGCCAATACCGAGCGAGACGAACGTGACGTTCTTGGGATCGAGCAGCGGCAGGCCGGCGATCTTGACGTCCTTGAACAGCATCGTGCCGATCACGGTCACGAGCGGAATCAGCAGCGCGGGAATGAACAGCTTGTTGCCCAGGCGCTGGGCGCTCGCGCGACGCTCCGCCTCGGGCAGCGTGCCGTGCTTGCCGTGGCCGACGCCACCGAAGCCGGCAATCAGCGCCATCACAAGCGCGCCGACGCCCACCGCCTCCGGCGGCAGCTTGTCGCCAACCAGGAACAGGATCGCGTACAGCAGCCAGAACAGGCCCGTGGAAAAGCGGCGCGGATGCGCGCGGTCGCTGAAGGTCATCAGCGCCGTGATGGCCAGCACCAGGCCGGCGAGCCAGTACAGATAGTTGATGGAAATGATCATGGCTTACTCCGCGCTCTTTGCCGCAACGTTGGTGGCGGCCTTGCCGCCGAGCTCGCGTTCGAGCCAGCCGTCCAGGCGCTTCAGGCGCACCGCGTGAATCAGGAATGCGCAGATCGCGGTCGGGATGCCCCAGACGGCGATGTGCAGCGGCTCCACGTCGATGTTCGACGACAGCAGGAACGTGTGCATCAGCGCAATCGCGCCGAATGCCACGAAGATGTCCTCGCCGAAGAAGAGGCCCACGTTGTCGGTGGCCGCGCAGAAGGCCAGCACGCGCTGGCGCACCGGCTCGGGCAGATGACCGAAGCGGTTTTCGGCCGCGCCCTCGGCCATCGGCGCCAGCAGCGGACGCACCATTTGCGGATGGCCGCCGAGGCTGGTCAGGCCCATCGCGGCGGTCAGCTCACGCACGGCGAGGTAGACGATCAGGAGCCGGCCGACCGTGGCCGATGCAATGCGCGAAATCCACGCCTGCGCGTGCTCGCGCAGCCCGTGACGCTCAAGCAGGCCGATCACCGCCAGCGGCAGCAGGATGATCAGCGGCAGGTTGCGCGCCTTGACGAATGCCGTGCCGATGGCGGCAAGGATCTGCATGACGGGCATCGGCGCGGCCAGCCCGGTAGCCACGGCGGCCGCAGCCACGACCAGCATCGGATTGAAGCGCAGCACGAAGCCGAGAATGATGACGCCGACCCCGACAAGGGGCCATAGATTGACAGCCTGTTCCATAGGTCACACCGAAGAACGTTGGATGAACGAAAGCCCCGCGGCCGCAGCTTGCGGCTCGGCGGGACCAGCCTTTCGACAATGCCGGCGGCTGGCGGGGGATGTGCCCCGTCAGTTGTCGGCGCGAATCGCGATGCCTTCCGCGCCGAGCCGTTCCCGGATGCGGCGCGCGAAGGCAAGCGCGTGAGCGCCGTCGCCGTGCAGGCACACGGTGTCGGCGTGAATCGGTACCCAGGTGCCGTCGATGGCGCGCACGCGCTCTTCGCGCACCATGGTCAGCGTCTGGTTCAGGGCGACGTCCTCGTCCTCATGCAGCGCGCCGGGCGTGCCGCGTTTGACGAGCGTGCCGTCCGGGTTGTAGCCGCGGTCGGCGAAGACCTCTTCCTTGACGCGTAGGCCGGCCTCGCGCGCGAGGGTGATCATGCGGCTGTTGGCGAGGCCGAAGAAGACCAGGTCGGCGTCGAAATCGCGCACGGCGCGGACAATGGCCTCGCACAGGCTGGCGTCGCGCACGGCCTGGTTGTACAGCGCGCCATGCGGCTTCACGTGCGAAAGCTCGCCACCCTGCGCGCGGACGATCGCATCGAGCGCGCCGATCTGGTACAGCACGTCCGCGTAGACGAGTTCGGGATCGCGCTGCATCTCGGTGCGGCCAAAGTTCTCGCGGTCCGGGTAGCTCGGGTGCGCGCCGATCGCCACGCCATGCTCGATGGCCCACCGCACGGTCTGCAGCATGGTGGCCGCATCGCCGGCATGCCAGCCGCACGCGATATTGGCGGAGCTGATCAGGCCGAGCAGCGCCTCGTCGTTGGCGCAACCCTCGCCGAGGTCGGCGTTCAGGTCGATGTGCATGGCGTTCCTCCTGGAGCGGATGTCGTGTTGGGTCGTGGTGCCGGGTTGGGGCCAACAAGCGTGCGGGTGCGCCGACGCGCGGCGATGGTCATGCCGTCGCGCTGCCAGCGCAGCGCCTGGTCGATCTGGCGCAGATAGCGATCGACTTCCTCGCGCGCGGCGGCGGCCTCATCGAGCGTCACGCGCACGAAGCGCACCGCGGCGCCCAGCGGCACCTGCGCCAGTCGCCAGAGATCGGCGCCGATCACCACGCCCATCTTCGGATAGCCGCCCGTGGTCTGCGCGTCGCCCATCAGCGCGATCGGCTGGCCGCCCGGCGGCACCTGCATCACGCCGGGCACCACACCATGCGAGAGCAGGTCCGCGTCGCGCCCCGCCGCGCGCTTGAGCGCCGGGCCGGCCAGACGCAGGCCCATGCGGTTGCTGTTGGGCGTGATGGTCCACTCGGACGCCCACAGCGCGGCTTGCGACGCGGGCTCGAAGTCGTCGTACTCGGGGCCGGGCAACATGCGGATCGCGTAGGCTTCACCCATGCGATTGGCCGACAGCGCCCGCGTCGGCGCGGCCACGCCAAGCCAGTCCGCTTCCTCGGCGAGCCCCGGGCGCGCGGCGGCCAGGCGGTCGCCTTCGCGCAGCGCGCGGCCGGCAAACCCGCCGAAATTCGACTTGAGGTCCGTGCTGCGCGAGCCCATGACCTCGGGCACGTCGATGCCGCCCGCGACGCACAGGTAGGTGCGCGTACCGCCGCGCGCCGCCGGCAGCGTCAGCGTCTCGCCGCGATGCACGTCGAACGCATGCCACGACCAGACCGGCACGCCGTCCAGATTCGCGCCGCATTCGGCGCCAACCAGCGCGACGCGCATGTCGGTGTGAAAGCGCGCGGCAGCGCGGCCAAGCGTGAATTCGATGCCCGCGCTGCCAAGCGCATTGCCCAGCAGGCGGTTGCCGACGGCCAGCGAGAGCGTGTCCAGCGCGCCGGACTTGCCCACCCCGAAGCGGCGAAAGCCGCTGCGGCCGAGATCCTGGACCGACGCGAGCGCTCCGGGGCGAATGATCTCAATCACGCGACGACCTCCTCGATCACAAAGCGCACGGTGTCGCCGGGCGCGAACAGCGACGGCGGATCACGGTCGGCCACGAACAATTGCGCATCGGTGTGGCCGATCAGTTGCCAGCCGCCCGGCAGCACGGCCGGATAGATGCCGGTCTGCTCGCCGCCAATGCCGACCGAGCCGGCCGGCACCGCCATGCGCGGCTCGCGGCGGCGCGGCGTGGCCAGCGCCGGCTCCATGCCGCCCATGTAGGCAAAACCGGGCTGGAAGCCGAGGAAGTAGACGACGTACTCGCCCGCCGCATGCCGGCGCACCACTTCCATCGGCGACAGGCCCGTGTGCGCGGCCACGTCGGCCAGGTCGGGGCCGTGCTCGCCGCCATAGCGCACGGGAATCTCGACCAGCTTGCCAGTGGCGTAGTGCGTCTCGCCCGAGGCCCACGCGAGCTTGAGGTTGCGCTCCAGCGCGTCGACATCGGCGTCGTCGTCGAAGACCACGGTCAGGTTGTTCATGCCCGGCACCACGTCGACCACGCCGCGCCAGTCCGCGGCGCGCGCGGCCATGGCCCAGATGCGGCGCTGGACATCAAGCGACGCCGGCGGCGAAACGCTGTAGAGCAGCGCCTGCTCGGCAAGTCGGTAAACGGTGCAGGACGTCATGATCGGTCGGGATGGGTGATTGGCGGGCGGGCTGTCTCTTGCAGTGTAGGAGGCACGCTGGCCACCCATGCACGAAGCGGGCCAGCTTCTCAGACCATCGCTTTTTCATCGATAAATTGTCGATAAAATGAGATTAACAAAACGAAGGGGAGCGCGCAGTCGGTAATGACCCCTAGTTGGCGGATCGGAAGTGGGCGTTGCCGCACCCGCTGGCGGGCTGGCATGCACCAGGCGGGAGTTGTCAGTTCACTGCGCTGGTGCCAGCTGGTGCCACAGCGCTGCCTGGCGGCAGGGACGTCGCATGGGGGATAAGACGGGTTCATCGCCGCCTTGCGGGACGGGAAGGCCGTGGCTATCAGGGCTCGCTGGCTGGTTATGACTGAGTCGCGAGGGTGACTAGCCGACCGGGTTCGGCCAGTTTGAGCCGCTCACGGTGTTCTGCTTGGCCGTCCGAGTCGACCGAACTTCGGTCGTTCATTGAGTAGTGTGCGAATGACCACGAGGGTCGGAAGCGGTCCAGCAATTGGCCGCAGCGAAAGTCGGTGGCGGGGCGGGGCGGGGGCCGACGAAGTCCAAGCGTGAAAGTCGGCGATCGGTGCCGCTTGCGGCGAGGGGCTTCGAGTACACCGCCCTACCCTGAGCTGCCGGCATGAATCAAAAGAGGTCTGCGCCGGCTCGCCTCAACCCAAATTTGGGTGCTTCGCCCATTCCTCGGCCCATGCAGACAGCGGTTCCAGCGCCGCGCCAAGACTCCTGCCTTGATTGGTCAGTCGATAGCCACCGATAGTGTGCTCGACCAGGCAAGCTTCCTTCAGTTCAGCCAGTCTCATGTTGAGCAGACGGGAGTTCGTTTCACACGCCTCTTGCAGAGCCCGAAACGTCATCGGGTCTCCTCGTAGTTCCCACAGTATGCGCAGCGCGGTTCGCCGACCAAGCAGGTCGAGCGCAACCATGATGGGGCGTCCAGTTTGTGAGCCACGGACAGGCTGACCAACTTTGGGTGTCGGCATGCTTTACTTTGTACAGCGAGCGGAATAGGATGTGGGTGCGGGTGCTGTATTTTGTACAGCAGCCCAATTGGATAATCATACAGTCCTACACCGGAGATGCCATGTCTGCCCGTATTGCGCCAGCCACAGTTCCGTTTGACGAAGACGTTGCCCAACTCGTCGAGCACGCGATGAAGGGCCGGCCCCCTTTGCATTTGTTCGCGACCCTTGCTCGAGATCCGCGCCTATGCAAGAAGTTCTTCTTCGGCGGACTTCTGGACAAGGGGAATCTGACGGTTCGCCAACGAGAGATCGTCATTGATCGGACCACCGCGCTGTGCCGCGCCGAATACGAGTGGGGGGTGCATGTCGCCGTGTTTGCAGAACAAGCTGAACTATCCGCCGAACAAATCCGCTCGACGGCAATCGGGACAGCGGATGATGCCTGTTGGTCGAAACAAGACAGTCTTCTGATCCGTCTGTGTGATGCCTTACATCGCGACAGCGACATTAACGATGCCCTGTGGCATGAACTGCGCGAAAATTTTACGGAAAACGCGATCATCGAGCTGCTGATGCTGGCGGGCTTCTACCACACCGTTAGCTACCTGACCAACTCCCTGAGAATGCCTTTGGAAAGCGTCGGGGCCCGGTTCCCTGAGTAAGGCTGCCATAGCGCGACGGAAACGCCTTCGGTCTCGCTGTGCAGCCAGTTCGGTAAGCACACCGTTATCGTGCTCTATCGCCGCCTCCCGACGACGCCGGCCTCGTGCTCGTCTTGGAACGGCGCGCTGCGACGGACCGTTACTTCCCAAGGCCGGCGGAAGTGCAACGGCGGCAGCCGGCCCAACTTCGGTCGTTGGCTAGTGGATGCGCGGAGGACCGCGATGGGTCGATCTGCGACCTTCGTCTTTCCCACAGATCGGCAAGGACCGTAAAAAAAGCCCGGGCCTGCCATCACAGGACACCGGGCTCAGGACTGAGCGGAACTTCGCTGGTTCAGGCGCCCGCCTGCGCCAGCATCGCGGCGAGCAGCACATTGGCGCCCGCCTCCAGATGCTCGGGCTTGGCATCCTCGATTTCGTTGTGGCTGATGCCGTCCTTGCAGGGCACGAAGATCATCGCGGTGGGCGCGACCCGGGCCAGGTAGACCGCGTCGTGTCCCGCGCCGGTGACGATGTCGCCATGCGCATAGCCGCGCGCTGCGGCCGCGCGCCGGATATCGTCGACGAGTTCCGTGGCGAAGGGCGTCGGCGCGAACTGCTGCACCGCTTCCACCGTCACGCCCAACGCGGTGCCGGTGGTGTCGCCGTTCGCCAGGGCCGCACATGCCGCATGCAGCCGCGCTTCCATCCGGTCCAGCTCGCCAGCGTCGAGATGGCGAAGATCGACCGTGCACTTCACCTGGCCCGGAATGACATTGCGCGACGACGGGTGGACATCGACCATCCCGACCGTGCCGCGCCCGTGGGGCGCGAAGTCTTTGGCGATCTGCACCACGGCCTGGAAGAGGAAAGACGCGCCATACAGAGCGTCGCGGCGCAGCGGCATGGGCGTGGGGCCTGCATGCGCCTCCATGCCGGTCACCGTGACGTCGTACCAGCGCAGGCCGAGCGAACCGGTGACAACGCCGATGGCCTTGTCCTCCGCCTCGAGGATGGGGCCTTGCTCGATGTGCGCCTCGATATAGGCACCCACCGGGTGGCCGACGGGAGCGGTGCCCGCGTAGCCGATTGCCGCGAGCTCGTCCGCGACGGACTTTCCCGCCTGGTCCGTAGCCGTCAAGGCGGTGGCTTCCGGAAAGACCCCGGCAAACACGCCCGAGCCCATCATGACCGGGACGAAGCGCGCCCCCTCTTCATTGGTCCAGATGGCCAGTGTCAGCGGCGCGTCCGTGGTCACGCCGTGCTCGTTCAACGTGCGCATGACTTCCAGCCCGGCCATGACGCCATAGCAGCCGTCGAACTTGCCGCCGGTCGGCTGGGTGTCGATGTGGCTGCCGGTCATGACCGGCGCGAGCGCGTTGTTGCGGCCCGCCCGCCGGCCGAAGATATTGCCCACGCGGTCGATCGTCACCGTCAGGCCGGCTTCGCGCATCCAGCCGGTGACGAGATCGCGCCCGTGGCCGTCGAGCGCCGTCAGCGCCAGACGCGCATTGCCGCCGCGCGGCGTGGCGCCGATCTTCGCCAGTTCCATCAGCGACTGCCACAGGCGCTCGCCGTTGATCGTCATTGCCGTCATGTGCGCTCCCCCGATGTCGTGGTCCGCACGTTCAGGCCGCCGACAGCGCGCGGGCCAGGATGTCCAGCCCTTCGTCCATCACCGCATCGGGAATGGTGAGCGGGAACAGGAAGCGGATCACATTGCCGTGAACGCCGCAGGTCAGCAGCAGCAAGCCTTGCTCCAGGGCCCGGCTCTGCACCTGCTTCGCGAACTCGGGATGCGGGCTGCCGTCGTTGCCGCAGAATTCGACCGCCACCATGCCGCCCAGTCCGCGCACTTCTGCGATCTCGGGCACGCTGGCCTTCAGGCTCTCGAGCCGCGCGGTCAGACGGTTGCCAAGCGCGATGCCGCGCTCGGCCAGGCCTTCGCTCTCCATCACGTCGATCACGGCCAGCGCGGCGGCGACGGCGAGCGGGTTGCCGGCGTAGGTCCCGCCCAGGCCGCCGGGGGCGGGGGCGTCCATCAGGTCCGCGCGGCCGCAAACCGCCGACAGCGGGAAGCCGCCGGCGAGGCTCTTGGCCATCGTCGTCAGATCCGCGGACACGTCATAGTGCTCCATGGCGAAGAGCTTGCCGGTGCGCCCGAAGCCCGTCTGAACTTCATCGGCGATCAGCACGATGCCGTGCTCGTCGCAGATCGCGCGCAGCGCCCGCACGAACGCCGGCGGCGCCACGTGAAAGCCGCCTTCGCCCTGCACCGGCTCGAAGATGATGGCGGCCACGCGCTTCGGGTCCACATCCGACTTGAACAGCTGATGCAAGGCGCGGATGCTGTCCTCGACGCTGACGCCATGCAGGGCCTGCGGATACGGCGCGTGGAAGACCTCGGCCGGGAACGGGCCAAAGCCGACCTTGTACGGCACCACCTTGCCGGTCAGGGCCATGCCCATCATGGTGCGGCCGTGGAAGCCGCCGGAAAACGCGATGACGCCGGGGCGGCCGGTCGCGGCGCGGGCGATCTTGATGGCGTTCTCCACGGCCTCTGCGCCGGTGGTGAAGAGCGCGGTCTTATTCTCCCCCTTGCCGGGCACACGCTGGTTGATCTTCTCCGCCAGTTCGACATAGCTGGCGTAGGGCACGATCTGGTACGCGGTATGGGTGAAGCGCGACATCTGCTCCGCCACGGCCTGCATCACCCGCGGATGCCGGTGGCCGGTGTTCAGCACCGCGATTCCGGCGGCGAAGTCGATATAGCGGCGGCCTTCGACGTCCCACAGTTCCGCGTTCTCCGCCCGCTCCGCGTAGAAATTGCACATGACCCCGACGCCGCGGGGAGTGGCCGCGTCCTTGCGACGCAGGAGATCGGCGTTTTTCATGATGGCTCCGATGAATTGGGTGCGCCCCAGGCCGTCCTCGCGGCCCACGGGCAATGAAAGCGAATGGAAGCGACGACGGCTCGCTAGCCAGGCAGGTGTTCGCCAACGCCACCGAAGAAGGCCCTGGCATTGGCGGCGAGAGTTTCGAGGTGATACCCGCCTTCCTGCACGATCAGCGTGGGCAGGCCGAAGGCGGACACGGCGCGTCCCAGCCGGCCAAAGCCTTCGGTGGACACGTCCACCTGCGACTGCGGATCTTCGCGATAAATGTCGAAGCCAAGAGACAAGACCAGCGCGTCCGGTTGAAAGCGCTCGATGGCATCGCGCGCCACGTCCAGCTTGTCAAAGAAGACCGACTCCGGCGAGCGGTGCGGCATCGGCAGGTTCAGGTTGTGGCCGGCGCCTTCCCCACTGCCGCGCTCGTCGTCAAAGCCCGCGACCACCGGATAGAAGTTGGTCGGGTCGCCGTGAATCGACACGTAGAGCACATCCGCCCGGTTGTAGAAGATCTCCTGGATACCCTGCCCGTGGTGCATATCGGTATCGAGGATGGCCACGCGGCCAAAGCGCGCGCGCAGGGCCTGCGCGGCGATCGCGGCATTGTTCAGGTAGCAGAAGCCCCCCGCCGCGTCGCGGCGCGCGTGGTGGCCGGGCGGGCGGCACAGCGCATACGCGCGCTGCTCGCCGTCCAGCAGCGCCTGTGCGCCAGCCACCGCGCTTTGCGCCGACCAATAGGCCGAGCGCCAGGTGTTCTCGCCCACCGGACAACTGCCGTCGGCAAGATAGCGCGCGGCCTGGGCAAGCACGCCGCGCAGGGCGTTGGGCTCGCGCACGAAGATGTTGGACATGACCTCGTCGCCCCAGTCCTCGGGCAGCTCGCGCCAGTTGGTGTGCGCATCCCGCAGGAATTGCAGGTAAGGCTCGGCGTGGACGGCAGCCAGTGGGGCCATGCCGCTGTCGCCCGGTGCGTGAATCGGAAAACCGAGGTTCTGCACGGCTTGCGCCAGCCGCTGCGCGCGCGCGGGCAGTTCCTGCGGCGTGCGCATCATGCCGCGCGAGTAGTAGCTCTGCGGATGGTGCAGCAGCTGTTCGGGATGAAAAAACGTCAGCATGGGTCCGGCGATGTCTGAGAAGAGGGATCAGGCCTGCGCGGCTTGCGCATCGGGTTGATGCAGGTGCCGGCGCGCATCGAGGCCGACGATGCACAGCAGCGACAGGCCGGCCAGCAAGGTGTAGAACACCGCCAGCGGCCACCACTCGCCCTGGAAACGCTGCGCGAGGACGGTGCCCACCAGCGGCGTCAGGCCACCGGCGATCGCCCCGCAAACCTGGTAGGAGAGCGAGATGGCCGAGTAGCGCACACGCGTCTCGAATACGCCGCTGACAAAGCCCGCAATCACCGAGTAGAAGCTCGCCATGCACACCACAGCCAAGGCGATGCCGATCACGATGGCCGGCGCCTGGCGCGTCTGCACCAGCATGAACATCGGGTAGGGCGACGCCATGGCCAGCAAGGCGGCCAGCTTCAGGAAGCGCGCACCGCCCAGCTTCTCCGCCAGCCAGGCAGCCAGCGGCTGCACCAGGAACTGGATGATGGCGACGGCGAACAGGCAATCGAGGATCAGCGTCTTGGGCAGCGACAGGTATTGCGTGGTGTACGCAATCATGAAGGTGTTGGTGAAGTACACCCCGGCAATGCCAATGGTGTTGGCGCCGATGCACAGCAGCACCGGCACGCGGGCCGTGCGCCAGACCTCGGCGATCGGCAGCTTGGCGGTCTTGCGCTGCGCCCGAACCTGCAGGAACTCCGGCGATTCATTCACGCCCAGCCGGATCGCCACGCCCACCAGCAGCAGGACCGAGCTGGCCAGGAAGGGAAGGCGCCAGCCCCAGTCCATGAAGACCTCGCGCTCCATCGACGTCACCAGGCGGAACGCCAGCAGCGACAGGATCAGGCCCGCCGGGCTGCCAAGCTGCGCGAACGACGCGAAGAACGTCCGGCGCCCCTTGGGTGCATGCTCGCCCGCCATCAGGACCGCACCGCCCCATTCGCCGCCGACGGCGATGCCCTGCACCACGCGCAGCAGCACCAGCAGCACCGGCGCGAGCGCGCCCGCGGTCGCATAGGTCGGCAAGAAGCCGATGCAGATGGTGGCAATGCCCATCATCGCCAGCGTGATCACCAGCGCCTTCTTGCGGCCGATGCGGTCGCCCCAATGGCCAAATATGATGCCGCCGAGCGGCCGGGCGAAGAATCCGACCGCGAAGGTGCCGAACGAAGCCAGCGTGCTCAGGAACGGGTCGCTGCTCGGGAAGAACAGCGGGCCGAACACCAGAGCGGCCGCGGTGGCGTAGATATAGAAGTCGTACCACTCGATCATGGTGCCGACAAAGGCGGCGGTGGCCGCGCGCGCGGGCTGGCGCTCGCCGGAAGGTGACGCTTGCATGAACTGGCTCCTCGCTGTGTTTCTTGGAATGCCGCTGCATCGGGGCAGCGTGTGGGCTGATTTATCGCCCGTTGACAGTTATTAGTCAAATTTCTATTATTTATTCTTCGCATAATCTGAACTTATACAGCGAGTCATATGGAGCGTGCTGCCCTCGACCGGGTCTTGCTGACCGACCGGCTGGACTGGAATCTGCTGCGTACCTTCCTGACCATCGTCCACGAGCGGAGCCTGAGCCGGGCCGCGGTGCGGCTGCATGTCACCCAGCCGGCGGTCAGCCTGGCGTTGCGCCGGCTGGAGGAGCATCTCGGGCATACGCTGATCGAGCGGCGCGGCAGCAGCTTTCGCCTGACCCGGATTGGCGAGGAAGTGCTGCGCATCGCCACGGATGTCTATGGCAATGTGGCGCGCCTCGGTTCGGAACTCGACGCGCAACAGGATGAAGTCAGCGGCCCGCTGCGCTTGCTGACCGTGAGCCGCATCCATTCCGGCGTGTATGACGAATGCCTGGCCGCGTTTCACCGGCAGCACCCGCGCGTTACGCTGCAGGTGGACGTCATGCGCAGCACGGAGATCGCCGAAGCCCTCGCACACAAGCACGCTGGCGTCGGCCTGAGCCTGTACCGGCAGGCGAACGACAAGCTCGGGCACCTGCTATTCCTGCGCCAGCGCTATGCCATCTTCTGCGGCCGCCACCACAGGCTGTTTGGGCGCACCGGCCTTGGCATTGCCGATCTGCTGAACGAGAACTTCGTGTCGTTCACCAGCGACCAACTCGGCGACGTACTGGCGCCGCTGGCCGTCTTCCGCGACCAGCATGGCTTCTCCGGCAGCATCGTGGCGACCTCGCCCAGCCTGGACGAGATCAGGCGGCTGGTGTTCGCCGGCTATGGCATCGGCTGCCTGCCGGAGCACATCGTTGCCGACGATGTCGCGCAGCAACGGCTCTGGCGGCTGCCGCCCGAAGAGGGCGTGGCCGATATCGACATGTACCTGCTGTGGAATCCCGAGCGACGCCACACGCCGGCCGAGACAGCGTTCCTGGAACACTTCCGGCGCTACATGGCGCGCTATTCGTTGGTGGAGCGGCTGGGGGATACGGTGAATGCGCCGCTGGCGGCGCTACGGGCACCGACGGCGTAGGTCGGCCGGCGAAGCCCGCTTGTGGACGTCCCCTGGATGGAAAGGTCAGGCCTCGGGTTCGTGGCAAACCACTTCGATGTTGTGCCCGTCCGGACCAATGACGAAAGCCGCGTAGTAGTTCGCGTGGTAGTGCGGGCGCAGACCAGGCGCACCATTGTCTTTGCCACCCGCCTCCAGCGCCGCGCGATAGAACGCGTCGACCTGCTGGCGACTCTCGGCCGTGAACGCCAGGTGAAGATGCGCCGGCTTCTCCTCGGTTTGGAACAGGCACAAGGAAGCCTTACCCTCTGGGCTAAGCTCGACACCGTACGTTGGCGGCCCCTCCGAGGCTACAGCGACGCCGAGCGCTTCGAGTGCCTTGAGGAAGAACGCTTTGCTCGCGGCATAGTCGCTGACTCCGAATTTGACGTGGTCAAACATGAGTTCTCCTGAAGTGTGGGCCTGCGCAAGGCCTAGTATCCACTACCTTGATCGACACCCATGCGCTGAAAGTGGCAGCGGGCGGAGCAGTTGGTCCGCTGGACACCCTGGACTCAGGAGTAGACAAGCCGCGTTGAGGTCAAGGGATAAACGTCTCCTTTGGGCCGGGAAACGTCGCTGGCAAGCTGGCAAAGCGACCGGGGCAGCCGCATTACACTGCTACCAATGAGCCACAGCCCCCAACAACCTCACGCCCAGAACCCCCTCACCTCCTATTTCTGGAGTGGCGACGTCATCCGCAGTCGGCGCGTGAGTGACGTTGTGCTGTCAGGCACTGTCGAGGTGCCCCAGCCGCCTGCGCGGCTGCTCGCGGATTGGGCAAGGGAGATATCGCTGCGCATGACCCTGGAACCGGGTGATGTCGAGGTGATGCCTCTGGCACGAGCGCGAGCTCGCTGGCCGGACTACTCGCACTGCGTGCGGGCGGTATCCGAATGGACGAGCACGCTTGGTCTGCCTGGCGTGCTTGCCTCGGCAGATGTGGCGCTCATGGCTTGCCGCGGCGCCAGGTATCACCATGACGGAGAGCAGTATGGCGGTGCGGCCTTCTGCAACCTCTTCCTGAGCGAGGACAAAGGGCAGGACGTACATTTCCCGTCGTTGGGTATTCGAATCCCTCTGCGCCGGGGTACGGTTCTGATATTCGATACCTGCCAGCCTCATGGGGTGATTCAGCGCGGTAGCAACGGTTTTGATGTGGCCCACTTTCCGTCCGACCAGGATTGCACGCAGCTATTCCTGACCTGGGAGCTTGTCATCGAGGATGCCCACGTTGGACAGGCGCTCAACGTCGCCGTCTACAATGATCTGTCGCGCTCGACGATGGTGAATGAACAGCAAGTGCGGCTGAACGGCGAAAGGGTCAGTGTGTGCCCCGCATCAGGTCAGTGGCGCCGGGCTGA
>JACXTT010004599.1_pt1 | contig 20452 bp, 17 predicted proteins | sample 9270951 | NCBI WGS metagenome assembly JACXTT01 (sample SAMN15532306, study PRJNA645909) | rock metagenome | isolation source: weathered quartz diorite | place: Puerto Rico | collected 2017-06-21
CGGGAGGCAGGGCGGCCGCCGCCGGGCTCGGCGCGGCGGGCGGTACCGGCGCCAAATCGGCGCGCAGTATGGAAGCGAGCTGCTCCGGACCGATTTCCACGTCGATGTCGGCATCGTCCTCGACGGCGCTCGAGGCTTGCGGGAGCGGCGCGCTCGGCGGGCTCGGCGGCGCCTCCTTCTGCGGTGCGCGGGCGGACCGTCTTTCCGCGCGGCCGTGCCCCGCTTCCTCGGGCGTCTGCACCGCCTCCTGGTTCGCGGCCATCATCGCCCTGAAGGTTCCGGTCGCCGCCGACCACTGCGGGTTCGGCGGGGGCTCGACGAAGACCTTCGACACGTCGGTTCGGCTCGGGTCGAACTCGAGCGCATCCTCCGGAATCGAGTCCTCATCGCCCGCATCCGGCGGGGGCGGCGGCGGAGCGCCGCGCTCGCGCGCCTCAGTGGGCGCAGAGGAGGGAGGCGGCGAGGCTTGCGCCGAGCTCGTCTCGTGCGAGGGGGGCGGCGGCGGCGCCGGTAGAGTGTCCGGCGCGCCCTCGGACGGCTGGCGCTCCTCGGTGAGCCGCGCGAGCGCGTTGAACACGCTCGAGCAGCGTCCGCAGCGCACGTAGCCCTGCGCGACGCGCAGATCCTCGGCGGTCACCAGCAGAGTCAGGGCACATTTCGGACAGATCGTGAACATGGGCTTGAGCCGCGCTGCACTTCGAGCGTCAACGACGCCGTCCGGCGAGGCCCACCCACTCACCGCGCTCGCCGAACGGAGTGACATCAAAGCACGGCGCATAAGCGCCTGTCACGTCTGCAACCTCGTGCTGCATGAGGCCCGCCAGCACCACCTCCCCGTGGGGGCGGAGCAGTGTCGCGAACCGCGGTGCCAGAGCACAGAGCGGCCCCGAGAGAATGTTCGCGAGCAGCACGTCGGCCGTGGCCGGGAGCGTCTCGACGTGCTCGTGCACCTGTATACGCCCGGCGACCGCGTTGGCTGCGGCGTTGGCGCGCGCGGCGATGAGCGCCTGCGGGTCGATATCGAAGCAGTGCACCTCCTGCGCCCCGAGCTTCGCGGCCGCGAGTGCCAGTACGCCCGAGCCGCAGCCATAGTCGATGACGCGCGCTCCGGGGGCGAGGTGGGCGTCGAGCCACGTGAGGCACAGCGCCGTGCTCGGATGAGTGCCGGTGCCGAACGCAAGCCCCGGATCGAGCGCCACCACGATGGCGCCCGGAGCACTGATGCGCTCGTGCTGCGGAGACACCCACAGTCGCTCACCGAAGCGCATGGCGTGAAAGTGCTCGAGCCATTCGCGCTCCCAGACGCGCTCGGCCACTTCCCGCGCCCCGATGCGCGAGGGGTCGAGCCCGAGCGCGGAGGCAAGGGCTCGGCGGATGGCCGCCGCGTCACTTCCGGGCACGAACAGGCACTGCAGATGGGTCCTCGGCCAGAGACGAAACTCGCCGGGGGCCGGCTCGAGGACCGGATCACCGTGCGCATCGACAAAGGTGAGCGCGCTCGCGCCGCACGCCCAGCAGGCCTCCTCCGCAAGCTGCGGATCGAGCGGCCCGAGTTCGAACGACAGCTCGAGATGCACTGGGGGATTATGCGCCGGCACCCTGGTCCCGCTGACGTCGATGCCGGGCGGGGGGCCCGCGCGGCGCGCTGCTCAGCGCAGTCCCAGCCGCCGCTCGAGGTAGTGGATATCGGTGCCGCCCTTCTGGAACGCCGCGTGGTTACAGATCTCCTGGTGCAGCGCCACGTTGGTCTTGATGCCCTCGATCACCATTTCGGCGAGCGCGTTTTTCATGCGCGCGATAGCGGTCTCGCGCGTATCGCCGTGGGCGATGATCTTGCCGACCAAGGAATCGTAGTAGGGCGGGACGTTGTAGCCGGAGTAGACGTGGCTGTCGACCCGGATGCCCGGGCCGCCCGGCGCGTGCCACAGCCGGATCGGTCCCGGCGATGGCATGAAGGTCCTCGGGTCTTCGGCGTTGATGCGGCATTCGAGCGCGTGACCGCGGATCTGCACGTCGCTCTGGCTGTAGGGCAGACGCTCGCCGCCGGCGATCAGCAGCTGCGCCTTCACCAGGTCGATGCCGGTGATGAGCTCGGTCACCGGATGCTCGACCTGGATGCGCGTGTTCATCTCGATGAAGTAGAACTCCCCGTCCTGGTACAGGAACTCCATGGTGCCGGCGCTGCGGTAGCCGACCGCGCGGCAGGCTTCGATGCACCGCTCGCCCATGAAGCGCCGCTGGCGCAGCGTGATACCGGGCGCCGGCGCCTCCTCGAGCACCTTCTGGTGCCGCCGCTGCATCGAGCAGTCGCGCTCGCCGAGGTGGATGACGTTGCCGTGCCCATCCGCCAGCACCTGGAACTCGATGTGGCGCGGCCGCTCGAGGAATTTCTCCATGTAGACCTGGTCGTTGCCGAAGGCGGCGCGCGCCTCCGCCCGCGTGAGGCCGATCGCATTGAGGAGCGAGGCCTCGGCGTGCACCACGCGCATGCCGCGGCCGCCGCCGCCGCCGGATGCCTTGATGATCACCGGGTAGCTGAGGTCGCGGGCGACGCGCAGGTTCTCGTCCGAATCGTCACCGAGTGGGCCGTCCGAGCCCGGCACACACGGCACGCCATGGGACTTCATGACCCGGATCGCCGACACCTTGTCGCCCATGATGCGGATGGTCTCTGCCTTGGGGCCGACGAACACGAAGCCGCTCTTCTCGACGCGCTCGGCGAAGTCCGCGTTCTCGGAGAGGAAGCCATAGCCCGGGTGGATCGCGACCGAGTCGGTGACCTCTGCAGCACTGATGATCGCCGGCATGTTGAGGTAGCTTGCGCCGGAAGGCGGCGGCCCGATGCAGACCGACTCGTCGGCGAGCAGCACGTGCTTGAGGCTATAGTCCGCGGTCGAGTGCACGGCGACCGTCTTGATGCCGAGCTCGCGGCAGGCTCGCAGGATCCGCAGCGCGATCTCGCCACGGTTGGCGATGACGACCTTCTCGATCATGAGCGGCTTGTTCGGGGAGGAACCGTAGTTGTTATTCGAGCACGAACAGGGGTTGGCCGAATTCCACCGGATCGCCGTTCTGCGCCATGATCGAAGTGATGCGGCCGGCCTTGTCGGCTTCGATCTGGTTCATCATCTTCATCGCCTCGATGATGCACAGCACCTGCCCGACCTTGATCTCATCGCCGATCTCGACGAACGGCTTGGCTCCCGCAGTGGGCGAGGCATAGAAGGTGCCCACCATCGGAGCGGTGATCACGTGCTCACCGGCCTTCGGTTTCGGGGCGCCGCCCGCGGGGAGGGCGGCCGGCGCCCCCGGCGCATCGGCGGCGCCGCCCGCTGTCGGGGCGGGCAGCGGCACGAGGTGTCTCAGCTGGGCAGTGCCCGCGCCCGCGGCGCCAGCGGGCATGCGGCTGATGCGCACCGCCTCTTCACCTTCCTTGATCTCGATTTCCGCGATTCCCGACTCCTCAAGCAGCTCGATCAGCTTTTTGATTTTTCGAATGTCCATGCCGGGCATGCCCCCAAGTAACTGCGGAAACTCCCTGGCCTCAGGCGGAGCGTGCGAGTCTCTGCGCGGCGACGCGCAGTGCCGCCTCGTAACCGAATGCTCCCAGGCCGGTGATCACCCCGACGGCGATGTCCGAAAGATAGGAATGCCGGCGAAACGGCTCGCGGGCGAAGATGTTGGACAGGTGCACCTCGATGAAGGGCACGGCCGCGCCGAGCAAGGCGTCGCGCAGCGCGATGCTGGTGTGTGTCAGGGCGCCCGCATTGATGATGATGAACGCCACGCCTTCGGTGCGCGCCCGATGGATGCGGCCGATGAGCTCGTGCTCGGCGTTGCTCTGGAAGGCGATCAGCTCGTGACCGAGCTCACGGGCAAGCTCACTCGCGCGTTGCTCGATCGCCCCGAGGGTGTCCGTGCCGTACACGGCGGGTTCCCGGGTGCCGAGGAGATTCAGGTTCGGGCCGTTCAGTAACAGCACTCGGGCCATGGGCGCGTGACTTCTTCCGGATCCCACTACCAGCGAAACGGACGCGAATGTACCCTAATTCACCTCAAACAGGGTACTTCTTGTTGCGATTTGTCAGGATCTGGCAGGACTGGGTCTAGTGCGCTGCGGCATGGGCTTCGCCGGCCCGACGGAGGTTGAGGCGGTCGATCCCCGAGGCGATCTGGTCGCGGGCCGCCGGCAGGGTCAGCCTTCCGGCCTCCAGGTCCCGGACCCGATCGAGAATGAAGCCCGCCTCGTCCCGGTGCAACTCGCCCACCTTGACCGCGACGATCCGCCCGGTGCGATCGGCAAAGACGCTGAAGGGCAGCACCGCATCCATGCCGAAGGCCGCCGCCGCCTCGTAACCGCCCTGCTCGCCGATGAGCACAGGATAGTCGATGCGCGCGGTATGGGCGTACTGCTGCGCCGCGTCGCGGAAATCGAGGGCGATGCCGAGGATCTCCAGGCCGTCCTGGGTGCGCTCACGGCGCAGGCTCTCGAGCAGCGGGATTTCCCGGCGGCAAGGCTCGCACCAGCTCGCCCAGAAATTCACGAGCAGTGAGTGGCCCTTCCAGTCACTGAGCCGATGAGGCGTGCCGTCGAGTCCCGGGAGCGTGAAGTCGGGCAGCGTTTCGGGGATCGTGCGCGGGGCCGGTGGGGCCACCTCGGGCCGCTGCACCGCCGCGGCCGGCATTAAGGGCGCCACCGGCGCCTCACGGAGCGTGGTACGCGCAGGATGCGCGAGACGATAGACGAGGAAGCCGCCCGCAGCGCACGTGATGAGCACCGTGGCGGAGAGCAGCGCGCCCACCGTGCGGGGGCGACGGCGCGAGGGTCCGGGGTCGCTCACGGCGGAGCGTGCAGCGCGGCGCGGGTGCGGGAAGCGAAGGCATCGGCCTTCATGTAACCCACGACACGATACTCGGCGCGCTCATGGCCGTCCGCTCCGTAGAAGGCGATGGTCGGGGGTCCGAAGATTCCGAAGCGCTTGAGCAGCGCCTGATCGTCCGCATCATTGCGCGTCACGTCGGCTCGCAGCAGCACCGTATCGCGCAGCGCCGCCTGGACAGCGGGGTCGGTGAACGTGTAGCGCTCCATCTCCTTGCACGAGGTGCACCAGTCGGCCGAGAAATCGACGAGCACGGTGCGCCCCGCCGCCTTCGCCCGGGTGACCTCGCGGTCGAGATCCGCGACTGACCGGATGAGGCGGAACGGCAGCTCGTGGTTCTTGGCGCCGAGGGCGGGAAGCGGGGCGAGCGGATCGGTGCCGCCGAGCGCGGAGCCGGCGCTGAGCGCCACGCCGTAGAGCCCCGCGAAGATGCCCGCCGCGCGCAGTCCCCAGCGGGCCGCGGGCCGGGCGGGGGTCTGTGACCACAGTAATCCGGCAAGGATCAGGGCGGGCACCGCCCACAAGGCGAGCGCCACGCGCTCCGGTACGATGCGCGCGAGCATCCACGCCGCCACCGCGAGCATCATGACACCGAAGAGCTTCTTCACCAGGTCCATCCATGGCCCGGCCCTCGGCAGGAGCCGCCCCGCTGAGGCGCCGACCAGAAGAAGCGGTGTGCCCATCCCGATGCTCATCGCGAAGAGCGCCGCGCCGCCGCGCACCACCTGACCGCTCTGGCTGATCACGAGCAGCGCGCCGACGAGCGCGGGCCCGACGCAGGTCGTGACGATCAGGGCCGAGAGCGCACCCATGACGGCGACTCCGCCGAAAGTGCCGGCGGACTGGCGGTTGCTGAGGTTGGCGATGCGTGTCTGGATCGCGACCGGCATCTGCAGCGTGAACAGGCCGAACATGGAGAGCGCGAGCGCCACGAACAGCGCGGCGAACAGCGCGAGCACCCACCACTGCTGGAAGACCGCCTGCACCTGCCGACCCGCCGCCGCACAGGCGATGCCCGCGAGCGTGTAGGTGAGCGCCATGCCGAGCACATACGTCAGCGACAGCGCGAAACCGCGCGCGGCGGTGATGTGCCGGGCGCTGCGCGCGATGATCCCGGACAGGATCGGCACCATCGGCAGCACACACGGCGTGAAGGCGAGCACGAGCCCCGCGAGATAGAACCAGCCGAGCATCGCCGGGAGGCTCCCGCTGCGGATGAGGGTCGCGAACCAGTCCTGCTCGGCGAGTCCGCGTGCGCCGGCCCCCGGCCCACCGCCTGCGCCGGAGAAGCCCGCGGAGCTGCCGCCCGCCACGCCCGCCGGCAGGCTCACCGTCACCGTCTTGGTGATCGGCGGGTAGCACAGACCCGCCTCGGCGCAGCCCTGGTACGTCACCTGCAGCGGCAGCTCGAATGCAGCCCCGCCCGCCCGCGCCACCGGCACGCTGGCGATGAGCTCGTGGTGATAGACCTCCTGCTTGCCGAAGTACTCATCGGTCTTGAATTGCCCGCCCGGCATCTCGAGCGCGCCGAGCTGTGCCTGGGGACTCGAGGTCGTCACCTTGATGCGGGCGCGATAGAGGTAGTAGCCGTCCGCGATCTCCCAGACGAGCCGTACGCGGTCGGTGCCCGCTGCGAGCGCGTCGAAGCGAAACGCCTGGTCCGGCTGCAGGAACTCATCCCCGCTCGGCTTCAGCGAGTCGAGCAATGCGCTGATGCCCCCTTTGGGGTCGGGGCGCGCGTGCGTTGCGGGATCCGAGGCTGCGACTGCGGCCGCCGCGGAGCGGGCGGCGAGGCCGAGGCACAGGAAGAGCAGCGCTGTCGGAATATGTCTCGTCATCGGTCTCAAGAGACCTCGCCGGAGGGGTCGATGGCTGTCGGGGGGCTCTTATAGCTCAGCTTTTTGACGGGTGGCAGGAACTGCGGTTCATCCCGGCTGGCCACTCGTGAGTTCCGCCGCGGCCGGCCGCCCTCCCGGGCCTGCCCCGGCCTTCCCTCCCCCTCCCGGGCTGCCCGAGGGGCGCTGGACCGCCAAGAAAAGCCTGGGCGGCGTCTTGAATTCGGAAATTGCCCGCCTATCATTAGCAGCCGCGACGGGGGAGTGCTAACAGCCCCGGGGCATTAAGTTTAATCCAGTTCACAGAAAGATCTTAAGGAGCGTTAACCATGAAGATTCGTCCTCTTCATGACCGCGTGATCGTGAAGCGCCTGGAAGAGGAGCGTACCTCCCCGGGCGGTATCGTCATCCCCGATACCGCGGCGGAGAAGCCAGTCCAGGGAAAGATCGTCGCGGTCGGCAAAGGCAAGATTCTCGAAGACGGCCAGGTGCGGCCTCTCGATGTGAAGGTCGGCGACAAGATCCTGTTCGGCAAGTACAGCGGAACGGAGGTCAAGGTCGACGGTGATGAACTCGTGGTCATGCGCGAAGAAGACGTCATGGCCGTGATTGAAGGCAAGTAAGCAGAGGTTCACGACAATGGCAGCCAAAGAAGTTCGTTTCAGCGATGACGCACGCCAGCGCATGTTCAAGGGCGTGAGCGTCCTCGCCAACGCCGTCAAGGCGACCCTCGGTCCTAAGGGCCGCAATGCTGTGCTCGAGAAGAGCTTCGGCGCCCCCACCGTCACCAAGGACGGGGTGTCGGTAGCGAAGGAGATCGAGCTCAAGGACAAGTTCGAGAACATGGGCGCGCAGATGGTGAAGGAAGTCGCGTCCAACACCTCCGACGAGGCCGGCGACGGCACCACGACCGCCACCGTGCTCGCGCAGGCGATCATTCGCGAGGGACTCAAGGCAGTCTCCTCCGGGCGCAACCCCATGGACATCAAGCGCGGCGTCGACAAGGGCGTCATCGCCGTGGTCGAGGAGCTCAAGAGGCTCTCCAAGCCCTGCAAGGACTCCAAGGCGATCGCGCAGGTGGGCACCATCTCCGCGAATGCCGATGAGTCGATCGGCAAGACCATCGCCGAGGCGATGGAGAAGGTCGGCAAGGAGGGCGTGATCACGGTCGAGGAAGGCTCGGGCCTCGACAATGAGCTCGAAGTGGTCGAGGGCATGCAGTTCGACCGCGGCTACCTCTCGCCGTACTTCATCAACAACCAGCAGAACCAGACCGCGGAGCTCGAGAAGCCGCTGATCCTGCTGGTCGACAAGAAAATCTCCAACATCCGCGAGCTCCTGCCGCTGCTCGAGGGCGTGGCGAAATCCGGCCGGCCGCTGCTGGTGGTCGCGGAGGACGTCGAGGGTGAGGCGCTGGCGACGCTGGTCGTCAACAACATCCGCGGCATCCTCAAGGTGGCGGGCGTCAAGGCTCCCGGCTTCGGCGATCGCCGCAAGGCCATGCTGCAGGATATCGCCATCCTCACCGGCGGCACCGTGATCTCGGATGAGGTCGGGCTCGCGCTCGAGAAGGCGACCGTCAACGACCTCGGCGAGGCGAAGAAGGTGGTCGTGGAGAAAGAAAACACCACCCTCATCGACGGCGCCGGCAAGTCCGCCGACATCAAGGCGCGCATCGAGTCGATCCGCCAGCAGATCGAGGAGGCGACCTCCGATTACGACAAGGAGAAGCTGCAGGAGCGCGTGGCGAAGCTCTCCGGCGGTGTCGCGCTCGTCAAGGTGGGCGCCGCCACCGAGATCGAGATGAAGGAGAAGAAGGCCCGCGTCGAGGACGCGCTGCATGCGACCCGCGCCGCGGTGGAGGAGGGCGTCGTCCCGGGCGGTGGTGTTGCACTGCTGCGCACGCAGAAGGCGCTCGAGAAGCTCGAGGCCGCCAACGAGGACCAGCTAGTCGGGATCCGCATTCTGGCCCGCGCCCTCGAGGAGCCGCTGCGTCAGATCGTCGACAACGCCGGCGAGGACGCCGCGGTGGTTCTCAACCGCGTGAAGGAAGGCAAGGGCCCCTTCGGCTACAACGCCGCCACGGGCAAGTTCGGGGATCTGCTCGAAGAGGGCATCCTCGATCCGACCAAGGTGGCGCGTCTGGCGCTGCAGAACGCCTCTTCCGTGGCAGGACTCCTGCTCACGACCGAGGTGATGGTGGCCGAGGCTCCGAAGGAGGAGGAGCACACCCATGCCCCGCCGGGCGGCATGGGCGGAATGGACATGTAATACCCTCTCTAAAGAGGTATCGATTCCGCAATCGGCAGCCGATACGCTTTACATAACAGTTAAGGGTCGCGCCTGGATCTCAGCCGGGCGCCACCCCGAAAGACGCGGAACAAGACCCCCTATTCCGCGCATACCTCGCAGGCCCCTAATCAGGGGCCTGTTTTTTTGCGCCAAATGTCGCGGTGCAGCTACTTCCCCGCACCCCCCAGCGGGTTTATCGTCCTCGGCAAGGAGGCCGATCATGGCGAGTATCCGTTACCACCGTGCGCTGCGAGCCGCGGCGTGCGCATCGCTCCTCGCCCTCGCTGCGTGCGCGCGCCAGGGTGAGAGCGAGATGAGCTGGGCCCGGTCGGCGCTCGAGCGCAACGACCGGATCGAAGTCGTGGCGGCCGATGAGCAGAGCCGCACCTTCACGGTACGGCTGAAGGACACGGGTGAGCTGCACATGGTGCGCGCCGATCAGCTCGTCGGCGGCGTATCGGTGCGCGCGACGGGCGCCGAGGCGGCGAAGTCGACTCCCCAGGCCTCGCCCGCCGCACCGGCGAGTGGTGCCGCGCCCCCGGCGGCGCCGCTCAGCGCGAACAAAGGTCTTGCCCGCCCGGGCGAGGCGGCGGTCCCCGAGCAACCCAACACTGAGCCGCCGCAGCCCGAGCCCGCCGCACCCGCAGAGACCGCCGGTGGCGGACGGGTGCTCAAGGCCGGGCCTGGCTACAGCATCAAGGCGGCCGGGTCCCCGGCGCCGGCTGCCGTCGGCAGGCTGCGCGACACGGCGGTCACGAGCGCCGCGGTCGAGCGGCGGCACGAGCCGATCGTGTGTCAGGGCCAGCGCCTGCTGCACATCGACAATCGCAACCTCGAATTCGACGGCGACGCAGTGAGCGCCCAGGACGGCTGCGAGATTCACATCACCAACAGCCGCATCAGCGCGACCGGCATCGGGGTGTCGGCGCGCGCCGCGAACGTGCACATCGATAACAGCCTCATCGAGGGTGATGCGGCGGCCATCGATGCCTCCGAGGGCGCGCAGGTGTATGCCGCGTCCACGCGCTTCCGGGGCCTGAGCCGTCGCGCCGACAGCGCCTCGTTCCACGATCTCGGGGGCAACGTCTGGAACTAGCCACCCCATGAAATCGCGCTTGTCGTGACTGGAGAGCGATCACCGTCGAGCAAGACGCGCGATTTCGTGGGGACGCCGGTGACCCCGGTCAACGCCGAGCTGGCGCGGATCGTTGCGGGCTCGCTCGAGGCGCTCAGCGCCAGTGATATCGCCAAAGACGCGCTCGGGAATGCGCCCGCGGCGATTCGCGACTCCATTGCCTCGGTGTTCGCCGCGAGCGACTTCGTGGCGCAGTCCTGCGCGCGCGATGCGGCTCTTTTCGCCGGCCTCGTCGGGAGCGGCGATCTCGAGCGGCGACTGGCGGCTGCGGACTTTGCCGCGCGCGCCCCCTCGCTTCCGCCGGATCCGGCGACACCCGAGGCGCATTTCCTGAGCGAGCTGCGCCGCTGGCGGCGTCGCGAGCTCGTCCGCATCGCCTGGCGGGATCTCGCGGGGTGGGTGGACCTCAGCGAGACGTTCGGCGATCTCACCGCCTTCGCCGATGCGGCGATCGCCGCGGCGCTGGCCCACGCCCGCCGCACCCTCATTGCTCGCTACGGCGAGCCGCGCTCGGCGGGCGGCGAGGTGCAGCCGCTGGTCGTCATCGGCATGGGCAAGCTCGGCGGCGGCGAGCTCAACTTCTCCTCCGACGTCGATCTGGTGCTGCTGTTCCCCGAGCACGGTGAGACCGAGGGCGCGCGCGGCATCGCCAACGAAGAGTTCTTCACGCGCCTGGGACAGGCCCTGGTGCGATTGCTCGAGGCGCCGACCCCCGAGGGCTTCGTGCTGCGGGTCGATCTGCGCCTGCGCCCCTTCGGCGACTCGGGTCCCCTGGTGTCGAGCTTCGCGGCCTTCGAGGATTACCTGCCGCGCCACGGACGCGACTGGGAACGCTATGCGTACGTCAAGGCGCGCCCGGTCACGAGCGCTGAGCGCTACGCGGAGATCGATGCCGCGGCCATCCGGCCGTTCGTCTACCGGCGCTACCTGGACTACGGCGTGTTCGAGAGCCTGCGGGAGATGAAGGCGCTCATCGAGCGCGAGATGCAGCGCCGTGAGCTCGCCGATCACATCAAGCTCGGCCCCGGCGGGATTCGCGAGATCGAGTTCATCGTTCAGGCGCTGCAGCTCACCCGCGGCGGGCGCGATCGGCGCCTGCAGACCCCCTCGCTCCTTACCGCGCTCTCGCGCCTCGCCGAGACGCGGCTGCTGCCGCTCGAGGCGACCCGCGAGCTCGAGGCCGCCTACATCTACCTGCGCCGGCTCGAGAACCGCCTGCAGATGCTTGGCGATGCCCAGGTGCACCGCCTGCCCGCGGACGCCCTCTCGCGCGAGCGCATCGCGCTCGCCATGGGCTCGCGAGACTGGGGCTCGCTCCTCGCCGAGCTCGGCGAGCACCGCGAACGGGTTAGCCGGCAGTTCCGCCTGGTGGTGCTCGGCGCGGGGGAGCCCGACAGGGGCGCGGTGCGGATCGATCTGGGACGGTTCTGGGACAGCCAGGCGGAGACCGCGGCGCTCGCGGAGGCACTCGCGGGCGCGGGCTTCAGCGACAGCGCGGAGGCCGCGCGGCTGCTGCTCGAGTTGCGTGCCTCCTCGCTGGTGCGCAAGCTCGATGAGCCGGGACGAAAACGCCTCCAGGCGCTGCTCCCGGACCTGCTCGCGGACATCGGCCGCAGCCGCGCACAGCTGCCGGTGCTGCGTCGCATCCTCGCCATCATCGAGGCGACCGGCAAGCGCTCGGCGTACTTTGCGCTCCTCAAGGAGAACAGCGCGGCGCGGGCACGGCTGGTGGAGCTCGCCGGTCACGGCGAGTTCCTCGCGGCGCAGATCGCCGCGCACCCGCTGCTGCTCGATGAGCTGATCGACGAGCGGCTGCTGTCACAGCCCCCGGACCGCGCAGGTCTCGCGGGCGAGCTCGCTTCAAGGATGGAGCAGCTGCGCGAGGACGACCCCGAGCAGCAGGTGGAGGCGCTGCGGCAGTTCCAGCGGGCGGCGCTCTTTCGTGTCGCGGTCGCCGATCTCACCGGGGCGCTGCCGCTGATGCAGGTGAGCGACCGGCTCACCGACATCGCCGAGCTCATCGTCGAGCGCGCGCTCGAGCTCGGCTGGCGGCAGATCACCGCGCAGTTCGGCGTGCCGAGCTGCGGCGGCGGTACCGCCACCCGCGTGGTGAACATCTGCGCGGTCGGCTACGGCAAGCTCGGCGGCATCGAACTCGGCTATGCCTCCGACCTCGACCTGGTGTTCCTGCACGACTCACAGGGCGAGCGGCAGGAGACCGTCGGCGCCGCCCGTCCGATCGACAACCAGCTGTTCTTCGTGCGGCTCGCGCAGCGCATCGTGCACCTGCTGACCATGCACTCCGCCGCCGGCCGGCTCTACGAGGTCGACGTGCGGCTGCGACCGAGCGGCAAGGGGGGGCTGCTGGTCACGAACATCGATGCCTTCGCCGACTACCAGCGGCAGGAGGCGTGGACCTGGGAGCACCAGGCGCTGCTGCACGCGCGCGCCGTGGCCGGCTCGCCCGAGCTGCGCGCGCGCTTCGAGCGGGTGCGGCTCGACGTGCTGTGCCGGCACGTGCGCCGCGAACGTCTGCGTGAGGAGGTGCGCAACATGCGCGAGCGGCAGCGGCGCGAGCTCTCCCGGGGCGATGCGCAGCGCTTCGACATCAAGCAGGATCCGGGCGGGATCGCCGACATCGAGTTTCTCGCTCAGTACTGGGCACTGAAGTGGGCGGCGGAGTATCCGCCGGTGGCGATGTACTCCGACACCATCCGACAGCTCGAGTCGGTGGCCTCCGCGGACCTCGTGCCGCAGGCGAGCGTCGATCTGCTCACCCGGGCGTACCGCGCTTACCGCGCCCGCACCCATCACCTGTCCCTCGACGGCGCCGCGCCCATCGTGCCGGCGGAGGAGTTTTGCGAGCTGCGCGGCGAGGTGACACGGCTGTGGGATGCGGCGATGGCCGCGGGAGCGGGGCGCCTGAAGCTATAATGCGCGCATGGCCGCCACCGCAAAGCCGCTCATCGAGCCGAACGCGAGCAATCACTACGACGTCGGCCCGGAGGATCTGCCGCTCTGCTGCCCGATGCCGCAGATGTACCTCTGGAACTCGCATCCGCGCGTGTATCTGCCCATCGAGGACAGCGGCTGGGCGAAATGCCCGTACTGCGGCGCGGAGTTCACGCTGAAACGCTGACTGCCGCCGCCGCGCGCGAAGCGCGCTAACGGTAGGGCTTGTAGGACTTCTCCTCGATCAGCCGCGATCCGAGCTGCAGATTGATGCGCTTCTTGATGGCGGCGCGCTCGTCGTTGCAGACGTACACCGCGCGCGCCAGCTCGATGAAGTCGCGATCGAAGCTCTGCTTCGCCTCCTTGTCGCGGATGCGGTCCTCGATATCCCACAAGCGCTCGTTGACGTTCTGCAGCGCGCGCTCATCGAGCGCGACCTCGTGGTTGGCGCCCCCGCAGTCGCGCCAGGTCTGCTCGAGCAACGCGAGTTCCAGCTTCACGTTGGCGAGCTTGGCGGCATCGAGAATGCGCGCCTGCTTGATTCTCAGGATGGTGATCTTGTCGAGCAGCTCCCCCGGGGAGATCGGAACGAGTATGTCCTTCATGGCGTGCCGCGGATCATACGGCGGCCGTGCCGGCCGTGCATCGCGCCCTCACGTCCGGCCCCCGGCGAGCAGCTCGTCGAGCCTCGCGGTGACTTCCTCCACACTGATCAGATCCATGACGCCCGGCTCCTCGATCTTGTGGTTCCACGGGAGCTCTCCCGGCTCGCAGCCGCGGAAGGCGCGCGCCGCCCGCGCATAGGCGTCGATGCACCAGCGGCCCGAGAGGTACGGGCCGCTGCGCGCCGGGTTGGTGGCGGCATAGAGCCCGAGCACCGGGGTGCCCACGGCGGTCGCCATGTGCACCGGCCCCGAATCCGGGCTCGCCAGCACCGTCGCGCGCGCGAGCAGCGCCAGGAGCTCCGGCAGCGTGTCCTTGCCGATCTGGTTGATGAGCACCGCAGCGCAGCCGCGCTCGATCTCCCCGCCTGTGCGCCGCTCGAGCTCGCTCGGGCCGCCGACGAGTATCACGCGCATGCCGTGGCGGCCCGCGGCGTGCTCGGCGAGCGCGGCGTAGCGCGCGGCGCGCCAGTTGCGCCGCACGTGCCTCGAGCACGGGTTGATGAGGAGCGTCGGCCGGGAGTCCGGGATCAGCCGCTGGGCGTAAGCGCGCGCCGCGCTCGGCAGCGGCAGATCCCAGCGCAGCAGCCGCTCGCCGACGCCGAGCGCGGCCGGAAAGCCGAAGAAGCTGTCGAGCACGTGCTCGCGCGCGCGCGGAGCGATGCGTGCGTCGGTGAACAGCCATTGCAGCTCACGGGCGCGGGCTCGATCGAAGCCGAGCTTCACGGTCGCCGGCACGGCGAGCGCCACCAGGCTCGCGCGCAGCGCGAGCTGCATGTGCAGCAACACGTCGAAGTGGCGGCCGTGCAGCTGCCGGCGCAGCGCGGCGAGCGAGGCGGGGCTTGCGCCCTTGTCGACGGTGATAAACTCGACGCCCTCGATGAGGCTCATGAGACGCGCTTCGGTCTTGCCGATGATCCAGGTCAGCTGCGTCGCGGGCCACGCCTGCTGCAGGGTGCGCACCACCGGGACGACGTGGCAGGTATCACCGATCGCCGAGAGCCTGAGGATGCAGACACTGCGCGGCGGCTCGCCCGGGGACGGGATCATGGAGCGGGGCTCATGAGCGGGCGCTGGCCGCTGGGCCCCGAGGTCAAACACGGCGCTGTCACGGGCGGCGCCATGCTATATGACGCATCGCGCGTGGGCAATTTGAATCCGGGCTGGTTCGACCCGAAGTACTGGGAAGAGCGGGGCGAGCTCGACGGCGCCGCGCGCGGCCGGGGAGCCACGTATTTCGTCAGGTCCGCGGGCAGGCATTTCGTGCTGCGCCACTACCGCCGCGGCGGCCTGATGGCGCACGTCTCGGGCGATCATTATCTCTGGCAGGGCGAGCAGAACACGCGGCCGTTCGAGGAATGGCAGCTCACCTACCGTCTGCATCATGCGGGACTGCCGGTGCCGGCGCCGCTCGCGGCGCGCTACCGCCGGCGCGGTCTTGCCTACACCGGCGACCTCCTCACCGAGCGGCTCCCGGTCGTCGGCTCGCTCGCCGAGTGTCTGCGCACCGGGGCGCTGTCGGTGCTCACCTGGATCTCGATCGGGAGATGCGTCCGCCGCTTCCACGATCTCGGCGTGTGCCATGCGGACCTCAACGCGCACAACGTCCTCTTAAGCGAGGAGGCCGTGTACCTGGTCGACTTCGACCGCTGCCAGCTGCGCCGGCCCGGGCTGTGGTGCGACGCCAACCTGGTGCGGCTACGGCGTTCGCTGGAGAAAGTGACCTGGGCGCTGCCGGCAGAGCGCTTCGGCGAGGCGGACTGGCAGGGACTCCTCGACGGTTATCGCGAGTCCGCCGCGAGCCCGGCGCCGGCCTGAAAGCTTCGGGCGCCGCTTGCGATTTCTCTACCTGCTCGCGGTCTATCTCGCCGTTCCGATCGTTTCCGCGATGCTGCTGTGGCGCGGCCTGCGCGACCGCAGCTACTGGCACGCCTTCCCCGAGCGCTTCGGCTTCGGTGCGCGGCTCGCGCCGCACGGCGTGTGGATACACGCGGTCTCGGTCGGGGAGGTGCAGGCGTGCGCGCCTCTGGTGGGAGTGCTGCGGCAGCGCTATCCGGACCTGCCGCTGACCGTCACGGCCCTCACGCCCACCGGGGCGGCGCGCGCGCGGGCGCTGTTCGGCGCCGCCGCGCAGGTGCGCTACCTGCCGTTCGATATGCCGGGCGCGGTGCGGCGCTTCTTCGCGCGCGTGCAGCCGCGGCTCGCGGTGATATTCGAGACCGAGCTGTGGCCGAACCTGTACCGCGAGTGCGGACGGCGGCGCGTGCCGCTGGTGCTGGCGAGTGCGCGCCTCTCGGCGCGCTCGGCCGGCCGCTATCGGCGCCTGGGAGCGCTGTTCCGCGACACCCTGTCGCAGGCGGCCGTGGTGGCGGTGCAGGGCACGGGGGATGCCGAGCGCTTTCACGCGCTCGGCGCGGATCCGGCCAGCACCCACGTGACCGGCAACCTCAAGTTCGACTTCGAGCTGCCGCCGCAGACCGTGGAGCGCGGCGCGCGGCTGCGCGAGCAGTACGCGCGCAGCCGTCCGCTGTGGGTGGCGGGCAGCACCCACGGCGGCGGCGAGGAGCAGGCGCTGATCGAGGCGCAGCGGCGGGTGCGCACGGTGCACCCGGAAGCGCTGCTGGTGCTGGCGCCGCGTCATCCGCAGCGCTTCGCCGAGGTCGCGGCGTTGCTGCACCAGGCCCGCATGAGCTTCGTGCGCCGCTCGCAGGGCGCCGCAGCCGCGGCGCAGACCTGCGAGGTGCTGCTGCTCGACACCCTCGGTGAGCTGCTCGATTTCTACGCCGCCGCCGATCTGGCTTTCGTCGGCGGGAGCCTCGTGCCGGTCGGCGGCCACAACCTGCTCGAGCCCGCAGCGCTCGGGGTCCCGATCCTCACCGGCCCGCACAACTCCAACAGCGAGGAGATCGCCCGGCTCCTGATCACGCGCGGTGCCGCGGAGGTGGTGCACGATGGCGCCGAGCTGGGCGAGCGCGCCAGCGCGCTGCTGGCGAACCCCGAGGCCCGGGTCCGTATCGGTGCGTTGGGACGCGCCTCGGTGGACAGCAATCGCGGTGCGCTCGGCAAGCTTCTCGGGCTCATCGAGCCGCTGCTCGAGGAGCGGCCGCCCTAGCGACCGCCTCCCGGCGGCCGTTGGGTCGGCGGCGTCGCCGGCGGCGGTGACGGTGCGCCCGGGGGGGCGGGGACCGTGGGCGCCAGGCTCTCGGGCGTCGGCTCCGCGGGCGAGGTCGCGGCGGCCACCGTCAGCCAGTGGTTGATCTCGGCGAGTTGCGCCCGGTCGAGATTTCCGGCCGCCAGGCGCAGCTGCAGCACGCTCACGATGTAATCGTAGCGGCTGCCGGAGTAGTCGGTCTTCGCCTGCACCAGGGTCTTGCGGGAGTTGAGGACGTCGACCGCGGTGCGCGTGCCGACCTCGTAGCCCGCCTCCGTGGCTTTGAGCGCCGTCTGGCTCGACTCGAGCGCCTGGCGCAGGGCCTGCACCCGCGCGATGCCGCTGATGACGCCCAGGTAAGCGTCGCGAGCCTGACGCTCAGTGGCGCGCGAGCTCTGCACGACTGCTTCCTTGGCGGCGATCCACAGGTACTGGGTCTGCCGCACCTTCGACTGCGTGAAGCCGCCGCTGAAGATCGGCACGGTGAGCTGAACGGCGATCTGTCGGTCGTTGAAATAGGTGTCGTAACCGAAGAGCCCACCGAAGTTCTCGTTGACACCCTGCCTCTGGAAAGAGCGACCCGCCACCAGGTCGAGGGTCGGCAGATGCCCGCCGATGGCGATGCGCGCGTTGTCACGCGCGATCTCGGCCCCCAGGCGGCTGGAGATGAGCGACAGGTTCTGCTCCAGAGAGATGTTGACCCAGCGGCTCTCATCCGCCGGCTCCGGGCTCTTCAGCGGCATGTCGGTGCCCGGCTTGGAGAGCTGGTCGTATTTCTGGCTGGTGATCTCCTGCAGCTGATCCTCGGAGGTCGCGAGCGTACGCTTGGCGGCGATCACCGCCGCGGCGGCGGTGTCGCGCGCCGCCTTGGCTTCCTGCACGTCCGTGATCGCGATGAGGCCGACCTCGAAGCGCTTGTTCGCCTGATCGAGCTGACGGGAGATGGCTTCGAGGGACGCCTGGTTGGCTTCCAGCCCGTCGACGGCCGCGAGCACGTTGAAGTAAGCCTGCGCGACCCGCAGGATCAGCTGCTGCTCGGCCGCCTGGTAGGTGGCTTCCGCCCGTGCGACCTCCTGGCCGGCCGCCTTGAGCGCCATCCAGTTCGCCCACGAGAACAGGTTCTGCTGCAGATTCAGCGCCCACTTCCTGGTGGAAGTGTCCGAAACCGCACGTACCGACGTCACCAACGGTGCGCCGTTCGGGCCCGTGCCGAAGAAGGGCTGCTCGCCGGCATTGTGGTCGCCGGAGGCGCTCGCGGTGCCGTTCAGCTGCGGCAGTAGCGCGGCCCAGGCCTGGGGGCGAGCCTCGCGCGCCGCGAGCCGGTTGGCATCCGCCTGGCGGATGACCGGGTCGTTGCGCACTGCGTCTTCGAACACACCGGCGAGATCCTTAGGTTCGGCGATGCCCGAAAACGTGAGCAACACCAGGGCGAAAATCGAGGCGCGATTCATGACACTCCCTTCGTTCAAACGATCCGCGGGCGAAAGTCAGAAAGTGAACCGTGGCGGCCGGGCGGCGTTCACCAGCGGGTCGAGCACCGTCTCGAACAGGCTCTCGCTGCTCCAGGCATCCTCGGCGATACGCCGCACCAGGCGGGCCTCCATCACCGGCGCCTCGCCGACCACGAGGAACAGCCGCCCGCCGACACTCAACATGTGCTCGAAGCGCACATCGTAGAGTGGCAGCGACCCCGTGACGGCGATGGCGTCGTAGCGCGCGCCGCTCTCGAAACTGAAGGCGTCCGCGTCCAGCACCTCGACATCGCGCATACCGAGCGCGTCGAGATTGCGGCGCGCGGCCTCCGCGAGCTCCGCAAACACCTCGAGCGAGCGCACCGGCGTCCCCAGCGCGCGTAGGCACGCCGTGACGAATCCGGTCCCTGCCCCGATCTCCAGCACCCGCTCGTCCGGCGCAGGCAGCAGCGCCTGCACAAGCCTGCCGGCGACGCTCGGACGCAACATGTGTTGCCCGCACGGCAGCCGCACCTCGACGTCGGCATAGGCCAGGTAGGCTTGCTCCGGCGGCACGAACAGCTCGCGCGGAACCCGACGCATGACGTCTAGGACGCGCTCATCGAGCACGTCCCACGCGCGCACCTGCTGCTCGATCATCTGCTCGCGGACGTCCGGCATCTGCATCGCTGACCCTTCGGGATTGGACTTATTGCCGTGCGGTCAAAGGCCCGAAAAGGTAAGGGTTTTCCCGCGCCCTGCCAAGCGGGCTTGCGACGAGATATGGTGAAATACCGACGGGGCGATGGGGTGCCTGCGCTATGCTGTCGACGACCGTAAGCCGCGGGCACGAGAACTTTAATTAGAGTGCCTGGAAGGACGACGCGGTGCATCCAAGCCAAAGGCTTGAAGAAGAACATAGATGTCGATTCTCGGGCTGTTGTGCCTCCTGTTCGCGCTCATCGCCGCTCTGACCCTGGTGCTCTACGGGCTGCGGCGCCGCGAGTTGGGTGCGCTCGGGCAGCTCTCGCAGCAGCTGCAGCGCATCGCCGGCGGCGGGCAGGTGCCGGGGCGGGTGGACCTCGAGAGCGACAAGCCTGAAATCGCCGGACTGATCCGCGCCGTCAATCAACTGCTTACCCGAGCCCGCGGGAGCGACACCTCCCAGCCCTCGGGGTTGTTCGCCGAGCTCGGGGAGCGCACTCACGAGGCGGTGCTGGTGCATCGCGAAGTGATCGTGTACGCCAACCGGCAGTTCGCGAACCTGGTCGGCGTCGACCGCGTCGAGCTCGTCGGGCGCAAGCTCGCGGACCTCGTGCCTCCGGAATACGCGGAGCTGGTGGGCGAGAACATCCGCCGCCGCCTCGCCGGGGAGCCGGCCGCAGAGCGCTACGAGATCGAGATGGTGGGTCTGCAGGGACAGGTGAGCCGCCTGGAGATCGTCTCGACGCCCGTCGCCTACGACCACAGCAGGGCGCTGCTCATCACCGGCGTCGAGATCATTCCCACCCAGACGCAGCCGGCGCTGCGCCTGTCGGGCAACGGTGCCGTCGAGCCGCACGAGCTGGCGCTGCGCTCGCTCGCCGAGGCGATCATCACCACCGACAAGGACGGCCACATCACGTTCCTCAACCCCACCGCCGAGCAGCTCACCGGCAGCCCGGCGAGCGCGGCGCAGGGGAAGCTCCTCGAGGACATCGTGAGCCTCGTCGACGAGACCGACCGGCGGCTGCTGTCCGATCCGGTGCGCCAGGCCCTCACCAGCGGCGCGCCCGTGAATCTGAGCCGCCGGGCGCTGCTCCTGTCGCGCACCAACGGCAGCGAGCGCTCCATCGAGCTGTCGGCCTCGCCGATCCGCAACGCCTCCCAGGAGCTGATCGGCGCGGTGGTGCTGCTGCACGACGTCACCGAGATGCGCGGTCTCGCCCGTCAGATGTCCTATCAGGCGACCCACGATGCGCTCACGGGGCTCGTCAACCGCCGCGAGTTCGAGCGGCGCCTCGAGGAGGCGATCGAAAGCGGCCACCGTGGCGACGGGCAGCACGTGTTGTGTTATCTCGACCTGGACCGCTTCAAGCTCGTCAACGACACCAG
>JACXTT010004600.1_pt1 | contig 20446 bp, 7 predicted proteins | sample 9270951 | NCBI WGS metagenome assembly JACXTT01 (sample SAMN15532306, study PRJNA645909) | rock metagenome | isolation source: weathered quartz diorite | place: Puerto Rico | collected 2017-06-21
GTGGCTGACTGGTGCCTGCGCCGCTACAGACAAAACAAATTGGCAGTACGGCGTCAGTCCGTCTCTTCAAATTTCGCGGGTGAATGCCAAACGCAGCCTGCGTGCGCGTGAGCTGCTCCGGCGTACGCCGGGAATCCGCGTCGTCCATTCGCGCAAGTTCCGAGGCGATGACGGTGTCCGCGAGCCACGCGTTATCTTCGACCACACCGCGATCCGGAAGATTGGGGATGAGGAAAACGTTGCGCCGGGCTTTGACCATTTGAATGAACTCGTCATCGACATCCTTGTCCCTGACGCTATGCATGAATCCGTCGATGCCGGATCGCAGCAGTTCCTTCGCATCCGACAGCGCAAAGATGTGAGCCACGACGCGAAGGTTGTTTTTGTGTCCTTCATCAATGATGTGACGGTAGATCTCCGGTGGCAGGATTTTGACGGTGCCGCCCCGGTCGTCCACCCAGATCTTCACGAAATCGACTTTCTTTGCGGCGAGTTCTCTCACAGCTTTCCGCGCTTCCGCTTCATTCGTGACGCCGTAAGGAACGTCGACGCGCGTACCTTGCGGACCGCCTTTCGGCAATGCCATGCCAAGGCCCGCTGTCCGCAGCAGCGCCGCTCCCGGAATGGGGTTCGCGCGAAGTTCATACGCGACTTCGCCTTTGTCGATTCCCATGCTGGCAATGGCAGCGACGCCGTAATAACCGTATCGCTGCAACGCTTCGATCATGTTTTCACGCGAATACACCTCCGGCGGGTTCGCAATCTTGAAGGTGCTCCAACCGGGATGCGTGTGGACGTTGATCAACGCCGGCATCACTGTCTTGCCGGACAGGTCGACGCGGGCCGCGCCCGCCGGCGCCTGGACCTGACCACGCCGTCCGACTGCGGTGAATCTTCCATTCTGAACGACAAAAGCGGAATTCTCGATCGGCGCGGTTCCATCGCCCACAATCAGACGCGCCCCTTCAAAAACGGTCGCGCCCGGCTGTTGTTGCCCGCCTGCGGTTCCAATGGTTAACGCGATCGCGATAAACAATATCGCCAACGTCTTGGATTTCATGAGGAATTCCTCCGGAGGCTTGCATCATATTGCGCATTGCGAGCAAAATCAGTCACAAATTCAACACAAAGAAACAGACCTTAACTTTTCGCGCAATGGAGGAACCCAAATCATGCACGAGGATCTCTGTTTCCAAACCGTAAGCGAACTGTCCAGGCAGATCGCGTCCAAGAAACTGTCGCCGGTTGAACTGACGAAGGCATATATCGAGCGATCGGAGGAATTGAATCCGAAGCTGGCCGTGGTTCTCACGCTGACCCGGGAACACGCGATGCAGCGCGCGGCCGTGGCGGAGCAGGAAGTGCGGAGCGGGAAGCTGCGGGGGGCGCTTCACGGCATTCCGTACGGTGTGAAGGACCTGTTGGACACGAAAGATATCCGCACCACGGGCGGCTCGTCGATCTACAAGGATCGCGTTCCCGACCGCAATGCTACGGTTATCGAGAAGTTGAACAATGCCGGCGGCATACTCATTCAAAAGCTCGCGATGTCCGAATTCGCCAGCGGCGGGCACAACGAGATGCTGGCGCCCGTGCCGCACAATCCGTGGAGGCTCGATCGATCGCCAGCCGGATCGTCCAGCGGGCCCGGCGCATCCACGGCCGCCGCGCTGAATGGATTTTCTATGGGTTCCGAGACCGGCGGTTCCATCATGGGTCCTTCGGGAGCGAATGGCGTCAGCGGCATCCGTCCCACGTACAGCCGGGTCAGCCGATACGGCGTTATGACTCTCGCCTGGAGTCTGGACAAGATCGGGACGCTGGCTCGTTCGATCATCGACGTCGGAATCGTTCTCGAGGCTGTCGCCGGCCACGATCCGAAAGATCAAACGTCCAGTCCAACGTCGGCGTTCAAGTTTCGGCCGGATCCGGGCCGGGTCGCCGGCCGCAAACTCGGAATCATTCGATCCGAGTTCGATGCCGTTCCGCCGGAGAACCGCGCCATTTTCGCGAAAGCGCTCGATGTGCTGAAGCAGGCGGGATTCGTTCTCGAGGACGTCACGCTGCCCGATCTGCCATACGGTTTGATTCAAGCGGAAAGCAGCCGAACGGAAGGCGGAAGTTACTACAAGAACCTTTTCAACAATAAGACCATCATTCAGTATTCCGATCCCGTCAAACGCGCCGACTGGATGGCCGCCAGCATGATGCCGGCGTCCGATTACCTCCAGGTGCAACGCATTCGGGCCTTGATCCGCATCAAGGCTGATGAAGTCGCCGCCAAATATTCCGCCTTGCTGGCTCCAACCAACGAGCGGGGCTCCGGTCCGATCGAACGGCCGGTTCGAACACGAGCCGCGGATGCGCCGTCGCCTGAGACTGTTTCGGTGGCGAAGCTCAACACGATGGGTAATCTTGCCGGACTGCCGGGGATATCGATCCCGTGTGGTTTCGACGCTGACACCATGCCGCTCGGTCTGCACATCGCCGGTAAAGCCTGGGACGAACAGTCATTGTTCGACGTTGGAATGGTCTTTCAGAAAGAAACGGACTTTCATCGCCGCCGACCGGCAATGACGCCCGGGTCGAGCGAATAAAGAAATCGGAGGAACGATGAAAACATCAAGACGTCAATTTGGAAAAATGCTCGGCGTGTCCCTGGTTGCGCCCGCCGTCGTACCCGAGATCGGGTTGTCTTACATCGAACGCGCCGAACTCGAAGTGGAACAAACCGGCGAGGTGTCTGCCGAACTGACACTGGCGCTGCTCGATGCGCAGGGAGCCCGGGGAATCTTTACGGAAGCCGAACACTTTGAGGAGTTGAGACGGTCGCTGGCGCGCAAGATTCGCGATCACAAAATTATTCGCGAATTCCCGGTTCCGGCCGATATCGAGCCGCTGCTCGCGTTCCGCCGTTAATAGCCGGCTGTTCATGAAGATCACGCGTGTTCTCGCTCTTGTGTTCCCGGTGATTTCGTTATCGATCGTTGTTGGATGCGGACGGCTTTTGCCGGATTCGACAAACATCGATGCCGGAATCGCCGCGGAGATCAATCAGACTCGCATTGTCGACAATCATGCGCATCCGGTGCGTGTCACATCGAAAGACGAGAAGCCGGATCGGGAATTCGACGCGCTGCCGGTCGACAATATGGAACCCTCGTCTGTGCCGCTTCAGTTGCGGCCGACCGATCCCGGCGTTGTCGCGGCCTGGCAGGCGTTGTGGAATTACCCTTACGCGGACGCTTCACCACAGCACATCAGCGAATGGCGATCGCACAAACAACGGATCATGGAGCAGAAGGGCAGTGCCTATCCCGGCTGGATCCTCGACCGCGCCGGCGTGGACGTGATGATCGCAAATCGAGTGGCGATGGGAAACAGCATTGAGCCTCCGCGTTTTCGATGGGTGCCCTATGCCGACACTCTCATGTTCCCATTGGACAATTCTCATCTCGCACAAAAGAATTCCGATCGAAAGGCATTTTTCGCACTCGAGGCCGTCGTACTGCAACGGTTCCTCAGGGAAGCAAAAATCGAAACGTTGCCGAAGACTCTGGGCGAATATCTGAGTGTCGTCGTGACTCCGACGCTCGAACGTCACAAACAAGGCGGAGCGATTGGCGAGAAGTTCGAGGCGGCATACCTGAGATCTCTTTCGTTCGACAAGGTCGAGCGGGCGGATGCAGACCGCATCTACGCGAGCTTCCTTGGAAAAGCGCCGCCTGCCGACGAAGAATACAAGCGGCTTCAGGATTTCCTGTTTCGCTTCATCGCCGCCGAATGCGGACGTCTGGGGCTGGCGGTTCACATCCATACGATGGCCGGAGCCGGCGGTTACTTTGATGTGTCGGGCGCGAGTCCGTTGGGATTGGAACCCTTGTTTAACGATCCGGAATTGCGCAAGACGAATTTCGTTATGGTCCACGGCGGCTGGCCCTTCATCAAAGAAATCGCCGCGATGCTGACCAAACCGAACGCGTATCTGGATTATTCAGCGCAATCCCTGCTCTTCGCTCCGGCAACCCTGGCGCAATCCATAAGGGAGTGGCTCGAGCTTGTGCCCGAGAAAGTGATGTTCGGAACGGATGCGTATCCGTACAGCGATGAAATCGGCTGGGAAGAGTCCGCCTGGCTTGGCGCCAAACGCGGCCGCGAGGCGCTGGCCCGCGCCCTGACGTCGATGATGCGCGATGGAGAAATCTCACGCGACCGTGCCGGTGAACTCGCACGCATGGTCCTCCGCGACAACGCCACGGCTCTCTATGGATTTTGAGCAAGAAGTGGCACCAGGTGCAAGATTCGCCGGCCGTTGAGTGTGCTTCAGATACACTTCCGTTCTAGTTCTGTCGGTACTTTCGAACGATTGTTCGGTTGCGAGTTAAGAATCTAGACTGCGCGCGGATCTATTCAGCGACAGCACTCCCGTTTCTTTGCACTGCGCAGGAAAGGCGCAAGTAAACGGTTCGCCGTTGCCAATTGTTGCAGGAGGCAGGCCGGTGGACGACTCCGGACATGTACCATCACATCCTATCGTGTTGCTTTTCCAGAAATTCTGGTCAGCAGCATCTTGAAATCGGAATGTGTGGGGCCTCGAAGCGACAAAGATCGACCAGGGATGGTCACTAACTCAATTCAAGAGCGTGACCCTTTCACGGGTTGCTTTGCGCTTATTGCTTCAGAGGGAAACGATGCTCCGTCCGAATTCTCGTTCTTTGAAACGTATTCAAGTTGTGTTCGCATTTCTCGCCACGGCGACAATTCTTTGGATTGTCGGCGACGCGATCGCTCAGCAGGCACCGCAGGCCGGCCGTAATGTCAATATGGTCTCCGGAACGGAATTGCCTGACGGCGATCCGTTCCGCCAGCGGCAGGACGAACCTTCCATGGCGATCTCAACCCGAAACATCCAACACCATGTGGCCGGGGCGAATGACTATCGCACCGTGGATCTGCCTGGCGTGGTTGATGCCGCCGTCCATCGTGATTCGTGGCTGGGGATATTCAAATCGCTCGACGGTGGGAATACGTGGAAAAGTACGCTGATCCCCGGCTATCCGCAAGATACCTCACCCGAAGGGATGGCATCTCCGCTCAAAGGCTTTCAGGCCGGCTCTGACCCCGGTGTGAGAGCCGCCGCGGGCGGATTGTTCTACTACCTCGGAATAGTTTTCAACCGCACGGAAGACAAGCAGGGTGTGCTCTTTGTTTCACGTCTGGTCGACAACAATAATAAGGAAGCCGGCGATCCCATCGTGTACGTGGACACAAACCTCGTACACAAAGGCAATAAGAAGCATTTCCTGGATAAGCCATGGATGGCGGTGGATGTTCCCCGTCAAAAGCGAGACGCGTGTTCGATCCGGGTGCCGGATGGAAAGGGAGGTTTCTCGACACAAACTTTTCCGGGCGGAAATATCTACGTCTCGTACGCAGACATCGACGATAACGATCCGGATCCGGACGCGACGCGATTGATGTTCACCCGTTCCACGAACTGCGGTGTCTCATGGGAAGGCCCGGTCCGGCTCAGCGATCCTCACACAGTCAATCAAGGTTCGGTGATCGCGATCGACCCGAATACCGGAGCTGTTTACGTGTCGTGGCGCCAGATATTTATTTCGACCGCTTCGAAGCCCGCGCCGGACGCGATCATGATCGCAAGGTCGGTCAACGGGGGAATTGCGTTTTCGAGGCCGGTAACGGTTTCCAAAATCGCTCCCTTTGATCTTCCCACACTGCCGGCGCCGGCGGACTGCACCGGCAATTCGTGCTATCGGCGATTTCGAACAGACACGTTTCCGGCGCTTACCGTTGATGCCGGTGCGGATGCGAACCGTCCGGGCCGTGTGTATGTGGCGTGGTCGGAGCGTGGCCGGGGTCCACTTTTTGACGCTCGAATCGTCGTGGCGGTTTCTCAGGACGACGCAACCACGTTTTCTGCTCCGATCGCTGCCGATAATGTCGGAAAGCCGGGACATCAGATGATGCCGTCCATGATTTTTGCAGCCGGCAAGCTGATGCTGCTTTACTACGATTCCCGCGAAGATATGCGGCCGGTTCCTCTGGAATACCTCGCCGATCCCGCCGATCCGAACTTGCGTCTCTGGCATACCGTCGATGTGCGGGCGGCGATGGCCGATCCTTCGAACACGCCCGTGTTTGTTTCGTCGCAAATCTCCCGCTACCTGTACCTGCTCGACTCCAAGGGCAAACCGCGGCAGGCGCAGGCCAATCCCGTGAACTATCCCATGTTCAATCAGGGACGGGTTCCATTCATTGGCGACTACATCGATGTAACCGCACCGCTCATGATCCAGGATCAGAGCGGGCAGTGGAAATTCAATACGCAGCCGACCAGCTCACCGGTGTTCCATTCCACCTGGACGGACAATCGGGATGTCATCCCGCCGCCGAAACCGCAGAACTGGACCAAATACGCGCCCGCCGGATCACTGGGCGGAACGCAAAGTTTTTTCGATCCCAGCAAAACAATCGATGCCTGCGTCGCCGGAAACGCCGCCATGCGGAACCAGAACATCTATTCCGCACGGATCACGCAGGGCCTCGTCGTCAGTTCACCAGGCAACGCCAAGCCTCTTGGGAAGATTCAGCGCGCCTTCGTCGTTTACGTCGAGAACACGACCAACAAGACGCGCTTCTACCGGCTTGCGATCAACGGACAGCCGGTTGGAGGACGCGCGTCTTTCCTGCAATTTGAACAACGCAATTTCCTGGACGTCACGGTGGCTCCGCGCTCGAGCATTTCGCGAGTCGTCTTTATGACGTCGACCAATCCTCACGCGAGTGTGCAAGTGGATGTCACGGAGATTGGCTCGATCGGCGGATCGCCGGTGGCCGGAGGCAATCAATCCGCCGTTGTTTTGAATCCGGATATTTTGAATCCCGACATCCTGAATCCGGACATCCTCAATCCGGATATTCTCAACCCCGACATTCTTAATGTTGAAGTGTCGAATCCCGACATCACGAATGCCGCGCTTCGACCGGACATCCTGAACCCGGACATTCTGAATCCCGACATCCTGAATCCGGACATTCTGAACCCGGACATTTTGAATCCCGATATTCTGAATCCGGACATCCTGAACCCGGACATTTTGAATCCGGATATTCTGAATCCAGACATCCTGAACCCGGACATTCTGAATCCCGATATCCTGAATCCGGACATTCTGAATACGGATCCCGAGGTTGTGAACGCGGACAAATCGAAGCTTCAGATCAACGATTTGTTCTGGAATGTCACCAACAAGGGCAACACGACGTCTGTGTTCACGTTCAAGATGACGTTCCCGTCGAGGCCTCGCGGTTTCAAGTTTCAATTGCTGATCTACCGCACTTCTGCGACTCCGGCCGTCAGCGGCTGCGCTCCGATCCAGCAATCGCACGAACAACTGGTTGCGAACATCGTTAACCCGGACATTCTGAATCCGGACATCCTGAATCCCGACATTCTCAATTCGGACGTCCGCAATTCTTCGCTGTTCGTTGCTCCCGGCGACAGCATCCGGGTTCAGCTGCGTGTTTTCGATCTCGACAAGTTTGACGCGAACGTCATTCAGATCAAGCCCTCAAAGTCTTCGACGACCAACGCCGCCAAAACCCTGATGGCATTTGCGGCGGAATCTCTGGATCTCGGCATATTCGAGGATGTCCAGATCGGTGGACAACCGCTGACCGCGTCGGTCGTGAGTCAGGCGGTCGATACCGATAAGGCGCAGGCGGGAATCACGCAGCCGACGTCTGTTACGACGCGGTTGACGGTGACCACAACGGTTCTTCCCTCCGGTCGAATTGGTGAATCATTTTCGAACCAACTGGTGGCCAGCGGCGGCACCGATCCATTGACGTGGGGTCTGGCCCCCGGTTCAACGCTTCCAGCGAACCTGACACTATCGCCGACTGGACTGCTGAGTGGAACGCCGGCGGCAACAGGTACATTCACCTTCACGGTGATCGTGACCGATAGTGCGGGCCAGGCGGCGACGAGAGATCTCACTTTTGCGGCTTCACCACCACTGGGAACCCCGTCGCTGGTGTTCGTCACGCAACCTGCGACTTGTGCCAACCCGGATCCCAACTGCGTGCGCCAAAACGCACCGATGACCCCTCCTGTCTCAGTGCGGGCGCTGGATGCGTCAGGCGCACCAATTCCGGGTCTCGCGATCTCGCTGGCCATCGGCCTCAATGGCGGCGGTGGTGTCCTGGCCGGAGCGACGACGGCCACGACCAACCTTAACGGTATTGCCGGCTTCGGCGGTCTCACGATCAGCCAGCCCGGGACGTACACGCTCGTCGCCTCCGCGACGGGTTTCTCGCCGGTCACCACCAGTGTGTTCAATGTACTTCCCAGCGTGACGATCACGACGGTGTCCTTGCCCGATGGGATCCGCGGTGTTGTCTACGACACGACTGTCGCTTCAGTAGGAGGCGTCGGCGCGAAGACGTGGACGATCACTACAGGCGCGCTCGCTTCGGGTCTGTTATTGGATTCGAACACTGGAAGGATTTCCGGACCTCCTGCAAGCTCCGGCACTTCGAACTTCACGCTACAGGTTGCGGATGCCGGACAACCGCAACAGAGCAACAGCCGTTCGTTGTCGATTCGCGTTGCAGAGCCGCTGCTCATCCTGACTGCGGCCAGTTTGCCTGACGCAACGGCGAACACGAGCTACTCGCAGCAGCTTTCGAGTAGCGGTGGAATCCCATTCGTGACGTGGAGCGTGGCGATCGAGTCCAGTCTGCCCGCGGGACTGACGTTGACGGCCGGCGGCCTTCTTGCCGGCACTCCAACCACCGCAGGGGACTATGCATTTACGATCGTCGCCAACGATGCCAGTAACCCCGCGCAAATTGTTTCAAGGAATTTCAGTTTGCATGTTGCGGCATCGGGTCTGTCGCTGACATCACTGGATGTGAGCTCCGCGGCGCAAGGAGCAACGAAGAATGTGACGCTGACCGGCACGGGCTTCTTAGCCGGCGCAACGAACGTTTTCTTCGGCGGCGGTGGTGTTCAGGTCTTATCGTCGGCCGTCAACTCGCCGACGAGCCTTACCGCAACAGTCGTCCTGGCCGACGCGCCGGCAACGCGCAGCGTGTTTGTCACAACGATCGGCGGTACGAGTAACACGTTGCCGTTCGTGATCACACCGAATACGTTATCCGCCGCTGGGGCTTCGGATGTGACACACCTCGCCGGCTCGACCGGCGGTCCGGGTTCAAGCAACGGCGCCGCAGGCTCCACAAAGTTCCGGCAGCCGTACGGAATCTTCGGCGCCGGCGCAAACCTTTACGTCACGGACTTCCTGAATCACACCATTCGTGGTGTGAGCCTTTCCAATGGCTCTTCGACCACACTGGCTGGATCTGCCCTGAGTCCGGGTTCCGCGGACGGCACCGGGCCCGCTGCAAAGTTCTTCCATCCCGTCGGAGTGTGGTCCGACGGGACGATCCTGTGGATTGCCGACAGTGACAACTCGCTGATCCGGAGAATGGTTTTGTCGACTGGTGTCGTCACCACGATCGCCGGATCGACCAGCGGCTTTGCCGACGGTACCGGCACGGCAGCGCAGTTTAATTCTCCACGCAACATCTGGAGCGATGGCACGGATCTGTTTATTGCGGACACCGGAAACCATGTGATTCGCCGTATGAATCTCGATTCGAAAGTCGTTACGACGATTGCCGGCAGTCCAGGCGTTAGCGGATCGACTGACGGAGTCGGAAGTGGCGCAAGTTTCAACAGCCCGAGTGGAGTGTGGGGAGATAGTGCGGGGAATCTCTACGTCGCGGACACCGGAAACAACTCCATCCGGTTGATCGTCATCTCATCTGGAACCGTGACAACGATTGCCGGCTCCACGCTGGGAGTTCCCGGAAGCGCCAACGGAACCGGCACGTCCGCCAGGTTCAACGGCCCGACCGGCATTGGAGGCAACGGCATCTTCCTGTTCATCGCGGATACCAACAATCACCTCGTGCGCGTCATCACGATCGACGGCCTCAATGTCGGCACGCTGGCCGGGAATCCTGGAGTGTCGGGTGATGCGGACGGCGTGGGAGGTTTGGCCAGGTTCAATCTCCCGCTCGGCGTGTGGTTCGATGGAGACGCGAGTCTTTACGTGACGGATGGATTCAACCATGCCATTCGAAGCGTGAACGTTTTCACCGGCGCAGTCACCACATTCTCCGGTCAGCCGCCGCGAAGTGGAATTACTGACGCTTCGGCCGATGCGGCGCGATTCTTCGGTCCATCAGATGCCTGGGGCGATGGCGTCGGTAACTTGTATGTAACGGATCGTTTCAATCATTTGATCCGGAAGGTCGTGATCGCTACAGGCCAGGCGACGACAATCGCAGGTCAGGCGGGAGTGTGCGGCACCGCGAACGGCATCGGCGCAGCCGCTCAGTTCTGCGATCCCGTCGGCATCTGGGGTGACGGTGTGAGCCTGTACGTCGCAAGCGGTGCGTCGCGAACCATTCGCAAGATTGTCATCGCGACAAGTCAGGTGACCACGATCGCAGGAACCGCATTCGCCGGCGGCTCCACGGATGGCGTCGGAGCCGCGGCTCGTTTCAATCTGCCCAACGGAATCTGGGGCGACGGAAGCTCTCTGTACATTACGGACTTCACGAGCAACACCATTCGTAAGCTCGTGTTGAGCACAGGTCAGGTCACAACACCATTTGGCCTGGCCGGCGCTGCCGGAAGCACGGACGCTGTTGGTACTGCCGCCCGGTTCAACCGTCCCTCAAAAATATGGGGCAACGGCTCAACGCTCTTCGTCACCGATACAAACAACAACAAGGTTCGAAAGATTGTCCTCTCGACCGGACAGGTTTCGACGTTTGCGGGCAGCGGCTCATGCGGTTCCGCGAACGGAGTAGGGACGGTCGCGCAGTTCTGCGGCCCGACCGGGATCTGGGGCGATGGTTCCAAGCTGTATGTCATCAGCTCGGGCGAAGTGCGTCAGATCTCGATGACAACTTCTGTGGTGACGACACTGGCCGGATTGTTCTCCGTTCCGGGATCCGACGACGCGAACGGTCCTTCGCCGATTTTCCAGGCTCCTGAAGGTTTGTGGGGAGACGGCAACCGGCTCTACATCGCCGACGTGAGGAATAACGCGATTCGCACTCTCTCGCCCGCAATGGGCCCGGAGGCCGGCACCGTGGTCTACAACTTCAACGCGCCGCAGTTCGCGCCGGCGCAGATCACGCCGTTTACCGGCATTTCACCCAATATTGGAAGCCCCAATTTCCTGGCGGACTTCACTGCAAACACGTCGTTGTACGCGATCACCAGCAGTCCGCCGTGGGCTCTGTTCAGCGGACAGCATCTCAAGAGCCAGTGCTTTTGCTCGCAATCTCTGACGATCAACTTCAACACCCCCGTGTACGCGGCGAGTGTGAACTTCGCAAGCATCGGGGTCGGGTTCACATTGACGATCACCACTGCGGTTGGCAGCGCCAGCGGGATCAGCGGCGTTTCCGGAGGAACCGTGTTTTTCTCAAGTGCGACGCCCTTCACCTCGATTCAACTGGGGACGGGCGTCTTCGCCATCGACAACCTGGTGCTGAGCACCGTTCCACGGCCGTAGTTTTGGAGTGAGACATTCTCCTATGCGCGAATCACTGGTTAGTTGTGTTCGGTACGACGCTAAATGCGGCAAGTATTTATTCGCAGCGGTCGCTTTTCTGTTTTTGACTTGCAGTCCACTGCACGCCCAACTGAGTTTCAATAGCGGCAACTTCGGCACGGTGGGTTTCAGTCAGAACGCCTTCTCGTTGACACCATCGGGAGGTACGGGAAATTACACTTTCTCGTATGCGCCCGGTGCCGCCACCATTCCGGGTTTTCGTGTAACGAACCGACCGAATGTGCCGAATTTCTTTTCGGCGGGTAGTACAGGCGGTCTCGTCGGAATCGCGGCGGTACCGGGAACTTACTCGACCACGATCCGTCTGACGGATAACGGCTCGGCTTTGTTTGTGGATAAAGCCGTCAGCTTTACGGTGACCACCGTGGATATTGCAGGTGGCCCCCAAAGCGGCTACGGAGTCGGTGACACGGTGAGCTTCCCATTCTGGGGTGTGGGCGGAACCGGTCTACCATACACGTTTTCTCTGGCGTCCGGCACATTGCCGCCGGGTTTGACATTGAATTCATCGACGACTGCCATCGATGGTCTGCTCAAACTCGAAGGTACGCTGACGACGGCCTGAACGTTCGGCTTCAATCTCAAAGTCACCGATAGCGCAACGAACACACGCACTGTTGGTTACTTCATTACTGTTTCGCCTTTACGCCTCGTCCTGACGAACCACTTTTTGCCACCGATCAATGTGAACCAGCTGTTTTCGCAGACACTGATAGCGTCGGGATGTTCAGGCACTTGCACTTTCTCGCTCGTGTCCGGTGACGCTCTCCCCGCCGGTCTGACCCTCAGTTCGGCAGGAGTGATCAGCGGGACTCCTACCGCGCTCACCTATGGAACGGCGTTTACAGTTGTCGTTACCGATGCGGCGAACAACACGATGAGTCGTCGTCTGTCGATGGCGGTGATACCGGACATACCTCAGCCTTTGGCGATATCGACCACATCGATTGGCGACACTGTGGTCGGATCCAATTTCTCGTGGGGCATCACTCCAAGAGGTGGTCTTCCGCCTTACAGTTTTTCGTTTGATTCACCATCCAGTTTGCCGCCCGGCAGTTTTATGTTCCCGACGGAAGGAACAGCCGCGGTGTCCTGGGACCCGAACTGGGGTATGTTTCGAGCCAGACCCTTAGTGACCGGTAATCGCGATTTTGTCATGAGGGTCACGGACAGTGCCGGAAACACGGCGACTCGCCTTATTCCGTGGCGGGTGACGTCGATTGGTGCGTACTACAGCAACCAAAGCCTTCCAGTAGGTGGAACCGCAACACCAGTTTTGGGGAAACCTTACGCACAGCCTCTCATTTTGCTCGGCGGCACACTTCCGTACACGGTCACGCCCGTAAACCTCGCAGGTCTGTCGGTTGATGCGGATGGCATGGTGTCGGGCACTGCTGCCGAGGCCGGACGATTCTTGCCCTTCAGTTTTAACATCCAGGATTCTTCCATTCCGCCCAACAACTATTCCTGGAGCGGAAATATTACGGTCGATGCGCCTTCAACGACCACGCTTGCCCTGACCGGCGGGGATTTCGGCGTTTTTCAAAAGGGCGTCCAGTCGACGATCACTTTGTTCGCGGGCGGATCGCCGGTGAATCCGCCGAATTTTGTGGTGACTATTCTTAGCGGCTCGTTGCCTCCCGGACTCCGATTACTGACCGTCGGTGATTTCAACAACGTGGGTGATATCACGCGGGCCGCGCAAATCGCGGGCATTCCGACAACAACCGGCTCGTTTTCCGCACTCCTGAACGTTCAGGATGCAGCCGCCAACATTGGTCAGCGACAGCTGAAATTCCGTGTGAGCGATATCGGGTTTGTCACGACGGGTGTGGCTCCTGGCACGGTGGGCGTTCCCTACACTCAGACGTTCGAGGTGAGGGGCGGAACGATGCCGTACACATTCACATCGAATGTAACTCTGCCAGGCGGTCTAAGCCTCAACGCCCTGACGGGGACGCTGAGCGGTACTCCGACGAGCTCAAACTCCACTTCGTTTGGACTCGTCGTTACGGATGCGAACGGCGACAGCATTGTCCGCAACTACACGGTGAATATCTACGACATCCAAATTACGAATCCCAACCTGCTGCCGAACGCCATTTTCGGCGAATCGTATACCGTGAACTTCGCGGCATTGCCCGCTGGACCATATGCCTGGACAGCAACGGGGCTTCCGACAGGTCTCACGCTGGATCCTGTCACAGGCGTGCTCTCCGGAGCACCGATTGGTACTGGAACATTCACTGTGACTGTCACTGCCGGAACTTCAAGTCATGCGGTGAACAAAACGTTCACACTCATCGTCGCCTCGCGCTCGATCAGTACGATTTTGACCGGTCTTCCCACGGCATCGCTTGGTGACTTCGTCGTAGGCGCCTTCGTCAACACCATTCTTGGTATCGTCGGAGGTACGCCGCCATACACGATCTCTGTGGTGGCGGGGTCCGCACTTCCACCTGGACTGGCGCTTGCACCTTCGAACACAGCGTCGGGCACGGCTGGATTTGGCCGAACCGCAATTGTGGGAATTCCAACCACAAAGGGCAGTTACTCGTTTCAACTGAGGTATTCGGATTCGGCAGGCGTAAGCGTCGTTCGAACGGTGACCATGCGCGTCAGCGGACTTGCACTGGCCACAACCACGCCCGGTTTGGGTACGGTGAACGTTCCCTACACGACGCAGTTGTTCGGCAGCGGCGGCACCGGTTCTTACATGTTTGCGCTTGCGGACGGTCTGACCAACGTGCTGGCGCCCGGTCTCAGTTTGAGCGCGTCCGGCGTCATTTCCGGAACACCCACCGCGACGGGCACCTTCACCACGACCATTTTGCTGAGCGACGGTGTAGACACCCGACAGCAAAACATAACGATCACCATCAATGCGACCAGCGATCTTCGCCGTATTGACTTTGCCTTTGGTCCGATCCTTGTCGACGCCCCGATGGGCCGGGCGTTCACATCGACGTTCAATCCAACGGGCGGTTCTGGAACGCATACGTGGTCGGTTGTTTCGGGATTACCGCCGGGCATGCAGCTTCGCGCCGGATCGACCCTGCCGGCAGGATTCACGCCGCCGACTGCGTTCTTTACAGGCGTACCTACGACTCCCGGAACCTTCACGGTCCGCATTCGCGTCGACGACTCGACCGGCAATTTTGGCATTCGTACCGCGACGATGAAGGTCACGCCATTGCGCTTTGCCCCGGCGACGGTACCGCACACGTTGGGCGTCACGCTACCCCCGCTTCAGGAGGGTTCACCGTATTCGTTCACTTTTACGGCGTACAACAAGACCGGAACGCTGACATTCGAACCGCTCTTGGGAGCTTTCATGCCCGCCGGAGTGAGTCTGAACTCCACAGGGGTGTTGAGCGGTACACCATCCGAGACGGGCAATTTCCTTGAACCGTTCCGCATGACCGATTCCGGTGGAAACTCGATTCAAACTACCGGCCTCGGGCTCAGCGTCTATCCAGCGGGACGACCGATTGGTGTAAATGGGTTGACGGTTGCGACTCTGGCAAACGCGACAAAAGGAATTCCATACACCAAGAATCTGAATGATCTGTTGATCCCCGGTTACGGCACAGCGCCATTCAATTGGACCGTCACCAGCGGGTCGTTGCCCGACGGAATGTCGATCGTGGGCAACCTCTTAACGGGAACTCCGACCGCAACAGGTTCATCAACCTTCACGCTCAAGGCCACCGATGCGAACGGCACGCAGCACGTCATACCGGGGTTGGTGCTAGCAGTCGCGACGATGAGCATGTCACCTGCGCCGGGCGTCCTGCCGCCGGCCATCGCGGGAGTTCCGTACACGCAGACCTTCGTTGCCGCCGGCGGCATTTCACCGATCACGTTCCGCCTGGGGTTCGGTTCCGATCTGCCTGTTGGCCTGACGTTGTCATCGGGTGGTGTGTTGAGCGGAATACCGACCACTTCGGGACCATTCAGTTTGTTAATCGAAGCGGTGGACATCACCGGCGCAACTTTCCTGCAGCGGTACACGCTGAATGTGGCGCCCGTCGGGACGGTGTTCCCATCGCTGACTGCCGTTCCATCGAGCATCAACCTGAACTATGTTCGCGGCAATCCGAATCCTGCGCCTATTCCCGTCAATGTGGGAAGCACCTCGGGCACGTTGAATTTCACAGCCGAGGCCGCCGGCGGCTCGTGGATTTCAGTCGCGCCTGGGAGCGGATCCACTCCCGGATTCGTGACGCTGAGTTTCTCGATGACGGGACTGGCCGCCGGCGTCTACAACGGTGCATTGAACGTCACCGCGGCGTCTGCCGTGAATTCACCATTGTCTTTGCCGGTGATGCTGACGGTGACTGACGCCTTGCCGTGCAGTTTCGCATTGAACCCGGCTTCTTCTTCGATCGGCGCTGCTGGAGGATCGCTGAGTTTCGATGTCACCACGGATCAGGCCTGCAACTGGACGGCGTCGACCACTGCTTCCTTTATCACGATCAACTCTCCTGGAAGCGGCACCGGAACAGGCACCGTGAATCTGTCCATACAGCCCAATACCACATCCAACACACGGTCGGGCAGCGTGACGGTGCAAGGACTGACGTACACCGTCACGCAGTTCGGCACGGCGTGCTCCTTCACGTTGATACCCAACTCCATCAACGTGGATTCGTTTGGCGGCGTCGGTACGATTAGTGTTCAAGCTTCCGATTCGACTTGCGCGTGGACAGCGACTCAGACCGACTCGTGGATTTCCGCGAATCCTCCGAACGCGACGGGTTCGGTGAATGTCGACGTCACGGTTCAAAGTACGAACAGCACATCGAGCCGCGTCGGAAGCATCACGATCGGTGGGCAACCGCTCACGGTTAACCAGGCGGGTCTCGGTTGCTACTATTTCCTGAGCAGCAGTGGTTCTCCCTCGTTCTCCTCGTCGGGAGGTACGACTTCTGTGGATCTCACCACTCCAGCGGGTTGCGCCTGGAAAACGGATGCAGGGCCGAGTTGGATCAAGGTGACGGCTGGACAATCGGGCTTTTCAAGTGGAAAGGTAACGCTGTCGATTGCTCCGAATTCCAGTACGGCGGCCCGGTCGGCGACAGTTCTGATAGCCGATCAGGAGTACGACGTCAGCCAGGATGGTGTTTCGTGCAGCTTCAGTGTCGGTGTCGATAACACACTGTTTGCCGTTGGTGGCGGCGCCGGCAGCATCGCGATCACGGCCACGCCGAAAGTTGCGGGCGGCTTCTGTCCATGGGTCGTGTCGTCGAACGCTCCGTGGCTCACACCTGCGGTGTCTTCGGGCAACGGTTCGCAGAATGTGTCGTTCAATGTAACCGCGAATGGCGGCACCGCAGCTCGCAGCGCAACGTTGAATGTGGCGGGGCAGAACATTGTGATCACCGAATCCGGACCGGTTTGTGAATTCAACCTGCGGTCTTCCGCAGCTTCAATGCCATTTGGCGGTGGCGCGAATTCAGCGGGCGTGGTCACCGCGAACGGGTGCGGCTGGGTCGCGACGTCGAATGCGCCCTTTATCGAGATTTCGAGCGGTACTCCGGGCACCGGCACAGGCGACGTGAACTTCAACGTCCAGCCGAACAACACTGGAACCGATCGCGTCGGGTCACTCACCATCGCCGGAAAAACATTCACGGTGACGCAGGCGAAGGCGCCGTGCTCGATCGTTCTCGGTTCCGGTACGTTCAACGCCGGACCATTCGGAGGAGCCGGTTCCTTCTCGTACACAACCACTGTCAGCAACTGTGAACATACGGTGCTCAGTTACTCGAGCATGCTGAACGTCACTTCCGCGACTTACTCGGGAACGGCAGGTACCGTGAACTTCTCCGTCGATCCTAACGGTTTCGCAGCGGCGCGATCCGGCGTGATCCGAGTGGGCGAAGAAAGCTTTACCGTTAATCAGGATCCGTCACCGTGCCAGTACACGTTGACCTTATTCAGCGCGACGTTCGATCGACTGGGCGGGCCCGGCTCCATACCGATGACTTTCGCTCCAGCCGCATGCGGTCCGGCCGGCGCTGTGATTAAAGGTCCGGCATCGATGATCACTCTCGGCGATGTCCTGAAGGATGGGTCGACATACAACCAGCTCTTCACGTCGGCAATCTATCAGTCGTTCATCAACTACACACGAACCGCTCAGATCATCATCAACGGGCAGATATTTACCGTTAAGCAGACGTCCTGGTAGAAGGAGACGAATACCATGTCAGTCAACACGCTATTGAAACGAGTAACAGCGATAGCCGCGATTTTGCTGATTGTCGCGGGCTTCTTTACCGCCCCGCTGCGAGCGGCGGACAACTTCGGATATACCGCGACCGGCAATGTCGCGTATTCCTATGTAGATGTCTCCACAACCGGCACCGCCGTACTTGCCAATGCGGACGATGCTACGGCTTTGCTCACACTGCCGTTCGGATTCCGTTTTTACGGTGTCACGTACACGAGTCTGTGCGCGAGTACCAACGGCTTGATTGCGTTCGGCGGCTGTCCAACCGGAGACATCACGAACCTCGACCTGACGGTGCAATCGCCGACAGGCAACCTGCCGTTGATCGCACCATTCTGGATGGACCTGACGTTCGCGATCCCGGGCGCCGGCAGCATCATTTACCAGACGCTCGGCGCAGAGCCCGCACGGCGTTTTGTCGCTCAATGGAAGGGCGCATTCGCGTTGAATCAACCGAGCCCGCTCGATTTTCAAGTCATCCTGTACGAAGGCACGAACCAGATTCTGTTTCAATATCAGAACGTCGAAACGGCCAACGCCGAGATCAGTAAAGGCAAGAGCGCGACGGTCGGCATTCGGGCAACGGACGGGCAGGCAAATGGGAATCGCGTGCAGTGGAGCTATCGCACGGCCGTGTTGACCAACCGCTCGGCGATTCGCTTCGAACCGCCCACAGCAATCCCGGTGACGATTGATCTGAAGCCGGACAGCAATCCGAATTGCGTCAATCCAACTTCCAGAGGAACCGTGCCTGTCGCGATCTTCGGCACGAGCAAGTTCGCTGTTGCAGACATCGATCAGTCCAAACTCCGCTTCGGAGGCGCAGCCGCGCGAAGCTGCGCTGTTGACGACGTAGGCACAAAGGATGGACTTCCTGATCTTGTATGTCACTTCGAGACTACGGAAGTAACCACCTGGCCGGCCGCGGGAGCGGATTGCGGAAAGATCAACCTTACCGGCAGCTTGAAATCGGGGTTTGGAATCACCGGTTCGGACATCGCTTGCCGTGTTGCGGAACGTACCTGTAAAGCTGGGCCGACACCCTAGCCACGTCATCTAACCAGCCGTTCACACGATTGTTCATCCTGGTGAGGGTACCAACATGTCCAGACTACTATCGCGTTCTTGCTTCGTCCTCGTGGTGCTGTCCGCCCTATGCAGTCCGCTTCACGCGCAACTGAATTTCAACAGCGGCAATTTCGGCACGTTGAGTTTCGGTCAAGCGGTACTCTCCTTCGATCCGTCGGGCGGGACTGGACCTTATACATTTTCGTATGCGCCCGGCGCTAGCATCATTCCAGGCTTTCGCGTGACGAACCGTCCTGACGTCCCCGTTTGGTTCGGGCCGAATACAACAGGCGCCTTGGTTGGTATAGCAACGCCGGACACATGCGCGCCAACCGGCAACTGCAGTACGACTATTCGCCTCAGCGATGCCAACGGATTTATTGATCGTGTCGTGTCGTTTTCAGTGACTTCGGTCGACATTGGAGGCAGCACGTTTTCCGGCTATGGCGTGGGTGATCGCATTGACTTCCGATTTTGGGGCGTAGGCGGTTCGGGGTCGTATACATTCACGCTTGATTCGGGGACGTTGCCGCCGGGAACGCAGATCCACAATCAAGCGGGCGCGTTTACAGGCATTTCAGTCGATGGGGTGCTGACAACCGCAGGCGGTTACAACTTTTCACTGAAGCTTACGGATAGTGCGAACCATTCGGTGACACGCGGTTACTTCGTTTCTGTCTCGCCACTACACTTGGTACAGGATCGTATCTTGCCTGCGGCAAACGTGGGCCTGTTCTATAGTCAAACTCTAACTGTAACGGGCTGCACCGGGACTTGTACCTTCTCAGTCGACGAGGCTATTGGTCTACTTCCCACGGGCTTCACCCTTTCACCGGCTGGGGTACTGAGCGGCACACCGACGTTTTCGAGCTTCTTTAACAACTTCACGTTGATCATTACCGACGGCATAAACACGATCCGCCGGCGCATGCAGTTAACCTCTCTGCCTGTGACCCCAACACCATTGACCGTAAGTACAACGTCAGTGTCCGATGTGGTTGTCGGGTCAGGATCCTTTCCAGGGATTTCAGGCTCCGGTGGATTCCCACCGTACAGTTTCAGTCTGGATAGCTCTTCAAGTCTGCCAGCAGGTGCTTTCATCTTGCCGGCAGCGGCACTCGGGCCGGAGTTTAACCCGCTGCAGGGTTATGTTGGATCCAGAGTACTTGCCGCAGGCGATCACGATTTCGTGATTCGCATCATCGATAGCGCAAACAACACGGCCACTCGACCACTGCCATGGCGGGTTACTAACTTGACTACGAACCAATGCTGCATTTCGACGGCGGTTTTCGGAGTGCCACTTACACCGTACGCGTTGGTTATCCTGGGTGGAACGCCTCCTTATACCGTACCCCCGAACCCCATAGCTGCAGGACTTACAACCGAACATAATTCCAACCTCCCAGGAACCCCGAAGGAAGACGGACATCTTCCGAACCTTCACTCACACATT
>JACXTT010004601.1_pt1 | contig 20446 bp, 18 predicted proteins | sample 9270951 | NCBI WGS metagenome assembly JACXTT01 (sample SAMN15532306, study PRJNA645909) | rock metagenome | isolation source: weathered quartz diorite | place: Puerto Rico | collected 2017-06-21
CCTCGTAAGGCAGCTTCTTGAAGATGCTGGTCACCCCCGCCTTGGCCAACTCCTGAACGACATTGCGGTCCCAGAGGCCCGCCGGCAGAATGAACAGATTCGGGTCAACCGCGGTCGAGCGCACCGCGTCGGGGAGATCGATCTCGTGCAGCATCACCTCGCTGAAGCCCGGCTGCAACGGCTGCTCGAAAAGCTGATGGGCGGCGGGGCTGCGCAAGTCGCAATCGATCAAGAGCGTCTTGCGTCCCGCGCGGGCCAGGCTCATGGCCAGGTTCGCGGCCAGGGTCGTCTTGCCTTCGCCATCCACCGCACTGGTGACCATGACGACGCGCAAGTTTTCCGCGGCGGCACTGCGCAACAGCATCGTGCGGATCGCGTCGATCGATTCGATCAGATTGTGCCGCAGGATTTCCTCGGCTTCCGGATTGGCCCCGAGGCGCTGCCGGCGCGGATCGGGCATCTCCGGCACGGCCCCGACCACGCGCATCGCCAGGCCCGCAACGACCTCGTCCGGCTCGTGAATCCGGCGGGCGGCGAACTCCCACCAGGCGACCGCGAGCATCGACAGGAAGAACGCGGCGATCGGCGCCAGGATCAGCATGAGCAGGCGTTTCTTGGCGTCGCGGTTTTGCAATTCCGCCTCGCCGATCGGCGTAATCCGCGCCTCGGCTTCCTCTTCCATCTGCGCCTGCTTGAAAACGTCGAACAGGCGATCGACGTTCTTCTGCTCTTGCTGGATCTCCGCATCGAGCACGCCGTACTTCTTCGACGAAATGTCGATGAGGTCAAGGCTCTTCGCCAACGTATCCGCGCGGTCGCGCGTCTCGGCGACGAATTTTTCGAGCGGCACGATCTCGGTCTGCAACGCGGCTAGCGTCCCGTCGAAGTCGGCTTCTTGCTTCTGTTTCACCTTCTGCATGATCGCCGCCTTCACTTGCAGAATGCCTTCGTCGGTGCGTTTCTTGACCGCGTCGTAGTCGGCTTTGGCTTGCCGCAAGGTGAACTCGGTCGGCGCGTAGCCGGCGTTGACCAGGCGTTCGACGTATTTTTCGAGACGATCGGCATGATCGAGGTCTTTGCGCAGAGTCAAGTCGATGTCGAGCACGTCCTTCAAGGAAATATCCTGCGCGGAGAGTTTTTCGAGCTGCTTCTTGGCGGCTTGCACGTTGGTGTGCTGGGCAGTGCGGCGTTCCAGATCGAAGCGATAGCGCGACCAGTCGCTCTGGGCTTGCCGCAGCTCACTTTGGGTGTTTTGCAAGAGGTTCATCATCGCCCAGGGATCCTTGACGCCGCTGCTCTTGAGCAGGTTTTCCTTGGCGTTCACCTTCTCGGCGAGCTTCTCCTTGGCGGCCTCGTGTAGGAACTTCGCCTTTTCAAGGCGATCTTTGCTCCGCCGCTTGTCCTCGGCTCCAGTGATGGTCATGAACGATTTGACCATGCCGTTGACGATGACTTGCAGATCGCCAGAGTCTTCACCGGTCAACGATACGGTCAGGAGCTCGGAGTTGTCCTGAATTTCGATCTTGAGATATTCTTCCATCCAGGTCAGCGTGCTGAGCGTATCGGGGTGCTTCTTGATAAGGCCCAGATGGCGGACCTGATCCTGGCTCAAGGTGCGCATCAGCACCTCGCGGCTTTTCAGGCGCGCGGCAATCGTTTTCTGCACGAGCGTGAATTCCTCGCGGTTGTTCTGGCGCTCGATCAGCGGGTTCGGCTTCGACGAGACTTGCAGAAGCGCAAAGGCGGTGTAACGTGCCGGTAGCAACATCCAGGCGGCGCTGCCGACGATGGTTGCGGCGAGGATTCCCAGGGCACCGGCGACGAACCAGCGCCGGCGCAGCGCTTTCAGCAGCGACGTCGCGTCCGGTGTCGCCGCCGTCAAGGCGGCTGGCTGCCCGATCGACGGCAGCGCGGGCTTGCGTGGCTCCGGCGCCGATGGGCTTGGGTCAGATAATTGGCGTTCTGGTGCGGCCATGGTGATACTCCTGTTGCCGTAGCGACGAGCTGCCAGCTTGTCAGCTCTTGCTACAAGTCCACAAGCTGGCAGCTTGTGGCTACGAAAAACTTGCTTCAAGTGATTTCGGTCGGTGCCGATTCCGGCTCAACAGCCTCGAGTTCGGTTTCCGTCTTGGCGGCTTTCTTGCGGCGCGGCACCTGCTCGCTCTGGTACATCGAGAACGGATTTACCGCGACACGTTGCATGGCGATCTGGCTCGGCGACGGTACGTCGGTCGAGCGCTCGATCAGCAGCGTCCTCAAGATCCACAGCTCGATGCCGAGGAAGACCAGGCCCAGCGGCATCATCAGCCAGCCGGCAAGGTCGTGAAAGAACTCGCCGCCGAAGTTGTTGCCGAAGCTATCGTAGAAGACGCCGGTGATGGTGATGCGCAGGACATTCGAGGCGAGGGCGATCGGCACGGCGCTGCCGGCGATGAACAGCTTTTCCCAGAGCGGCTTGCGAATCAGCATGGCGACGGCCGTGGACAGCGCGAAGAAGACGACGAGCATGCGCAAGCCGCTGCACGCCTCGACGATGCCGAGCGGGATTTCGTTCAGCTGGATCACGTTCCCCTCGGCGATCGCGGGCCGGCCGATCACTTGCAGGGCGAAGGTGCTGACGGTGGTGGCGAAGGCTTGCATCGGCCCGGACATCGCCAGCGAGACGCGGTCGGGCAGCGGAATCATGAAGGCGAGGAAGGCGACGGCCGGCGCGGACCAGAACAAGGCGGGCCAGCTCCCCGCCAGCATGAACAGCCCCGCAACGGCCGGCAGCAGCGAGACTTGATCGAAATAGTCGTAGGAAAAATACGCACCGCCGAGCCGCATCGCCATGGCCAGGCCGAGGAGCCCAACGCCGAGCCAGTTCCCGTCGAGCGTTCGCAGGTCGAGTCGGTCGCGCCTTAGCCAAAGCAAGTACAGCGCGAACGCGGGTACGAGCCAGCCGTGCGAGTATTGCGGATCCTCCGACCAGCGAAAGACCATCTTGCCGAACGTGGTCCAGTACGACCAGAGGACGGCGCCGCCGAGAGTCGCAACGATGGCAAGGGTCGAGGCAGTGATCTTGGAAATGGGAGCGGTCTGCGCGGTCATGCTGTCCCTCCTTGGTGACCGATGACATCCAGTTGCAATCGCAGAGTTCGTGGCTTCCTTCCCCCAAGACGGAAGCCCATCGGGCCGATGCAGCCATCCAAGCGTCAACGCGGATCTTCATGATGCAGCGTGCGGATGGCCGGATCGAGGGCGTATCTTACAAGCGAAGGGTATTTCGAGTCAACCGGGGTTTGGTGAGAATGAAAAATGGCTCATCCGGGGAATGGGTGTTTTCTTGCCGTTCGGCGTTTTTCGTGATATCCGGCTGGTGACGACCCTTTCAGGAGAGCTAAAGGTCAAGATCTGCTGACCCTCAGGATATGGCATTTTTCCAGGGATTATGGCAGATTTTGCCCCAGAAGTTCACGTCCGGGGGGGACAAGCAAAGGAAAAAATCGTTTCCAGCTCAACCGACCTTGACAGCAAAACACGCATTCACCGGAAGAGCCTGAAAAATCTGGTTCACCAACCCCGAGGGCAAACGTGGGGATGGCAGGTGGCCGCGCAGATTCGTGGTGTTTTTCGGACTTCCCTGTGATCCCCTCGCTTGCGCTCGGGGTTAGTGAGTCACAGTTGGTGGCTCCGCAGCGCTGCCACGGTGCGGCGCAGACCTTCGACGAACGCCACGCTCGGCTCATAGCCGAGATCCTGGCGGGCCAGGGTTCGAAGTACCTCACCCAGGGTTTCTCGGAAACCTGGCAATCTGGCTAAGCCAGGGAACGCCTGATCGGCGTGCGTGCTTTGCTGTGGGCAAGCTCGGAAAAGGCGGGAAATGCGCGAAGTCCGTTTCATCGGCCCCTTTCTGGATACCCGATCAAGACGTCATAGTCGGCGCGATCCCGAACCCTCGGCGATTGCGCGCCGAGAGGTTCCCACGGGTGCGAAGGAGTCACGCCATGCGCCGACAGCTCGTTTTGACAGGATGTCTGTTCGCCGGGCTGAGCGTCGCCGGATGCCAATCGACATCCGGGGTTCCCAAGTCGCTGGCACGCGATCGCAGTGTCGAACCAAGTAACGCCGCGACGGCGCGCGAGATTACCTGGCAGAAGGCCGCGAGCGCACCATCGACCGCCAGCGCGCAAGACCAGTGGATTAATGTGCCGAAGCCGGACGATTCGGTTCGGCCGACAGCATTTCAAGCGCAGCCGCCCCCCAAGGGGGAATGGATGCCGCCGTTCCCGGAGATCATGCTCAAGGACGGCGATCCACACGGGCCGGTGACGGTCCAGGCGGCGCCGAAGCATGTCGGCAAGCATCATGGCAAGGCGCCGCTGCCGGTGCCGAACGCGCCGAGCGAGATGAACCCGGTCGCGCTGCCAGCGTACGTGATTCGGCCCGGCGATGTGCTGTCGGTCGAGTTGTTGCCTCAATTCACGCGTGACAAGAAGGACCAGTCGATCAAGTCGGAGAAGATCGGCCTGAATCAGCCGATCTATGGGCCGCACCCGGTACACCCGGATGGCACGATTTCGCTGGGAATATACGGCCCCTTGCAGGTCTCGGGCAAAACGGTGCAGGAAGCGCGCGAGGAAATTGGCCGGGCAATCCATCGCCGGCTCAATCCGGAGACGGTCGAGCTGAAGGACGTGCTGAACAACCTGCGCGTGGACATTGCGAATTACAACAACGGCTTCTACTACGTGATCGTCAACTACGCGGGGGCGGCGGGCATGGGCGAGGTCGTCGAACGCTTCCCGGTGACCGGCACGGAGACAGTGCTCGACGCGATCAGCCGGACCAAGAGCTACGGTCAGCCCAACTTGCCGGGGCTGCCGGGCATGACCTCGCCTGGTAGAATTTGGGTGGCGCGACCGAATCCGGGACATGGCGCGCCGGAGAGCATTTTGCCGGTCGATTGGAAGGCGATCACCCAGGCCGGCGCGATGAATACGAACTGGCAGATCATGCCGGGCGACCGACTCTACCTGCAAGCGGAACCGATCCGGCGCTTCGACAACAACCTGGCCAAGTACCTGACGCCGCTGCAACGCGTGCTCGGTGTGGCCCAGCAGTTCAATGTGTTGCGCAACAACGGCAACAGCACGAACCTGGTGGCGCCGCCGCAGCCGTAATTGATGTGGTAGGATGGAATGCGTGTTTCTACTTCGGGAGCATCAGCCATGAGTATTCGCTACGTTGCAACCGCGTTCGTCATTCTCGCAGCGGCGCAGGCCGCCTCGGCGCAATCGGTGATCAATCCGGCCAACATCAATCCGTACTCGCGAACGTCGCTGAGTCCGTACCTCAGCTTTTCGCGCGGCGGCGATTTCGACTTTCGCAATCCGCTGGCACGGCCGATCATGGTGGTGCCCGATTTCCTGGCGAATTTCGAGGCCTCGCGTTTGTTCGCGGGCCGTGGGGATCTGGGCTATCCACCGAACAGCTACGAGGAATGGATCAGGCAGCGTGAAGGCGAGACGCGTCTGTCGCCATCGGGCCAGCCGATCGGCTTCATGATCTGGGGGCCGTATTACGAATTGTCGAACCAGAATAGTTTTGTGCCGAACGCTCCCAATCGGGGGCGGCCATATCGCTGAGCCGCCTGCTTTGCTGATGCGTTCAAGGCGCCATGCGCAGGTTACGCTGCAAGCGGATGCCGTCGGCGCCTGCGCCAGGCGAACACCGATACCAGGCCAGCACCGAGCAGGGCGGTCACCAGGCTTGCAGGTTCCGGAGTTCCTTGCGGCGGCGGTTCGAGGATCGGATCGATCGGTGGGTCATTACTTCCCGTCGGCGGCTCCGGTACCGGTACCGGTACCGGCGCTACCGCTGGCAGTGGCCCTGGCACTGGCAATGGTACTGGCACTGGCACTGGCACTGGCACTGGTAGTGGCTGCGGACTCGCCAGGGTCATCGGCAGCGCCGGCGGGCTTCCCCAGCGGCCGAGAATCATCGTTGTCATGGACTCCAGCACCATCCGCTCCATACCCTCGCGAACGGATTCCCAGTGCGTTCGCACCGATCTCCACAATGCTTGCGCATCCAGGCTTGTAATCGATGCAGCCGTACTCTGATTCGGCTGCACGAGCGGGGACTCCTTGGCCCCGTCCGACCGCGCTTGGGTGAAGGGGAGCATTCCGGCGTGCGCGTTCCGGGTGGCTAGCATCAGGAATGCAACGGCGCCAAGCGCGACGGCGACAAATTGTGTCCAGTTTCTCCAAACTATCATGATTGCTCTCCGATTCCTTCAGTTTGGGCGATTCACGAAGTCCGATCCGGCTCGGCAAGGTAACGCTTTACTCGCAGCGCGTTCCCAACGTGTCGGTGGTTGCGCTTGCTCCCGACTTGACGGCTATGCCGGGTTCACGAGCCTTGCAAGGTTTTCCTGATCCCCGAATGCTTCCATCCGCGCCTGATTCTCAGCCGAAAACCATACCTGGAAGAGTTTCGTTTGTGTCGGGTGGATCATCAATACCCATGCGCGTGTGGAAGGTCAACACCGTTTTGAGCCCGCTTGCCTCGATTACCTCTTCTGCCGCAACGATTTCAGGGCATCTGGCCCATGAGGTAGCACGATGAGATGGTTCCGCAGGACCTGGCTGTGGGCGTCCCTGGGATGTCTGGGCGCGGCGACGCCGGCGTCGGCGCAGGTGAGTCTAGGCCGACCGACGCCTCTCGAACTGGAGCCTTCACGCGTCGTCAATGCGTTCCAGCCGATCGCGGGGGCGCCGTCCGCGCCGGTACAGCAGGCTGGTTACGTGGTGCGCGGCGCTCGGCCCACGTCACCCGATGAGCCGAATGGCCTTCCCTCGTTGGACGAGGCCAAGCACCTCCCCTGGTTTGCGCCGACCATGCAGCCGGCCCAGGCCGCTCAGCCCAGGCTGCTGGAGAAGATCGGCGTTGCCAAGGTTGCGACGCCGGCGGTCGATGCGACCGAACGGATTATCATTCTGCCCGACGGCGAAGCGTGTTCAGGCGATGTGGAACGCCGAACGCTTTTCGGCGGACTCGGTCTCGGCGAGCGCCGCCTGTATGCGCAGGGCGAATGGCTCCTCTGGACGACACGAGGGTTCCACCTGCCGCCCCTCGCCACGACGGCGTCGGCAAACGATGATCCCGATACCCGTGCCGCCCTCGGCTTCCAGACCACTCGGCTCATCTACGGCGACAGCAATGTCCTCGGCGGACTGCGCTCAGGCGCTCGCCTCACGGTCGGGTACGACTTCGATCCGTGCGGATTATGTACCATTGAGGGGAGCTTCTTCTTCCTCGGGCAAAAATCCGCCAGCGCTACTTTTGCCAGCGACGCTTTCCCGGTGGTCGGTCGGCCATTCTTCAACATCAATACCGGCTTGCAAGATCGCGAACTGACAACGACGCCGGAATTCACCTCGGGCAACCTGCAGGTGCGCACGTCCTCCAGCCTGTTCGGCGCCGAGGTCAACAAACGCGTCTTGCTCTGGCACGGCTGCGAATTCGAACTTAGCGGGTTGGTCGGCTTTCGTTACCTCGACCTCAACGAACACTTGAATATCGAGGAACGGACGACGTTCATCAATGCCGTCCCCGCGGTGGGAAACAATCCGCCGCTGTTCAACGCCGGGGACCGGACCTTCGTCTTCGATCGCTTCGATACGCACAATCGTTTCTACGGCGGCCAATTCGGGCTCAATGCGCAATGGCTGCGCGGTCCCTGGTCGCTCGACGCCCGCTGCAAACTCGGCCTGGGGGTAACGCATCAAGCCATCGGCATCGACGGCGGACAGCGCTTCGACCGCGCTAATGGGACGGTGCAAACCTTCCGGGGGGGCCTGTATGCCTTGCCCACCAACATTGGTCAGTTCGCGCAGGCGCGCTTTGCCGTCGTCCCCGAGGTCGGCTGCAAAGTCGGCTATAACCTCACCGACAACATTCGTCTCTTCGTCGGCTACGACTTCCTGTACTGGAGCAGCGTCGCGCGGCCCGGCGACCAGATCGACACCGCCCTCGACGCCAACCGCATCCCGAACTTCGGCGCCAACTTCCCGGCCGCGACACAGGTCCGCCCGGTGGTGCAGTATCGCACATCAAGCTACTTCGCGCATGGGTTGAACGCGGGCGTTGAGATTCGGTACTAAGCGTCGGTCGAGACGACCGTGCCGCCGAGCGAATCGATCACCTGTGTTCGGGCACGCCGCCGGGTTCGTCTCATTCATCCAGGCACACACACCCGTTTTGGGACGATGGGACGAACTTGGCAACCATGTTCCACGTGGAACACTGACGAACTATTAACGAAATCCGACCTTGATAGTCGCCATGGCCAGATCAACAAGGGCCTGTAAGCGTTTTCGTGTCACGCGGCTTGGAACCGGTTAAGCCGCTTCTTTTTTGCCTTGGCCCGGCAAGCGATCTTCGAACAGGATGGCGAAGTGATTCAGGGCCGCCTTCCAGCCTCGAATCGGCAGCGTCCAGTGTTTTGACGCCTCGTGGATCGACATGTACACCAGCTTAAGTCCCGAGTCCGCATTAGGGTACTGCTTGCAGTTGCGGGTGAACTTGCGGATCACGCTGTTGACCGACTCGATCGCGTTGGTCGTATAAAGCGCTTTGCGAATCGCCGGCGGAAACTCGAACAGCGTGATGATGTCGGTCCACTTCAGACGCCACTGCTTTACAATCGTCGGATACTTCTCGCCCCACACTACCGCGTTCCTGACACAAGATTCCTTACAGGCCCCAAAGGTGCGATCAAAGTCAGGGAGTTCATGGGCGGCTTTGTCTGCTCTCAGACCCAAAATCGCTCTGCCATGCTATGGCAGGGCGTGAACGGTTACACCCACCATCTACAAGATGATCTTGTTGATCGGATACTCGACGATGCCGCGCGCACCGACCGCGTAGAGCTGGGGCATGATGTGGCGGACGATGTCCTCGTCGATGATGATCTCCATCGCCAACCACTCGGGATCGGCGAGCGGCGACAGCGTCGGGCTATTGAGGGCGGTACGCGGGTGGGCCTTCAGGAAGGCCAGCACCTTGTCCTTGTCGGCAACGCGCACGTTCATCTTGAGGCCCGCCATCCCCTCGGCCGCCATCGCCCCTTTGAGCATCAGAATGATGTCGTCCATCTTCTGCTTCTTCCACGGATCGGCGGCGGCCTGGTTGTTGGCGATGAAGCGCGTCGTGCTCGACATCAGCTCGGCGACGATGCGCAGGTTGTTTGCCTTGAGCGAGCTGCCCGTTTCCGTGACATCGACGATGGCGTCGGCAAAGCGCGGCGGCTTCACCTCGGTCGCGCCCCAGCTGAACTCGACCTGGGCCGACACGCCATGCTCCGCGAGATAGCGCTTCGTGACGCCGACCAGCTCCGTGGCGATGCGCTTGCCTTGCAGGTCCTGCACGCTTTTGATAGGCGAATCGTTCGGCACCGCCAAGACCCAGCGGACCGGCCGGCGGCTGACCTTCGAGAAGACCAGCTCCGCGAGCTGCGCGACCTTCGCTTCGTTCTCCAGCACCCAATCGTGCCCGGTGAGGCCGCAATCGAGCGAGCCGTTCTCGACATAGCGCGGCATCTCCTGGGCGCGGATGAGGGTGCAGTGGATCTCCGGATCGTCGATCGACGGATAGTAGCTGCGGCTCGCGAACGTGATCTTGAAGCCGGCGCTACGAAACAACTCGGCGGTCGCCTCTTGCAGGGAGCCGGCGGGGATGCCGAGACGGAGTTGCTGGGACATCGGTCGCTTCCCTATTTGCCGCTGGCGGCTGCGGGCTCGCACGGCGCCCCGCGCGCGCGCAGCCGCCAGCGGCCTATTTCTTGTAAACCTGTTGCGGATCGAACACGCGTTCGCCGATTACGTTCAATTCATCGTTTTCCACGCGGCGGAAGAAGCAACTCTTGAAACCCTCGTGACAGGCTGCCCCGCCGATCTGGTGGACTTTCAAGAGGATCGTATCGTTGTCGCAATCGACGAAGATCTCCTTTACTTCCTGCACGTTGCCCGACTCTTCACCCTTGCGCCACAGCTTATTGCGGCTGCGGCTATAGTAGACGGCGCGTTTGGTGCGCACGGTCTCCTCGAACGATTCGCGATTCATGTACGCCATCATCAGGACCTCGCCGGTCTGGTGGTCCTGCGCGATGGCGGGGACGAGGCCGCCGGATTTTTCGAAATCGATCAACATGGACAATTCTCCAAGTCCAGGGGTGAGGTGCTCCGAATCCCTGGGATATCCCAGAGGCTTGGAGTACCTCACCCCTGGGCTTGCATCAATACCGGATCAAACTGAAGACGTCATGCGGCCGCAATTTCTCGCGACCGTTCAGGAACGACAACTCCACCAGAACGGCACAGCCGACGACCTGGGCCCCGGCTTGCACGATCAGCTTGCACGCAGCTTCGAGGGTGCCGCCGGTCGCGAGCAAATCGTCGATGAGCAGCACTCTGGCGCCCTTGTTGAAGCCGTCGATATGCACCTGCAATTCCGCCTGGCCGTACTCGAGATCGTATTGCAGCTTGTGCGTCTGGTACGGCAATTTGCCCGGCTTACGCAGCGGCACCAGCGGCTTCTTCATCAGGTACGCCAGCGGGGCGGCGAACAGGAAGCCGCGCGCCTCGGCGGCGGAGATCGCGTCGATCGGCAGCTTCTCGTAACGCAACATGAGCTGATGGATGGCGGCATGGAACGCATCCGGGTCGGCCAGCAGCGGCGTAATATCCTTGAACATTATCCCCGGCTTGGGGAAATTCGGGATGTCGCGAATATACTTGGCAAGGTCCATCGCTATATAGCCCGCCAATTATGGCGGGCCCTCACGGCATGAGGCGCACCCGCCATGAATGGCGGGCTATCTAGCGCATTGTATGAAAGCGATTGCGCCATGAACCTGATCATTCGACCAGCACAATTGTCTGATGCCGACGTGATTTGCGACTTCAATCGCCGCATGGCGACGGAGACGGAAGACAAGGACCTCGATCCCGCCGTGCTGAAGGCGGGCGTTGCCGCGATGTTGAATGATCCGCGCAACGGGCGTTACTTCGTCGCGGAAGCGGAGGGTCAGGTCGTCGGCCAACTGGGTGTGACCCTGGAGTGGAGCGATTGGCGCAACGGCAACTTCTGGTGGATCCAGAGCGTTTATGTGACACCCGAGGCGCGGCGGCACGGTGTCTTTCGCAAACTGTACGAGCGTCTCCTCAGTGAAGCGCGGGCGCAGCCGAACGTGATCGGCGTGCGGTTGTACGTCGAGCACGACAATCAGGTTGCGCAGGCGACCTATCGCAAGATGGGGATGGGGATGACGGGCTATCAGGTGATGGGGGTTGAGTTTACCGCTTAGCGCTCGCGCGGCGCCGCGCGAGCGCTAAACGAAGACGGCAATCACGGCAGGCTGACTTTCACATCGCTTTTCTTGCGCTGATCGACCAGCACGCGCTGGTACAGGTCTTCATCCTGAGCCCAGACCTCGCGCACCGTTTCCTTGAGCGCCTCGAAGTTCGACGGCTCGCCCGGCGTTCGCTCGGTCACCTTGATCAGGTGCAGTCCTTTGTCGGTTTGCACTACCTCGCTGAGCTCGCCGACCTTCAGCGCGTAGGCCGCCTTGGCGAATTCCGGCAACACCACGAACTTGTAGGGGAACTGGCCGATGTCGCCCGCTTTTTCCTTGCTGGGGCAGTCGGACATTTTCTTGGCGACATCCTCGAACTTCACCTTGCCCGCGAGGATTTCCACCCGCCAGACGAGCATCTGCTGCATCGCCTTGTCGCGCTGGTCCTTGGTCGATTTCTCATCAAGCTGAATCAGGATGTGGCTCGCGCGGACGAACACCTTGTCGAAGAACGGCTTGTTGGCGTCGTAGTAGGTCTTCGCCTTGTCGTTGGGGAGGAAACTTTGCAAGAGCGTCCGCCATTGCAGGCGGGCGACAATGTCGCGGCTCAATTGCTCCTGCGTTTGGCCGCTCTCCTTGAGGAACATGTCGAGGGTTTTCGTCTGCTTCTTCAAGGCGTCGGTCAGCTCCTGGACTTCCTTGTTGAATTCGGTCTCATTGACCTTGGGGACGTGCTTGTTGAGATACTGCCTCATGAGCACGTCATCGACAAGAACGTCGAGGGCGGCGTGGCGCAGTTGCTTCTTTTGCTCGTCGGTGAGCGTGTTGGGATAGGGGCGCTGCTCGAGGATTTTTTTGACCTCGCCGACGAGGATTTTCTCGCCATTGACGCTGGCGGCAACGGTCTCGTTGGTGAGACTGACGGGAATGATCTGCACGCTGCCGGCGGTTCCCGTGGCGGGGACGGTAGGCAACTTGGGGGGCGGGGTGGTCTGGGCGGACGCGTGAGCGGCGAGCAAGATTGCCGAGATCGCCAGTGCTTGCCATTTCGCCGTGCGAGACAACATGATCAACCTCCGTGTTGATGGCGTGAGTGCGGGGTCCATTGCGGTGGAAAATGATAACGCCGGGAACGGAAAAAACCAAGCCCAAGGGTGAAGGCAATTCACCACGGATTTCACGGATGACACGGATAAGAGAAAACACTTTGCTTTGACGTCCCATCCGTGTCACCCGTGAAATCCGTGGTTGTTTGCTTGGAGACTTGGGGCCGTCCATTTTAACATCCCGCCGCCGTCTTTTGCAAAAACCGGCAACTTCTTGCTTGCCCCGGCATACAATCCCCCTTAACATCAGCAAAAATCAAATCCCTTTCTCTTCGGGAGGTACGCATCATGAATCGTGGAAATCTGTCGCGGCGCGGGTTCCTCGTCAACACGCTCGGCGGTCTGGTCGCGGCCGGGCTGCCTATCTGGTTCGCCGAGGAGCTGCTCATCGACGCTCAGGAAGCCAAGACGCCCCGGCCGCCTGGGCCGAACGACCGCATCGTCATGGGCGCCATCGGCACCGGCACGAACCGCAGCCGACGCGCCGCCAATACGCCGATCCGCGGCGAGCGCGGCATTCACATCATGCAGGCCGCCATGGCCGAGAACGGCGTGCAGATGAGCGCCGTCTGCGACGTCGATCGCCCCAATGCCGAGTTCGCCCAGAACCTCGTCCGCACCGCGGCGCGCGGCGGCAGCCGGGAATGCGCCTTGTTCGCCGACTATCGCCGGCTGCTCGAGAACCGCGACATCACCGCTGTCACCATTGGGACGCCCGATCACTGGCACGCTCTGGTTGCCATCGCCGCGATGCGGGCGGGCAAGGACGTCTACTGCGAAAAGCCCATGACGCTGACCATCGAGGAAAGCAAGCTGGTGGCGCGGGTCGCGCGCGACACCCGCAAGATTTTCCAGGTCGGCACTCAGCAGCGCACCGAGATGGGCGGCCGCTTTCGTCTCGCTGCCGAACTGGTGCGCAACAATCGCATCGGCCGCGTGCATCGCATCACGACGCTGATCGGGACGAATCCCGTGGGGGGCCCGTTCCAGGTGAGGCCCGTACTCGATGGGCTCGACTGGAACTTCTGGCTCGGCCCGACCGCGCAAGTTGACTTCGTCCCGGAACGCTGCCATTACGAGTTCCGCTGGTGGTACGAATACTCCGGCGGCAAGATGACCGACTGGGGCGCTCACCACAACGACATCGCCCAATGGGCCCTCGGCATGGATGACAGCGGCCCCATCAGCATCACCGGCACCGGCGCCGCACCGTCCGCCCAGGCCAACAGCTACAATTGCCATCCGACCTTCGAGGTGACCTACACCTACGGCAACGGCCAGAACGGCGCGGCCGGCACGCGCTTGGTATGCCGCAGCGGCCCGGCCGCCAACTGGCCGATCCGCGAAGGCAATAATGTCGCCAGCAACGGCATCCTCTTCGAAGGCGAGGACAACAAGTGGATCTGGGTCAGCCGAGGCAACATCCAGGCCAGCGATCCTGCCTTGCTCAACGAAGCTCTCCCTGCCGGCGCGACGCGCTTGCCGCGCGTCAATGCGACGGGCAATCAACACATGAACAACTTCATCACCTGCGTTCGTTCGCGCGAGCAGACGATCTGCCCCGCGAACGTCGGGCATCGCTCGGTGTCGGTGTGCCATCTCGGCGTCATCGCGACGCGCTTCTTCGCCGGCCAGGCGCTGACCTGGGACCCGCGCGAGGAACGCTTCACCGGCGAACGCGCCGAAGCTGCCAATCGGCACCTGAGCCGAGCGGTGAGGGCGCCGTGGCGGTTGGAGGCATAAGGTTCTGGCAAGCCCTGGGATGAGGTGCTCCGAATCCCAGGGGTTCGGAGTACCTCACCCCTGAGCTGGAATGACTCGTTTGTCATGGACCACGCTAACCGATGCCCAACTGCTCGCCCAGTGCGAGGTCGATACGTATCGCGCGAGTGGCCCCGGCGGGCAGAAGCGTAACAAGACCAGCTCGGCGGTGCGCATCCGCCATCTGCCGAGCGCGCTCATCGTCATTGCCGAGGAGAGCCGCTCGCAGCATGAAAATCGGGCCAAGGCGCTCAAGCGCCTGCGGCAAGCATTTTACCTGAAACTTCGTGAAGCCTTTGGTGCCGAGGGACTCAACTCCGCTTCCCAGCGCGAGGAGTTGACCTCGGCACGTTCTTCTTCGGGCAAGCTCGACGTGGGCCGCAAGGACGCCCGTTTTTGGCCCCTCGTCGGCGTCGTCCTCGATGTGCTGGAGGCGACCGAGGCGCGCGTCAGCGAAACGGCCGCGGCGCTCGGCACCTCGACAGGGAATTTGATCGACTTTCTCGAAGCCGATCCGAAGGTGTGGGAGCAAGCGAATCAAGCAAGGCAGCGTTTCGGGCACAAGCCATTGAAAAGTTCTTAGGCCGAAGTGCACGCGAGGGAATCGCCATGCCAATATCGTCCGCGAATCAAAGAGTAAACACCGGTATGGGCATCGCCTGGTGGCTCATCCCGCTGGCGTGCTTTGTCGTCATTATCGGCCTGTTCGCAACCGGCTATTTCGTCTTGCGCTCCAGAAGAGACCGTAGCGAAGTCCTCGACACTAAGAAGGGCCCCGCTAACGATGCGCCGAAACGCGATGACAAGCCGCCGCCGGATCCCAAGGCTGCGTTCGACGACTATTTGCGCAAGGCGGTGAAACGCGCCGGCGGCCAGATCAAGGAGCCAAGCGGCCGGCCCGTCGGCAAGATCGTGATCTGCAACGATACCGCTCCGCACCAGCGCGAGTATCTTTCTCTTCCGGCGGACCTTGCTGCCAGAAACGCGCAAGAAGTCGATGCGATCGCGGTGCTGGTGCGCAGCACGAGGATCATCGGTTACTACACGCCAGCGGGCACGCTGCCAGACAAGAATAAGGGCGAGCCGGCCGAACAAGGGCAGCTCGTTGTCGAGGTCATTGAACCCGACAGCGGCGCGCTCATCAGCCGGAGCCCGATGTACTGGGGTCCGATGCCGCCCAATTTTCTCATCTATCGTCCGGGGCCGGTCGAGTATCCCTACGAGGAAGCGGGCAAGTATCTCCGCACCTTGCCGCGGAAGAAGTCATAGGTCGCAGGCTGAACAGCACAGGCATTCATACATTCATCTCTATGTCTGCCCCTGACGGATTCTCCTGGATCGACAAGCCGCGCCTCGCAGCCATGGCGCAGCCCACCTCGCTGGAGGAGTATCAGTGGTTGCGCGAGCATGGCATTCAATTCTTGATCTGCCTGACCGAGGATCCGCCGCGGCGCACCTGGATCAATGAAGTGGGTCTGTTTTCGATGCACATTCCCATCGTGGACATGCATCCGCCGACGCAACCGCAGGTCGATCTGGGGGTCGCTGCCATCGACAAGGCGATGAAGAATCAATTTGGCGTCGGCATTCACTGTGCTGCGGGGTTGGGCCGCACGGGGACGTTGATCGCCTGCTGGCTGGTGCAGTGCGAGGGTTTGTCGGCGAGCGACGCCATCACGCGCGTGCGCCGCCTGCGGCCTGGTTCTATCGAGACCGACGAGCAAGTCGAGGCGATCGTGGAGTTTGCCCGGCGGCGCAAGACGCAGGCGGAGGCGGATGTGCCGTAATGGTGAGTGGTGCAAGCCGCAGGTGCGCGCAGCGAACCTGCGGGGTCTACGGTTGCAAGAAAAACCATGCCGCCGCGCCAGCGGCGACCAGTGTCAGAACTCCCAGCAATCCCGCCACGCCGATCACGACGCGGCGCATCAGACGGCGGCGGCGGCTCGACTCACCGGCCCACTCGAGGATCGACTCATTGTCGCTGATCTCGGTCGAACCCTGCGCCTTGGGCTCCGTGTCCACCTGGATCTCGTCGGGCAGCACGATCTCTTCCTGACTGGCACGATCGCTGGCGCTCGACGGGGCGGCGATCGGCCAATCCATCACGCTCGGGGCGGCGTGCGGCGCGAGCGCGTCCATCAATTCGTCCGGCGTCTGGAAGCGATCGTTCGGTTTCTTCGCCAGCAGCTTGCCCACGATGCCGGCGATGTTTTTCGGTACGTCGGGGCGCGCTTCCTCGATGGCCGGCGCAGCATCGGTGTTGTGGCGGATCACCTTGTCCACGGTGTTGCCGCCGGGGAAGGGGACCTGTCCGGTAAGAAGGTAAAAAAACGTACATCCAAGGCTGTACAGATCGGACCGAATGTCGGCCTCGTGCAGGTCCTTCGATTGCTCCGGCGACAGGAAGTCGGGGGTGCCCATCACGGTGTTTTCGCGGGCCACGATCGTCTTCCCGGCGGCCTTCTCGGAGTGCTGCAAGCGGGCCAGGCCGAAATCGAGAATCTTGACCTGGATCGTCTCCGTGCCGGGCTCCTGATGGATGAGCAAGTTCGCCGGCTTGATGTCGCGATGGACCATGCCTTTTTCGTGGGCGTGCTGCAAGCCGTTGGCTGCCTGGAAGATGATCTCGCACGCCAGGCCAACCGGCAGGGCGCCGTGCTTCTTCACATAGCGTTCGAGGTTTGGCCCATCGACGTATTCCATGGCCAGGTAGTGCCGGCCTTCGTTCTCGTTGGCGTCGAACGCCATCACGATGTTCGGATGCGTGAGCTGAGCGGCCGCCTGAACCTCGCGCGCGAAGAGCTGCTGGGCCCGTTCCGTGTTCACCATCTGCGGCGATAGGACTTTGAGCGCCACGACGCGGTTCATCGTCTGGTGCATCGCCTTGTAAACGCGGCCCATGCCTCCCTGCCCCAGCTGATCGAGAATACGATAGGGACCGAGAAAGAAACCGCTGTTGCGCCCCATCAGCAACATCTTCGCTTGAAACTTCGTCAACAGCTTCCACGACACGAGGGCCTTGGCGATCGCGCGCGTTTCGGACAACTGGCTGAGCTTGTCGATCACCAGGCGAAATTGCTGATTCGTCAGTAATTTGCTGATGCGCAAGTTCTGCAAGAACAAGTCGCGATCAACGGCGGAGGGGTTCATGGCGCATGCCTCTTTCTTCTCGACAGAAGACCGTGGTTCCGTGCGGCTCCTGAAGGGGGAAGGCTACCAATAAGACGCATCAGGAGGCGAAATCGTTCATTAAAGTTTCGTGTTCGGCCGCTGGCGGCTTAGCGCTTGCTGGCTGAACGCGGAGGCAATCGCAAATGTTCGGCGAGCGCTAAACCGCAAGCGGCAAACGTACCCTAGGGCTTTGGGAAAAAAAAAATTCCGATTTTCCGGTCGCATCATGGATCAAAAGTAGTTAGACTGATGGTTGATTGATCCCACCCCCGTAATTCCTGCCGATATCTTGAATTTTCACAGCCCGAACCTGGAGGCATTCACACCATGATCCGCTATGGTTTCGCATTCACCTTCCTGTGCATCCTCACCGCCGCCGCCCGCGCCGCCGATGTGCCCACCGATCCCGCGGCACGTGCCAAGATCGTCGGCGAACCCAAGTCGCTGCAGGTGCAGCCCGACAAGCTCACGTTGAACGGCCCACGCGCCACGGCGCAGCTGGTGGTCACCGGTGTCTACGCCGACGGTACCATTCGCGATCTGACGCATCTTGCCGACTTCAAGGTCGAAGGTGATGCCCTCGTCGGCATCGATGCCGATCGCTTCATCACCCCCCTCAAGAACGGCTCGGCTACCTTGGCGATCAGCGCCGGCGGGCAGATCGCCAAGGTTCCCGTCGTCGTGCAAAACCTGGAGAAGCCGCAACCGGTCAGCTTCCGCAACGAGGTGATCGCTTCTCTCAACGTCGGCGGGTGCAACTCCGGCGCCTGTCACGGCACGCCGACCGGCAAGAACGGCTTCAAGCTCAGCCTGCGCGGCTACGATCCGCCGTCCGATTTCGTGCAATTGACGCGCGACGTCTACGGCCGCCGCACCAATCGCCAGAATCCTGAGATGAGCTTGGTCATGTTGAAGGCGCTGGGCCGAGTCACTCACGAAGGCGGCTCGCGCTTCCCGGCGAGCAGCATCCCGGCCCAGACGCTGACGACCTGGATGTCCGAAGGCTTGAACGATGATCCCGCGACCTTGCCGGCCGTCAAGAAGGTCGAAGTCCTCCCCGGCCAACGCATCCTCAACGCCCCGTGCCGGCATCAACAGCTTTCGGTTCGTGCCGAGTTCGCCGACGGCTCGATCCGCGATGTGACGCGCCTCACCGTCTTCACCTCCAGCGATCCCGCCATCGCCAATGTCAGCCCGACCGGCCTGGTCGAGTTCGGCCAATCGGGCGAGGTCGCCATCCTGTGCCGCTTCCTCATGGAACTCGTACCGGTCCGCCTCATGTATCTGGAACCGAAGGTTGGCTTCAAGTGGTCGAATCCGCCGGAAGCGAATTACGTTGACAAACACACCTTCGCCAAGCTGAAGATGCTCAACATTCAGCCGTCGGAGCTGTGCAGCGATCAAGAGTTTGTCCGCCGCGCCTATCTCGACGTGTGCGGCATTTTGCCTGGCCCGCAGGAAGTCGCCAAGTTCCTCGAAAGCAAGGACGCCGATAAACGTGCCAAGCTCGTCGATGAATTGCTCGATCGGCCTGAATACGCCGACTTCTGGACGCTGAAGTGGTCCGACGTGTTCCGCTCGACCCGCAAGACGATTCAGGTCAAGGGGACGCACGTTTTCCAGAAGTGGATTCGCAATCACATCGACAAGAACACTGGCTTCGATCAGGTCGTGTACGAAGTCATCACCTCGGGCGGCAGCACCTTCGCCAACCCGGCCGCCAATTACTACCGCGTCTCGCGTGATCCGACCACGCTGGCCGAGACGACCGCCCAGCTCTTCTTCGGCATCCGCATGCAATGCGCCAAGTGCCATAACCACCCGTTCGAGCGCTGGACGCAGGACGATTACTACAGCATGGCCGCGTTCTTCAACCGCGTGAAGTACCGCACCGATCCGATCGATCCGGGCGATCCGAAAACCAAGAGCGGCGCCGAGTACGTCTATGTCGAACGCTTCGGCGAACTCAACAATCCGCGCACCGGCAAGGCCATGGCCCCCAAGTTCATGGGAGGCGCGTTCCCCGACATCGCTCCCGGCAAGGACCGCCGTGAATCGCTTGGCAAATGGATGTCGTCCGGCGACAACCCGTTCGTACCCAAGTCGATCGTCAATCGCGTCTGGTTCCACTTGATGGGCAAGGGCATCGTCGATCCCGTCGATGACTTCCGCGATTCCAACCCGTCCGCCAATGACGATCTGCTCGACGCCCTCGCCAAGGACTTCGTCAAGAACAAGTGGGACGCCAAGCAGCTGATCCGCACCATCATGAATTCGCGGACCTACCAGCTCAGCGCCATGACCAACGAGTTCAACAAGGAAGACAACAAGTACTTCTCGCACGCCGTCACCAAGCTGTTGACCGCCGAGCAGCTCTTCGACGCCCTGTGCCAGGTGACCGAGGTGCCGGAGAAATTCGCGGGCCATCCGCTCGGCACCAGATCGGTGCAATTGCCCGACGGCGAGGCGAACCATCCGTTCCTCAAGACCTTCGGCCAACCGGCCCGCGAACTGGCCTGCGAGTGCGAACGTGAAGGCGATTCCAACCTCGCCCAGGCCTTGCAGCTCATCAACGGCCCCGCCGTCAACGACCGCCTGCGCAACGCCAACAACCGCATCGGCAAGCTGCTGGCAGCCAAGAAGACCGACAAGGAGATCGTCACGGAGCTGTTCCTGGTGACGCTGTCGCGCCGCCCGAACGAGACCGAGGAAAGCGCCATGCTGGGCCACGTCTCCAGCGCCGCCGCCGACCGCCGCCGTGCCGCCTGGGAAGACGTGCACTGGGCGCTCATCAACTCGAAGGAGTTCCTGTTCCGGCATTAAGAGATGCCCAAGCCCGATGGCGAGGGCAGCGAGCCGTCGGGAGATTGACAGTCATTAACGTGGCGGCCAGGCGATGCTTGGCCGCCTCTTTTATTGACCTGACGTACCACGTATGGGATAATTCTGGTTCTTCCGGTGAATGCGTGTTTTGCTGTCAAGGTCGGTTGAGCTGGAAACGATTTTTTCCTTTGCTTGTCCCCCCCGGACGTGAACTTCAGGGGCAAAATCTGCCATAATCCCTGGAAAA
>JACXTT010004602.1_pt1 | contig 20445 bp, 25 predicted proteins | sample 9270951 | NCBI WGS metagenome assembly JACXTT01 (sample SAMN15532306, study PRJNA645909) | rock metagenome | isolation source: weathered quartz diorite | place: Puerto Rico | collected 2017-06-21
TCTGCACGGCAGTCGGCATACGTCCATTAAGTTGGTTGTCGTTGGTTCCGGCTCCGGTGCCACCTGTCGCCACAGGATTGGAGACATCATCGACACAGCAGGTAAACGTGAAGACGTTTTGCCCCTTGAGGGTAATGAGGGACGGGGTGCCGGTGGGGGGGCAGGATCCATCAAGCGCGCGGGCCACCGCGCACTGGCCGCCGATCAGAGCTAGCTTCAAGGCGTCTTCATGGCGAACCGCCACCCAATTCAAGAAATTCCCATCCCATTCCGTCGAGCTGCACGGGGTGTTGAGCGCCGTCTTCACGGTCGTCCCGGTCACAAACCTCTTATTCGTCGCGTCGTACGTGTAGCAGGTGAGGGTATCGAAGATTCCCGCATACTTCGCTGACTCAAAGAATTGCGGGGGGAGAAAGTTAGGCGGGGCGGGCGGGGTGCCCGCCACACCGACACCGCCACAGCCGCTTCCACCTCCCCCACCGCCAGAGGGATCGAAGGCGTTGGTGAATACTGCAGGCTGACCACTCCCAAATGAGGAGAAGATATTGTCAAAGAGACAGGCGCCGCGCAGGCCCATGCTCCCTGAGTTATCAATGAGCAAGAGGACGCTGGGCGTGACAATGCTATCGGTGTAGGGAGGAGTCTTGTAGTAGTCCGAGTTGGTATTGGCCGCTTCCGTGAGACCACTGCCAGCAATGATTCCGGCCAGGCTCGTAAGACACATGATCAACGCTGTGAAGAAAAAAACGACCGGGCGTTTCATGACCTCTCCCTCCCCTTTATCTTGCATTTTGGGCGCAGCACGATCACTCCAGACTTCCTCCGGATTTACTGCGGCAACAGCACGAGGAGCTGCGTCACCTGGTTACGAGTGTCTCCACTCCCGAGCCAATACCGGACCATCATATGGGTACTGTTTCCCTTAAGAGAGTCTAGAAGAATCGGTCTCCCGCCGTCGGTTCCCAATTGATAGCCGGGAGCCAGGGCGTAGGAGATCCCATTAATTTCCACACTCTGACCCGTAAATTTCGTGAGCAGACCATCTCTTGCGCCGGGCAACGAGCGATTAATAGTTGAAGATGCCGTCGGTGGAACCGGTTGCGAAAAGACACCTTGGGCCCATATCGTCGTGACAGCCATCGGCGCCGTTCCAAGCAGGATCCCCAGGGAGAGACCGACCATCGTTCCTTTGATCTTCGTGCTCATGGATGGGTCCCCTTTCCTAGCCTAATAAAGCCTTTGACACGTGGTCCCGGCGACAAGGCAGGCATAGACCGCGGAGAGATGCGCAGCCGTGGCCGCTCCGGAAGTAGCGCTGGCGAAACAGTCGATCCTGTAAAGAACTTCCACTCCGCCGCTCCCGGCCCCTGAACCCGCCCCTGCATAGGCGGCCCCGAATGCAAGTGAAGCCCCCGATCGGGGTCTGGCATACAGGCGGTCAATATCCATGTTCACAATGTAGTTGGAGACGGTCAGCACCGCATTGGGAGCAAATGCGCCGCTCGTGGGGTCCGCACTGTCCGAATACCCCAGAAATCCGGGATAACCCATGATCTCAGACTGGAGAGGATTCACGGTGACGACCGGGTTGGCGCCTGCCCCCGTCAGCGTACCGGGAATGGCACCGTTCGCCAGTGTCTGCAGGATGATCTGAGTGCCGCTGCTCATGCAGGCCTCGGCCGCGTCCACGCTGCTCTCACGCAGGCGCTCGCCGCCCGCCATCTTGATGTCTAGGCTCGTCGTGGTGATCGCGGCAATCCCGATCACGGTCAATATGATGGTCAGCATCAGGACCGTCAGCATCGCGATGCCGTCTTCTCTCTTCAGCACTAGGTTCTGCTCTGTGCGTCCTGGTTTCAGCACGGTTACCCGCCTTTCCTTGTCCGGATCAGCCTACGACGTCACGAAATCGCGGAGGCTGACGACCCGGGTCAGAGTCCTCCGCCGGATACCCGCGGCCGACGGGATGACTTGATCCTCGGCCGTCACGGCCGAACTGCCCGAGAACGTCGGATCGCTCCACGTGTTGTTCGGCACATTCACGGCAGCCGGAGGAATCGCCCGTCCGACCACTGTGATGCGAACCTGCCGAACGGCGGAAGGGCTCGCGTTGACGGATGGGGGAATCGTCGTCACGGTCCCCGTTCCCGCCGGATACGTGATTGCCCCATTCGAGCACGCTCCGTTGTTCGGAACGAAATCCAGACAATCAAACGCATTCGGCAATCCACCGGCCTGATCGTCGATCACCCCGTTACCGTTCACATCCAAGGCGTATGCCAATTGAATGGACTCAATCCCGTCCACGATTGCCACCCCGTTGCGGAGAAGCTGAAACGGAGGGTTGGCCGCAATGCCGGTCACGGTGTACGTCACGCAGGTCAACCGTATCACCGGAGTCCCTGTTGGAAACGCCGCCGGGTTTTGGATGGTTTGGCTCAGCGTCAAGGCGGAACCGGCTATGGCATTGACTGTGGCTGTAAACACTCCCTCCAGGGTGATGACATCATTGACAGCGACTGAGTTGAGCCCGTTGACGGTGATCGTGGCAGTGCTCGTGGCCGGAGGGAGAGGCGCCTGAGCCGCCAATGTTCCGACCTGCTGGTCCACGGTCACTACACTGATCGAGTCGGGCCCGGTATCGGCCCCGACCGCTTGGTCCGTGGCGTTGATAGTGTTGGCGCATCCCACCAACGAACCGGCCGCCGGATTTCCATAGCCGGTCATGCGGATGTTCCGAGCCATGAGGTCCATCGCCAGGCGCACATTCCTCTGGATTTGCACTGTCTGATCGTTCATGACAGCCGTCCGCTGCGTGCTGCCTAGCAGATAGAATGCGGCCAGCGAGATAATCGCGAAAATGACCAAGGAGATCATCAGCTCGATCAGGGTAAACCCCTGGTCCGATCCACCGTTCCCCAGATGCATGCAGCGAGTCCTTTGTTCGTGACTCATAGGGGTGCCACTAAAGTGGTTAAGGTGATAGTCGGCGTGCGGATGCTCGTGGAATACTGCACTGCGACGGTGATCTGAACTTGCGCCAGCACCGACGGGTTGGCGACCGCGGTGGAGGTGACGGTTCCGATTGCTTTCGGTAGCACAGGCTGTCCAGAGGAATCGGTGGCGGAAAGACGGGCCAGCCACTGGTTGTAGTCCCCATTGGCCAGCGCGTTATTCGTAGCTGTCGCATTCCCCGGTGTCGATCCGCCAGGGCAGGCGAAATTACATGCCTGAATGTTCTGGTACAAGTAACCGCCGAGGACAAGGGGAATGGCGTTCGCGGGAGAATTAAAGCGGATGCGCTCCATCATCTCGACAGCCAAATTCGTCGCAATCGACATGCGTCTCGCATCCATGTTGCGGGACAACGCGATGTCTTCCATAGCTGCGATGGTCAGGAGGCCGAACGCCAGATAGACTGAGGCAAACATCACCTCGATCAGAGTGAAGCCACCCTCCCGTTGATTCGCCGCGTTTCCTGCTGTGCCGAACATGCGCATCATGGAACCTCTAGGCCTCTACTGGCCACAGGCAGCCGCATAACACCACGACACCTTGCCGGTCTGGGTGACAACAATCCGATAATTGCCCCCGATGGTATTCATGAAGTTGAAGGCTTGTGCAGTCGAGCCGGCACACGCGACACCGGCACCTGTGGCGGTGTTGATGCAGAGGTTGTTGGCATTGCCGGTGTCGCTTCGGAGTCCCATCGAGTTGAATTGGATGTCCTGGGGAGAGTTCACGCCCCCTCCCACCGGCGCGTTCGCGGCATTGGTCAACGACACTTCCGAGTCCAGCGTCAACGCCTGCACGAGGTCACTTCCCGTGGCAGTCCTAAAGAACACAGTCGTTTGCGTGGGGGTGTACGGCGGGATGATTGCAGTAGAGGGCGACAACGGGCACGCGGCCCCCTGGCCACAGACGGTAACCGTCACGGTCGTATTCTGATTAATCGCGTTCATCCTGGCGATATTCATGTTCCCGTGCACTAGCCCTACGGCGTCCTTTAGTTTGTACTTGCGGTTCCAGTCCAGGAAGTTTGGAACTGCCACCATGACCAGGAGGCTCAGGATCGCGACAACGATCATCATCTCGAGCAGGGTGAATCCCCTGACCGTCTTGAGGCGATCGACCATTCCTACCACCTTCTTTATGTCCATACCCCTATTTAGGCATCAATACGTGCAAAGCCAATGCCTGTGTGGCGCAGTATTCCAGATCAATCCAAGTCATTCATGGATTTCAATGAGTTATGCAAGGCGGTGACCTTGCCAAGGAAGTACTGAAGGACTGGGAGCCTCTACAAACTGTGGAGTCCAGTTCCGTCTTTTGGGGGGCCGGCTACATGATTTGCACGCACACTCTTGTCAGGACTATTCAGTTCCGCCACTCCCGCCAGATCCCCCGCACCTTCCAACCCCCGCTCTGCCGCGACGGACCCGGACACTATTGAGATGACTGACACACGGTTTAGGAAAGCGTTTTCGAGACCCTACTCCAGCCTACTCAGGTTCACTCTAGCCTATCTTGGCTGCAGTACGCTGGAATGAGTTGGAGTGCGGTGGAGTTGGAACGGGAGAGCGGTTTCCTAGGCCGCTTGTCGTCATTGGGCTGGAAGGAATTCAGTCCTTTGTCCACAAAACCTGTAAACCTATCTTCCCAAACTTCTCGTAGAACCGGCTGCCCCTGAGTCACAGACATGTGTCCTTTAATCAGATGTTTAATTAACAGTGCCCTTTCTTTCTAGTCTGCCTAGGCTAACAGAGGGCCTGGACCGGTTATGGGGGCAGGTTGCCTTGCATGCTGCGACAATTTGTTGCTCACCGCCACCATAAAATGTGAGCGAGGCGCGAAACAGCTTCTGTCATCATTTTCAGGCACCATTTTCGTTTTCTTCAGGCGGATTCGCTCAATCTCACACCTTTTCTTCCCCGGTGACACCATTTTCCAGGCGCCGCCCAAAAGGAAATGTTAAGGGGGTCGAAAGGACATGTTAAATCGGTCGAAAGTGACGCCGGCATTACCTTTGCTCAAGTACAGACGAATAAGTCATGGCCTCGGGGCAATCGGATAGCTTTTGCAAGGAGGGATCATCATGACAACACCAACCGTCGTCCGAGTCGGCTTGTTTGCGTTGGCGATCGTGGCTCTTGGCTTTGTACCAGAAGTCTCAGGGGCCAATCCTGCCTCGACAACTGGCCTAGGAGATATCACGGTCAGTGGCAACGGAGATTTAACGGTTAATGGCAAACTGATGACCTTCTCCTTCAACGCGACCCAAAAGAGCGGGGTTGTGACTGGCCAAGCGCAATCCCATGACCTATTCACAGGTGTTCTCGTCGACACGTTTATTGCTATCAATTGCCTAAGTTTCGACCCCCTTGTCCCGAATACGGTTGTTGTCACTGGGACCGTCACGCAGGGCAACTTCCCTAATATCGTGGGGCAAACCAGAGGCTTTAAAGCGGAAGATAACAGCAAGGTTATCACTCGCCCACCTGATAGAATAAGCAGGCCCGCCCTTCTCTTAGGGACTATGAACTGCCACTCTAACTTCATTGTTTTAGATCCTTTTTCCCCTATGTATCAACTAGACCATGGCAGCATCACAATTGGCCTTGGAACAGCGGCAGGCGGGAAGGGTAGCGATGACGCAGACGATGACGAAAAGGGTGAGCATGAAGGAGACCATCAGGGAAAGCATCAGGGAAAGCATCAGAGTAAGCATCAGGGAAAACATCAGGAAAAGCATCACGATGAAGCAGACGATGACTGATCCCCAAATCGCGAGAGCTTCAGGTTTCTCCCCGAGGCCTGGCTTCCGCGGGTAACGAACAGTGAACACGGTGTCTGACACTGTACTGCCCCACTTCATTTTGGACAGGAAGTGTCCTGTTTTTGACCATCCAGTCCACTTAGACTCGGCCGGTGACCGCATCCCCAGCCAGGACTCGAACCTTCGGGGTCTTCGCTTCTCATTTTGCCTAGCCTCCCACCCCAGTGCGCAAAATACCAGCGAGGCTAGGCCACCCTTGGGGACCTGTCGAGGCTGACAGTTCAAAAACCTCCTTCTGCTTCCTTAGCTCACCAATAGATTTTTCAAGAACTTCGGAGTAGGCTTTATGCGGGTTCAAAAAGAAATGTTATGTCGATTGAGTCCATCACTCAAGTATGCTCGCCGTGTGAACATTGAGAGGCGCTGGGACGAGCCGGTGAAGTAGTGCAGGGCCGTTCTTCGTCGGCAAATTTATTCACAAGAAAGGATTATTCATGCGAAACCTCGTGTGCGGGTTGTTGGCCCTTTGGGGCATTGCAAGCTCAGTAGCCTGTGCCGCTGCTTCAGATCCCACCACTGACGAACAGAAAACGTTTTACGCCCTCGGGTTGATGATTAGTCAAACCCTCGGTAGCTTCTCGCTGAACGAATCCGAATTGGAGTTCGTGAAAGCTGGCCTCACGGACGGGATTTTGAAACGGCCCCGCAAGGTGGAGCTGCAAACCTACGGGCCGAAGGTTCAGCAAATGCGGCAAGCACGGGCCGCCGTGATCGAGGAGAGTGAAAAGAAGGCTGGGGGCGCGTTCCTGGCCAAGGCGGCGATGGAGTCCGGGGCGATCAAGACCCCATCGGGCCTAGTGATCAAGTCGTTGAAGGCGGGAAGTGGCCCGTCCCCGAAGGCCACAGACACGGTGAAAGTCCACTATCACGGTACCTTGATTGACGGGACAGTGTTTGATAGTTCGGTGCAGCGTGGACAGCCAGTCACATTTTCGCTAATCAATGTCATCCCCTGTTGGACCGAGGGCCTGCAACAGATGAAGGTCGGAGGAAAGAGCCGCCTGGTCTGTCCATCGAACTTAGCCTATGGCGGTCAGGGAGGCCCATCACAGATCAAGCCTGGGGCTACGCTGGTCTTCGAGGTCGAGCTGCTTGAACTCATGAAGTGACTTGAATTTACCCCTATCGTTGTACGTCCTGCGAGCAGCGATATCAGGCCTTTGGAGTGCTGCCCTGACCTTGACTTGCTTCCGCCTGCGTGTTCAGAAAAAAGTCATGTCGATCGTGAGCGCCCACAGCATGCTGGACATCATCTTCGGCCTCCTGCTCGCTTTACTGTTCCCTCCACGTTCCCCGGATAGGATACACGACGGGCAGCCCCGCAACACGGCCACGGCCTAAGCTATTGTTATACCAGACTTCCAGAGACCCCGCACCAGCCAACCCCCGCTTCGCCACGACAGCCCCAAACACCCGCACCTCCCTGCCAATCTGGAGCGTTCCGGCCGTGTGAAGCACCCCATTGATCGCCACCTCAGCGAGGCTCACCGGTACGGGCGAGGCCGATACTGGCTGTCCCTCCGGCGGTGGAGCGCGGGCCTGGACGGTCTGGCCTGTTCCTTGCGGCTGCAGCACGACGTGCGCATTGATGTAAAAGGTTCCCTCCATGTACGGTGCGTCCAGCACAAGCGTGACCTGGTTGGTCTCGTTGGGTGGTTGCTGGTCGAGGGTATCAATGAACACCAGGCCGCGCTGGTCCCCGACCTCCTGCGATCCGAAGACCTGCGACGGCGTCAGGGCATGGGATGGATCCGTCATCCCGTTCCTGTAAAGCCGGCCCTCCCGATCCGGGACGTAGTAGCTGCCAAAGCGTTGCGCATAGTCCTTGAAGGTTTGATACTGCCAAGGACCGGGCGGACTGTTCGAAACGATGTCGCCCCAATGAGTCTGGACCTTTGGAAGGTGGCCAGATTCAGCAACGCTGGGGTCGGCAGAGGGAACATCGACTTGGACGGCAGCACGAAGGGACGGGATCCTCCATACGCCCAATTCGACGGACACCGTCCGGCGTGACCCGCCCCGCGCCTCCGCCGTCACCTCCACCGCGCAGTAGCCATCGGGGTGTCCAGGGCCGTAGAGACGAGCGCGCGTGACGCGCCCAAAGTCGGCCAGCGCGCCTCCTGTACCCGCGTTGTTGAGCACACGATCGTCTTCAGGGCGGCCGGCATCATACGTCACATCGGGAGCGTCAGGCGTACCGGTAAACCGAAAAGGCAACAGCGTTTCGTGGGAGGCAGGCAGTGCGTCTTGCGTGAGCCAAGCCACCACTTGCTCCACGCCGCTTTCAGCCAACAACTGAGCAGTCTTTTCGTCCACGTGTCGGCTCGAAGCCGTCACTTCCGTGACCGCCAAGTTCATGGCTGTCCCGCCCATGATGGCCAGGAGCAGCGCGACCAGCAGCGCCCCGATCAACACCCAGCCCGCTTCAGCATTAGGTATAATCATAGTGCCCTCACACCGAGTTCCTGCATATGGGTTCGACGAATCCGCCCTCCACGGCCATCCGGGCGGCTGGTTTCCAGATGGAGTCGGATCAGCTTGATATCATCCGCTCGTCCGGTTGGACGTCCATCCTCGGTGAGGTAGCTGAAGGAAAACCCGTCAACATACTCGACGAGGGGATTGGCGCCGGCGTCCACCTCACGCATCAATTTGGCATTCCCGGCATCGTGGCGACTCAGATAGTAACGAACCCGGTTCACGATCTCGACAGTACTGCCGAGCGGAAAGTTTCGCGTGAGCTGACCTGACAGGGTCAATTTCCCGGTCGAGCTGTCCCGCGCCAACACGTGTTCCTCGCATCCGGCGAGTCCGCAGACGACGATCCTTTTGCATTTTGTCCACCCCCGACCTGCACCCAGTCCTGACCGGCGACGGCGGCCGTCACCAACACTCCCCGGACATCGTTCACGTTGGCGTCAAAGGCGACCTCCTCTGCTGCCATCACAGTCATGGTCGGTCGGCCTACTAAGGTCCCGGTCCCCGCCAGCGCAGCTCACGGGCCAGCACGTGGACGCCACCCCGTAACTCCTGTTGAAGTTCGGTCTTTGCCTGCTGTCCTCGGAAGTGCTGGTGATGCGAGACAAACATGTCCAGAGCCCCTCCCAGGACGAGAGCCCCCAATGTGGCGGCAATCATGGCTTCCGCCAATGAGAAGCCAGCGTGGCCTGATGCGATTCCTCTGTCACCGGCCGGTCTCATCAAACAGCTCCTTCGCTGAATACTGGATTCGCTCTCCGCATCCCTAATCGGACCATGCGAATCCGCCCTGCCTGGTCGGACCACGCAGCGGTCACTGTGATCGTCGCCGTTCGGGAGTCCGCCAGGTTCGGCCGGTCCGGACGGACTGCCCACGTCACAATGATGCCGTTGATGGTTTGCCGAGTTGTGTACTCGCCGTCACCCGCGACAGCGTCCCCTTCACTCCCCGAATCCTTAAGCCGCACATCGACAATGCCATCGCCATCCAGATCGGCTGTCAAAAGGGTGTGATAGACCGCCGCCCGAAGCCGCTCCAGCCTGGTCTCAGCCAGCGCCATAGCCTGGAGTTTCCTGGCGCCCACTGCGATGCCATCCTGAGCCAGCGCAAACATGCTGACCGAGCCGAGCAGGCTGAACGAAAGCACCACCATCGCGACCAATGGCTCGACCAAGGACATGCCACGTTTCGAGAGCAACGACACGCGCTCCATGGCAGCGTCACCGCGCCCGGACGATGCCGGTCAAGCTGACTGTCACCACCCGCTGAATGCCCCGCCGGTCCTCCAGTGTTAACGTCGTCGGCGTCGAGCTGGTACCGCGAGGATGGAACGACAACACGCGTCCTCCTGTCGAACGGATGGTTCGGATGCCCCGGTTCATGAGGTTCCTTATGGGAGCCACCGGCTGCGTGGCATCGCCGGAACGGTACAGGGTCACCCCTGGCTGGTCAGGATCTAGGGCAACCTGGATAGTCTGTCCTTCACGCACCGCGAGGCTCCTGGCAAACCGTAGATCGCCAACCACTTCTGCCACCGCCGTATTGAGGTAGACCTGGTCCGCTGTCGCCTGGAGTTCCGTGCCCAGAAACACGGAAAGCACTCCCGTGATCGTCAGGGCAATCACCAACTCCGCCGTGGTCATTCCCTGTTCCTGCCACATTAGATTTTTCGTCGGTGCCAGCGTCATCGTAAGCCCTCCTATTACGTTGTCGAATGAGATGCGGGGGGAGTGATCAAGTACCGTGCCAGCGACGACAGAAGTTCGCAGACCCGCATCAGCAACGGGAATGCCAACAATGGTTGTTGGGAAACCAAGTTAGCAGCGGTCAGGAAGTAGCTACGCGAGTAGGAAGCCGATCAGTACAAGCAATTGAAGCAACCGGGAGACTTCGTCACGAGCCGATAGGCCCGTCAGGCCCTGAACGGATGTTCAGGGCAATTGTCTGCTTGTTCACTGTCCTTGTCGTTGGAATACGCCTCGACCCTAGACGGACTCGCCGTTGAAGGTGCTCCAAGCGAGAGTACGGCAGGTGACCGAGCGCGAAACGCCCTGCTGGACGTGAGAATTAGCGCGCAGCAGGGCGTTTGAATAATCGGAGCGTTACGAGCGGGACCAGTTGATCGCAATCACGTTGTTCCCGGAGAACACAACTTCCACGATCCAGTTATCGGACGTGGTGTAAATCCAGCGCTGCGTCCCCCTGTTATGAAAGCGGTGCCTGGGGGACCCCGCCCGGCTCAGGACTTCCGCCTTGGTCATGCCGGTCGAGAGCATCCGCAGGGTCTCGAATGACATCTCTTTTCGGGAGCTGCTCCTTGAAAGATGACTGTGGCTTTCATACACGGAAGGCAGATGGAAGTGCTTCGTGTACCGCCAGGCACCAGCCTGAGCCAGATCAGGCGCGAAAAGCCCGACCCCTCCTCCAACGAGAATCGCAATCCAAGTCCACCACATAGGACACCTCCTTCTCGACGTTGTTTGTAAACAGCCTGCACTCATCCCGGTGATTGAGCAGAAACGGTGCCAGGCGGCGCTCAAGGTAGGAAGCATGCCCGCGGAAGGAGGACGAAAGAGGGATTTTCAATGAGTTCTGCTGGAGCTGGACGGAATGCAAGCAGAACAGGTCGAGGAAAGAACACAAGCCCGCCTGAACGAGCGTTCAGGGGGTAGCGCTACTGTTCAGGAGGAGGTCATGAGCTGATCGACTGAGCGAAAGCCGACGCCCAGAGACTTCAAGATGAGATACTTCCTGTCGAACCGATTGTTCGTCCTGATGATTGTCCTGACATCTCGCAACCCGATCCGCCCCCAGCACGGCCAATGAAACACAGAAAGCGGATAGTCGGTCCCGAACAGAAGCCGTGCATGCACTTCCGGATGGTGCTGAAGTCGCCACAACATTCCGAAGCGGTTCGGCAACGTCAGCGCGGAGACATCGGCGAAGAAATTCGCGTAGCGCTGTACCCAGTCCAAGAGCGTCCGATAGTATGGCTCATACGCGATCAGGCCGTTGCTGCATCCGTGGGCGGCGATGACCGTGACGCCTTCCTCCAAGGGCACCCGCAACTTGTTGGGGTCACCGGCGGATTGGTCCTGTCCGGTCAAGACGATCTCATACCCGACGTGACTGAGGAAGGGAATCTTATGCCGGGCAAGCCGTCTGTAAAACGGAAGATACCGCCGGTTGGCGGGATCGAACCCTTGGGTATTGGGTAGAACTTTGACGAGCTTCGCACCGGCTTCGACGCACCGGTCCAGTTCCTCGATCGCGTCCCGCCTCTGAGGATTGATCGAGACACCGGGCCACAACCTATCTGGATAGGCATGCGCGATGCGAAGCACATAGTCATTGCTGACAAGAAATTCCGTTTTGCCAGCATCCAACACGCCGTTGGCATCGTAGACGCCATCCAGGCCAAGAAGAACCGCTCTCTCCACGTACTTCGCTTTCCGAAGCTCCGCGAGCAGGTCGTCCACGTACTTCTGATTGGACCAAGCCGCATCCTGAGCTTTCAGATCGTGCTTCCACGCGAGAAACTTGAAGAGCGGGCTACGGAGCATCCTGGGGGAAATGTAGCACCCGTTATCCTCCGTCCGGAGCGCCGCCAAGTGAACATGGCAATCAATCACCCGGTCTCTCCGTCTCGGCCTTGCGCAACCATCGGTAGGTCCGGCACAGCAGTCTGGCGGCGGCTGTCTTGTTGCCCGCATGTTCCTTGATGGCCCGCCGGATGAGCGCCCACTCGATGCGCTTGATGAGGCCGGTGAGCCCGTGCCCGTTCTTGAGCGCCTGGACGATGAGCGGCCACTCGACCCGGTCCATGAGATCGTCGAACCCCAGGGCGGAGATGGTTTCGGGAGTCTCGCGGATGGACGGCGGTAGGAGGTCGGGCCCGATCATGAGTGTCTTCGGCCCGGCGAGGGCGACGGCGCGCTCGATGACGTTCTCCAGTTCGCGGATGTTGCCGGGCCAGCGATAGCGGACCAACACCTCGAGGACTTCGCCAGTCAACCCCTTGAGGGCTTTCTTCTGCGCTGTGGCATGCCGGTCAAGCAGATGCTGGGCGATCAGCGGGATGTCCTCGATCCGTTCTCGGAGCGGCGGGATGTGGAGGGGAAAGACATTGAGCCGGTAGAACAGGTCCTGGCGCAACTTCCGCTCGGTGACGAGCGCGTGCAGATCCTGGTTGGTGGCGGCGATGATCCGGACATCCACCTTGATGTCCTCGTGACCGCCTACCCGCTGGAGCTCCCGTTCCTGCAGGACGCGCAAGAGCTTCACCTGCATGGCTGGCGAGATCTCGCCGATCTCGTCCAGGAAGAGCGTGCCGCCGTTGGCCTGCTCGAACTTGCCCTTCCTCTGCATCACGGCCCCGGTAAAGGCGCCCCGCTCGTGCCCGAAGAACTCCGATTCTAATAAGTTTTCCGCCAGCGCGCCGCAATTGATCGCGAGGAACCGGCCGGCCCGCCGCGGGCTGAGCTGGTGGATCAGCCGCGCCGTCTGTTCCTTGCCGGTTCCGGTCTCTCCAGTGATCAGCACGGTGACGTCGGACTGCGCGACGCTCCGCACAAGACCGAACAGGTCCTGCATGGGACGGCTCTTGCCCACCAGCCCTCCCGTTTCCGTCGCCCCGTACAGCTCCTCTCGAAGATGCTTGTTCTCCTCGCGCAGCTCGCGGTTGCGGATGATGATCCCGAGCGCCCGTCGCTGCGTGGCCTGCAATCCCACCAGGTGATCGAACAGCAGCCGCGAGATCACGCCCTTGGTGGCCAGGTCCGCCGCGCTGTCCGCTTGCCGCCGCACCGCCTCGGGCGCGGAACGCTCCCGCCACTGGAAACGATACCGCGTATACGGAGCGTCGTAGATCGTCCCCTCATGTAAGACATACTCCAACGACCCGGCGCGCAACACGCCCGGCTGTTCGATCCGGAGAGCCCGGAGGTGCTCGCTCGAGCGGCTCGCTGGACGATCAGCGGCGTAGGCTTGTCCCTCGTCCCAGCCGGCAGCCGGTTCAACCTCCATCCAGAACGGGAGGGCCGTCGCTACGGCTCTGCCAGTCTTCCCCTCCTTGATCAGCCAAGCGGTCGGAGCGCTCCTGGGTCCTTCAGGCTTCAGCACGTAGGCCTCACCAAACTCGGCGATAATGGTCGCTAGGCGCAGTTGCGAGTACTGCTCCTCGCAGGACGCGGATTCCACGAACGGATAGAGCTGGGAGAACCCTTCGATGTTGCCCTTGACCAGCAGGCTGTTCCCGATTTGCGGATCAACCGGGGGCAGAAACTGGACCAACACGTGCAGGGTGTGAGTCTCGTCAGGGCGGGCGAAGGCTTGCATGCGGAGATAATTGCTATAGGCTGCCGCCCAGAGCCCAGAGCAGCGGACGGCCGTGTCCACGTCATCGAGATATCGGGCGATGGTCTCCATCAGCGTCGGCTCCCGCTTGTCTGATGAAGCGAAGTAGGCCAGGGCCGCGCGGTAGGTCACATCCTTGCGCCCGCTCGCCTCCTCGCTGCGGTGGATCAGCTCGCGGAGTACCACGTGCGGGACCCAGTTGTTCGGATCGAGGAGGAAGGCCTTCGGATCGCGGATGTGGTCGAACCCTTCCACCACCCCAATGACCCGGTGGTAATCGATTCGGTCACCAATCCCCAGAAGGCTGTCCAGATGGCGGATCACCATCCCGGTCAAAAAGCACGTGACCCACGGGTCCACGACCGGCTCGTCACTCTTTGTCGAGGCCATAGTCCTTGATCTTGGTGAGCAGCGTCTTGTAGCTGACCTGCAGGATCTCGGCCGCCCTGGTCTTGTTGCCGCCGGTCTCGCGCAGGACCTTCTCGATCATCTTGGCCTCCACAGCCCGGGAGGCCGCGCTGCTGGCTTCCTGGAGGCTCCCTCTCGCCGGCACGCCTTCCTCGGCTGACCGAGCCAGCACGCGTAAGCCGATGTGCTCGGGGAGGATCTCGCGGCCGTCGCAGAGAATGACGGCCCGCTCGATGCAATTCTGCAGCTCGCGGATGTTCCCCGTCCAGGGATGGTGCTTCATGACCTCGACCGCTTCGGACGAGAGCGCCAGGCCCTCTTTCTTCACCTCCCGGCTGTACATCGCGAGAAAATGTTCGACGAGCAACGGGATGTCTTCCCGGCGGTCGCGCAGAGGCGGGATGACGAGCGGGAACACGTTCAGCCGGTAATAGAGATCCTCGCGGAAGGCCTGCCTGGCCACTGCCGCCAGCAAGTCCTTGTTGGTAGCCGCCACGACGCGGACGTCCGCCTTGACCGGAGACGTGCCGCCGACCCGCATGAACCGCTCGCCCTCCAGCACACGGAGGAGTTTGGCCTGGAGGCCCATGTCCATGTCGCCGATCTCGTCGAGGAACACCGTGCCCTTATCTCCCAGTTCGAACTTTCCGATTTTCCGTCCGGTGGCGCCGGTAAACGAACCGCGTTCATGTCCGAACAACTCGCTTTCCAGCAACTCCCGGGGGATGGCCGCACAGTTGATGGCCACGAACGGCCCGTTCTTGCGCGGGCTCAATTCATGGATCATCCGGGCAAAGAGCTCCTTACCGGTGCCGCTCTCCCCGAGCAGGAGCACGGTCGTCGGGCCAACCGCGACCTTCTTCGCCTTATCCTGCGCTTCCAGCAGGGCACGGCTCTGGCCGACCATCTTCGCGTACTTTGTCTGCGAGAGCTCTTCCTTGAGGATCAGATTCTCGGTGACGAGCTGCCGGGCCTCCAGCGCCTTCCCGATGATTATCAGGAGATGGTCCGGGTCCACTGGCTTCTGCAGGAAATCGAACGCCCCTTCCTTGACGGCCTTCACGGCGGTCTCGATCGTCCCGTGTGCGGTCATGACGACGACAGGGGCCATTGGATTCTCGTCCTTAACGGCTTGCAAGACCTCCAGGCCCGACTTCCCCGGCAGCTTGAGATCCGTCAGGACGAGGTCCACTTTCTGCCGCAGAAACTCCTCGATGCCCTTTTCCCCATCGGCCGCCAGGACGACCGCATGCCCTTCCATTTCCATGTGCCGGGCCAGCACTTCGGCCATGCGCTCGTTGTCTTCAATAAGCAGAATCGTAGCCACGTCCGTGCCTCAGGCGATCGGTAACGAAATCCGAAAGGTCGTCCCCTTATGTTCCTGGCTCTCCACATCGACCCGGCCGTTATGCAGCAGGACGATCTTGTGGACCAGCGCGAGCCCTAGGCCGGTCCCTTTCGGTTTCGTCGTAAAGAACGGCAGGAAGATCTTGCCGAGCTGGTCTTGCGGGATGCCGGCGCCAGTGTCGCTGACCCGCACCTCGACTTCACGCCGCCGTCCCAGCGGGGGCCGCAGACCAGCCGACACGGTCAGGCGCCCGCCACCCTGCATGGCCTCAACGGCATTCTGGACCAGGTTCCCCAACGCCTGCCGCATCAGCACTTCATCGATGCGGATCCGGGGCACGTCCGGAAAGCAGGTCACTTCGACATGGGGATGGGGGGGCGGCACCTGTTCCAGCACCTGCTCGACCACCCGTTTGAGCCACGGTTCCATGTCGACCGGCTTAAGGTCGGGGTCGGTCTTCCTCGCAAAATTGAGGAACTGCGTGACCAGATGGTCCATGTCTGAGATCACGTGGGTGACGGTCTGAATGCTTTCGTGGACTGGACTGTTGGGCGGGGTTTGCCGGGCGATCAGCTTGGCCGCGCCCAGGATGGTCCCCATCAGGTTGCGGAACTCGTGGGCGATCCCCGCGGACATCTGCCCCAACACCGTCATGCGCTCGCGCATCTCCACCTGCTCCTGCAGCGCCTTGATCTCGGTGAGGTCGGTGCACACGAACGTGGTCCCCATCAGGCGGCCCTCGCGATCCTTCAGCAGCGTGGTGCTCACGCCGATCCAGATCCGTTCCCCATGCGGCAGGTGTAGCTCGAACTCCTCCCGCGTAATGGCTTCCCCGGTGCTCAGACACCGGTTCAGCAGCCCCGCGACCGTGCTGTTCGCGCCGAAGACCTCATCGCACGTCTTGCCGATCACGGCCGCCCGGTTGAGCCGTAGGATGCGGCCGGCGGCGTCATTGAAGGTGGTGACCACGCCCTCCCGGTTGAAGGTGATGACGCCGCTCGAGACGCTGCGGAGAATGTTCTCGTTGTAGCTCTCGACTTCCCGCGCCCGTTCCTCCGCCGCCGACCGCAGGCGCTCGAGCTCATGCTCTTTTTCCCGCAGGCGCGCCACGACATCGAGGAAGACATTGTCCTTCACGAACCCGGTCGACGGTGAGGGATCGCGCCGCACGATCCGCGCGAATACGGCGTACAGAAGGACTAGGAGAATGATGCCGCCCAGGACTTTCAGCAGGAGATCGGTCGCCGCGTGCACATCGACGCTCCCAAGAGCGGTGGGAACCCGCTGGGCCGTCAGCAGATTGAACGCGAGGGTCGTGAGAAACAACACTAACAGCAGGGCGGTGAGGATCGCGAACAGATTGCTTCGAGGACGCAGCGCCACGGCTTACCGCCTTCCCACCAGAAGCGCACCGTACCAGCCCAGGATCTCCGCGCCGAACAGCATCGCGACCACCGCCCCGAGAGAGAGAAAAGGGCCGAACGGGATGTAATCCGAGCGGCTGATAACGCGGGCCGCGATCAACCCCACACCGAGCACCGAGCCCAGGAGCCCGCCCACGATCACCGTGAGCAGCACTTGCTGCCAGCCCAGGAACGCGCCGATCATGGCCAGCAGTTTAATGTCGCCGCCGCCCATGCCCTCCTTCCCGAACAGGTAGGGACTGATCCAGGCCATGACATACAGCAGGCCGCCGCCTAGCACGAGACCGCCGATGCTGTCCCACCAGCGCGGCAAAAGGAGCGTCCCGGCGACGAGTCCGAGCGCGATCCCTGGTACCGTGATCCGGTCAGGCACAATCATGTGATCCAGATCGATGAAGCTCACGACGATGAGGGCCGAGAAGAGCGCCCCGTACACGAACCCCACTGGAGTCACCCCGAAGCGCCAGGCGATGAAGCCATACCCGGCGGCGTTGAGCGCCTCCACGAGAGGGTAGCGCCACCCGATGAGGGCCCGGCAGGTCCGGCACCGGCCGCGCAGCCAGAGGTAGCTGAGGATCGGAATGTTGTCGTACCAGGCAATGGCCGTCTTGCACTGCGGGCACCGGGATCCCGGCCGCACGATGGATTCTCGAAGGGGCAGGCGATGGATGCAGACATTCAAGAAGCTGCCGATGACGGCGCCGACGAACACCGCGACCGTCACATGCCACTGGGGACTCATCCTGCCTCCGCCGATAGCTCCCGGACCAGGCCGCCCGCGCGCCCATTGTACGTGAACTCCCTGAAGGGGACAAGGCCGCGGACCGGACTGTGATGCCTTTTCCTATTTACAGCATTTACTTGATTATGTGATACTAATGGTCTTACTGGTAGGGCGGTTGATTAGACATCTTTAACATAAGGAGTTATGCGATCATGGAACGGAAGAAGAGAAACGGGGGCACGTCCTTGACGGACCGCGAGCAGGAAATCCTCCAGTTGATCTGGAACGGCCTCAAGAACCGGGAGATCGGGACGCGCCTCAAGATCAGCGTGAAGACCGTCGAAGCGCACCGTGCCAACATGATGAAGAAGCTCAGGGTGTCGAACGCAGCCCAGCTCCTCAAAGCCGCCATCGAGGAAGGATTCATCCGGGTGCGGCGGGGCTGACGGGACCGGTGCGGGCTCGCTGCCGCAGCACCTCGTACAGCACGACCGCCGCCGCCACCGAGGCGTTGAGGCTTTGCACTTTGCCCTGGAGCGGGATGCGCACCAGCCCATCGCATTGACCGGCGACCAGCGGCCGGATCCCCCGACCCTCCCCGCCCACCACTAACGCCACCGGGCCGCGATAATCCACTTCCCAATAGTGTCGAGTCCCTTTCGCGTCGAGCCCATAGACCCAGAAGTTCGCCGCCTTGAGCCGTTCGATGGTCTGCGCGACATTGACGACGCGGGCGATAGGAAGATGCTCGATGGCGCCCGCCGAGGCGCGGGCCACGGTCGCGGTCAGACCGACCGCCCGTCGGGTTGGCAGGAGCACACCCTGCGCGCCGGCTGCCTCAGCCGTCCGCACGATCGCGCCGAGATTGTGGGGATCCTCGATGCCGTCAAGCACGAGCAGAAGAGGCGAGTCATGCCGGCGCGCCGTATCGAGAAGCTCCTCCAGAGACAGGTAGGCCTTCGCCGAGGCGATGCCCACCGCGCCTTGGTGCCGTCCGGATCCGGCCCGCCGATCCAGGTCCTCGCGCGCCTCGAAGGCCACGGACACGTGGCGGGCCTTGGCCAGCCGAAGAATCTCCTCGACCGCGCGACCCCGACGGCCCTCCTGTAAATAGATTCGTTGGAGCCCCACGTCCTTCGCCCGGAGCGCTTCGAGCACCAGATGCACGCCGTACAGCAGGTCGGTCGAAGCGGCGAGGCTCATCGCTCCCAACGAGTCGTGCCGTCCGGCCGGTCCTCGATCGTGATGCCTTCCTTTTCTAGGTCTGCCCTAATCTCATCGGCTCTTTTAAAATCCTTTCGCCGTCGAGCTTCGTCACGTTCGGCTAGCTTCTGTCGGATCTCTTCTTCCTTTTGTTTTCTCTCTGCTTCATCAATCAATTCAGGAGGCATAACAGGCTGATAGATGGTAACTCCATATGCCGGATGCCATTTCATAACTCGTGGCATGTCAAACATTCCAACAGAGGCTCCTGGTAGCAGCGGTTCAAATTCCCAGTCCTCGACCTGGAAGAGACCTAACACCAGACCATACTTCTGAAATGTCTTGCGCGCCTTTTCACAAGCATTCCTAGACAACCCTTTCCCGAGTAATTTATTTAGCTCTTCGTGAAGTCTCTGGAATTCCGCGATAGCTGCTGGCGTGTTAAAATCGTCATCCATCGCCTCACAAAACGCTTCGCTCAGCCGTTCGAGCAAGTGCTGGACTAACAAATCGCTGGGACCTTGTTCGAGCAAAGACGGCTCAAACAGCTTAAATAACCTATTGAGCCTATAGAGATTGTCCAGCGACCGTTTGGATTCCAGCAGGCCCTGGTCAGAGAAATCCAAAGGGCTTCTGTAATGGGTGGATAACAGAAAATAGCGAAGCGTCTCAGCTATCTCCTGATCGCGGTACCTCCGCTGGGAATGCCACTTGTCAAAGATCTCGCGGATCGTGAAAAAGTTCCCCAACGACTTGGACATCTTCTCCTGGTTGATCTGCACGAACCCATTGTGGACCCAATACCGAGCGAATTCCTTACCCGTCGCAGCGCAAGATTGGGCGATTTCGTTTTCGTGATGGGGGAAGATAAGATCCATGCCTCCGCCATGGATGTCGAACGTTTCACCCAGGTGGTGGATCGACATGGCAGAACACTCGATGTGCCAGCCCGGCCTGCCAGGTCCCCAGGGACTGTCCCAAGCAGGCTCGCCTGGCTTGGAGGACTTCCAAAGCACAAAGTCCATGGGATTCCGCTTGCGCTCGTCCACCTCCACTCGCGCTCCAGCCAGGAGATCCTCCGCCTTTCGTTTCGACAGACGGCCATAGGCCGGATAGGTCTTCACCTCATAATAGACATCACCATTCTGCGGCGGTCGGTACGCGTGCCCCTTCGCAATTAGCGTCTGAATCATTGTGATGATGTCAGGGATATGCTCTGTAGCCTTTGGTTCGACGTCGGCCGGATCAACTCCAAGTCGCTTCATGTCCTCCTGGTAGGTGACAAGATACTTCTCGGCAATTTGTGCCGAGGTTTTCCCTTCCTCCGAGGCGCGGTTGATGATCTTATCGTCGATGTCCGTAAAGTTTCTCACGTACTTCACAGCGTACCCACTGAACCGGAGATAGTTCCGGATAACGTCGAAAACGAGCGCGCTCCGGGCATGGCCGAGATGCGAATAATCGTATACCGTCACCCCGCATGCATACATCCCGACTCTCTTCGGCTTTAGGGGTTCGAAGACCTCCTTCTGACCGGACAGCGTGTTGTAGATCTTCAGCATGCGTCCGCGCTCCATGCGAAGGCCCCGATGAAGGGGACGAAGACGCAGTCGCCCAAGTCGCTGACGACCAGTTGTTCGCCTTGTTTCACGCCCACCTGCAGCCGCT
>JACXTT010004603.1_pt1 | contig 20441 bp, 17 predicted proteins | sample 9270951 | NCBI WGS metagenome assembly JACXTT01 (sample SAMN15532306, study PRJNA645909) | rock metagenome | isolation source: weathered quartz diorite | place: Puerto Rico | collected 2017-06-21
GGCGCATGGACCGGCGCGCGCGTCGCCGTGGGGACGAAGTGCGCGCGGCCGTCGGCATGGGCATAGCGGCCATCGGCAAAGAGGCGTTGCGTGCCGGTAGGTGTTTCGCCTTGCGTGGCGGCCGGCACGGGCCACTGAATCGGGGCTAGCGCGTCGTAGTGCGCCTTCGCCATGCCGGCCAGCCCGCCGATGTTGAAGACGCGCGCGGCATCGCCGCTGCCACCACCGTTGCGCCAGTCGGAGAGCCTGGCGTGCTCGTCGAAGATCTCGTGCGGTCCGGCATAGTCGAAGCCGGAAAAGCCCATGCGTTGCGCCACGTCGCACAGGATGCGCCAGTCCGCGCGGGCCTCGCCGGGCGCGGGCAGGAACGCCCGCTGGCGCGAGATACGGCGCTCTGAGTTGGTGACGGTGCCGTCCTTCTCGCCCCAGCCGAGCGCGGGCAGCAGCACGTGGGCGGCATCGTTGGTGTCGGTGCGTTCGATGATGTCGGACGTCACCACCAACTCGCAGCGGGACAGCGCGCGGCGAACCTGGTCGGCGTCCGGCAAGCTGACCATCGGGTTGGTGGCGATGACCCACACGGCCTTGACGCGGCCTTGCTCGATGGCCTCGAACAGTTCCACGGCCTTCAGCCCAGGCCGCTCGGTGATCGTCGGCGCATGCCAGAACGTTTGCACGATGTCACGGTGGACGGGATTGGCCAGCTCCATGTGCGCGGCCAGCATGTTGGCCAGGCCGCCGACTTCGCGGCCGCCCATCGCGTTCGGCTGGCCCGTCAGCGAGAACGGCCCCATGCCGGGCTGGCCGATGCGTCCGGTCAGCAGGTGGCAGTTGACGATGCTGTTGACCTTGTCGGTGCCCGCCGAGGACTGGTTGACGCCCTGCGAGAACGCGGTAACCACCTTGCCGGTTTGGGAAAACAGAGCGTAGAACGCAAGCACGTCGTCCACGCTGAGCTTGCACGCGCGCGCGACTGCGGCCGGATCGGCGCAGTCGACGTTCGCAGCCTGCAGCGCATCGTCCAGTCCGGCGGTGCTGGCCGCCACGAACGCCGCGTCGGCATGGCCCTCGCGAGCCAGGTAGCTCAAGAGGCCATTGAACAGCCACACATCGGTGCCGGGGCGCAGTGCCAGGTGCAGGTCGGCCAGCTCGCACGTCGCGGTGCGGCGCGGGTCGATCGCGACGATCTTCATCTCCGGGCGCGCTTCCTTGGCGCGCGACAGGCGCTGGAACAGGATAGGATGGCACCAGGCGGTGTTGGAGCCGACCAGCACCACCAGATCCGCGAGTTCGAGGTCTTCGTAGCTGCCCGGCACCAGGTCTTCGCCGAACGCGCGTTTATGGCCGGCCACGGCCGACGACATGCACAGGCGCGAGTTGGTATCGATGTTCGCGGTGCCGATGAAGCCCTTCATCAGCTTGTTGGCGACGTAGTAGTCCTCGGTCAGCAGTTGGCCCGAGACGTAGAGCGCGACGGCGTCGGGGCCGTGCTCCGCCACGATATCGGCAAAGCCGGTCGCCACGCGATCGAGCGCGTCGTCCCACGACACCTGCCGCAGGCTGCCGTCGGCCTCGCGCACCTGCGGATGGAGCAGGCGGCCTGCCAGGTCGACAGTCTCGCCCAGCGCCGAGCCCTTGACGCACAGGCGGCCCTGGTTGGAGGCGTGGCTCTCGTCGCCGCTGACCTCGACCTGCCCGTCGGCGCGCACCGTGGCGCGCACGCCGCAGCCGACGCCGCAGTACGGGCAGGTGGTCGCGGTGGTGGTGGTCGGGGTGGCGGATACCACCGGAATGTCGGACAGATTCACGCGTTGTCTCTCGGGTGACGCATCTCGGATGACTCGGGGTGACGCTATGCGGCCAATGCCTCGCACTGCGCCTTGCCGAACAGCAGGCGCGGGCGCAGCGTGCCGATGCGCTGGCCGCTCTGGATCAGGTCGAAGTACCAGCCGCCGTCCTGCACGTCGCCGTACAGCACGGCGCCCACCAGGCGATCGCCCTGCAGCACGAGGCGCTTGTAGACGCCACGGCGCGGGTCGCGCAGCACCAGGTCCTCGCTGCCTTCGCCGCCAATGAAGTCGCCGGCGGAGTACAAATCCACCCCGGTGACCTTGAGCTTGGTGGCGGTGGCCTGCTGCACGTAGCGGCGGTGGCCGGCGCCGGCCAGGTGGGCGGCGCACACGCGCGCCTGGTCCCAGATCGGTGCCACCAGGCCGAACGTGGCCTGGCGGTGCTGCACGCATTCGCCGACAGCGTAGATGCGGGGGTCGTAGCTTTGCAGCGTGTCGTCGACCACGATGGCGCGCTCGCAGTGCAGGCCGGCCGCGCGGGCCAGATCGGCGTTCGGGCGGATCCCGGCCGTCATCACGACCAGGTCGGCGGGGATCTCGCTGCCGTCCTTGAAGCGTACGCCGGATACGCGGTCCGTGCCGAGGATTTCCGCGGTCTGCGCGTTCAGCAGGAAACGCAGGCCCTTGCGTTCGAGCGCGCCCTGCAGCAGCGTGGCGGCGGGCTTGTCGAGCTGGCGCTCCATCAGCGTGTCGGCAAGATGCACCACCGTCACGTCCATGCCCTGGCGCAGCAGGCCGTTGGCGGCCTCCAGCCCCAGCAGGCCGCCGCCGATCACCACGGCGTGGCGATGATCGCGGGCGGCCGCCAGCATGGTCTCCACGTCCTGGATGTCGCGGAACGCGATCACGCCGTCGAGCTGGTGGCCGGGCACGGGCAGGATGAACGGCTTGGAGCCGGTCGCCAGCAGCAGGCGGTCATAGCGCACCTCGCGCCCGGACTGCGCGCGCACCGTGCGGCGCGGGCGGTCGATGGCGACCACCGGGTCGCCGGCCAGCAGTTCGATGCCGTGCTGCGTGTACCACTCGCGCGTGTTGAGCATGATGTCGTCGACGGTCTTCTCGCCCGCGAGCACCGGCGACAGCAGGATGCGGTTGTAGTTGCCGTGCGGTTCGGCGCCGAACACGGTGATGTCGTAGAGGTCGGGGGCCAGCTTCAGCAACTCCTCGACTGTGCGCATGCCGGCCATGCCGTTGCCAACCACGACCAGCCGGGGTTTGCCGGAATCGTTCATGCCGCGAGCTCCTCCTCGTCGCGGGTCACGGCCACGGCCGCCACCCATACCTTGCCGTCATACACGCGGGCGGGGTAAGCGTCCACGGAGTGCTCGGGCGCTTCCAGGCATTCGCCGGTGCGCAGGTCGAAGTGATGCTTGTAGATCGGGGAGGCCACCACCACGCGCTCGCCCAGGCTGCCGACCAGTCCGCGCGAGAGCACGGCGGCGTCGGCGTTCGGGTCGTAGTTGGCGATGGCGTACACGTCCTCGCCGCGACCGATGCGGAAGATCGCGACTTGCGCCCCGTCGACCAGCGCGCAGACACCAGTATTGGGCACGATGTCGCGCAGCGTGCAGACGGCGGTCCAGGTTTCGGCATTGTGCGTATGGCTCATCACGTTCTCCTTGGCTTGTCGGGTGGTCATGCGGCTTTTGCGGGCACGGACACCACGGGGATGTGTGCCAGTCGGGAGCGTTGCAAGTTTCGTTCCTCCGGCGTGGCCGGGCGGATCTGGCCGCGCTCTTCCATGAACACCAGGTTCTCGTCGCGCAGGTCGCTGTTGACGAAGTGACGGAAGCGCTTGCGGGTTTCCGGATCGGTCACGGCCTTTTTCCACTCGTCTTCGTAGGTGTCGACCACGTGCTGCATCTCGGCCTCCAGTTCCGCGCCGATGCCCAGCTTGTCGTCGATGACCACGGCCTTCAGGTAGTCCAGCCCGCCTTCCAGGTTGTCGCGCCACACGCTGGTGCGCTGCAGCCGGTCGGCGGTGCGCACGTAGAACATCAGGAAGCGGTCGATGTAGCGCAAGAGCGTCTCGCGGTCCAGGTCGCCGGCCAGCAACTCGGCGTGGCGTGGCTTCATGCCGCCGTTGCCGCACACGTAGAGGTTCCAGCCCTTTTCCGTGGCGATGATGCCGACGTCCTTGCCCTGCGCCTCGGCGCATTCGCGCGTGCAGCCGGAGACGCCGAACTTGATCTTGTGCGGCGCGCGCAGGCCCTTGTAGCGGTTCTCCAGCGCGACGGCGAGGCCGACGGAATCGTCCACGCCATAGCGGCACCAGGTGGAGCCCACGCACGACTTCACGGTGCGCAGCGACTTGCCGTAGGCGTGGCCCGACTCGAAGCCGGCGGCGATCAGCTCTTCCCAGATCATCGGCAGCTCTTCCAGGCGGGCGCCGAACAGGTCCACGCGCGCACCGCCGGTGATCTTGGTGTACAGGCCGTACTTTTTGGCGACTTGCCCGACCGCGATCAGGCCCTCGGGCGTCACCTCACCGCCCGGCATGCGCGGTACGACCGAGTACGTGCCGTCCTTCTGGATGTTGGCGAGGAAGTAGTCGTTGGAATCCTGCAGGCCGGCGTGTTCCTCCTTGAGTACGAACTCGTTCCAGCACGACGCCAGGATGCTGCCGACCACGGGCTTGCAGATGTCGCAGCCCAGGCCCTTGCCGTGCGCGGCCAGCAGATCGTCGAAGGTCTTGAACTGGCCCACGCGCACCAGGTGGTACAGCTCCTGGCGCGAGTACGGGAAGTGCTCGCAGAGGTGATTGTTGACGGCCATGCCCTGCTTCTTCATCTCGGCCTTCATGATCTGCGTGACGAGCGGCACACAGCCGCCGCAGGCAGTCCCCGCTTTGGTGCACGATTTCATCGCGCCGATGCTGGTGGCGCCATCGCACACAGCGGCGCAGATCTCGCCCTTGGAGACGTTGTTGCACGAGCAGATCTGGGCGACGTCGGGCAGGGCGTCGGCGCCCAGCGCTGGCTTGGCCTTGCCGTCGGAAGAGGGCAGGATCAGGAATTCGGGCGATTCCGGCAGCTCGATCTTGTTGAGCATCATTTGCAGCAGCGTGCCGTATTCGGTGGCATCGCCAACCAGCACGCCGCCGAGCAGGTACTTGCCGCACTCGGAGACCACCAGCTTCTTGTAGACCTGCTTGCGCTCGTCGGTGAACTGGAACGCGCGGCTGCCCGGCACGTTGCCGTGCGGGTCGCCGATGCTCGCCACGTCCACGCCCATCAGCTTGAGCTTGGTGCTCATGTCGGCGCCGGCGAACTCCGCCGCCTCGCCGCGCAAATGCTTCGCGGCCACGCGAGCCATGTCGTAGCCGGGGGCGACCAGGCCATAGACCTTGCCCTGCCACAGCGCGCATTCGCCGATGGCGTAGATGTGCGGGTCGGACGTCAGGCAGTTGTTGTCCACGGCAATGCCGCCGCGCTCGCCGACCGCGAGGCCCGTCGCGCGCGCCAGTTCGTCGCGCGGGCGGATGCCGGCGGAGAACACGATCATGTCGGTGTCCAGGTGCGAGCCGTCGGCGAAGTTCATGCGGTGGGTACCGTCCTCGCCATCGACGATCTCCAGCGTGTTCTTGCCGGTGTGCGCCGTGACGCCCAGCGTTTCGATCTTCTGGCGCAGCATGCGCCCGCCCCCTTCGTCGACCTGCACCGCCATCAGGCGCGGGGCGAATTCCACCACATGCGTGGCGAGGCCCATGTCGCGCAGCGCCTTGGCGCACTCGAGGCCAAGCAGCCCGCCGCCGATGACCACGCCGGACTTCGCGCGCGCGCCGCATTCCCGCATGGCTTCCAGGTCTTCGATGGTGCGGTAGACGAAGCAGTCGCGGCGGTCCTTGCCCGGCAGCGGCGGCACGAACGGGTAGGAGCCGGTGGCGAGCACCAGCTTGTCGTAGGGCAGCGTTTCGCCGGTCGACGCCGTCACGGTCTTGGCGATGGGGTCGATGGCCACGGCCTTCGCGTTCAGGCGCAGCAGCATGTTGCGGTGCTGCTCGAAGAAGCCGGCGGGCACCAGCGACAGGTCTTCGGCCGACTTGCCGGCGAAGAATTCGGACAGGTGCACACGGTCGTAGGCGGGGCGCGGCTCCTCGCACAGCACCGTCACTTCCAGGTCCTGCGCGCCGGCGTCGGCCAGGCATTCCAGGAACTTGTGGCCGACCATGCCGTGCCCGACGATGATGATTTTCATGATGCTTTCCTTGTCCGGTCTTTGCGGGAATCTCGTATTTCTGGTCGGCGCGGCTCAGTTGGCCAGCGCGCTGTCGTACAGGGCCTGTTCCTGCGCCTTGTGCTCGGGGCTGAAGCGGATCGCGATGGCGCACAGCGCGGCAATCGTCGCCAGCACGCCCAGCACGGTCAGCGTCTGGTGCAGGTCGCCCAGGCCCTTCATCAGGAAGCCGGCTGCCACGGCACCCACATTGCCGCCCGCGCCGATGATCCCGGCTACGCCGCCCAGCGCCTTGCGGTCGATGAACGGCACCAGCGCGTAGGTGGCGCCGCAGGCCATGTGGGTGAAGAGACCGAAGATCAGCATCGCCACCACCGCCATCGTCACCGCGCCGGCCTGGGCGAACCACAGCAGGCCCAGGCCCTCGCCGAGGATCAGCACGAACAGCAGCGTGCTGCGCGCATCCAGGCCGCGGCGCTGCGCCGCCTTGTCGGACAGCCAGCCGCCCAGTGCGCGGGCGAACAGCGCCAGCAGGCCGAAGCTCGCGGCGGCCAGGCCCGCGGCCTTGAGCGAGAGGCCGAAGCGGTCGACGTAGTACGAGGCCGCCACGTTGTGGATGAAGATCTCCACGCCAAAGCACGCGCCATACGTGATGAACAGCAGCCACACGCGGTAGTTGGCGCTGGCCGCGCGGAAGCTGGCCCAGCCGCCGCCCTTGCCGCTGCCGGTGATGGCGACGCCGCGACGGCGCAGGTCGGCGTAGTTGCCTTCGGGGCAGTCCTGCGTGAAGCGGTAGTAGACAACCGCCATGATCAGCATCAGCACGCCCGGCACCAGCAACGCCAGGCGCCAGCCGAGCGCGTGGTCCACGCCCATCATCAGCACGGCGGCCAGGATCAGCGGCATCAGGCCTTGCGCGGCGCCGCCGCCGGCATTGCCCCAGCCGGCCGAGGCCGCGTTGGCGGTGCCCACCACGTTGGGCGCGAACATGACCGAGGTGTGGTACTGCGTGATGACGAAGCTGGCCCCCACCGCGCCGATCAGCAGGCGGAAGGCCAGGAAGGTCTCGTAGTTCCGCGCGAGCGCCACGCCAAGCACCGGCAATGCGCCAAGCGCCAGCAAGCCGGTGTAGGTCTTGCGGGGGCCGAAGCGGTCGCACATCGGGCCGATCACCAGCCGCACCAGGATCGTGACCGCCACGGCGGCGATGTTGATATTGGCGATCTGGCCGGCGGTGAGGCCGAATTCGCCCTTGAGCACGGGCATCAGCGGCGCGCAGGCGAACCACGCAAAGAAACAGACGAAGAACGCCATCCAGGTCAGGTGGAAGGCGCGCATCTGCGGCGTCCTGAGGCTGAACAGTTCGATGCGGGTGGCTTTGCCGTTCATTCCAACGCTCCGGTAAAACAAATGGCGTCCCGCAAACCGGTCTTCGACCAGTTCAGGGGACGCCGTTGTCCTGTCGGCGGCTACATGGCATAGCCGCCGCGATTTTGGGGGGAGCAGACCGCCGTTGGCCTGCCCGCACTCAGTTACGCAAGGGCTGTGCCAGGATGGAAAGTGACGGTGGAGGTCGGCGGGAGGGGGCGTTGCGGCCCGCCGGCGGCGTGTGGCGCACAGTCGTGCGTCGTCGTGGGGCGGGTGCCCTTCGCATCCGCACAGGAATGGTGCGGTGCAATGTACGGCGCCGGTGCCGGCGCCGTACAGGCGCGCTCAGATCAGCGCTCGCCGACGGCGGTGGCGGTTGCAGGCTCGGCGGGCTGCATTTCGATCTCGGACGGCGAGACGATCTGACCGGCGTCATCCACCAGCGCCGCCCGCACCTTGCGGCCTTCGGCGCGCGTGCGCACCACGACCGGCCCCTGGCCGTCGTCGGCCAAGTGCGCGTCGCCCCACTGCATCAGGCCGACCAGCACCGGGGAAAGATCCACCGCGGCGCGTGTCGGGCGGTATTCAAAGCGCTCGCGCTCGCCCGGCTGGCGATAGCTGACGCGGCGCAACAGGCCAGCCTGCGTCAATGTCTTCAGGCGTGCGGACAGCACGGCGGGGGAGCACTGCAGGCGTGCCAGGAAGTCGTCGAAGCGGCGCACGCCGGAAAAGACGTCGCGCAGGATCAACAGCGTCCATTTCTCGCCGATCAGCGAGAGGGTGGCGGCAATCGAGCAGCGGTCGAGGTCGATCTGGGGCGTATCCATGGTGAATTGAGCATAGCACTCTAACTTCATTTGCAAAAGTCAGGGGTTCTCCTATACTCTGGCTACGGATGACATAGTCAGGGGATGCCATGGAACCGACCGGACAAACAGCAGGCACTGTGCGGCACGCGGTAGTCGGGGAAGAGGCCTGGATGCTGCGCGGCGGCATGCCGCTGACGTTGCGACCGGCGCGCGATGGCGACGCGCCCGGCGTGCGGGCTTTCGTGGAAGGGTTGTCGCGCGAAAGCCGCTACCTCCGCTTTCTGTCAGGCGGCCGGGTGACAGACGAGACGATCCACTCGCTGGCCGCGCAGCCCGTGCGGGGCGGCGTGGCGCTGTTGCTGACGGTGCCCGCCGGCGATGGCGAGGCGATCGTCGGCAGTGCGCAATACGTGGTGGACGCGGGCCACGTGGCCGAGTTCGCCGTGGTCGTCAGCGATGATCTTCAAGGGCAGGGGCTGGGCCGCCGGCTGATTCAGCGGCTGCGCCAGTTGGCCGGCGAGGCGGGACTCGCCGGCATGCGCGGCGACGTGCTCAGCGAAAACCGCCGCATGCTGGCCATCGTTCGCGATTTCGGCTTTGCCACGCGGCGCAATCCGTCGGACGCCACGGTGTATGACGTCAGCCTGACGTTGCGCGCGGAACACGGCGCCGCTTCGCCGGGTGCGTTCCGCCTCGGACGATCCGATGCCCGAGCCATCCACGTCTGGCCGATGGACCGCTAACGTTTTCCCTGCGCCGTCACCGTGCACCCGACCGAGGCCACGATGATCGCCCCGATGGCCAGCCACTGCACGGTCGTCAGTTGCTCGTGCAGGAACACCAGCCCGGCCAGCGCGCCCATGGCCGGCTCCATGCTCAACAGGATGCCGAACGTTCGCCGCGGCAGGCGCTTGAGCGCCACCATTTCCAGCGAATACGGGATCGCGCTCGACAAGATGCCGACCGCCAGGCCCGCCACCAGCAGCGACGGATGGAACAAGTCGGTCCCGGCATGCGACAGCCCGAACGGCAGCACCACCAGCGCCGCCATGGTCAGCCCCAGCGACGTGGCCTGTCCGCCGTGCGCGTTGCCGGCCATCTGGCCAAAGACGATATAGAGCGCCCAGCCCACGCCGGCCGCCAGCGCGAAGCCGATGCCGACCGGATCGAGGGTGGCGGCCGACTCGCCGACGGGCAGCAGCAACAGCAGCCCGATCACCGCAAAGGCGATCCAGACGAAATCGACGGCACGGCGCGAGGACAGCACCGCCACGGCCAGTGGCCCGGTGAACTCGATGGCGATCGCCAGCCCCAACGGAATGGTGCGCAGCGACATATAGAACAACAGGTTGGTCGCGCCAAGCGCCGCGCCATAGAGCGCAATCGCGCGCGCATTGGCCAGGCTCAGCGGGAACCGCCACGGCCGCCACACGGCCAGCAGGATCAACGCGGAAAACCCCACGCGCAGCGCCGTGGTGCCCTGCGCGCCCACGGCCGTGAACAGGCTCTTGGCAAATGACGTGCCGATGCACAGCGAGGCCATCGAGCCGATGAGGGCCAGCACGGCGATCAGGGTGGCGCTTTGTTTCAGGCGTTCAATGGGCAATTCCGGGTCCTGTGAAAGACGGCCGCCAGATGGTGGACGGGGCGGGCGGATGACTGGCCCCGCATCTTGACCGATTCGCGCGCCGGCTGCCATGCACAGATGGCGGCGCCGCGCGCGGTACAGTTGTTGCGCTCGCGCCAGAGTTGGCTTAAGTCTCGCCCCGGTCTATGGTGGAGATGGCATTGCCCTCCCTATCGCTTTCTGGAGCGCCAGATGGAAACCTCCGCAACGCAACGATCTCCCCGCCATGTGGTCGTGACCGGTGCCGCCGGCGCGCTTGGGCGCGCGGTGGCCAGCCGGTTCGCGGGCGAGGGCGCCCGGCTGGCGCTGATCGATCTGAACCTGCAGCAATTGCAAAGCGTGTTCGCGCATCCGGATCCCGCCTCGGGCGGCTATCTGTTGCACGCAGCGGACGTGACCTCCGACACGGCGATGGCCAGCGTGGCGGCCGGCGTCCTGGGAGCCATCGGCCACGTGGACGTGCTGGTGCATGTGGCGGGCGGCTTCGAGATGGGCGAGCACGCCCACGCGATCAGCCGCGAGTCCTGGGTCCGGATGATGGACCTGAACGCGTGGTCCTTCGTCGCCGTGACGCGGCATTTCATTCCGGCGATGCTGGCCCGGCACGGCGGCAAGGTGATCGCGGTGTCCGCGCGCGGCGCTGCGTCCGGCGCGGCGGCCATGGGCGCCTATTGCGCGTCCAAGAGCGCGCTGCAGCGGCTGGTGGAAAGCCTGTCGCGCGAGGTGCGCGGATCGGGCATCAACGTCAACTGCATCGCGCCGGGCATCCTCGATACGCCCGCCAACCGGCAGGCCATGCCAACCGCCGATCCGTCGCTGTGGGTGTCCACCGGTGCGGCGGCCCGCGCCATTGCCTTCCTCGCGTCGGACGCCGCGCATGACGTCCACGGCCAGCACCTGGTGTTGGACGGGCTGAGCTGATCCGGCCGCGTGCCGGAAGCATCACCGTACGGGTGGCGGCAGCGCCACCCGAGGGTCGGGATTGAACCGATTCGTTGAATTCAAGGGTAAATCCCTACCCTGTCATTCCCGCTCAATGGGAAATCAATTTTGTTTTCTGGGAATTTGTCGGCATTCTTGCGACCTATGCCGCCCCCCGCATCCTCCCTCGCACTCCCACCCAGCCCGGAACCCGACGTGACCGACGCGACAGGCGTGCCTGCCGCCGGCGCCGACCGCGTGCTGTACGTCCTGGCCGCGCTGGCCCGCCACGGCGAGCCGATCACGGTGCGCGAATTGTGCGAGCGCACCCAACTGCCCCGGAGCACGCTCTACCGTCAGCTCGCGCTGCTCAAGCGCTGGGGCTTCGTGCTGGAGTCCGACGGCAGCTACGCGCCGGGCCCGATCAGCCTGCAACTGGCGCTGGGCTTCGACATGACCTCGCATCTCGTGCGCGAGGCGCAGGCCGACATGCAGTGGCTCGCGCAGCAGTCCGGCGAAAGCGTGGGGCTGGTCGTGGCGGTCAAGGATCAGGCGGTGTGCCTGGAGATGGTGGAGAGCCGCCACTCGCTGCGCTGCTCGTTCGAGAAAGGGCGCGGCGTGCCGCTGCGCGATGGCGCGTCGGCCAAGTCGCTGCTTGCCTTCATGGGCGAGACGGCTTGCCAGCGGATCGTCCGCGCGCTGCCCGACCTGTCCGCCGAAGCCGCCGGGCGGCTGCTGGAAGAACTCGCCGCGATCCGTAAGACCGGCTATGCCGTCAGCGAAGGCGAGGTCGACGCCGGTGTCTGGGGCGTCAGCGCCCCGGTGTTCCGCCGCCGCGACGCCAGGCATCGGGGCGAGGCCGCCGGATCGATCACGCTGATGGCGCCCGCGACCCGGCGCCACGGCCGCGAGCCGCAACTGATTGAGCTGACGCTGGCCGCCGCCCAGAGGATTTCCGCCCGCTTGCAGAGCCACTGACCGACTGACCCGCCATCGCGGTCCGCGCCAACGTAGCGCGGGCGCGGTGGCGCCATGACCCGACAACCCGCGTTCCCCCAAGGAGAGACAACATGATGAACCTTCGCCGCCAATGCCTTCGACTCGGCGCCATCGGCCTGATGAGCCTGGCCGGATTCGCCGCCACCGGCGTGCACGCGCAAGACACCGCCGTCCTGCGCGTGGCCACCGACGCCACCTTCCCGCCGATGGAATACGTCGAGAGCGGCAAACGCACCGGCTTCGACGTGGAACTGGTCGAGGCGCTCGCCAAGGCCATGGGCAAGCGCGTGGAGTGGACCGACATCGATTTCAAAGGCCTGATCCCGGGCCTGGTGTCGCGCCGCTTCGACATGGCCGTGTCGGGCATCTACATCACCGACGAGCGCCGCAAGGTCGTTGACTTCACCGAGCCGTACTACACCGGCGGCCTGGTGGCGCTGGTCAAGTCCGGCAACACCACCGTCCACGCGCCGGCCGACCTCAACGGCAAGAAGGTCAGCGTGCAAGTTGGCACCAAGTCGGTCAACTTCCTGCGCGACAACTATCCGCAGGTGCAGCGCGTGGAAGTGGAGAAGAACCAGGAGATGTTCAACCTGGTCGAGATCGGCCGCGCCGACGCGGCCGTGACCGGCAAGCCCGCCGCCATGCAGTACGTGAAGACGCGCGGCGGCATGCGCGTCGTCGAGAAACCACTGACCACGGAAGAGTACGGCATGGCCGTGCGCAAGGACACGCCGGAGCTGACGCGCGCGGTGAACGCGGCGCTGGCCAAGCTGAAGGCGGACGGCACCTACGCGCAGCTCGTCCAGAAGTGGTTCGGCACGGCCGCCAAGTAAGGGGCGGGGCGCACTCATGGAACTGGACTTCTCGCCGGTCTTTGCCGGCTGGCCCGACATCCTGCGCGGCGCGCTGGTCACCGTCGAGGTGACCGCGTGCGCGCTGGTGCTCGGTTGCGTGATGGGGCTGCTGGTCGGCATCGGCCGGCTCGATCGGCGCCGCCGCATCGTCTACGGCATCTGCACGGCCTATGTCACGGTCATTCGCGGCACGCCGTTGCTGGTGCAGCTCTTCCTGCTGTTCTTCGGGCTGCCGCAGTTCGACATCCTGCTGCCGGCCTTCGTCTGCGGCGTGATTGGGCTGGGCATCTACTCGGGTGCCTACGTGTCCGAGATCGTGCGCGGCGCCATTCAGTCGGTGGACAAGGGGCAGATGGAAGCGGCACGCTCGATGGGGATGTCGGCGGGGCAGGCGATGCGCGCGGTGATTCTGCCGCAGGCCATCGTGCGGATGATCCCGCCGCTTGGCAACGAATTCATCGCGCTGATCAAGAACTCGGCGCTGGTGTCGCTGCTGACCATCCACGACCTGATGCACGAGGGCCAGAAGATCATCAGCGTGTCGTACCGCTCGCTGGAGGTCTACCTCGCCATCGCGCTGGTGTACCTGGTACTGACAAGCGCCGCAGGACTGATTCTGCAGCGCATGGAGCAACGGCTGCGCAAGGGAGGCATGGTGCAATGAGCGATTCCGCAATCATCCGGATCCGCAACCTGGGCAAGTCCTACGGCGACCATACCGTGCTGCGCGGCATCGATTTCGATGTCGAGCCTTCGCAGGTGGTGGTCGTGATCGGTCCCAGCGGCTCGGGCAAGAGCACGTTCCTGCGCTGCTGCAACGGGCTGGAGCAACCCGAGGCCGGCTCCATCGATATCTGCGGCGCCACGCTGGTCAGAGACGGCACGCTGATCGGCGAGCAGGAACTGAATCGCCTGCGCACCGAGGTGGGCATGGTGTTCCAGTCGTTCAACCTGTTCCCCCATTTGTCGGTGCTGCACAACGTCACGCTGGCGCCGCGCATGCTGCGCGGTGTATCGAAACATGAGGCCGAAGAGAAGGCGATGAGCCTGCTGGAGAAGGTCGGCCTTGCCCACAAGGCGCATGCGATGCCCGCCAGCCTGTCCGGTGGGCAGAAGCAGCGCGTGGCCATTGCCCGCGCGCTGGCGATGGAACCGCGCGTGATGCTGTTCGACGAGCCCACCTCGGCGCTGGACCCGGAACTGGTCGGCGAAGTGCTGCAGGTGATGAAGGTGCTGGCCGGCGAGGGCATGACGATGGTCGTGGTCACGCACGAGATGGGCTTTGCCCGCGAGGTGGCGGACGTGGTGGTCGTCATGGATGGCGGCGGCATCATCGAAGCCGGGCCGCCTTCGGTCATCTTCTCCGCCCCGACGCAGGCGCGCACGCGCAACTTCCTGCAAGCCGTGCTGACGAGGTCCTGAGCATGGGTGTCAACGAGACGATCTGGCAAGGCCGCGTCGACAGCGGCGAGCGCGGCGACACCACCCGTCTGTTCCAGGTGATCCGGCCGGCCGGCCAGGCGCTGCCCCCGGGCGCGCCGGTGCTGGTGGGGTTTGGCTGCGATGCCGGCGTGCTGCGCAACCATGGACGTCCCGGCGCCGCGCAGGGGCCGGACGCCATCCGTCGCGCGCTTGCCAATGTGCCCGCGCACGGGCTGCCGGCGCTGTTCGACGCGGGCAACGTGAACTGCGACGACGGTGACCTGGAGCAGGCCCAGCAGGCCCTGGCCGCCACGGTACGCGGCGTGCTGGACCGCGGCGGCCTGCCGCTGGTGCTCGGCGGCGGCCACGAGGTGGCGTGGGGAACATGGCAAGGGCTGCGTGCGCACCTGGACGGCGTCGCCGCTGGGGCGGGCCGCCTTCTGATCGTCAATATCGACGCGCACTTCGATCTGCGCACCAGCCGCCCCGGCAGCTCGGGCACGCCGTTCGACCAGATTGCCTGCGCGTGTGCCGAGCGCGGTCTGGATTTTGACTACGTTTGCCTGGGCGTCAGCCGCCTTTCCAACACCCCGGCGCTGTTCGCGCGTGCCGAGGCGCTGGGCGTGCGCTACGTCGAGGATGCCGATCTGCAGGAGCGCCATCTGGAGGCGCGCCTGGCCGAGCTGCAGGCGCACGTCGACGCCGCCGCGCATGTGTACCTGACCATCGATCTCGACGCGCTGCCCGCCGCCGTGATGCCCGGCGTCTCCGCACCGGCGGCATTCGGCGTGCCGCTGACGGTCGTCGAGGAAATCGTCGAGCTGGTGAAGGAGAGCGGCAAGCTGCGCGCGGCGGACCTGGCGGAATACAACCCCGCCTATGACCGCGATGCGCAAGGCGCGCGGGTAGCCGCCCGGCTGGCCTGGCGGCTGATGGCGGATGCCTGAAGGCAGGCGGCGGATGAGTTAACGGGCTGATCGCTCACCCGGTGGTCGGAGCACCGGCCACCTCTTTTTTCCTCGTCGGGCCCGCCTTGTCAGTCACGGTGGCCGCGACTATGCTGAGTCGCAGGGCGCGGCCAGCATATGGCTGGCATACGGTGGCCGCCCCAGCGAACTGACGGGGGAAACATGGGCCAACCGAGCCGGCGAGGGTGGCAGCATCGGGGCGTTTGGATTGCGCTGGTCGGCCTCGTGGCCCTGGCGTTGCTGCTCAGCCTGGGGCATCTGAACCCCACGCGGCCCGCCAGCACCGGTCAGGAATGCTGGTCGAGTGCGTTGCGCTGGCACGGCGCACTGGACGCCTGCGAGGAGAACCTGGCGGCCGCCGTTGTGCACTGGGACGGCGCGGATGATGCGCCGGATGTCCTCAAGCGGCTGGCGGCGATCGGCCACGACACGCCCAACCGGATGCTGCTGTGGCTCGACAACCTGGCGGTCATCCTGTACAGCGCCTTCTTTGCCGGCAGTATCGGCGCGGCCTACCGGCGCGTCACGGCCATGCCGGCAGGCGCCAGCCAGTTTTGGCGCGCCGCCGTCATCGCCAGTCTGCTGCTCGTGGCGGCGGGGGCGCTGGCGGACTACATCGAGAACTTCTGGTTGCTTGCGCACATGCATGCCGCAAACCTGGAAGACCCCGCGTCGTACATGCCCGCGCTGCCTGCCGCCGCGCAGGCCTCGGCCTGGAAGTTCAGGCTGTTTACGCTGAATGCGGCCTCAACCCTCGCATGGTGGTGCGCCGTCGCCTGGCGCTACGTGGCCGTGCGACGCAGATCGTGGTGAGCCGGGTCTTTGCGCAACGACCTCGTCGGACGAAACGGCACGCTCAGTGACGATGCGTCTTGGCCCGGGTTGCCTTGCCCCGCGCTCCCGCGCATTCCGGGCATCGTCCCAACAGCGTCAGTTCGTGATGCTCCACCTCGAAACCGGCTGGCGTGATGTCCTCGATATGCCCCGGGCATCCTTCCAGCGGAAACACCCGGTCGCAGGACAGACACTGGAAGTAGTGACGGTGCGTCACGACCCCCGGCGCATCCGCCAGTTCGTACCGGTCCGGCTGGCCGGGCAATTCCACCGCGCGTAGCTGGGCGTCATCCAGCAAGCTCCGGATATTCCGATACACCGTCGCCTGCGCGAGCGACGGCACCTGCCGTTGTGCCGCCGCCAGGATTTCCGCCGGGCTCAGCGGGCGGCCGGCATCTTTCAGTGCGTCCAGCACGGCACTGCGTTGACGTGTCATTCGCTCCATGGCTACAATCTTATTGAAAATCAATTCTCATTAATAATGGCATGCCCCATTCGCAGGAGGGCACGTCTCTCTTATGGGGTTCTTCCATGCTGCCACCGCCGCTGCGGCCGTCGCGCCCGCCCTTTGCCGCCGCGATGCTGGCGTTTTCCGCCGTGTCGCCGTTCGCCGAGGCCGAAGACGCGGCCCATGTCACGCTGCCGGAGGTGGCGGTGGTCGGCGCCGCCACCGCCACCGCATCATACAACCCGCCCGATGCCACCGGCGCCACCCGCACGGATACGCCGCTGCGCGAGATTCCGCAATCGGTGCGCGTGCTGCCGCGTACGCTGGTGGACGATGTTGGCGCGACCCGTTTCGACCAGACCTTCGACTACGCCAGCGGCATCGCCCGCCAGAACAGTTTTGGCGGGCTGTGGGACAACTTCTCCATCCGCGGCTTCACCGGCCACGAGAACACCGGCGCCGGCTACCTGGTGAACGGCTTTGCCGCCAACCGGGGCTACACGGCCCCGCGCGACGCGGCGACGATCGAACGCGTGGAGGTGCTCAAGGGGCCAACCTCTTCCCTTTATGGCAGCAGCGAGCCGGGCGGCACGATGAACATCGTGACCCGCCAGCCGCAGTTCAAGCCCGCGCAGGTCTACGAGGCATCGGTGGGCAATCACGATCGCTATCGGCTGGCCGCGGACGTGACCGGCGCGCTCGGCGAAACCGTCGCGGGCCGGCTGATCGCCGTGGCGGACCACGAGGGCAGCACGCGTGACTACGTCAATAGCCAGCGCTGGCTGGTGGCGCCGTCGCTGACGTGGATGCTGGGCAACGACACCATCGTGCAGTACGCGGCGGAACTTCAGCGCTATACCGTGCCGATGGACCGCGGCGTGGTCGCCATCAACGGCCGGTTGGGCGCCATTCCGCGCTCGCGCTTCCTGGGCGAGCCAGGCGATGGCAACATGCGTGTCGATACCCAGTCGCACCAGCTTTCCGTCGAGCACCAGTTTTCGCCCGACTGGAAAGGGCGCATCGGCCTGGCGTACCGGGGCGGCGCGCTGACGGGCCATGCGTCCGAGGCGGTCTCGCTGGCCGCCGACGGCCGCACGCTGTGGCGCCAGCGGCGTTACCGCGATTTCCAGTCCGACGACGTCTCACTGCAGGCCGACGTGACCGGCAAGTTCGCCACGGGTGTTGTGGGGCATGAGTTGCTGGCCGGTGTGGACGCCTACCGCTACGGCAACAGCATGGCGGCGTGGCGCAAGATGCCGACGGCGGGCGCGCCATATGCTATCGATATCTACGCGCCCGTCTACGGGCAGCCCGTGCCGGCGTTGTCCCCGAACTTCGATACCTTCGAGCGGCAGACCAATGTCGGCCTGTACGCGCAGGACCAGTTGAGTCTGGGCGAGCGCTGGCGCGTGCTGGCCGGCGTGCGTTTCGACATGTTCGACCAGTCGCTGGACAACCGGCTGCGCGGCACGCGTACCACGCAGCACCAGAACGCCGTGTCGCCGCGCGTCGGCGTGACCTATCTCGCCAGCCGGAACATCTCGTTGTTCGCCAATGCCAGCCAGTCGTTCCGGCCCAATGCGGGCATCGATATGGCCGGCAATCCGTTCGAGCCCGAGCGTGGCCGCGCGCTGGAAGCAGGTGCCAAGTTCGACAGCGACAACCGCCGCGTCGGCGCCACGCTGGCCGTGTTCGAGATTCGCAAGCGCAACGTGCTGACGACGGACCCGGTGGACCCGTCGTTCTTCATGGCGGCGGGCGAGGCGCGCAGCCGGGGCGTGGAACTCGATGTGGCGGGCCAGCTTGGCACGCACTGGCGCGTCTCGGGCAACTTCGCGCTGACCGACGCGGAAATCACGCAGGACAGCCGGCTGGCGCCCGGCACGCCGCTCGTGAACGTGCCGCGCACGAGCGGGAGCCTGCTCGCCATGTATGAAGACGCCGCGCCAGTCGGGCAGCGCTATGGCGTCGGCGCCGGCGTGCGCTACGTGGGGCGCCGCTCGGGCGATGCGCAGAACACGTTCTCGCTGCCGGCCTACACGCTGGTGGACCTGCACGGCTACTGGCAGTACAGCAAGCGCCTGCGGGTGTCGCTCAACGTCGACAACCTGTTCGACAAGACCTACTACACCAGCTCCTACAGCAGCGTCTGGGTGGCACCGGGATCGGGACGCACCGTGCGGCTGGGCGTCAGAGTGAGCTACTGATGACGGCGTCCGTCATGCGCTCGCGCCTGCAGTCCATCGACGCCCTGCGCGGGCTGGTGATCGTCATGATGCTGCTCGACCACGTGCGGGAGACCTTCTTCCTGCACTGGCAGGTCGCCGACCCGATGGATGTGCAGGCAACGCCCGCGCCGCTCTTCTTCAGCCGGCTCGCCGCCCACCTGTGCGCGCCGGTGTTCATCTGGCTGGCCGGGCTGTCGGCCTGTCTCTATGGCGCGAAGGGCCGGGGCGCGCGCGACGCTTCCGCGTTCCTGTTCCAGCGCGGACTGTTCCTGGTGCTGCTGGAACTCACCGTGGTCGGCTTTGCCTGGACCTTCCGGTTCCCGCCGACGGTGATCTACCTGCAGGTGATCTGGGCCATCGGCCTCGCCATGATCGCGCTGTCGGCGCTGGTGTGGCTGCCGCGACCGGCGCTGATCGTGCTCGGCGCGGTGCTGGTGGCCGGGCACAACCTGCTCGATGCCATGCATTTTCCGCCCGGCTCGGCCATGCACGTGCCGTGGGCGATCCTGCACGATCGTGGCTGGATCGCGGTGACCGAAGGGCTGCGGTTGCGCACCTCCTATCCCGTGCTGCCGTGGATCGGCGTGATCGCGCTCGGCTATGCCGCCGGACCGTGGTTCGCACCCGCCACCAATCCGGCGTTGCGCCGCCGCCGGCTGCTGGCCTGGGGCGTTGGGGCGCTGTTGGCCTTCGTGCTCCTGCGCGCCGGCAATTTCTACGGGCAGGCGCAGCATTGGTCGATGGGCAGCGACGACTTGCAAACCGCGATGAGCTTTCTGAACGTGACCAAGTACCCGCCGTCGCTGCTGTTCCTGTTGCTGACGCTGGGGACAGGCATGCTGTTGCTGGCGTGGCTGGAGCGCCGGGCAGGCGGCGGCCCGCAACGCTGGCTGGCCGTGTTCGGGGCGGCGCCGATGTTCTTCTATGTGCTGCACCTGTATGTGCTGAAACTGCTGTACCTGGCCTGCGTGCAGGTGTGGGGGCTCAACCAGGGCACGCTGTTCGGGCTTTCACAGATCTGGGCCATGTGGGCGATCACGGCAGTGCTCGCTGTCGCGCTGTGGCCGGCGGTGCGGTGGTTCGCGGCATTGAAGGCGCGCCGGCACGACCTGCGGTGGCTGAAGTACCTGTGACGGCTTGAAGCTGCAAGTGGCGGCCGACAAGACGGAAGCTGCCGCCGTCAGCGAGGTTCCGCCGATTCCTCGTCCGCGCACAGCGGCCTGGCAACATCTTCCAGCGGCCGCCGCTCGGCATCCACGCCGTACCGCAGCGCCAGCAGGCCGGCGGCGATGACCAGCGCGGCGCCGATCGCGTAGCCGGCGGCCACGGCGTCGCGGCTGCCGCTCTCGATCAGCGCGCCGAACAGCACGGGCGCGACGAAGCCGCCGGTGCCGGTGCCCGCCGCATAGAACACCGAGATCGCCAGCGCGCGCATCTCGAGTGGAAACACCTCGCTCGCCGTCAGGTAAGCGGAACTGGCTGCCGCCGAGGCGACGAAGAACACCGCCGACCAGCACAGCGCCTGGGTACGGGCGTCGAGCCAGCCCTGCCGGAACGCCCAGCCGGTCGCCGCCAGCCCAACGCCTGACAACACGTAGGTCAGCGCGATCATCCGGCGGCGTCCTGCGTGGTCGAACAGCGGCCCGAACAGCAGTGGCCCGGCGGCATTGCCGAGGGCGAACGGGAAGATATACAGCGCGACGCGCGCGTCCAATACGCCGTAGAAGCGCGTCAGCACCAGTGCGTAGGTGAAGAAGATCGCGTTGTAGAAAAATGCCTGCGACACCATCAGCGCCAGCGTCACGCCGCTGCGCAGCCGGTAGCGGCGCAGCAGCAGGTGCACCACGTCGGTCACCGACGGCGCCGCGCGGTGGACCAGCATCAGCCGGGCGCAGGCTGGGTCTGGCGGCGGCAGCGGTCCGCGTTGCGCCGTT
>JACXTT010004604.1_pt1 | contig 20437 bp, 13 predicted proteins | sample 9270951 | NCBI WGS metagenome assembly JACXTT01 (sample SAMN15532306, study PRJNA645909) | rock metagenome | isolation source: weathered quartz diorite | place: Puerto Rico | collected 2017-06-21
GGGGCACCACCGTCGAGTGGCAGCGGCGGGTGCAGAATCCGCTCGGGCTCCAGGGCCGGACCCTCAGCGACCTCGCCAGCGCGCGGGTCTCCGCCAACGATCCGGCGCGCGGCGCGACCGCCGCGATTGGCCTCGAGATCACCAGCGAAGGCGAGAGCGAGCGGACGCGGCAGCTCACCTTCGTGGGGTCGTCGCTGGGCGCCTACGACAGCCTCGGCAACTTCGTCGGCACGGGGAACGGCAATTACTCGCTCGCCATCGTCACCGGCGCGGCGCTGGCGCGCATCGCGCGCGCGGCGGCCAGCGTGCGGATGACGTGGCAGCCGCCGATCGAAGGCGCCTGGCAGGGCTCGCGCGGCGAGCTCGTGGTGGAGACCGATGCGCGCCGGCGCGGGGCCCTGCAGGGTGGCGATCTGTGGCTGTCGCCCGGCGCCGCCCTCGACGACCCCGACCTGTCGCGCGGCGCGGTCACGCAGCGCTTCGAGAGCGAGCTCGCGCCCGGCGCGCGTTGGGGCGCGTTCCGGGTGCGGGTCGAGCGGCGCGTGAGCGCCGACCGCAGCTTCACCAACTTCGAGCAGACTCAAGACCAGCGCGTCGGCACCGCGCGGCTGCGGGCGCGACCCGCGGCCGGCTGGACTGTGGAGTCGGAGGGGCGCGCGCAGCGCCAGTCCGCCTTGGAGACCAGCGGCGGGCCGGGCTATCAGCGCACGCTGCGCGAGGCCGGCGACCAGACCCAGATCGCCTACACGCCGAGCGCGCGCTGGCGCGTGGCCTGGGTCACCGACCTGGCGTGGACGCGCGACGCGACGAGCGCGCTGCCGTGGACCCGATCCTGGAAATTCGGTCCCGAGCTGGGCGTGTCGGTGGCGACGCGCGGTCGCCTCGAAACCAGCGCGCGGCGCACGCTGGCGTCGGGGCCGGTGGTGGGCCCGCTGCTGCCGAGCGCCGATCCAACCGGGTTGGTGCGGTGGGAGACCTCGACGCGCTTCGATTATCGCGTCGGCGACCAGACCACGCTCGGGTTGACGTTCACCACGCGCGACCGCCAAGGCCGGCCGCCCGAGCACGAAGGACGCGCCGAGGCGAGGGCCTTCTTCTGATGAGACCTCTGAGCGCTGCGATCCTGAGCTTGCTGCTGGTGAGCGCCGTGCGGGCCGCAACGCCGCGCGTCGACTACCGCGGCGGCGGCATCGAGCGTCGGCAGGCCGAGACGCTGTTCGCGCCGGTGTTGCGGGCGCCGCGCGACTCGAGCGCCCTGGCTCGCGCCCTGGAGACGCTGGTCGGTGCGCTGAACGCCGACGCCTACCTCGATGCCGACGCGGTGGCGAGCTGGGACACCACGCGGGATGGGCCGCGGCTCGAGGTGCAGACGATGCCCGGGACGCGCTATCGCATCGCCAGCCTCGCCTTCGACACGCCGTCCCGAGCCGAATCGCTGGTCTGGGTGGCCGCCACGGGTATCCAAGTCGGGGATTGGGCCTCGACGCGGGCCCTCGACCAGGCGCTGAGCGTCGCGGTGCGCCGCGCCGCCGAGCAGGGACATCCGTACGCGCAGCTCACGGTGAGTCAGTTCGAGTGGAATCACGGTGGCGCCCGCGTGCGCCTGGCCGGCTCGCTCGGTCCTCAGGTCACGGTGTCCGAGGTGCGCTTCGAAGGGATGCACGTGACCAACGCCGCGCTCGCGACCCGCGCCATGGGTCGGCTCCAGGGTCGATCGTTCGATCCTGCGCTGGCCGAAGCCGGTCGCGATCGTTTGCTGCGACTCGGCCTGTTCCGCAGCGTGGCCTACGAGGGTCTCGAGGGCGAAGGCGACTGGACGCGGGCCCGCGTCGTCTATCGGGTCGAGGAGCCGGCCTACAATCGCTTCGAGGGCGCGGTCGCCACCCAGGCCGATCACCGCGCGGCGGGGCTGGTCCACTTGGATCTCGGCAACCTGGCCGGCACCGGGCGCGCGCTGGGCGCCGCCTGGCAGTCGCGCGGCGTGCGCGGCGAGGAGCTGAGCGCGCGCTACGTCGAGCCATTGCTGTTCGGCACGCCGCTGCGGGCCGAAGCCATGCTCGAGCAGCAGCGCGAGGATTCGTTGTTCACGCGCGGTCGCTGGTCGGCGAAGCTGGCGTTCCTGCTGCCGGGGCGCCAGAAACTGGAAGCCGGCTACGAGCAGGATCACGTCATCGATCAGACCGCCGCGGAAGCGGAGGTCGACGCGCAATCCACCCTGTTCGCGCTCGAGCGCGACAGCCGCGATGCGCCGCTGATCCCACGCCGTGGAACCTGGGTGCGCCTCGGGGCGGAGCAGGCTTTCAAGCGGGCGGCGCTGCGGCCCAGCGGCTCGAGGAACTCCACCACCAGCTCGGCCGACGGCGCACTCGACTGGCACCGGCCGCTCGGTCAGCGCGCCGGCCTCGCTTGGGCGCTGAGCGCGGCTGGCCGCTTCGGGTCGGAGCCGGTGCTGGGCGTCTACGAGCGCTATCCGTTGGGCGGCGCGACCACCTTGCGCGGCTTCGACGACGATGCGCTGCGCGTCGACCGCTTCGCGCTGTCTCGACTCGAGTGGCGCTGGTTCAGCGGCCCCGCCGGACAGCACGTGGCGTTGTTCTGGGACCATGCCTGGACCTTCACGCGGATCGCGCTGGCGCAAGGGTCGCGCGCGGAGTCGCTCCAGCACGACGGCGTCGGGTTGGGCGTGCGCGTGGTGAGTCCGGCGGGGCTGGTCGGTGTAGACTACGGACTCGAGCCCGGTCGCCCGCCGATCGAAGGCAAGCTCCACGTGCGGCTCGTCAGCCAGTTCTGAGGGAGGATGAGTCGTTGTCCTTGGCGCGACGCGTCGATGCCCTGCTGAGACCCGGAGGTCCGCTCGCGCGCCGCTGGCCCGACTACGAAGATCGCGCCGCGCAGCGCGCCTTGGCGCGCGACATCGCCGCGGCTTTCGAAGAGCGCAGCGTCCTGCTCGCCGAAGCCGCGACCGGGATCGGCAAATCCATCGCCTACCTGGTTCCGGCGATTCTGGCGGTGCAGGAGTCGGAGCGTCGCGTCGTGGTGGCGACCTGCACCAAGTCGTTGCAGGACCAGCTCGTGGAGCGCGACCTTCCGGCTCTGCTCGAAGCCATGGGCGTGTCCGTTCCGAGCGCCTGCCTGAAGGGGAAGCAGAACTACCTGTGCCCGCAAGCCCTCGACTCGGCGTCGCTCGAGGCGGCCGAGGAAGAGCGCGTGCTCGATGCGCTGCGCCGTTGGGCGGCAGTGGACGAGCAGGGCGATCTCGACCGCTTCCCCGCCGCCGACGTCGAGGCGTTCCAGCGCATCCGCGGCCGACTCGGCGCCGACCCGGCCGCTTGCACCACGGCCACCTGCCGACGCGCCCGCGAGTGCTTCTGGGTGCGGGCGCGGCGCCGCGCCAACGAAGCTCGCATCGTGGTGGTCAACCACGCGCTGTTGGCCCTGGCCGCCGGCGCCGACGGCCTGCTGCCGCCGTTCGACCTGTTGATCGTCGACGAGGCGCATCGCCTGGAAGGCGTGCTGCTCTCTCAGCTCGAGCGCTCGGCCTCGCGTCATCGCTTCGAGGAAGCGCTGCGGCTGATCGGCTCCGGTCGCCGCGGCAGCGGGGGACTGGCGACGCGGCTGCGCGGGTTCTTCCTGCCGTTGTTCGGAGAGGACCAGGCCGCCGACCTCGATCGTGAGCTGGACGACCTGATCGCTCGCGGCGCCCGCGCCCACGACGACGTCGAGCGCTTCTTTCGCCAGGTCGAGCGACCGGCCGCGGAGGCGGGTCCCGGTCGGCGCGAGCGCTACCGCTCGGCCAGCGAGCTGCTCGGCGGAGATCTCGAGCCGCTCGAGGTGGTGCTGACGCATTGCGGGCGCTTCGCGCGCGAGCTGACGAGCTGGTCGCTGCGCGTCCGGGACCCCAAGGCGACGCAAGACCTGGAGGCCCCCGACAGTCTGAGCGCCGAGCTCGAGCACGCGGCCATGGCCTGGAGCGCGCTCGGCGCCGATCTCGAGAACGTGGCCCAGGCCTCGCATCGCGACTGGGTCTACTGGCGTGGCGCGAGCGGCCGCGGCGTGGAGCTCCATGGTTCGCCGATCAGTGTGGGCGACGCCGCGCGGCGGCTGGTCGCCGATCGGGCCGCGGTGCTGACCTCAGCCACGCTCGCCAGCGCGGGCGATTTCCAGTTCGCGCTCGAGCGACTCGGCCTCGACGCGCGCCACGGCGTCGCGTGCGACACGCGCACGTATCCCACGCCGTTTCCGCTCGCCCAGCAGATCGAGGCCTTCGCCTGGAGCGACCGCGGACGCGACGAGTCGGAGTGCGTGGCCGAGGTGGTGAGCGAGCTGGCGGCGCAGACCGGGCGCAGCATCCTGGTGCTGTTCACCGCCCACGAGCGCCTGCGACGCGCGCGCGAGCGCTTGCGCGCGTCGCTTCCGGTCGAGCGCCGCCTGTTGGCGCAGGAGTGGGACGGCTCGGCCAGCCGCGTCAGCGAGCGCTTTCGCTTGGAGCGCGGCGCGATCTTGCTCGGCGTCCAGAGCCTGTGGGAAGGTGTCGACTTTCCCGGCGAATCCCTGGAGATCCTGGTGGTGGCGAAGCTCCCGTTCTCCGTTCCCGACGATCCGCTGGTCGAGGCGCGCGGCGAGCGCTTGCTCGGCCTGGGCCTCGATCCGTTCCGCGACGACGCGCTGCCCGAAGCCGTGTTGCGCTTTCGGCAAGGGATCGGCCGATTGATCCGGCGCGCCGACGACCGTGGCGTCCTGGTGGTGTGCGACCCGCGCGTCCACACCGCTTCCTACCGCCACCCGTTCCTCGCGGCGCTGCCGGTGCGTCCGCGACCGATGGCGGATGCGGGCGAGCTGGCGGGCGCCGCGGCGGCCTTCCTGGGAGCGGCCGACCCGCGCGCCGAGACTGTGCCGGAGGGGGCGTGATCGAGCTCGGCGCGCGGCCGCTGTCGCTGATCGACGTCGTGGCGGTAGCGCGCGGCAGAGTCCCGGTGCGGCTGGCTCGCGACGCGCGCCAGCGGATGGTCGAGAGCCGCGGCATCGTCGACGCGGCGATTCGTGCCGAGAAGCCGGTGTACGGCGTCAACACCGGTTTCGGCGAGCTCAAGGACCAGCGCATTCCGATCGAGCAGGTGCGCGAGCTGCAGCTCAACCTGCTGCGTTCGCACGCCGCCGGCGTCGGCCCGGACGCTCTACCCGAAGTGTCGCGTGCCATGATGCTGCTGCGCGCCGCGTCGTTGGTGCACGGCCGCTCCGGCGTGCGCCCGGAAGTGGTCGAGGCGCTGCTCATGCTGCTCGAGCGCGGCGTGACGCCGGTGGTGCCGGTGCAGGGCTCGGTCGGAGCCTCGGGCGATCTCGCCCCGCTGGCCCACCTCGCGCTGGTCCTGATCGGCGAGGGCGAAGCGTGGCTGGGGGGTGCGGAGGAAGGCGAAACGCGGCGCATGCCGGCGGCGCTCGCGCTGCGCGGCGCCGGCCTGCAAGCGCTGGTGCTGGAAGCGAAAGAAGGACTGGCGTTGATCAACGGCACCCAGTTCTCGACCGCGATCGCGGCCCTGGCCTGCGTGGACGCGCGCGCGCTGTGGGAGGCGGGCGTGGCGGCGGCCGCGCTCTCGACCGAAGTGCTGATGGGCTCGTTCCAGCCCGCGCGCGAAGACGTCCAATCGCTGCGGCCCTACCGCGGCGCACTGGAGACCGCGCGCCGGCTGCGCGCCTACGCCGACGGCAGCGCCCTGGTCGAGTCGCACCGCGAGTGCGGGCGCATCCAGGACGCCTACAGCCTGCGCTGCGTGCCGCAGGTGATGGGCGCCTCGTGGGACGCGCTGGCGCACGTCGAAGCGCAGCTCGAGATCGAGATCAACGGCGTCAACGACAACCCCTTGGTGCTGCCCGACGGTGACGTGCTCTCGGCCGGCCTGTTCCACGCCCAGCCGGTGGGCATGGCGGCCGACTACCTCAAGATCGCCGTGGCGGAGATCGGATCGATCTCGGAGCGGCGCATCGATCGGCTCACCGATGCCCGCGTCTCGGAGCTGCCCGCGGTGCTGGCCGACCAGCCGGGAATCGAGTCGGGCTACATGCTGGCCCAGTACACCGCGGCCGCGCTGGTGTCGGAGAACAAAGTGCTGTGCCATCCGGCCAGCGTCGACTCGATCCCCACCGGGGGCGGGATGGAAGACCACGTCAGCATGGCGCCGATCGCGTCGCGGCATCTGCGCCAAGTCGTCGACAACACCGCGCGGGTCGTGGCGATGGAGCTCCTGTGCGGCTGCCGCGCGCTGGAGTTCCGCCGTCCGCTCGCGGCCGGCGCCGGCACCGAGCGGCTGTACGAGGCGGTGCGCCGTCTGGTGCCCGCTCCGGAAGGCGACCGGCCCCTGAGCGCGCCGTGCGAGAAGGTGGCGCGCTGGACGCTGTCGCGCGCGCCGCTGCGGCTGGCGGAGGAGGTGTTGGCCTCGTGAATTCGGTCACGACGAGTCGCGCGGTGCGGGCGCCGCGCGGGAAGACGCTGACCTGCAAGGGTTGGATCCAGGAAGCCGCGCTGCGCATGCTGATGAACACCCTGGATCCCGAAGTCGCCGAGCGCCCCGACGATCTGGTGGTTTACGGCGGCACCGGCAAGGCGGCGCGCAGCTGGGCTGCGTTCGATCGTCTGGTCCAGAGCCTGCGTGCGCTCGAGCACGACGAGACGCTGCTGGTGCAGTCGGGCAAGCCGGTCGGCGTGTTCAAGACCCACGTCGACGCGCCGCGCGTGTTGATCGCCAACTCGCTGCTGGTGCCGCGTTGGGCGACCTGGGAGCACTTCTGGGAGCTCGAGGGCAAGGGCCTGATCATGTTCGGGCAGATGACCGCGGGGTCGTGGATCTACATCGGCTCCCAGGGCATCGTGCAGGGCACCTTCGAGACCTTCGCGGAATGCGCGGCCCGCCACTTCGGCGGGACGCTGGCCGGGCGGCTGGTGCTGACCGCGGGATTGGGCGGCATGGGAGGGGCGCAGCCGCTGGCCATCACCATGAACGGCGGCGTGTGTCTCGCGGTCGAGGTCGACGAGGCGCGGGCGCGGCGCCGCGTCGAGACCGGATACTGTGACCGCTTCACGCGCGCGCTGGCCGAAGCCCTGGAATGGATCGAGGCGGCGCGCCGCGAGCGGCGCCCGCTCAGCGTCGCCCTGCTCGGGAACGCGGCCGAGAGCCATCCCGCGCTGCTCGAGCGTGGCGTGATCCCGGATGCGGCGACCGACCAGACGTCGGCCCACGATCCGCTGGTGGGCTACGTGCCGGGCGGGCTCACGCTCGATCAGGCTGCGCAGCTGCGCGTCTCCGCGCCCGACGATTACGTGCGCCGCGCCCGCGCCTCGATGGCGCAGCACGTGCGCGCGCTGCTCGGCATGAAGGCCCGCGGCACGGTGCTGTTCGACTACGGCAACAACCTGCGCGGCGAGGCCGAGAAGGGCGGCCTGCCGCACGAGCAGGCGTTCTCGTACCCGGGCTTCGTGCCCGAGTACATCCGGCCCTTGTTCTGTGTTGGCAAGGGTCCATTCCGCTGGGCCGCGCTCTCGGGCGAGGCGCGCGACATCGACGCCACGGACGCGGCGGCGCTGGACGAGTTCCCGGACGACGCGCGGCTCCACCGCTGGCTTCCGCTGGCGCGCAAACACGTCCGCTTCCAAGGTCTGCCGGCGCGCATTTGCTGGCTCGGCTACGGCGAGCGCGCGCGGCTCGGCCTGCGCTTCAACCGCATGGTTCGCGAAGGCCAGCTCGAGGCCCCGATCGTGATCGGCCGCGACCATCTCGACGCCGGCTCGGTGGCGTCGCCGTTCCGTGAAACCGAGGGCATGCGCGACGGCAGCGACGCGGTCGCGGATTGGCCGATCCTGAACGCCCTCCTCAACGTCGCCAGCGGCGCCTCGTGGGTGAGCGTCCACCACGGTGGCGGGGTGGGGATCGGGAACTCGATCCACGCCGGACAGGTGATCGTGTGCGACGGCAGCGCGGCGGCCGACCGGCGCCTGATGCGGGTGCTGACCAATGATCCCGGCACCGGCGTCATGCGTCACGCCGACGCTGGCTACCGCGAGGCCATCGACTTCGCGCGCGGCTCGGATCTCGCGCTGCCCGGGATCACGGACGACCGGTGATCCATGACGGTCACGCCGCGGAGTGAACCCCACGACAAGGCGGTGGCCGGGCGCACCGCCTACGTGATCCTCCACAACACCTCGGAAGTCGTGACGCCCGACGCCGGCGGGCGGCGCATCGAACGCTACGCCCGGGGCGCGGTGGTGTTCCGCGACGGGCACGTGGTGGAGGTCGGCCCGGGGCCCGAGCTGCTGCGGCGTCACGGCGAGGCGCGCCCGATCAACGCCTACGGCCACCTGGTGACGCCGGGGCTGGTCGACTGCCACACCCACATGATCTTCGCCGGCCAGCGCTCGGTCGAGCTGCAGCGCAAGCTGGCGGGCGAGAGCTACGCCGCGATCGCGGCCGCCGGAGGCGGAATCCGCTCGACCGTCACCGCCACCGACGCCGAGCGGGACGACGTGCTGGAGAAGGGTCTCGGCTCGCGGCTCGAGCGCTGGCGCGCCAACGGCTGCACGACGGTCGAGGTCAAGACCGGGTACGGACTCACGCCGCGCCGCGAGATCCGGCTGCTCGAGCTGGTGCGGGGCGCGGTGCAGCGCGTGCCGGCGCGGGTGCAGCGCACGGCACTGCTGTTGCACGCCCTGCCCGACGAATACCGCGACCGGCGCGACGAGTATCTCGACGAGATGTGCGAGCAGATCCTGCCCGAGATCCACGGGCGCGGATTGGCCGACGCCGTCGACGTGTTCTGCGACCCGATCGCGTTCGACGTCGCCGAATGCCGGCGGGTGCTGGAGAAGGCGCGCGAGCTAGGGCTCGGGCTCAAGCTCCACGCCGAGCAGACCGCGCGCTTGGGCGGGGCGCAGCTCGCGGCCGAGCTGTCGGCGCTTTCCGCCGATCACCTCGAGGCGGCGGACGACGCGGACTGGCAGGCGCTCGCCCGCTCGGGAACGGTGGCCGTGTTGCTGCCGATCGCCGCGCTCACGCTGGGGCAGACCTTGCCGCGCGCCAGCCGGTTGCGGGCGAGCGGCGCGCGCGTCGCCATCGCCACCGATTTCAATCCCGGCACCGCGCCGGCGCAGTCGCTGCTCGAATGCGCGGCCCTGGCCGCGCGGCTGTGTGGCTTCGACGCCGACGAGACCCTGCTCTCCATCACCTGGAACGCCGCCAAGGCCCTCGGGCTCGAGGAGCGCGTCGGCCATCTCAATCCCGGGGCCTGGGGCGACGCGGTGGTGTGGGAGTGCGAGACGCTCGAGGAGCTGCCTTACTGGCTCCCGGCGGTGCGCCCCGATTGCGTGTTCATGCGCGGCGCGGATCTGGCTCTGCCGACCGTCGAGCGCCGCGTCTGGCCCTGAACCGTCCCGTCCCCTCGAGGTCCTGATGCCGCGAATCGTCGAGTGCGTCCCGAATTTCTCCGAAGGCCGCCGCCGCGAGGTGGTCGATGCCTTGATCCAGACCATTGCCGAGACTCCGGGCGCGGTGCTGCTCGATCACGAGATGGACGCCGACCATCATCGCTCGGTGGTCACGTTCGCCGGGGAGCCCGATGCGGTGGGCGAGGCCGCCTTCCGCGTGGTGCAGCGCGCCGCTCAGCTCATCGACCTCAATCACCACCGCGGCGAGCACCCGCGCATGGGCGCCACCGACGTGCTGCCTTTCGTGCCGGTCGAGGGCGTCACCCTCGACGAATGCGCGGAGCTGGCGCGTCGCGTGGGCCGCCGCATCGGCGACGAGCTCGGCATTCCGGTATTCCTCTACGAGGCCGCGGCCCGCCGGCCGGACCGCGTCAGCCTGGCCGACGTGCGCCGCGGCGAGTTCGAGGGCCTGCGCGATCGGATCGGGAAGGATCCCTCGCGTGCCCCCGACTTCGGCCCCGCCGCCATCCACGCCAGCGCCGGCGCGACCGCGGTGGGCGCGCGGCGCTTCCTGGTCGCCTTCAACGCCAACCTCAACACCTCGGACGTGCGCGTGGCCAAGGCGATCGCCAAGTCGGTCCGCGAGCAGAGCGGCGGGCTCAAGAACGTGCGCGCGCTCGGCTTCGCGATCGAGGGCGGGCGCCGCGCGCAGGTGAGCATGAACCTGGTCGACACCGAAGCGACGCCGATCCATCGCGTGCTGGCGCTGGTGCGCGAGGAAGCGGCGCGGCGCGGCGCGGCGCTCTCGGGCTGCGAGGTGGTGGGGCTGATTCCCGAGGCGGCGATGCTCGACGCGGCCGAGCACGCGCTCCAGCTCGAGAATTTCCGCCGCGATCAAGTGCTGGAGCTGCGGCTCAAGCAGCCCCCGGTTTCGGAAGGCACGACCGTGGCCACGTTCTTCGATCAGGTGGCCGCCGGCACGCCCACGCCGGGCGGCGGAACGGTGGCGGCGTTCAGCGGCGCGCTCGCCAGCGCCTTGGCCACGATGGTCGCCAACCTGACCATCGGCAAGAAGAAGTACGCGGCCCACGAGGCCGCGCTGCGGGAGGTGCGGAGCGCGTCGGAGGCGTTGCGCCGGCGCCTGACGACTCTGGCGCGTTCCGACAGCGAGGCCTTCGAGGCCGTGCTGCGAGCGGGTCGTTTGCCCCAGGCCACGCCGGCCGAAGCGGACGCCCGGAGCAAGGCTTTGGCAGAAGCCAACCTGGAGGCGGCGCGGGTGCCGCTCCACACCGCGAAGGCTTGCCTCGAAGTCGCCCAGCTGGCCGCCCAGGCGGCCAGAATCGGCAACGTCCAGGCGGTGACCGACGCGGGGGTGGCCGGGTTGCTGGCCGGCGCGGCGGGAGAGGGGGCGCTGCTCAACGTTCAGATCAACCTGAAGTCCTTGGCGGAGGGGGCCGATAAGAACGGAGTGGAGACTGACTTGCGCCGCCTCACGACCGCTCTCCGGAGGGCGGTCGAGGAGTGCCGTGGTGCCGTCGCCTCCAAGCTCGAAGCACCCTAGGGATCGGGTTCGGACCGCCCGCCGGCCTCGGTTGATCTGCATGCGGGCGAGGCCGGTGCCGGAGATCAGCCAACTTGGACAAGGCACTCGAGATCAAACGACGAGCTCAACGCGCGATCCAGAGCGGTGATCTGGACGCGGCGATGGCGGAGTACGAAAAGCTCGTCGCCCTCCCCGATTGCGACCCCTACAACTTCGTTCTGCTCGCGGACCTCCTCTACAAACGCGGCGACCAGCAGGGCGCCGTCTCGCGCTACCTCTCCGCCTCCGACGCCTACGAGAAGACCGGCCTCTACAAGAACGCGATCGCGGTCTGCAAGAAGATGATGCGCCTGAGCCTCTCGCCGGCGCAGGTGCTGGGACGTCTGGCCCAGCTCCACGGACTCGATGGATTGGGCACCGAGGCCGCGCTCTACCACCAGCAGTTCGCCGAGCACCTGATGCGCGACCAGCGCCCCACCGAGGCGGCGGCGGCGCTGCGCAAGGCCTACGAGGCCGCACCCGAGGAACTGGCGGTGCTCGAGCGCATCGCGGAGGTGCTGCTGCTGGCCGACGACAAAGCCGGCGCGGCGCTGGCGCTCGCAGAGGCGGCCTTTCAGCACCAGAAGCGCGGTCACTCGGACGTGGCCTTGGCGCTCAAGCGCCGCGCCGAGGATCTCAAGTCCGGCTCCGTGCGCGAGTACGAAGTGCAAGCCCTGCTCGGTTCGGGACAAGCGGTGCCGGAGCCGGCTCCGGAGCCGGTCGCGCCCGAGCCCGAGGAGGAGCCGGGCGTCCCCGGCCCGCCGCTGCTGCCCTCGCTGCGCGAGGGCGGCGAGATCGCCAGCGACGAGATCGAGCGCTTCCCCTCGCGCGGCGCGAGCGCGGCCCTCAACGGACAGGGCGCGGGAGAAGAGTCCAAGAGGACGCAGCTGTTCTCGGCGGCCGAGATCGAAGCGATGCTCCAGCACGCGCAGGAAAAGCTGCGCGCCGGCGAATCCGAGCTCGCGTCGCGGCTGTTGCTCGAGGCGGCGCAAGCCTACGAGGCGGTGGGACGCCACGACAACGCAGGCACGATCTACCGCAGCCTGGCCAAGAGCCAGTCGATTCCCTCCTCGGTGCTGGAGCTGTGGCTGGCCAACTGCGAGCGTCGCGACGATCGACGCGAAGCGGCGACGGTGGCGTGCGAGCTGGGCGATCGCGCGATCCAGCAGGGCAACGTTGACTCGGCTCATCTGTGGTTCAAACGCGCCCAGAAGCGGGACGAGGGCAATCCACTCGCCCAGCGGCGACGGCAACGGCTGGGGGCGATGAAGGACGGGATCGGCCCGCCTCAGCTGGTGTCGACCGAGACCGCCGTGGCGGGCCCGCCGGCGCTCGAGCCGCCGCCGGTCGTGCGCGCTCCGATCGCGCCTCCGCCCCCTCCGCAAGCCCCGATCGCCGCCCCGCCGCCGCTGGTGCCGCGACCGGTCGCGCCGCCGCCGCCGCCGGCGGTGGCTCCGCCGGCGCTGGCTCCGGAACCCATGGTGATGCAGGCGCCGCCGGCGCCGCCTCCGGTCGAGACCGCGTCCAACCGCGTCGAGCTGGCGGTGGGGCGGAGCGAGGCCGTGACGTTCGACCTGGGCGCCCTGCTCTCCGAGTTCCAGCGCGGCATCGAGGCGCAGCTTTCCGGCGACGCTCAGGGGCATTACGATCTGGCCATGGCGTACCGCGAGATGGGTCTGCTGGATCACGCGGTGGAATCGTTCCGGATGGCGCTCGCCAATCCGGCGCTGACACATCGCGCCGCCGAGATGCTGGGGCGCTGCATGCTCGACCAAGGCCGCTTCGACGAGGCCGTCGCGGAGCTCGACGCGGCCCTCGAGCGCCCAGGCCTCGACCCGGACGGCGCGCTCGGCCTGCGCTACTTGCTGGGCCTGGCCCACGAAGCCGCGGGGCGCCCGCGCGAGGCGCTGGCCGAGCTCGAGCGCGTGTTCCTCGAGCAGCCCAATTACCACGACGTCGCACCCAAGCTGCGAGATCTCCGCAAAGCGTTGGGGACCGAGTGATGTCTCGGCCGCCCGCCGCACAGGGCGGCCGGCGGGTGGACCTTCACACCCACACCATCTTCAGCGACGGGCTGCTGACCCCCGAAGCGTTGGTCGATCGGGCGGTCGACCGGCAGCTGGCCGCGATCGCGATCACCGATCACGACTCGGTCGAGGCGATGGCGCGCGCGCAGGCTGCGGCCCACGGCCGCCTCGAGGTGGTTCCCGGCGTCGAGATCTCGAGCGCCGTCGAGGGCCTCGACCTGCACATCCTGGGCTTCTACATCGATCCCGCGCACCCGCCGCTCAACGAGCGGCTGCGGCACTTCCAGGCCGAGCGGCGTGAGCGCGCTCGGCGCATTCTCGAGCGCCTGCGCGAGGTCGGCGTCCGGCTCGACCCCGAGCAGGTGCTGAGCTCGGCCGGACCCGGGGTCGTGGGGCGGCCGCACGTCGCGGCGGCGATGGTGCGCGCCGGCGTGGTGGGCGGGCTGGACGAAGCCTTCCGCCGCTACCTCGGCGTGCACGGCGCGGCGTTCGTGCCGCGCCCGGCGTTTCACCCCCACGAGGCGATCGAGTTGATCCACGACGCCCACGGCGTGAGCGTGCTGGCGCATCCGGGCGCCAGCCTGGTCGATCGCGTGATCGAGGATCTGGCCGCGGCCGGGCTGCGTGGGCTCGAGGTCTGGCATCCTCAGCACTCGTCCGCGACGACGCGGCGTCACCGGGCCCTGGCCGAGCGGCTGTCGCTGCTCGAGACCGGCGGGTCGGACTTCCACGGGCAGCCCCAGGGCAGCGACCTCGGCGAGGTCGCCGTGCCCTACCGCGCGCTGCTGCGACTCAAGCAGAGCGCCGGCGTCGCGGGCTGAGCCGCCGCGCGTTGACTCGCTCTCCCCGCGTCGCTATTTTCCGGCTGTCGCTCGTGCTCCCGACGACGCGTCGCCTTGGGTGCGTCCACCGCCCCTCTGGAGATCTCCTTCCATCACTTCCCGATCGTACTCGTCACGGCGCCTGGCTTACGCGGCGCTGTTGGTGGCGCTCGGTCTGACCGGGGCCTACGCGGAATCGATCCCCAACCTCGAATCGTTGAGCCTGGTCGCGTTCTGCGCCGGGGTGCTGCTGGGCGCGCGCGATGGCGCGGCGGTGGGGGCGCTGTCGATGCTGCTCTACACCTTGCTCAATCCTTATGGGCCGGCGCCGCCGCTGGTGATGGCCGCCCAGGTGTTGGGCATGGCGATCGCGGGCGGCTCGGGCGCGCTGTTCGCGGCGCTCGGCGGGCCGCACTGGCCGGCCGTGAGGCGCGCGATCGTGCTCGTGGGGGTGGCGATCGTGGTCACCGCGCTCTACGACCTGATGACCAACGTGGCGACCGGGCTGGTGTTCGGGCAGATGCGTCTCGTTCTCCTGGCGGGGATTCCGTTTTCGCTATGGCACATCGGATTCAACGTCGCGCTCTTCGCCGCGATCGGGACACCGCTCGCGGCGGTGCTGTCGCGTTACGCCGAGCGACTCGAAGCCTGATCGTCGCCGGCCTGCTGATGGCGGCTCCGGTGCAGGCCCAGACGCCGTCGGCCGATCGCGACGAGGTGGTCGCGAGTGGCTTGCCCGACGCGCCCGCGTGGTGGGCCGAGGCCGGCCGGCCGGGCTATGCGCCCGACTACGATTCGGGCCTCGGCTCGCCGTGGCTGCTGGCCGGCCTGGTGCGCGGGGCGTGGGCCATCGACGACCCGGAGCTGCCGGTGCTCGGAGGCTTTCCCGGCGTGATGGGCGTGCAGACGCCGCTGGCCTGGATGGACTCGTTGCGGGTCGAGAGCGGGAGCGAGTCCGGCTGGGACGGTTTCGAGGGCGCTCTGGCCAAAGTCTGGGTGCGGCGCGGGCGGCCGCTGCGCGCGCGCGCACGCACCGGCGCGGGCGGCGATTTGGTGCTGGGGAGCGGCAGCGACGCGCTCGACGGCAACGGACTGAGCGTGACCCGCGGCGACACGGCCTCGTGGTGGCGCACCGGAGCGCTGAGCTGGACGCGCGGTGGACTCGGCGATCTCGGTCCGGCGGGCCGCCACCACTATTCGCTCGGAGGACAGTGGACGCGCGGCCGTCAGCGGGTGAGCGGCACCATCGCTCAAGCCGGATCGGCCGCCGAGCTGGTGAGCGGCGAGTCGCAATCGGTGACCGGGGCGGGAGGCTCGTTGCGCTACCAGCTCGCGCTCCAGCGCTCGGCGCTGGCGCTCGAGCTGGCGCGCGGCTACGACCATCACGAGAGCTTTGGCGGCACGCTCGCCCCGTCGCGGCGCGACGCGCACCAGCGTGGCGCCTCGGCGGAGTGGATCGGCGCCGACGACGCCTGGGGCCTGCGCCTCGACGCGCGCGAGCAGTGGGTCACCCGGGTGACGAGCGGCTTCGGCGCGACGCCGTGGACGGCGCGCTCATGGTGGCTCGCGGGCCGCATTCAGGGTCAGCGCGAGCCGGCCATGGTCGACGCCTCGCTGGGCGCCGGGCATCACGAGGGCATCGATGGCACGCCGGTCGCGCCGTCGCTGCGCATGCGCTTCGGCGACGAGACCTGGACCGCGGCCTTGCACGCGGGCCGTGTGATCACGCCGGTGTGGAGCGATCTCGCCCCCGGCTACGCGGCGTTCTTGCAGAGCACATGGAACGGCGGCCTCGACCTGGGCTGGCGCGGGGAGGAAGGTCGCCAGATCGGGGTCGGCGGCCTGGTGGGTCAGACCCGCGGGCGCGCGCTCGCCGACCGGCTCCCGTTCGAGGAGCTATGGCTGCGGAACGGGTTCCGAGACGACCCCAACGCACTGCGCTTCGGGCTGGCGACGCTCGACGCCGATTGGACGATCGGAGCGTGGAGCGCGCACGGCGAGGTCTACGACCTGGCGCGCAGCCACGATGGGTTCGAGCCGCGGCTCGATCCTGAGCGCGGCGGCCGGGCCAGCCTCGAAACGTCGTTCCGAGCCTTCGCGGGCGATCTCGGTGTGCGCGTGCGCGCGGAGGTGGCAGGGGTCGGCGGGCACGAGAGCCCGAGCGCGCTGGAGTGGGTGCCGGGTTACTGGACCTACGGAGCCACCGCGGCGCTCACGCTCGCGGACGCCACGATCACGGTCCGCCTGCGCAATCTAGAGGACACGGTGCGGCCGCTGCCGTGGATCGTCCCCAGCACCTTCGCGGACGGGGTCGGCCGCGGCTTGGAGTTCCGGCTCGGCATGGCGTGGCGCCTCTATAATTAATTGAGGGGCCTGCCCCGACCGGTCCCGCCCTCGCCCCCGCGGGAGCCCAGCGATGTGGACCTGGCTCACGCCGGAGGAACGGCGCGGGGCGACCGTCCTGGTCGTCATCCTGCTCCTCGGTGCCAGCCACGACGCATGCGTGGCGCGGCGCATGCGCATCGAAGCGCGAGCCTCGGCAGCGCCCACCGCCGCGGCGGCCTACGCGCCGGTCGCGGAGGATTCGCTGAGCGGCGCGCACCGTGCCGATGCCGTCGCTGCGGCGGGCGTCGTCTCGGAGCGACTCGACCTCAATCGTGCCAGCGCGGCTGAGCTCGACGCGCTGCCCGGCATCGGTCCGGTGCTGGCCGAGCGCATCGTCACGTATCGCCGGCAGGTGGGTGGCTTCGGCAGCGTCGAAGAGCTGCTGGCGGTGCGCGGCATCGGTCCGCGCCTGTTCGATCGTCTGCGGCCGCGGGTGACGACGGGCGCAGCCCCGCGACGAGCCGCCATGCATTCCGCAGCGTCGACTCCAGGCGGCCGTGCAGATTCCGCTTCAGTCCGCGCCGCCACCACCCGATAACCCCGCCGAAGCAACCCACACCTTCGACCCAGCGCCGGACGCCGCGGCTCCACGGCCTCCGGTCGCTCCATCGTGGATGCGCAGGGGTCTGGCGCGACGGGTTCGGCAGCGCGCCGGCCGACGGGGACGGGATGCAAGAAGACATCGGACAGCTGCTTCTGGACGCCCAGCTCATCGACGCCAACGGGCTCCAGAAGGCCCAGATGCAGTCGAAACAGGCCGGCGGCAGCCTGATCGCCAACCTGGTCAAGATCGGCGCCATCACCGAGGAAGCGCTTCTCGAGTTCCTCTCGCAGAACTACCGGGTCGCCTCGATCGACCTGCGCAGCTTCGAGCCGGATCCGCAGCTGACCCGCCTCATTCCGGGGGACGTGGCCACCAAGTTCATGGCGCTCCCGGTGTCGCGCGTCGGACGGCGCCTGGTCGTCGCGATGCTCAACCCGAACAACATCTTCGCCATCGACGACATCAAGTTCATCACCGGCTACGAGATCGAGGCCCGCGTCGCCAGCGAGGGCGCGCTCAAGAAGGCGATCGACCGCGCCTACGACTCGGCCGGCACCATGGCCGACGTGATGAAGGGCATGGAGGAAGACCTCTCGGTCGTCGAGGACGAGGAGCCGCCGCCCGACTCGGAGGCGCTCTCGGCCGCGGACGAGGCGCCGATCGTCAAGCTGGTCAACTCGCTGATCGCGGACGCGGTGCGGAAGGGCGCCAGCGACATCCACATCGAACCCTACGAGAAGTCGATGCGGGTGCGGTTCCGCATCGATGGCGTGCTGCAGGAGATGATGGCTCCACCCTTCAAGTTCAAGGCCGCGATCATCTCGCGCCTCAAGATCATGGCCGAGCTCGACATCGCCGAGCGGCGCGTCCCGCAGGACGGGCGCATCAAGATCAAGGTGCTGAACCGCACCATCGACCTGCGCGTCTCCTCGCTGCCCACGATCTTCGGCGAGAAGATCGTGATGCGTATTCTCGACAAGAGCAATCTCAACATCGACCTGGGCAAGCTCGGGTTCGAGCCGCGCTCGTTCAAGGAATTCACCGCCGCAGTCGCCAATCCCTACGGCATGGTGCTGGTCACCGGGCCGACCGGGTCCGGCAAGACCACCACGCTCTACTCGGCGCTGTCGCGGATCAACACGCCGGAAACGAACGTGATGACCGCCGAGGACCCGGTCGAGTACAACCTCGACGGCATCAACCAGGTGCTGGTCAACGACGACGTCGGCCTGACCTTCGCCGCCGCGCTCAAGGCGTTCCTGCGCCAGGACCCCAACATCATCATGGTGGGCGAGATCCGCGATCTCGACACCGCCTCGATCGCGGTCAAGGCCGCGCTTACCGGGCACCTGGTGCTGTCGACGCTCCACACCAACGACGCGCCCAGCGCGATCGGCCGCATGATCGACATGGGGATCGAGCCGTTCCTGGTCGCCTCGTCGGTCAACCTGGTGCTGGCGCAGCGTCTGGTGCGCCGCGTGTGCGCGAGCTGCAAGCGTCCGGTGACGCTGAACGCGGAGATTCTGAGCGAGCTGCAGCTCGACCCCAAGGACGCCGAGGGCGCCACCTTCTTGGAAGGCGCGGGCTGCGTCGAGTGCAGCAACACCGGCTACCGCGGACGGCAGGGCGTCTACGAAGTGATGACCATGAGCTCGAAGATCCGCGACCTGGTGCTGGAGCGGTCCTCGGCCGGCGAAATCAAGAAGACGGCCATCGGGGAAGGGATGCTCACGCTGCGCCGTGACGGACTGGAGAAGCTGAAGCGCGGCATCACGACGGTGGAAGAGATCCTGAAGGAAACCGCCGCCGACAAACTCTAGGCCCATCCGGCCTCACGGAAGGAGACCACGGTCGTGCTCACGCTGCGCCAGTTGCTGGAAGACATGACGACGAAGAAAGCGTCGGACCTCCATCTCACCGCCGGCGTGCCGCCCGAGTTCCGCATCGACGGCGTGCTGGTGCCGGCGTCCGAGTACGAGGTGCTCAGTCCCGAGGCCACGGCCAATCTGGCCTACAGCGTGATGTCGGACGAGCAGCGCAAGCGCTTCGAGACCACGCGCGAGCTCGACTTCTCGTTCGGCATTAAGAACATGGCGCGGTTCCGCGCCAACGTCTACCTGCAGCGCGGCGTCGTGACCTCGGCGATCCGGCAGATTCCCTACGACATCATGCCGATGGAGAAACTCGGGCTGCCGCCGGTGGTCAAGGAATTCACGAATCGCCACCGCGGCCTGGTGCTGGTCACCGGCCCGACCGGGAGCGGCAAGAGCACGACGCTGGCCTCGATGATCGATCGCATCAATGGCAGCCGGCAGTCTCACATCATCACGATCGAGGACCCGATCGAGTACGTCCACCAGCACAAGAAGGGCATCGTCAACCAGCGCGAGGTGGGGGCCGACACCAACACCTTCCCGACGGCGCTCAAGTACGTGCTGCGCCAGGACCCCGACATCATCCTGATCGGTGAGATGCGCGACCAGGAGACCATCGGGGCCGCGATCACCATCGCCGAGACCGGGCACCTGGTGTTCGCCACGCTCCACACCAACTCGGCCTACGAAGCGGTGAACCGCATCGCCGACGCGTTCCCGTCGGATCAGCGCTCGATGATCTACAGCCAGCTCGCCTTCACCTTGGAAGGCGTCGTCACGCAGCAGCTGGTGCCGCGCAGCCGCGGGGTCGGGCGCGTGATGCTGGCCGAGGTGCTGGTGTGCACGCCGGCGGTCAAGGCGGTGATCCGCGACGGCAAGACGCACCAGATCTACAGCCTGATGCAGGTGGGGCAGAAGTTCGGCATGCAGACCATGAATCAAGCGTTGCTGCAGGCGGTGCTCGACAAGGCGCTCACGGCGGAACACGCCCTGACCTTCAGCACCGATCGACAGGAGCTGGAAGGCATGCTCGCGAAGGTCGTGCGGGCGGCGGCCTAGGAGAGAACCATGGCGACGTTCGTCTGGAAGGGTCGGACGCTCGGCGGCGAGATGCAGTCGGGCGAGCTGGACGCGGGCAAGCGCGAGGAAGCAATCGAGCTGCTGCGCAAACGCAAGATCATGGTCACCGCGCTCAACCCCAAGGGCAGCGGCTTCGCGCTGCCCAAGTTCGGGGGCCCCGGGGTTGGCACCAAAGACCTGGCGATCTTCACGCGTCAGTTCGCGACCATGATTTCCGCCGGCCTGCCGCTGGTGCAGTGTCTCGACATCCTGGCCAAGCAGTCGAGCAAGCCGTCGTTTGGGCGCGTGATCGCCGAGGTCACGCGCGAGGTCGAGGCCGGCTCGACCCTGTCCGACGGACTGGGCAAGCACAAGGCCGTGTTCGACGAGCTGTTCCGCAACATGGTGGCCGCGGGCGAGGCGGGTGGCGTGTTGGACGAGATCTTGATGCGGCTCGCGGCCTACATCGAGAAGGCCGACGCGTTGAAGCGCAAGGTCCAGGGCGCGATGGTCTATCCGGCCGTGGTCTTGACGGTCGCCGTCGGCGCCACCTGCTTCATGCTGATCTTCATCATCCCGACCTTCGCCAAGATGTTCTCCGACTTCGGCGGCGAGCTGCCGCTGCCGACCAAGATCGTGCTCGTGCTGTCGAACATCCTGCGCCAGTTCTGGTGGGTCGGCGTCGCGGGGCTGATCGCGGGCGGATTCACGTTCAAGCGCTACTACGCCACCG
>JACXTT010004605.1_pt1 | contig 20436 bp, 18 predicted proteins | sample 9270951 | NCBI WGS metagenome assembly JACXTT01 (sample SAMN15532306, study PRJNA645909) | rock metagenome | isolation source: weathered quartz diorite | place: Puerto Rico | collected 2017-06-21
ATTGCGGTCAAGCCAGGCGCGCACCTTCGCCACCACGGCGGGAGGCGCTTCGAGCGGCGCGGCAACGCCGGCAGGCCATTCAGGACGGACTTTACCCATGCCTGCGGCGAGGATTTGAATGCGATTGCCCGATCTGGCGGGCGACAACGCGTCGAGCATCACGCCGCTTTCGGCATCGAGCACCATCGGCGCGCCATCGCGGTCCAGAAAAATCGCGGGCGAAGCGGTTTGCAGGGCGAGCCCGAACTGCAGCGCGGCGCCGCTGCGGGACTCGATCGCCACGCGCAGCGTACTGCCCTGTACGTCGAATGGAACCTGGATTTCGCTGCGCTCCGCGGCGGAAGCCAGAATCGGCGCGGCCGAAGAACCAGCTTGCGCACGGGCCACGTCGCTGCCGATGAGGGTAAGCAAAGATCCAGGGGCGGCGGCGCGGCTGCTGAAGTCGGCAGCATTCACCAACCGCGGACTTCCACGGCGGTGCGGCGCGGCGGCAGCGAACACGCCCAAGCCCTCGACGGCCGCGTAAATCTGATGCCCTCCGGAAGCCAGTTGGACATCCGTCACGGGTGCGTTGCCCCAGGCTGCAGGCGTCAGTTGGCGCCACGGGGTCGCGGGTCCCAAGCCATTGAGATCGGCGGTGGTGTAAAAGACGCCGCGCGAAGTCGCGGCGTACACGGCCCCGCTCGACCGTTCAAAGGCCAGTCCATTGGCGGCGACGTCAGGCAGGTCGCTCGTCAGGTCGTCCCAAAAGCCTCCGCCGTTGATGGTGCGCAGGACGTGGGCCGCTCTGCGGGTGGAATCGAGTTCGGTGGGACGGGCGCCTGCGGTGGCCATTGCAATGCGAGGATCCTGCGGATCGGCGACGATGCGGGTGATAGCGCCCATTTCCTGCAGCTTGAAGGGCCTCCAGGTAGCGCCGCGGTCTGAAGTGGCCCAGATCCGGCCGTCGGCTGCGCCTGCGTACATGAGGTCGCCCGAAACGGTCGAGGCAGTGATGCGGACTCCGAATTGCTGCGAGAGACGGGCGTTGCGGTCGGCTTCGGCTGCCAAAACTTCGTCATCCTGCACTTCACGCCACGCCTTATGTTCGCCGGGCTGCCATTCGAAGGGGCCGCCTGCGGCTTCGATGCGCATGCCTCGCGTGCCACTGGCAAGATTGAGAATTCGGGAGACCGGAAAGTTCGGGAGCCCTTCGTTGAGGCTGGTCCAGGAAAGTCCACCGTCGATAGACCGCCAGACCCCATTTCGGGAAGCAACCGTCACTTCATCGGGTTCGCGGGGCGACGGCGCGAGGTCGATGATGCCCTCGCCGAGAATGGAATGGTTTCGATATTCGGTGAGGTTCGACCAACTGGCGCCTTCGTCTTCAGATTTGTAGACATAACGGCCCGCGGCATAGACACGCTCGCGCGCGCCGTCAGCGCGGAAGACTTTACTGCCTGTTTCGGGCCGGGATCTCGAGAATTCGTCACCGGCAGGCGGCGGAACCGGAGCTGTGGAAATTGTCCACTGCTCGAAGTCGGAGGTCTCGAAAACCTTAGCTCCAAGTCCTAAGACGAATAACTTAGAACCATCTGCGGAGTACCAGACGCGGGAGACCGGCCCTGAGCAAAATCCGGCCAAACCTCGATCCAGGGACAAATTTCCGGCGCTGCGCCAATCTAACGTCACCGGGCTGCTCTGCGCCAAGGCGAGCGACGCCGCCCCAGCCGTCAGGCAGGCCAGGATTGACACAGCTCTGTATCCAAATGACACGATCGATTTTCCTATTGTAACCGGAACTGCTTCCTACTATCGGCAAAACCCCGCCGGGGAACCAGTCGAAGAGTTCTTTTGCAATCGGCACGCCACTTGCTAAGTCTTTTTGATGTAGACTGTAGATTCTTTGGTTTGGTTTCGGTCTTATCGAGTGTAGACGGTGGCGGTAGCAAAGAAAGCCACGGAAAGACGGCTAACGGAATCGGCTCAAATCGCCGATGTCGTGATAGTCTAGAGTGTACTTATGTTGGCCCGGACCCTATCTATGATGTCGCGTCCTCACTTGCCTACTGCAACGTGGGTGTCGCTATGTCTGGGCGCCATGGGCTTTGGGCAGATCCTGCCGATGTCGGCGGCTGACTATGCCGCAAAGGTCGAAACGCTCACCGGACAGGTCTCGGTGTTGCGCGATAACCAGCCTTGGGCGCTGAGCCCCGGCGACACCGTGCAATGCCAGCAAGTGATCCTCAGTGGCGCCAATGGTTACGCCTTGCTTCGCGTTTCCGACGGCAGCACGTTTGAGGTGTTCTCGAATTCACAAGTCATCTTCCGCAAGAACGTTCCGAACTGGCGCGATCTGCTGGATGTGGTGATCGGCAAGGTCCGTGTCCACATCAACAAGATCGGCGGCGTGCCGAATCCGAACCGTGTGGTTACTCCCACGGCGGTGATTTCGGTGCGCGGCACGACGTTCGAAGTCAGCGTCAACGAAGAAGAGGAATCGACGCTGGTCGAAGTGGAAGAAGGCGAAGTGGCCGTGGAACACGCGCTCATGGCGCGTTCGACAACGAAGATCCTGCACGACGGAGAATCGTTGAAGATCTATAAGCAGCAGCCGCTTGCCGCTAAGACGATCGACAAGGGTTCGATTGTGAAGTACGGAATGAGAGCCGTGGTGGACGCAATCAACACTATCGTCCTACGCCCCGGACGCACTCCTGGAATTCCAGGGGGAGGCGGTGGTGGAGGCGGTGTTGGACTTCCTGGAGACCATGGCGCCGCGCCTCCTCCGCCGCCACCCCCGCCTCCTCCGCCGCCGCCGGGCAACTAGCCGGATTTTCGAGTTATTCAGATCACGATGGGCGGAAGACTCCTCATACCGTCTGCCTCTGCGGGATTGTTGATGCCTTACTCAGGCTAAGGTGGTGGTATGACCTTGGAAGCCATCAAGGAAGCGGTTGTCCACCTCTCTGAGGCTGAACGCGAGCAGTTTGCCCACTGGTTTGAAGAGCTGGCAGAGGAGGCATGGGACAAGCAGATCGAGCGTGACTTTGCGCCCGGCGGACGCGGAGCACATCTCATCGAAAAGATCGACCGGGAGATAGACGGCGCCATCGCCGCTGGCAACGTCACATCGCTTGAAGAAGGTCTGCGTTTGCGTCGTGAGCAGCGTGCCAACAAAGTGAACCTCTGATCTCATCCGTTGGCTGAGTTCTGGAAATGTTACGACGGGCTGTCGTGAGACATTTCAAGATTCTTAGTACAGATTTTCCCTGTACGCCTGGTCAATTGCCATATCGATTTCTTCTATGGGAGCCGGGAGTTGTATCTGATCCTTCAACATCTGGCCGAGTGAGGGAATCGCCTTGCGATCGACCTTGTAGTCGTCCCGCCACAGCCGCGACCGGATCAAAGCCTTGCCGCAATGCAGAAACGCCTCCCGCACGGTCACGACCAGCGTGGACTTGGGGCGTTTGCCGTCTGCCTCCCACAGCGAGAGAAGTTCCGGTTCCACCGAGATCTCTGCAACGCCGTTGACCCGTAGCGTTTCATCTACGCCGGGAATCAAAAACAGGATGCCGACCTGAGGATTTTCGAGGATATTCTCCATCGAATCGAGCCGGTTATTTCCAGGCCAGTCCGGAATCGCGATCTTTGTCCCTTCCTCGTCGAGCACGCGGACGAATCCCGGTTGGTCGCCGCGGGGCGCGACATCGGCGCCGGCCTCGCCTGCGGTGCCGAGGCACAGAAACGGCGACAACCGGATGAAGTTCCGGCAGTGCGCGTCCAGCCTTTGAAGCGTCTTGGATCTCGCCCGCACGCCAGGTTCGGGATAGCATTGCCGCAGAGCGCCGCCGTTGTCAATCGTCATCGTCAGTTCACCAAGGCAACCGCTAACAGAATCGCGCGTTGCGTCCCCTTCCATGAGCCGGTGATATCGAAGGACTCTTCCGGCGAATGCGCTCCCTCACCCCTGCCTCCGCCGCCGATGGTGATCGCAGGAATGTTGAGGCTCATCGGGTAGTTCGAATCCGTCGAGCCTTCGCCCACGCCGGATTCGAACCCGAGCGCCTTCGAAACTGCGAGTGCTGTCTTGACGATTGGCGCGGACTCCGGCGTCTCGCCCGCCGGACGGTTGCCCAACATCTTCAGTTCCACCGCGATCTTGCCCTTGTCCTTCCAGCGCGCGTTTTCTTCGTTCAACGCCCGATGCGCGGCGCTCTTGAATTTTTCGTCAAGCGCATTGAGCGAGCGCGGATCGGAGGAACGCATGTCCACCTCCGCCCACGATTCGAAGGCGATCGAGTTCACAGATGTGCCTCCGCCAATGCGGCCGACGTTGAAGGTCGTTTTGGGATGATCGGGAACATCGATGTCGCTGATCTTCGCGATCGCGCGGCCCATCGCATGGACGGGGTTCGCGTTGCCGAAGGCGCCAAAGCTGTGCCCACCGGGACCCTTGTAGGCGAGCCGGTAGCGATAGCTACCCACGCCGATTCGCGTGATGCGCAGGCCCGTGCCGTCAATCGAAATGAACGAGTCGATCTTGCCTTTCAGCGATTCGTTGAAGAGATGCTTTACGCCCTTCAGATCGCCGAGGCCCTCTTCGCCGACGTTGGCGGTGAAGGTGAGCGTGCCGGCCGTCTCGATGCGGGCTTCATTGAGAGAACGCACGATGCCGATGAGAACGGCGAGTCCCCGGCAATCGTCGCCGATGCCGGGCCCCTTGATGATGTTGCCTTCCTGAGCAGTCTTCAAACCGACGAACTCGGGGAACACCGTATCGAGGTGCGCGGCGATCAACAGATTCGGATGCGCGGCCTTGCCCGGACGTTCGCCAATGACGTTGCCCGCGGCGTCGATACGAACGTTCTTCAAGCCCAGCGACTCGAAGATGCGCTGGAACTCGAGTCCTCGCTTTTCTTCCTGAAAGGTGGGAGCGGCAATCTCGCATACGCGGCGCTGCTCGCGGATGATTTCAGGCTCGATTTTCTGGGCGTAGTCGAGCGCCGTCTTCATCTGCAAGGTTTGGGCGAGCGCAGCCGGGTCGGCGGCGACCGCCGAGGAGATCGAAAGGACAAGAGAGGCGGCGAGTGAGACCATTCCCTCTATTGTCCATCAGCGTTAGTCCGAACCGTAGTTGATCTCCATGCGCTTGATGCGGCGTGTGGCGATAAAGACCACCACCGCGGACAACGCCAGCAGACCGAGACACGCCACGAACGGCGTTGCGCCATCGACATTCAAGGCGAGCATCGCGATTGGCGGCGGAACGCCCTGCTGCATGGGAACTTCCACCGGGCACAACGATTTCAGGTAGTAAATCACGCTGATTTTGCGGAGAGCCGCCGGAAGAATGCCGTTGATCGATTCCCAGATCAGCACTACGGCCGCCGTCACCAGCGGATTGCGGATGAGGATGCCCGCCGCAAGAAACACGCTGCCGTAACCGAGGCAAGCGAGCGTCGTGACGCCGAGATACGCCCACAGGTGATAGAAGCCTCCATTCTGCGACAGATACTCGGTCGCCGATTGTGTGTCGAAGTGCATCGTGAACACCACCCATTGGGCGATGGTGCTGATGCCGAAAATGATGACCGTGGCGACCAGGCCGGCAAGGTATTTGCCGATCACGAGAATGTCGCGGCGGATCGGCGCGAGAAAATAATAATGCAGGCTGCGGTCGAGCACTTCACCCCGAAAGAGATTCATGAACACGAACATGCATCCAAAGAAGATCGCAAGCCGCATGTAGAAGAACTGGAAGATGCCGGCGAAAATCGTTTGATCTTCGGCCACGTCGCATTGTCCGCGCTGCGTGCGAATCCGGGTGACCACGCCGTCTTCCATCACGACACGGATCGACATCAAGCCGTCTGAAAAATCCCAAACGAGGACTTCCGTTCCGTCCTTTCGCGTTCGGGACGAAATGTTGAACGGCTGTGGCAGAATGGCATGCACCTGTTCCTGCGTCATACCATTCTTGATCGACAACAGCTTTTCGCGCGTCGCGCCTTCGCTCGCTTCAGAGCGCATGCGATTGCGATCGAACTTCTTGTCCAGGGCATGGCCGCCCCAGATCAACAGGGGAATCATCGCGATCAGGTAAATCCACAGTCCGCGCTTCGCGAAGAAAGACTTTTTGATTTCCAGTCGCAGCACCGCGGCGATTTGTTTCATCCACATCGGGTTCATTTGCTGGACTCCTCGCCGCCGATCAAATACTCGTACAGCGACTGCACATCGTCATCCACCGGGGCGACAGTTTCCACGACAATGCCGTTCATCGCAATCTGGTTCATCATCAGGTAGAACTGGTCGGCGTTTTTGGTCTTGATCAACAAGCCGCCCCCGTCGGCGTGCACCTTCGCTTCCACCACATGGGCCGACTCGAAGATTTTCGACGCCAGCGCCTGCGGCTTGTCACAGCGAATCAGCACCTGAATCGGATGCTCTTCAATCTCGCTGCGAACGCCCTTGATCTGGCCTTCGGCGACGACATAGCCGCTTGACATGAGAATGACTTGGTCGGAAATAATGTCGACCTCATGCAACACGTGGCTCGAGATGATCACGTGACGGCCTTCGCTCGCAAACTCGCGGAACAAGGCGATCGTTTCGGCGCGAACCAGTGGATCGAGTCCATTGAGCGGCTCATCGAGAATCAGCACGCGAGGATCGTGGCTGATGGACTGCGCGAGACGAATGCGCTGCCGCATGCCTTTCGAATAACCCGCTACTTTCCGCTTCGCCGCCTCGACGAGGTTGACCCGCTCGATCGCGCGCCAGGCCCGCTGGTCAGCATCCCTGTGATCCCAGCCAAACAAACGCAGGAACGAGTACACGAACTCATAGCCCGTAAAACCCCTTGGGTACGAATCGAACTGCGTGCAGTAGCCCACGTTGCGGAAAAACGTCTCGGGGTCCCCAGAGTCCATTCCGCAGACTGCAATGGTTCCACGAGTCGGCTGCAACAACCCGGTGATCAGGTTCATCAGCGTCGTCTTGCCGGAACCGTTCGGCCCGACGAGACTGGTGATGCCGGGCGGAATCGTCAGGTGGATCTTGTTGACGCCGAGCACTTCGCCATAGAACTTCGAGACGTCATTGAGCAGGATCATGCTCTTTTCAATCGGAGGAGGCGTCGCCACAACGGGGTTCATCGCACCACCTCATACGCGCGGACTTTCTTCCACAACAACCACAGGCAGAAAGAGAGCGTCACGAATTGCGCAATCCACGCTTCCTGAACCGTGATCGTTTGGCTTTCGCGGATGCGGAACAGTTCGAACCAGATGCGGGCGTTGTTCGAGCCGATATCCAGCCAGGCGCCCTTTTCCGTTCGCATCACGGCGTTGATCGCCGCGCCAAGTCCGGCGCCCATGAAGAAGACCAGCAGCAACAGCGCTCCGGCCACCACCTTCCACCGGACCCAGGCCGAGATCGCCAGGGCCAACAGAGAGATCAGCAGAATCCACATCACGTTCGACAAAAGGATCGCCGCAGGCAAAAAGCTGTTCGTCGCGAACCAGTTGCTGTCGGCGAGGCTCCACTGCATCAGAAACAGCAGCAGGCCGGGGATCCAGGTGATGAACGAAAGCAGGAAAGCGACCACGCCCAGTTTGCCCGCCACATACTCGGTTCGCGAAAACGGGCGGCAGAAGTACAGCGGCAGCGCGTTGTTGGCGAGGTCCGGCGAAATGAGGCCGGGGCCGATGAAGGCGGTCAGGATGAACGCAAGAGCGCCTTGAATCGACGTGAACAGGTAGAAGAATTTTCCGCTGACTTCCAAGCCCGTCAATTTGCCCACGTTTGCGCCCGGAATCAAAGAGGCCAGCGCGCCGAGGTTGGCGTTCAGATACAAAAACACGGCGCAACCAAGAGGGTAGAAGAAACAAATGACAAAGAAGATCAGCAGGAATCGCTGTTTGAAGAGGGATTCCCAGGCATAGCGGGGAATGATCAGAAATCGCGACCATTCCGGCGTCAACGCGCCGTCGTAACCCTTGTATGTTCGTTTGTAGACAGCCATGTTATCTCGCTCCCGGCGCCCCTTTGAATTCCATGGCTTTCAGGAAGATGTCTTCGAGCGAATCGCGGCGATAGCTCAACCGGCGCAATTGCAGTTCGCGTTCCGCGGCTAGTTTATAAATGTCGCGGATCTCGACTCCCGTACCCAGCACCATTTTCACGCGTCCGCCAACCAGCGCCGCGCATTCGCAGCCCAAAGCCTCGGCCGCTTCGACAAAGCCGTTCTGTACACCGAATGTCTCGAGCTCCAAAAAGCGCCGGTTCAGCTTGCGCTCCTCTTCGAGGTTCGCCGAATAAACCATCTCGCCTTCCTTGAGAATCATGACCTCTTCGCAGGTGTCTTCGACGTCGCGCAACAGGTGCGAGCACAGCACAATATGCATCGAACCGGCGTCGCGCATTTCTTTGATCAGCTTGAGCATGCGTTGACGGGCGGGCGGGTCGAGCCCATTGGTGGGCTCATCGAGGATCACCAGCTTCGGCCCGTGCACGATCGCCTGCGCCAGCTTCGCCAACTGCTTCATGCCCAGCGAATACGTTCCCACCTGGCGGTAGCGCGCCTCGCCGAGGCCGACGTAGAACAGCGCCTCATGCGCACGTTCGAGAGCGGCTTCCGACGGCAGGCCCGAAAGTTCCGCCATCATGCGGATGAACGAGACAGCGGACATGGTGCCGATGAACGTATCGTTTTCAGGCATGTAGCCAACCACCCGGCGGATCTCATTGGCGTGCGTGCGGATGTCGTTGCCGAGGATCCTTGCGGTTCCGTTCCAAGGCGGGTAGAAGCCGAGTAGTGTGTTAATGAGAGTCGACTTGCCGGCCCCGTTGGGTCCCAGCAAGCCGATCGTCCTTCCGGACAGTGTGCCGGTGAGGCCGCGGAGAATATCGCGATTCCCCAACCTCACCGACAGGTTCTCGAGTTGAATCACTGGCATCATTGTTTGAATCGAGCTCCGCCGCCGCCAACTGCGCCTTGCAACACCTGCATCATTCCGAAACCACCTTTGTCGATGCCACCCAGCATCCCTAGATTTAATCCGAAGAAATCGCCGTGGGTCGCCGCCTTGATCTTGGTCGGCTCCCCGTAGATCGCCACGACTCCGGGCGTCATATCCTTCACGCCGTCGAGCCCCTTGCGGAACTCATCCGTGCCATAACCCATGCTCTTCAACTGTTCCGCCACGGGTCCGAGCGCCGAACCGACGTTGTGATAGAACACCGCCGAGAAATTCGGATCCGAACCATAGGGCAACTGCGAGCGGAACTTCTCAGACCGGGTCAACATATATCCATTCTGCCGATTCTTGATCGCCGTGAGAAGCAGCGGACGATTCGCGCCAGCCAGCAGGTATCCGTCCACATACGTGTAGTTCACCTCAAAGGGCAGGCCTTGGGTCGTGATGGCGTAGAAAGTACGGTTTTCCGCGGTCGAAGTCTGCAAGGTCAGTGTCGACTTGCCTTGCATCTCGCGATTGTACGCTTCCACCAATCGCTCGACAGCGTTCTGAAAGCGCTGTGGCGAATACATCTCGGCGGCCACTTTCCAGCTCAGGCTCTGCAACACCGGACCGTCGGATGCAAAAGCGAATTCCGACCCGAGCGATGCGGCCAGATCGTCCACCAGCTTCACTCCCGTGCGCGCCTCGATGTCAGCCAGGTTCACGTCCACTTTGCCGTCGCCGCCCTTGCGGGCGAGGGCGAGGATCTCTTCCACCACCAGCTTCGGATTCTTCGTCACCGCGCCCACCGCGACGCCGGCATCGGGTGAAACGAAGTCCAGCGTAGAGAGCGCCGAGGGCGCGCCCAGCCAGGCCATCACGCCTTTGCGCTGCTCGCTGAAGCTCAGCGACGCCTCGTTCTGCGTCTTGCCCGCCAGGTCTTTCCGTTCGAGTACGAGGTACTTCAAGTTGTCCACGCCAAAGTCCAGTGAAGAGGATGCGGTTGAATTCTTTTGTACGCGTTCCTGCAGAATTTGTTCCATGTTTGCGCAAAGCAGCCAGCCCGCGCCGGCCTTGTAGGCCTCGTCGATCCGTTGCCAGAACGCACTTACGCTGGCGGCGCCGCCCTGGTCAATCGCAGCGGTCGCGTCATGCAGCGCCTGCGCACCGGCCGCAACCACAAGAATGCCCTTGTGGATCTGGTATTCGCTGCCGAGCCGCGGCCCGTGAGTCACGCCATGTTTCGCCATCTCCTGCTTGATGAACTCGGGCAGACCGTCCTTCTTCACCTCCGCGAACGCCACGGGACCCTTGTCTACGCCGCTCAGGGTGAGAATCACTTCATCGCCCAGGTAGCTCGCGAGTTGCTGCACTTCGTTGATGGTCTCGTCCATCTGCGTGCGGGACTTCGCATTGGTGGATTGCTCCCACCAGTTGCGCAGCGCAGGGCTCTCTTTCAACTGGCTGTCGAACACTCGCTTGGCTTCGCCGAGCGTGTTGCCGATGTTGGGAATGGAGGCAAAGAATTTCGCGTTGGCGGGCATATACTGCGTCAGCTTCGACGAGTAGCGCAGACCTGGACCGGGAATCGCTTCGAGCTTCTTGCCGAGTACGTTGAGTTCCGCGAGCAGCGCGAGGTAGCGCGCGGCGTCTTTGCTCCAGGAAACTTCCTCCGCGATCGGAACCTTGCCGAGGGAGACGTCGGTGGTGGTCTGGTCGCCGGGTTTCAGCATCTCCGTGCCGCCGGTCTTCTGATCCACCTGCACCGAACCTTCGACGACGGAAACCCGCGAACCCTTCACGCCGCGATTGACGCTGAAGATGGTTCCCTTCACCGACACGAGCGCGTCCGAGGTAGACACCATCAGCCTGCCGTTGTGCTGTTTGGCGGCCTGCACGATGATGCTGCCGCGGTCGAGCCGGATGGTGGTGCTGTTCCAGCCCTTGGAGACCGACATCTCACTGCGTTCGTTCACTTCCACCAGCGAGCCGTCATGCAATTTCACGATTGCGCGCGTCCCCATAGGAGTGCGGATCGACTCGTTGGCGGCGATCTCGCGGCCCTCGGCGACGGGCACGTTGCCCTGGTACAGCATGCCGCCGTTGATGGACTGGATGGACGCCATCTGCGAGGAACTCGCGCTGGGGAACAGATACTTCAAGATGCCCCAGCTCGAGGCGCCGACCGCGGCGAAGAGGCCTGCGGCGACCGCCCATTTGTGGAACATCGGGGCTTGCTTCTTCACGGGCGCCACAAACGGCACGACCTTCGCGCGCACGCCGCGTGCTTCGTCGAGCGCCTTGCGGCACGAGCCGCATTCGCGGATGTGATCGTCCACCAGCATGCGCCGGGCGTCTGATAGGCTCTTGCTGAGATAAGAAGGAAAGAGCGCACGGTAGTCCGCGCATCCAGTGATGCGGCCGACATCGGCGCTGGCTGCGCCGAACAGGTTCTGGCGCACACGGGCGGCCGCCTGTTCGACCTCCTGCACGGAGGGCTCATCGGTACGGATGCTGTCGAGGATCTCGTCAAAATTCTGGTTCTTCATGGTGTGCCCTTCCTTACTTCAATTCCTTCTGCAACTTCGCCTTCACGCGGTGCAGAATCACTGCGACGTGAATCTGCGTCATGCCCATCGTCTTTGCAATTTCCTGGTTCGAGTAGCCTTCAAAGAAGCGCATCGCGAACATCAGCGCCTGGCGTTCATCGAGTTTCGCCAGCGCTTTGCGGAGCGAATCGCGCAATTCGCGAAGTTCGGTGCAGGATGCCGTGGTCGAAGTTTCGTCCAGCGGAACGCTCGCGGCTTTTTGCCGCTCGCGAATCAAATCGATCGAAGCATTGACGGCGGCGCGGCGCAGGTAGCTATCCGGTTGCTCCATTTCGCGCGGATTGTCGCGCTTCATGAGCCGAAGGAAAACCGTCTGCATCACGTCCTCGGCATCGGAGGCGTTGCCGGTAACGCGGTAGGCCGTGCGAAAGACCATCCCATGATGGGCGTCGTAAAGGCGCGCAAATTCCTGTTCATTCGGAATGGGTATCGGGGGACTCACTGGTAAGTGTTCCTGTCTGAATACAACTGCTAGCACATTCGCCTCCTGTTCGCCGCGATCGAAATGCTTCTTTCGCCAGTGAAGACAGGAGGACAGGTCCCATTATTACAGGGAGGTAGATTTAGGAGGTTGAAGGTCGCCGGCTTCAAAGAGTATTGCCGCTCTCGTCCCAACGGATGATCGCAACTCGAATGTCGCCGCGCGCCAATCCGCCAGATCAGGAGCCTCCACTAGAAATCGGTCCATCGCAGCATCCCCAAGCACCAGCAATACCGGGCCAGGCAGAATCTCTGCAATCCGCTCCCGCTGCCTGTTCAGCAGGGACAACATCTCGCCATCGGGATTCTGAAACGCCGAATCCATTCCCGTAAGCAGCGTCACGCTCCCTGGACTTGTCGGCTCCGCAATCAGCCTCCACGCCGCCACCGGACTCAGCCCTGCGCGATCGACCTGCGGCATCCGAAGGGTGCGTTCCTGTTCCTGGCAGAACCCCTCCACCCAATGAACAAACTCCCGCCGGACGTCACGGTGCGGAATTCGCGCGAGCGCCAACGCAAAGCTATCCTTGTGGGCCCTGAGGAATCGCGTCAACCGTGAGATTTCCGTGGCGTCCAGTGGCTCGGAGATGGCGCCGGTGACCCGCATAGGCTGCTCTAGGAAACTTGCCGGAGCTTTTGAATCGCCGCTTGGAGCGGCTGATAGTGGTCCAGCAAGGGATGCACGTCATACCAGCCTTCTCCGTTGTAGGAAAGGACGCACAAATGATGCAATAGGTATTGCATTGCGGGATCGGAAAGAACCTCGTGGGTGAGATGAGTTCTCGCGAGAAGATTCAAGTCCTCCTCGGTCCGAAGGACTCGCTGATACGTTTGCGCTACGCGGTTGCGGGCTTTGGTGAGGTCAGAACTCCGGATCTTATCGTCCGCGTTGAGCAGCGCGTCCTCGAGCAACCGCAATAGATCCCGCCAGCAACCGCCCGATACCTCGATCAGGTCATCCAACTCGTCCTCAGGCGCGTCAAAGAGCTCCTTTGGAACCCGCAGATAAACCGCTTCCCGAATTTTGGCGACCACGGATTCGTTCGGGTTGCGGGTGTTTCGCTCAAACACCGGCAACATTGCCAGAACCTGGTTGCCGAACGACTGCTCCACAACGCTGTCAACCGGCCTGTACAGCAACGAGGACTGCATGGTGAAAATCAGATGCGCCTCGAGCTTGCGCAGCAAGTCCGCATGTTGCAGGAACGCCTGATTCATGACGGCTGGTTCATACTTGTCTACATTGTCGAGAATGAACACCAGCGGACGGCCTTGATTGACTGCTCGCAAAAGCAAATTCACGTTGTCAACCAGTTGGTTGTTATACCGCTCGATTGTCTCTTTGATTCGTGTGCTCTCGACCGTATCGCCCTGCCTCAGAATGGAAAGCGCGGCGCTGAACTCACCGAGAGCCGTCTTGAAGATTCCGAAGTTCGCCTCCGCAGGGCCGTCAATGCGCGAACGAAGGCCAACTTCCTTGGCCGTCTTGATCTGCTCGCTGAACTCTCTGGTGACAACCTGAAACCATTCGTTCACAACCCGGAATGCTTCCGCTACTCCGTGGTCCGCATTCGCCTGATCCCCAAAACGATCGTTGACCAACTGCACGATCAACCGCATTACATCGCTGAACGAGATATTGCGTGGATCCAGATTCTCGTTCACCGACGCCCACAGGACCGCGTACCCGCTCTCCCTCAGTTGCTTGCCGGTGCGATTGAGCTCCGTGCTCTTACCGCAGCCGCGGCCCCCGGCAACGGCGACCTTCAGAAACTGCCGTTCGACCTCGGAAGCGTGCAAAAGCTTGAGGATACGCTGGCGGAGTGCGAAGCCGCGAATCGCATCCAGATTGATAAACCTTCGATCATCTGGCTGGAGCGGCCGGTTCGGATCGCACGCGGCAATCGCTTCGAGTATGGCGTTCTCGTTGTCGTTCCGGGGGATGCTCACTTAGCGACCATTGTATCGCCGAGCCCAAAACAGTTTCGCCGAACCCAAAACACCAGCTACGGAGTCTTCTTGTTGCGCTTCTGCTGCATCCGCCGCGAGATGTCCGGCCAGAACTCGCGCAGTAGATTCGAAACCACATCCGGCGCGATGGACAGGGTGGCGCGCGCAAAGAGGTTGCCTCCGTTGCGTTCCGCCGCCGGATAGTAGTAATTCGAAACCACCGCCTGCGCCGTGTTCCCGAAGACTTCGCCGAAGTTGAACGTCTGATGTCCCCGGTCGCTGCGGGCCAGCCAGATGCGGCTGATCGAATACTTCACCCGTTTGCCTGTCGAACCTTCGCCTAGCCGGTAATATCGCGGATCCTGGCGAAAGATCGTCGGCATGATCGCATCCGTCCAGTATGTCGTGCTGACCGTGTCGAGAACTGTATATCCATAGCGCCGGCCATAACCCTTCAATCCCTGGTCGAAGGATGGGTATTGATTGGTGGCCTGTCCGATACCCGCATAGACCGCGCTGGTTACAAAGGTTCCTGGATCGAAGGCGCCTTGTGTCGCGAGTTTGAACTTACCCTTTGCGTCAAGAGGCTCCGCTTCGCCTGCGCGGATGGAGGTGGATCGACGATTGGGGATGATGCCGAAGATGCGAGAATCGGACTTCGGCGGGTCCACTTTCGCCGGGATTTCGCCATCCTTTTCCGGCTCGTCGCCGGCCGCCCATGCAGCGCCAATGAGCAACGAGCTGGCAACCAGCGCACGAAGCAGGTAGTGAAGTTTCATTAATGATTAAGACCCGAAATAAACCTTACTCTGTATAAGAGCGTTCCCACATGTACTTTGGTTTCAAAGATCGCGTGGCAATCGTCACGGGCGGAACCCGCGGCATCGGCCTGGCGACGGCAAAAGCGTTAAACACGGAAGGCTGCACAGTTGTTGTGTGCGGACGCAACTCTTCGTCTTTGCTGGAAGCGGAGGCAGAAGGCCTCATCGCGTTACAGACCGATGTCACACAGGCGGATCAGGTTGAAAGCCTGATCGCTCAGGTACATGCACGGTTCGGCCGCATCGACATTCTCGTCAACAATGCCGGCGGATCGCTGGGTGGAGGCGGGTTTCAAGCCTCCGCAATCGAACAATGGCATCGAGTTTTTGAAATGAACGTCTTTTCGGCTCTCACCGCCAGCAAAGCAGCGATCCCTTTCATGAAGGAAAAAAAATGGGGACGCATCATACACATCTCGAGCATCTGGGGCAAAGAAGGCGGCGGAGGCGCGGCCTACAACGCGGCGAAAGCGGCGATGATCAGCATGTCGAAGTCGATGGCCCACGATCTCGCGAAGGATGGCATTCTGGTGAACACTGTCGCGCCTGGCTCTATCTGGTTCCCCGGCGGAGGCTGGGATCGCAGGATGCAAGCCGACCCGCAGGCGATCGCGAAGTTCGTGGAAAGCGACATGCCGTTCGGACGCTTCGGCAGTCCTGAAGAAGTCGCGCGTATGGTGGTGTTTCTCGCGAGTGAAGCGGCGAGCCTCGTCACCGGCGCCTGCCTCGTGGTGGACGGCGGACAAAGTCACAGCAACATCTAAAGCGGAAACTCGTGCAAAACGGGGTGCTTTGCACTTCTAGCGAACCGGCGGCGACAGGCGCGCGACGGCTTGCCCGGACTTGGTGACGATCTCGCGAATCACTGCGTTCGCCTGTCCCAAACGCTCGATTTCCGCGGCAATATCCCGCGCCTCGCGATAACTGCGCAGCGCTACATCTTTTTCTCCCAGGGCTTCATGGGCCGCGCCGAGCGCCTGCATGACTTCAGCCACCTGTCCGCGCGCACCCGCGTTCAATGGACTCTCAGCGGCCAGCCGGTCGCGAATCGCCTTGCTCTTGACAAGCAATCCCAGCGCGGTCCGAGCGGAACCCGAGGCGACATAAGCATCCGCCTGGCGCAAATAGGCCGACGAAAGCAGGCTATGAACCCTGGCGTCGTGCGCGTCCACCGCCGCCACTTTCTCGTACTGCGCGATCGCATCGGCGATCATTCGAATCGCTTCCGGACGCTGCCCCGCTTCAGCCAGCGCCGCTCCGAACGCGGTTTGCGTACCCGCAACATTCAGTTGGGCATCGAGATCGTTGGGATAATCCTTCGCAATCGCCGACCGCAGGCTGAGCCCTTCGCGATACTGCTTGATCGCGCCCGCTTTGTCGCCGGTTCGCGACAGGATGCTCGCCATACGGTTGGTCGCGAGCGCAAGCCCCTTGCGATTGGCGATTGACCACTCTTCCGCGGCCAGCCGGCGGTAGATTTCAAGCGCCTTCTCCCGTGTTTCCAGCACATCGTTCCATTGGCCGAGTTGCGATAGACTGCCGCCCACCGCGGTGAAGCTTTCCGCGAGATTGCGCCGGCGAGCCGTGCTGGCCGGCTCTGCGCGGTAAAGGTCCTGGCGGATCGCAAGAGCCTTGCGGTCAAATGCGAGCCCTCCCTGGTAGTCGCCTTTCACCTTTAGAACCGCACTGTAGCGGGTGTAGACCTCCGCGAGTTCCTCTTGCGATTCCGGCGTTTGCAGTGCGCTCGCCAGAGCTTCGCGCATCTGCACGGCCTTGCGATAGTTGGTGAGCGATCCCGCCGTGTCGCCGAGGTTGGGCGCATCGGGGCGCCCCAATACTTCGCCGAGCTTGTAATAAGCGCCGGCAAGCTCACGCTGCAGCACCGGATCGCCCTGCGAATCCTGCGACAACCGGTCGAGGTATTGCGTGGCGCGAGTCACCAGTTTGGCGCGCGTATTCGTGGAACCCGGCAGTTTCGCGATGTCGCGTTCGATCTCGAAGATAAACGTATTGGCCAGGTCGCGCACGTCGTTGAACATGCGTTCGGCCCGCCAGCGTTCCTGCCGCGCGAGCTTGGCCTGCCACAGCGCCATGCCGAGACCTCCGCTCAGCGCTACGATTCCGATCCCAGCCACCACCACCGCGGCAAGGTTGCGGCGCACGAACTTGCCCGCGCGATACCGAAGCGAATCTGGACGCGCCATCACGGGCAGGCCCGCCTCGTAGCGGCGGATGTCCTCCGCCATCTGTTCTGCCGACGCATAGCGCTGGGCAGGGTCGACATCCAGCGCCTTCAAAACGATATTGTCCAGATCGCCGCGGAGTTCCGTATCGCCGCTCAGTTCGCTGGGCTTGAGCGGAGGCTGCGTATGGAAGGTATGGAGAATCGCGTGCGGCGAAGGCGAAGTGAAATTCCGCGGCTTCTTGCCGGTAAGCAGTTCGCACAGCAGAACGCCAAGTGAATACACGTCAGAAGCAGTGCTGAGCACTTCGCCCCTCACCTGTTCCGGGCTCGCATAATCCGGAGTGAAGGCGTGCGGCAAATACGTAATAGTGAGGCCCGCGTTCGTGTCGGGTTCGGACAAGCGCGCCACGCCGAAATCGAGCAATTTCGGTGAACCATCGGGCGTCACCAGGACATTGTTCGACTTGATGTCGCCGTGAATCACCAGGTTCTGGTGCGCGTAGTGAACGGCCTTGCACAGGATGCGAAAGAGGTCGAGCTTCTGATAGAGACCGAGTTCGGCCGCTGCGTCGCTGAGGCGCCGGCCTTCGACGTACTCCATCACAAAGAACGGACGCCCGCATTCGGTCACGCCTCCATCGACCAGCCTGCCGATATTCGGATGCGAGAGCCGCGCCAGAATCTGCCGTTCATTGCGAAAGCGCTTGGCAATGCCCGCCGAATCGAGTCCCGGGCGAATCACTTTCACGGCCGCGGTCATTCGGAACGCGCCGTCCTCGCGAGTGGCCTTGTACACCGCTCCCATGCCGCCTTCGCCGATCAGTTCCTCAATGCGGTAGGGGCCCGCGCGTTCGCCGATGAGCGGATCGCGATCCTTGCGTTCCAGAAATCCGCCCTCGGACTCGTCACACGCCGCAAGCAGCGTCAATACTTCTTCCCTGAGTTCCGGATGCGCTGCGAGTTCTTTGTCGAGAAGGGCATTGCGATGCGCCCCAGCCGTGACGTCCAGCGCCTCGCCGACAATCCGTTTGACTTCGCGGTACTCGAGGGACGTCATGAATTCGAAAGTTCGCGAAACAGCCAGCCGCGGGCGATGGTCCAATCGCGTTTCACGGTCGCAGGAGAGATGCCAATGGCTTCCGCGGTTTCTTCGATGGTGAGTCCGCCGAAGAATCGCATTTCCACGATTTGCGCCTGTTGATCGTCGAGTTCCGCGAGGCGTTTCAAAGCATCGTCGAGAGCCACCACGCCTACGGATCCGCGCTCCGGCACGCCTAACGCGTCGTCGAGCGCCAGCAGGGTTCGCCCGCCGCCGCGCTTTTCAGCCTGGTTCGAACGCGCGTGATCCACCAGAATCTGCCGCATCAACCGTGCTGCGATGGCGACGAAGTGAGCGCGGTTTTCCCATCCAGCCTGACGCTGGTCGATGAGGCGGATCCAGGCTTCATTGACGAGTGCGGTGCTTTGCAGAGTGTGATCGGATTTTTCGCGGCGCAGATACACCTTCGCCAGACGCCGAAGTTCGCCTTCGACGAGAGGAACCAGTTCATCAAAAGCCCGCTGGTTGCCGCCCTTCCATTCGATCAGTAAGGTGGTAACGTCCGACATGAAATTTTCCCCGAAGTCTCTTAACGTGGAAGAGGCGGCAATTCGAATAGACGGACCGGATCGATGCCAGTTACGAACCACCTCTTCTTGAGAGACGCTCTTTCTACGGTACATCGAACCGTTTCGCGCCGCCGGACCAGGCTCAATTCCCCGCTCTTCGACCGGATCTCGATGTACCAGTCGAGTTCCAGCACTCGCTTCAGGTCATCCCCGTCGTTCGAGAGTGGCTTCGCGGAGGTGGTCACCTCGTTCTGCTGCAAGAGCGCTCGCAGATTGTTCGCGAACGCGCCATAGCCGGGCATCCTCTTGCTCACGTAAGAAAGCGCGAGTTCGGGGTTGTCGTTCGACAACCCGCCGGCGAATCCAGCGACGGTTTCGCGAGCCTCGCCCACGGGGTCGGAGGACGCGGCTCCGAACAAATGCGGCACGAGAAGCAGCGCGGCTGCAACAACGGCGGTTCTCATGTGCGGTAGCTGCCGTTGATTCGGATGTAGCCTTCGGTGAAGTCGCAGGTCCAGAACCGCGAGGTTCCTTTGCCTGCGCCTTTGATCACGAACCGGATGTCGACCTCCGGCACGTCGAGTTTGGCTTTGAGCGCGTCCTCGTCGAAGTCCGCTGCGAGGCCCGATTTGCAGACCAGTTGCCCTTGAAAGTAGATATCCACTTTCAGCGGATCGAACGCAACGCCGGAATAACCGGCCGCGCAAATGATCCGGCCCCAGTTCGGATCCGCCCCTGCGATCGCCGTCTTCACGAGCGGCGAATTCGCAATCGAGCGGCCCAGGCGCTTGGCATCGGCATCCGATTTCGCGCCTTTCACATCGATCGTCACCAGCCGTTTGGCGCCTTCGCCATCCTTGGCGATCTGTTTCGCGAGCGACTGCAGGACTTCCGTGAGCGACTTCTCGAACCTGGCGAGGTCGGGCTTGACGCCCGACGCGCCGTTGGCCATCACCACCACGATGTCGTTCGTCGATTGATCGCCATCCACGCTGATGCTGTTGTAGCTCACACCGATTGCGCGCTTCAGCATCGCGCGCAACGCAGCCGCGGGCACAATCGCGTCCGTCATCACATAACCAAGCGTGGTCGCCATGTTCGGATGAATCATGCCAGAACCTTTGGTGCATCCGGCCAGACGGACCTCCTTCTTGCCGCCTGCCTTCACCGTCGCAAACGCCGTTTTCGGAACCAAATCCGTGGTCATGATCGCGTCGGCCACCTTTTGAAAGCCATCGGCATCAAGGCCGGCAATCAGACCCGGCGTTGCGTTGACGATGAACGCGGGGTCGAGTTCTACGCCGATGACGCCGGTCGAGGACGGGATCACCTGCTCCACCGGACAGCCCAATTCTTTGGCGATCGCTTTGGACGTCGCGAGCGCAACCGCAGCGCCGGTGCGCGTGGCGCAGTTTGCGTTACCCGCATTGATCAACAGCGCCTTCACCAGGCCTTTGGACGCAGACATGTGTTTGCGGGCCAACTGAAGCGGCGCGGCCTGCACCACGTTGCTCGTATACACCGCCGCAGCCGCCGCCGGCTTGTCCGAAACAATCAACGACAAATCGTCTTTTGCACTCTTGCGAATGCCCGCATACACCGCGGAATACTTGTATCCAAGTGGAAGGTTCATTTAGCTGCCCAGGAGTTCATCTTGTGTTTCAGAAACGGAGAATCCATTCAGGAATATTGGAACCGGCATACGCTTCCGCCCTTCCATTTGGACCTCCAGCAATTCAATCGCGGTGTCGCCGCCGCAGCCGGCGTACAGCCGCTTGTGATGCTGATGCAGGCGTCCCTGCGCGGTCGCGATCGGCGCCAGCGCGGCTTTCCAG
>JACXTT010004606.1_pt1 | contig 20433 bp, 20 predicted proteins | sample 9270951 | NCBI WGS metagenome assembly JACXTT01 (sample SAMN15532306, study PRJNA645909) | rock metagenome | isolation source: weathered quartz diorite | place: Puerto Rico | collected 2017-06-21
GGAGCCGGACGACGACGCAGAGCGCGTCGCGCTGACGCCGCCCGACGTCAGCCCGCCTTGCGGAGCGACGCGCTCCTCTGCTCGATGCACGCGAGCAGCTGCTTCCACGAGTCCACGAACGCCGCCGCCCCGTCGCGCTGGAGCCTCGTCGCGAGCGCGTCGAGATCGACGCCGGCCTGCCGGAAGCGGGCCAGGACCGCCTCCGCGTCGCCGCCGTCGTGCGGCAGCATGGGACCGATCCTCCCGTGGTCGGCCAGCGCGGTGAGCGTCTTCTCCGGCATCGTGTTGATCGAGTGCGGCGCCGCGAGCGACTCGACGTAGAGCAGGTCCGACGCCTTCGGGTCCTTCGTCCCGGTGCTGGCCCACAGGAGCCGCTGCGAGCGGGCACCCGCATTCAGGAGGCGCAGCCAGCGATCGGAGCCCAGAAGCTCGCGATACGCGCGGTACGTCCGCTTGGCGACCGCGATCCCGAGCTTGCCCTCCAGCTCCGCCGGCACCGTCCCCGCCAGGGCGACGTCCCACCGGCTGACGAACAGCGACGCCACCGAGCCCACGTGCGGGTTCAGCCCGGCGGCGAGGCGACGCTCGATCCCGCGGACGTAGGCCTCCGCCGCGGCGAGGTACTGCTCGCACGAGAACAGCAACGTCACGTTGATCGGGATGCCGGCGAAGATGGCCTCTTCGATGGCCGGCACGCCCTCCGGCGTCCCGGGAATCTTGATGAACAGGTTCGGCCGGTTGCCGGCGGCAGAGAGCTGCTTGGCCGCGGCGAGCGACGCCGCCGTGTCGAACGCGAGCGTCGGCGAGACCTCGAGCGACACCCAGCCGTCGACGCGGTTGGTGGCGTCGTGGGCGGGGCGGAAGAGATCGGCGGCGTGCCGGAGGTCGTCGAGGGCGAGCTCGAAGAACAGGGCCTCGCCCGACTTCCCGGCCGCCGTCTTCTCGCGGATCGCGGCGTCGTAGTCCTGGCTGTTCGCGACCGCGTGGTCGAAGATGGTCGGGTTCGAGGTGAGCCCAGTCACCGACAGCTCTCGGGCGTATCGGGCGAGCGTCCCGCTCGCGATGAGGCCGCGCGTGATGTTGTCGAGCCAGATGCTCTGGCCGGCTTCGTGGAGGGTTTCCGTTGCCTTCATGGATCCTCCGAATCCCGAGCCGCGGCTAGCAGCGTCGGGAGGTCATGGCGCAGGAGGTCGCCGATGCGTTCGATGGTCACGTCGGCCTGCGGGTACGTCGCAACGTCGGCGGCGCGCGCGTAGTGGCCCTGGCGCGCGAAGACCGTCGTCAGCCGACGGCCCCAGACGCGCTTCACCGCGGTCAGGATGCGGATCTTGTCGTCGACGAGGACGTAGTGCCCGGCGGGAAACCGTCGCTCCACGTCATCCAGCTCCTGCTCCTTGTGAACGTAGATGAGCACCCGCCCGCCGACCGCGTCGGACAACCCCGAGCACTCGACCTTGCGCGGCTGGAAGACCACGTCGCCGTCGGAGAGGATGACGGTCGGTCCCAACTGTGCGAGGTGCTCGAGCACGTCGAGCGACTCCGGGTAGAGGCGGTTCGCGAAGGGATAGTTGACCAGGAACGACGACAGCGCGAGCAGGTGGGGGTCACGCGGATACTCGATGCGGTAGCGCTGGAGAGCGCCGAGATAGTCGGCGTAGCCCAGCTCGTGACGGAGCGTCTCGAAGATCGCCCAGTAGCGCCGCTCGTGCTCCGGGCCGACCTCGCGCGTGAGGTAGCGCCGCAGGTCGGCCGACACGCGGTCGTTGTCGAGGAGCGTGTTGTCGACGTCGAGCAGGAACACCACGGGCGAGGCGCGCTCGGACATCTCGCCCCCCACTCTACCAGCGCCGCTGCGGGTGGCGAGTGGGCTCCGCCGCTACACCGCGCCGCACGCCATGCCGGCCTTGCGATTCACGCACGCGGCGACCGTCCGCTCGTACGCCTGCCCGTCCCCCTGGGCGATGTCGACGGTCACGCCGGGCTGGAAGGGCCCACGGATCGGCAGCCGGCGGAAGGTCACGACGAAGCGGGTGAGCCCGGGCGTGGAGCGCACTGGCCGGAAGCTGCCCGTCACGCCGCGGTCCTGGCTCCGGCAGGCGATCCCCCGCGGGCGCGACGGCACGCACTGCTGCGCGGTCCAGGTGAACGTCTGATCGAGATGAAGCCCGTCGCGCACGCGGACCGTCAGCCCGGAGCTCGCGTTGAACGCGTGCCCGGGCGGCGTCGCGACGAACTGGCCCCGGAGCGCGATGCTCCCGGTGTTGCGGGCACCGGGACCGTCCGGGTGCAGCAGCGCACGCGTCAGATCCGCCGGACTCGGTGCGGTCGTCGACGTCGTGCTGGAGGTGGTGCTGGTCGTCGAGGAGCTGGTGCTGGAGGACGAGGCGGGGCTCATCGTCGAGGAGGTCGACGTGCTGGTCGTCGTCGTGGTGACGGCGCACGTCTCGGCGGGGTCGTCGCACGACAGGCCGGGCGACGCGAGCTGGCAGAGCGCGGAGCAGCACGAGTCGGGCTCGCCGTTGGTGCAGCTGTGGTCGCACTGCTCGCCCGGATCGAGGACTCCGTTGCCGCACGGGGCGGACTCGTAGGCACCGAGATCGCAGCGCGCGCCCTGCGGGCGCGCGATCCCGCGCTGATCGGTCGTGATCGTCGCGCCCAGGCCGTCGACGCAGCCGGCCGGATTGCCGGCGTCGATGGCGGGGCTGCCGGCGAGCAGCGCGTGGACCGCCGTCGGTCCGCCGGCGAGCGGCCCGAGGAGCGGATCGACGCCGGTGAGCACGGTCGCCGCGTCGCCGGCGATCGTGCACCCCGTGGGGTCCTGGACGAGGTCGTAGCCGTCGGAGGTGATGGTCCCGGAGCAGTCCGGGATCGTGCCCCCGCGGTCGACGTTCCCGGCGATGATGCTGTTCCGCACGTGCACGGTCCCGCCGGCCTTGACGACCACCCCGCCCCCGGCGGTCTGATCGTGCTGTTGGCTCCCGCTCTCGTTGGCGGTGATCGTCACGTTGCTCAGGTCGAGCGCGCCGTCCGACTCGACCGAGATGGCGCCGGGACCGCCGAAGAGACCCGCGTTGCCGCTGATCGTCGAGTTGACGATGCGCAGGGTCCCGCCCGACACAGTGAGTCCGCCGGCGCCGTAGTAGGATTCGTTTCCGACCACGGCGGAGTCCGCGATCGATCCGCCGGTCGCGCACACCCCGGCCGACATGCCGCCGCCGTTGCCGAAGACGGTGCTGCGCTCGAGGGTGAGCGACGTGGCGACGATCCCGGCGCACGCCGCCGTGGTCGTCGACACGGAGTTGGCGCTGACCTCGCTGTCGACGATCACCGCGTTCGTCGCCGTCACCCCGGCCGTGCCGAACAGCGACCCGTTGTTCCCCGACACCCGACTCCGCGTCATCGTGAGCGTGCCGCACGAGAGACCGGCCCCGGAGTAGTGCGCCTGGTTACCGGTGATGCTGCTGTCGATCACCACGCAGGTCGCGGCGTTGGCCCCGCCGCCGTATCCCGAAAACCCTCCCGACACGACGCTGTCCTGCATCGTCAGCGTCTGCGCCACGATGTTCCCGTAGCGATCCGACGGATCGCATCCGGCCGCGTTGTCCGACACGGTCGTGCGCACGAGCGTCAGGTCGGCGGCGGCGATCCCGCCGGCCTGCGGGCAGGCTTCGTTCTGCGTCACGAGGCTGTCGGTGAGCGTGAGCGTTCCCTCGGCGCGGATGCCCCCGGCGCCGGGATCGTCGCCGAAGACGGCGTGGCCGTGCGTGATGGTGAGTCCCGACATCGCCACCGTCGTCGTGGCGCCGTGGATGTCGAACACGCGGTCGCCGTCGCCGGTGATCGTCGCTCCGGTGCCGTCGAGGACCAGGTCGTCGGTGATGTCCAGGTCGCCGGTCGCGCCCGCGTCCTCGGCGGGGCCGCCGAGGTCCTGGGGATAGGTTCCCGCCGGGATCTCGACGACGTCCGGCCCCGGAAGCGCGTTCGCTTCCTGGATCGCAGCCCGGAGGGTGCACTCCGCCGCCGCCGAGGCGCAGACGCCGTCGCCGGGCGTCGCGTCGACGGCGTCGACGGTGCTCGTGACCGTGAAGGTCGCCGAGCGCGCGCGGTCGCCGGTCGCCAGCACGACCGACAGCGCGATTCCGAGGCAGACCGGCAGCCGGCGCGGCGAGGTCCCGGGGGGGCGAACTCCGGATCGGCGCCGGTCCCGATGACGACGGACGCTCGGCCTCGCGCTCATGCCTGGCTTTCTGTACCACATCTCGGCGCGATGCCCATGCGTACCCGACGGCGAACGGTCCGTCCGGCCTCCCGAACGGTCCCGCGAGCCGTTGCCGTAGCAGGACGCCATGTGGAAACTGGGGCGCCATGGCGAGCGAACACGTCGAGGTGCTGGTCGTCGGCGCCGGGATCTCGGGGATCTGCGCGGGCTACCACCTGCAGACGAGCTGTCCCGACCGGACCTACGCCATCCTCGAGGCACGCGAGGACATCGGCGGGACGTGGGACCTCTTCCGCTATCCCGGCATCCGCTCCGATTCCGACATGTATACGCTGGGGTACTCCTTCAAGCCGTGGACGAATCCGAAGGCGATTGCCGACGGGCCGTCGATCCTCGCGTACCTCCGCGAGACCGCGCGCGAGCACGGCATCGATCGCAAGATCCGGTTCGGCCACCGCGTGAGGCGTGCGTCGTGGTCGTCGGAGGACGCGCGCTGGACGGTGGAGGTGGAGCGCGGGGAGCGGAAGGAGCTGGTTCGCTTCACGTGCAGCTTCCTCTTCATGTGCAGCGGCTACTACGACTACGCGCAGGGCTACACGCCGGTGTTCCCCGGCACGGAGCGCTTCCTCGGCCGCCTGGTCCACCCGCAGAAGTGGCCGGCGGATCTCGACTACGCGGGCAAGCGCGTGGTCGTGATCGGCAGCGGCGCCACCGCCGTGACGCTCGTGCCCGAGATGGCGAAGACGGCGGCGCACGTCACCATGCTCCAGCGCTCGCCGACGTACATCGTGTCCATGCCGGGCGAGGATCGCCTGGCGAACTGGCTCCGGCGCCGCCTGCCGCTCCGGGTCGCCTACGGGATCACACGCTGGAAGAATGTCCTGTTCACGCTCTGGTTCTACCGGTTCTGCCGGCGCAACCCGACGCGCGCCCGGGAGCTGATCACGAAGTGGTTGACTGCGGAGCTGGGCCCCGGATTCGACGTCGGCACCCACTTCAACCCGCGCTACAACCCGTGGGAGCAGCGGGTCTGTCTGGTGCCCGACGGCGACCTCTTCCAGGCCATGCGCACGGGTCGGGCGTCGGTGGTCACCGATCAGATCGAGACGTTCACCGAGACCGGGCTCCGGCTCCGCTCTGGCACCGAGCTCGAGACCGACGTCATCGTGACCGCGACGGGGCTCAACCTGCTCCTGCTGGGCGGACTCGAGGTGACCGTCGACGGCAGGCCGATCAACTTCTCCCAGACCTTCGCCTACAAGGGCATGATGTTCAGCGACGTGCCGAACCTGGCGCTCGCCGTCGGCTACACGAACGCGTCCTGGACGCTGAAGGCCGAGCTGATCTGCCGCTACGTCTGCCGGCTGCTGAACCATATGCGGGACGCCCGCGCGTGCCAGTGCACGCCGCGAGCCCCGTATCCGAAGCTCGAGGAAGCGCCCTTCCTCGATCTCACCTCGGGCTACGTGCAGCGATCGATGGACGCGTTCCCGAAGCAGGGCCCGAAGGTGCCGTGGCGGCTGCACCAGAACTACGCGCGCGACCTGATGCTGCTCCAGCGCGGCAGCGTCGACGACGGCGTCATGGAGTTCACCGCGCCGGCGGTTCCCGCCGCGCGCCACGAGGACCTCGCCGGCACGCAAGCCGTCGGCTGAGGGCGTCAGCGCTCGGGCGTCTTCCCGGGCGAGAGCAGCGGCACGCAGTCCGCCGCGCACGTCGACGCCGGATCGGGAACCGTCGCGGATCGATGGAGCACCGCCTTGGTCGGTGTGATCCGTACCCGCCCGTCCTCCACCACGGCGGTGCCGTCGACGATCAGGCTGTAGTCCCCGTCGGTCCGCAGCGGATAGAGGAGCGACACCGACGGCCGCGCTGCTGCATTGGCCGCGCTGCGCTTGCCGACGTCGGCGATCAGGTCGTCATGGTGCCACCGTACCGCGACGTGTACGGCGTGCGGGCCGCCGTCGGCGGAGACGGTGAGAAGGTAGGCGGCGGGAGCGCGCTCCGCGAGGGCGGCGCGCAGGCGGTCGACCGGGACGGGGATGCTCATCGATGCACCGCGTGTGTGCGGTCGCCCGGGTTTCGAGACATTCGATCGAGCATCGGCCCATCCCTAGCGCAGAGCGGGTGGAGACTGGTAGTCCGTCGCTGACAATACCACCTCGAGGAGGGTACCCCGTCATGAACGACCGGACCGTTTCGCGCTCGCGAAGCACCACCTCGGCCTGGCTCGCCCTCGCTGCGCTCGTCGCGGGACTCGGCGTCTCGCTGCCCGTCCGGGCCGACGACGACATCGAGCGCGCGCTCGTCGAGGGGGGGAAGGCGCGCTACGCACAATACTGCACCTCGTGCCACGGCGAAGCCGGCGCGCCGGGGAGCAAGGCGACGCTCGACCTCCGGAGCTACGTCGCCCGTCATGGCGGCAAGTTCCCGGCCGCGGATTGGCTCGCGGTCATCGCGGATACCCGCCCCGCCTCCGTGCATGCGGAGGTGTGGCAGCGCATCCGTGCGGACAACACGGGCGGCACCGCCGCGGACGCGGCGGCGCGCGGCACGGTCGGTCAGATCGCGCGGTACGTGAACTCGATCCAGGCGAAGTAGCGTCGCGGGCGGCATCAGCCCATCAGCGCGAGCAGCTCTGCCCGCACCAACGATGAGAACGTTCGCCATCGGACAAGCCGCATCGCACGACGTGCCGAGAACGTCTAGAAGGCCGGACCGCGTCCGCGGTGCCAACCGGGTGCGCCTCCGAGGTTGGCGACCTGGCTGGCCCGACGAGGGCCACCTATGGCTTCGAGACCATCTCCCGACGCGACACTGACGAGATTTCGTCGCCAAGCGTCGGCGTGGACGCCGAACGGTCGGCACGTCGACAGGCGGGGGTTGCACCATTGTCCCCGAACAGGCATGGCATGGCACTTGCTTTGTGCTGGACGCCAAATATCTGGCTGCCGCGTGTAACGCAGCCACGCCCCAGGCGTCGAATACGGGAACCTCCGGTGCCTCGGCACACCTCGAAAGGAGCAGGAATGGTGGTCGTTCGCGAGACGGAAGCGGAATCGCCCGAGGGCCGCTTCTCGCGCGCAGCCGCTCCGGATGTCATGAATCGCCGCACTCGAAACACGACACCGCTGCGTTCGCTGCTGCTCGTGGCCGTCGCCCTCGCCGTCGGCTGCACGCGCGGCCCCGGCGTTCCGGGAGCCGACGGCACCGTCCACGGCGCCCAGCTGGTGGACGCTTCCGGGCTCGACGACGCGCCGGACTACGACCCGTGGCAGCCGTTCAACGAGGTGATGTTCAGCTTCAACCACGACGTGCTCGACCGCTGGCTCGTGAAGCCCGCGGCGACCGGATGGGAGAAGGTCGTCCCCCAGCCGGCGCGGCGCGCGCTCGCGCGGGCGTTCGACAACCTCGACATGCCGCGTCGCCTCGTGAACAACGTGCTGCAGCTCCGTCCGCTCGGCGCCGGCCGCGAGATCGCGCGCTTCGTCGTCAATACCACGGTGGGCGTCGTCGGTTGCTTCGACGTCGCGTCGCTCGCGCACATCGAGAAGAGCGACGCCGACACGGGCGAGACACTCGCGCTCTACGGCGTCGGCGCGGGTCCGTATCTGGTCCTGCCCACGATGCCACCCGCCACGCTGCGCGACGGCGTCGGCCGCATCGCCGACGGGATGCTCGATCCGATCGGCTACTTCCTGCCGTTCGTCGCGAACCGGGTGAAGTCGATCGTCACCGCGGTCAACGAGCGCTCGCTCGATTTGAAGCTGTTCGCCGACGTCGAGGACAGCGTCCTCGACCTTTACAGCGCGGCGCGTAACGGCTATCTGCAGAGACGGCGCGCGACGATCCTCCATGCGGCCGCCGAGCGTGACGAGCAGTGGCAATGGGCCTTCGCGCCGGCGACGCCCGAGGTGCCAGTCGCGGTGGCGAGCGCGGAGCCGGTGACGACGAAGCCAGAGCCCATCCAATGAACAAGACTTCCGCCCTCCAGCCTCGCGTCGACGTCCAGCCGCGTCCGCAGCTCCGCGCGGTATCGTCGTCGGTGGTCGTTCGCGACCTCCGGCGCGAGTACGACGGCCGCGAGGTGGTGCGGGGCGTTTCGCTCGAGGTCCATGTCGGCGAGATCTTCGGGCTCCTGGGTCCGAACGGCGCCGGCAAGACCACGCTGCTCTCCATGATCTCGACGCGGCTCCGGCCGACGAGCGGCGACGTCTGGGTGCACGGCAAGCACGTCCGCCACGACCTCGACGCCGCCCGCCGGCTGCTGAACGTCGCCCCGCAGGAGGAGGCGCTCTACCCCACCCTCACGGCCGCCGAGAACCTCGCGTTCTTCGCCGAGCTATACGGGGTACCGCGCGCGGAGCGACGGCGGGCGGTCGCCGACGCGCTCGACGCGGTCGGGCTGACTGCGCGCAAGGACGACCGGGTGAACACGTACTCGGGCGGGATGCGGCGGCGGCTCAACCTGGGCTGCGCGCTCGTGAGCAGCCCGCGGCTGGTGCTCCTCGACGAGCCGACGGTCGCCGTCGACCCGCAGTCGCGCGCGCACATCTTCGACGCCGTGCGCGCGCTCCGCGATCGCGGTACGACGATCCTCTACACCACCCACCATCTCCAGGAGGCCGAGGACCTCTGCGATCGCATCGCGATCATGGACGAGGGGCGCGTGGTGGCGTGCGGGACGCTCACCGAGCTGCTGGCGAATTCGTCGACGAGCGAGGTCGTCGAGCTGCGGCTGCTCGAGCCGCTCGACACGATCGATCCGCTCCGCACCATCGACGGGGTGCGCAGCGTCGAGGCCGTCGGGCTCCAGCTCCGCATCTTCACGGCGCGCGCCCAGCAGGTGCTGCCGCGGCTCTACCGCGCCGTGTCCGCGCTCGGGCGCAGCGTGGTCCGCACCCGGGTCACGCCCGTCACGCTCGACGACGTGTTCCTCGAGCTCACCGGGAAGGAGCTCCGGGACTGATGCGCGCGCTCGCCGCCCTCGCGCTCGTCGCGACGGCGCTCGCGGTTCCCGCGCATGCCGAAGACGGCCCGATGGCCCGCACGCGTCAGGTGCTCGAGCAGAGCAGCGTGATCGTTAAGGGGACGGGCGACCGCAAGGAGAAGCTCTCCGCCCTCGGCGACCTCCTGCGCGGCTACCTCGACACCGAGGCCCTCGCCCACCTCGCCGCGGGCAAGCACCTCGAGGGGCGGAGCGACGCCGAGGTGAAGGAGTTCCTGTCGCTCTTCCACGAGTTCTTCGTCCGCACCTACACGCAGCGGCTGCTGCTCTTCGACGCTCCCGACTTCGCCTACGGCGCCGAGAAGATCGACGGTGACACGGCGCGCGTCGCGACCCAGGTCGTGACGCCGGGCGACAAGTTCGCGGTGGACTACACGCTCCGGCGCTCCGACGCCGGATGGCGTGCCGTCGACATCCAGGTCGAGGGCGTGAGCCTGGCTGGCAACTTCCGTGCCCAGTTCGACAGCGCCGTCGCCAAGGACTCCTTCCAGGGGCTGCTCGAGCGTCTCCGCGCCAAGGTCGCGGCGGCGCCGGCGTCGTCGTAGCCGCCATGTGGTCGGTCTTCCGCAAGGACCTGCGGATCTTCTTCCGCGATCGGAGCGCGCTGCTGTTCTCGCTCGTGATGCCGATCCTGGTCATCACGGTGATCGCGGAAGGGCTCCTCCACGACGACAAGGACGACAACCACATCACGGTGCCGGTGGTGAACCAGGACGTGGGGCCCGTCGCCGGCACCTTCGTGAAGCTCCTGCGCGAGCGCGCCGACGTCCCCGAGGTGTCGCGGGCGGAGGCCGAGGCCATGGTGCGCGATCAGCACCAGGCCGCCGCCGCGATCGTCTTCCCGCCTGGACTGAGCAAGCAGTACCTCCAGGGGAAGTCGACCGAGATCGAGCTCCTGACCGACCCGGCGTCCGGCTTCGACGTGCAGGCGGTGAAGATCTTGCTGCTCCTCATGGACAAGGAGGCGGCGGCGCTCGCCGATCCCTTCGCCGAGGACAAGATCACGCTCCGCGAGCGGAACCTGACCGGCACCAAGCTCGAGGTGTCGGCGTTCGAGCAACGCGTGCCGGGTTTCGCGCTCATGTTCGTGCTGCTCGCGGTCGTGTTCGGCACGTCGATGAGCATGCACGACGAGCGGGATGCGGGGACGATCGCGCGGCTCCTCGTGGCGCCCGGCGGCTTCACCCGCGTGCTGCTGGGGAAGCTCGCCGCGCGGCTGGTCGTGGGCATCGTCCAGATGCTGCTGCTGCTCGGCTGGGGGCACTGGAAGTTCGGCGTGTCGCTCGGGACCTCGCCGGTCGGGCTGCTCCTGCTGACGACAGCGTCGGTGTTCGCGGTCGTCGCTGCCGGGATGCTGGTGGCCGGGCTCGCCAAGTCGCGCGAGCAGACGCTGCCGCTCGGGCTGTCGTTCGTGATGGCGCTGTCGGCGCTCGGGGGCTGCTGGTGGCCGCAGTCGGCGCAGCCCGGATGGATGACCAGTATCGCCCCGGCCGTGTTCACTAGCTGGTCGATGCAGGGCCTGAACGACCTGATCCTTCGCGAAGGCGGCCTGGCCGCGATCGCGGTGCCTTCGCTCGTGCTCTTCGGCTACGGCGCGGCGACGATGCTCGCAGGCGTGCATCTGTTCCGCGTGCGGCACAGCGCGCGCTGACTCGGGGCCCCTACGGAGGCCGACTTCCCGAAGGCGTTCAGCGACTCGAGGTCCGAACGCCTCTCGGCGTACCTCGGGGACGGCCCCTGAACGGGAACCCGGCAAGGTCTTGCGCAGTTCCTGCACGCCTGGGGGGCCCTCGCGCGTGCGGTCGGCCAAAACCGGAGCCTGCGCTTGGCATGCTCCCTGCTCGCGGCACGTCATCACGCGACCGCGACCGGCGCAGGATGATGCCTCGCTGAAGGGGCCGGCATGGAGCGCCGCGCGCGCAGCCGCACCGTCTCCCCCCTCGCTGCCCCGTCCGCTTTCGAAGGTTCCGATCGTCCTCACGGTGCTTCTTTTCGCCGGCGCGATCGTCCCATGCCCATCGCTGCGGGATGCGGTCACGCTGGCGCCCGCCGATCGAGTGCATCTGGAGCTTCCCCCGCTCTACGTAGCTCTGGCGCCCATCTTCGGAGTCATGGACGTGCTCGCGTGCCTGACGCTGACCCAGCAGATCGCTCTCGTCCTCACGCTGGGAGTCGTCGTGGGCGCAGGGTGGCCGTCCCGGTCGCACTCCCTCGTACGGCCCCGCACGCGACTCGGCGCTGCACTGCTCTTCGCCGTCGGGCTTCTCGCGTACGCCGAAGCGATGCTCCTCTGGGACCGACCGATGGCCAGGCTACGGGCGGAGGACCCGGACGAGGTCGTGGTGGACTTCCACAGCCACACCCAGGACTCCCACGACGGCCGTCCGGGCTTCGACGACGAGCGGAACCGAACCTGGCACGCCCTCGCCGGCTTCAACGTCGCCTACGTGACCGACCACCATGCCTGGCGACGACACCCGAACCCGACCAACGCGGGCGAGGGCACGCTGCTGCTCACGGGCGCCGAGCTCCGCCTGGCGAAGACGTTCGTCGTGGCGCTCGACGATCCCACACGCTACCTCGAGGTCCTCGACAAACGCCATACGACCGTCATCCCCGGACGCCTCGAAGGACTCGCGCCTGCGCTCCGGCCCGGCCTCGTCCTGCCGCTACCAATGCGAACGGACCGAGCCGAGCGCGCCTGGCGGGAAGCATCGGGAGGGGTGATCGCGCTCGAGGTTCGCGATGGCGACCCGCGCGCCATCGAGCAGAGCCGTCGCGAGCACGACGACCTCCTTCGCCTCGCGGACCATCTCGACGTCGCGCTCGTCAGCGGGACGAACCTCCACGGCTGGGGGCGCACGGCCAGCGCCTGGACGCTCCTCCGCATCCCCGGCTGGGGGGGGATGCCCCCGGATCAGATCGCCGCCGCGATCGAAGACGTGCTCCGCCGCAGGAGCCCGGGCGCCGTTCGAGTGGTCGAGCGCGTGGTGGCCGATCCCGGGAGCTCCACGTTTGCACGCCTCCTCGCATTGCCATTGGTCGCTGTGAGTCTCATCCGCGCGCTGCAGCCCTGGGAGCGCGCGTCCTGGCTCGTGTGGATATGGGCGCCCGCACTCGTCATGCGGGCGCGACATCTCCGGAACCGGGGCGCGCGGACGGTCGAGGCGGGAAGGGGCCGCGCCTGAATGCTCTCCTTCGCGGTCTGCCGCGTCACGCGACCGCGAACAGATTCCACTCGCCCGGCACGCCCGCGAGCTCGTGTGTGCCCCGATCCGCGAACCGCAGCCGCGACCCCGCCACCAGGTCCTTCACCGTCCGCGACACCAGCACCTCGCCCGGCGCCGCGCTCGCCACGACCCGCGCGCCGATGTGGACCGCGATCCCCCCGATGTCGTTGGGCATGAGCTCGCACTCGCCGCTGTGGAGGCCCGCGCGGATCTCCATGCCCAGCCGGCGGACGCCGTCGCGGATGGCGCACGCGCAGCGGATTGCGCGTGCCGGGCCGTCGAAGACCGCGAGGAAGCCGTCGCCGACGGTCTTCACCTCGCGGCCGCCGAAGCGGACGATCTCGCGGCGGGAGAGCGCGTCGTGGCTCGCGAGGAGATCGCGCCAGCGCGCGTCGCCCATGCGGACGGCGCGGGACGTCGAGCCGACGATGTCCGTGAACAGGATCGTGGCGAGCACGCGGTCGGCCTCGCGGGCGGTGCGCATCCCGGTGAGGAACTCCTCGATCTCCTCGAGGATCGGATCCACGTCGCCCACCCAGGGCAGATGATCGACGCCCGGCACCTCGACGTACTGGGAGCCCGGGACCCGCTCGGCAATGTAGCGCATCCCGGCGGTCGGGGTGCAGATGTCGCCCTGGCGGGCGAGGACGAGCGTCGGCACGCGCACCGCGGGCAGCACGTGGCAGACGTCGACCTCGCCGATCATGCGGAGCAGCGACTGGATGCCGGCCGGGCTCACCGCGAAGCGCTCGAACCGGCCCCAGGAGCGGCGGAACGCGTCGTTGTTCGCGACGCTCGGCGCGAAGTAGTCGGCGCTGACGCCGGTACCCCACGCGTTCGCAATCTCCTCCATGAACGCGTCGAACCGCTCCGGCGGAATGCCGATGGGATACTCCGGGCCGCGCAGGAAACGGGCGGCGGTACCGTAGAGCACCAGCGCGCGCGTCCGCTCGGGATGGGCCGCCGCGAACATCGTACACATCGGCCCGCCCTCGGAGATGCCGAACAGCGCGGCCTCGTCGGAGCCGGCCGCGTCCATGACCGCCCGCACGTCGTCCATCCGCTGCTCGAGCGACGGCAGCTCCGCGACCGGGTCGGACAGCCCCGTGCCGCGACGGTCGAGCAGGATGAGCCGCGAGAACGACGCGAGACGCCGGAGGAAGCGCGCGCACGTGGGATCCTCCCAGGCGTACTCGACGTGCGACACCCAGCCCGGGACGAAGACCAGGTCCGGACCGTTGTCGCCCACCACCTGGTAGGCGATGTGGACGTCGCCACTCTTGGCGTAGCGCGTCTCGGTGGAGCCCGTGTGGTCGGATCGCGTCGGCGCGGGGACGCCTACCCGCAGCACCGGGGTCACGAACCGGTAGCCCACCCTTGGTACGGTCTCGATGATCGTCCGGTCCTCGCCCGTGTCCCCGAGCGCCTGCCGGAGCAGGAAGATGCCCTTGGTGAGGTTCCCCTCCTCGACGACTGCATCCGGCCAGGCCGCCGCCATGAGCGCGGCCTTCTCCAGCAGCCGCCCCTCGCTCGTCACGAGAATCCGTAGGAGATCGAACAGCTTGGGCGTGAGTGCGACGGGCTGGCCGGCGCGCGTGAGGGTGTGCTCGTCGACGTCGAGGACGAACGGCCCGAACCGGAAGACCTCCCACTCGTGCCCCATGAGCGGAAGGAATCTACCAGAAAAACGGAAGCCCGAAGCAAGGACCCCGCGGCGGCCGCTCGGCGATGAAGGGGGCGCCGGGACGATCCCTGTCGGCAACGGGCTCCGGCCCTTCGAGGAGAACACTGGAATGGGCAAGCGGCTTGCCGCGTCCATGTTCGGCGTTGGCTGTTACGCCGCATTCTTCTGAACGTTTCTCTCCGCGATCGGATTCGTCGGAAACATGGTGGTGCCGAAGACGATGGACTCCGGGCGCGACGGGTCCCTCGGCACCGCGCTGCTGACGAACCTGGCCCTCCTGGCCGCGATCCGGCTCGAGGAGCGCGATCTCATCGTCGCGCACGGAGAGACCTACCGGCGCTACCGGCGCAGCGTCCCGATGCTGGTCCCGCGGCCGCGCGCGCTGGAGCGCGCATGGACGAAGACGGACGACGCGGCGAAGCCGGTCGCGTCGAAGGGCTGAAAGGCACCCCGGCAGGCCCGTGCCCCTTCGGAGCATCGAAGCTCGGCGCGAGCCGACGCGAGGCCGCGGTCGCCCTGCGGGTCAGAGGCCGAGCATCCCCTTCTTCAAGTCCTCGGTCGGCGGGACCGGCCCCAGCCACACCGCGAAGAGCATCTCGCCGAACTCCCTTCCCGCGATCACGCCACTCGCCTGCGCGCCCCGGAGCACCGTCGTGCCGACGCCCGGCGCGTAGGCGAGGGTCAGCTCCTCTCCCTCCTTCACCGCCGGAATCATCGCGAGGAACGTCGTGATGCCGTCCTTCTGCCCCGCCGCCTTCTCCCTGGCATTGGCCTCGAAGCCCTCCGTGAAGGCGCCGGTGAGCTGATCCCGGCTCAGGTCTCGCAGGAAGTGCATGCGGACGGCCTTCGCCTGGTCGGAGCCGAGAATCGCCGTCGCGTCCTTGCTGGGCGTCTCCAGGTACAGCGCCCCGACGTAGACCTTGAACAGCGCCTTCTTGCGCAGTCCGACGCCGTTCAGAGCGAGCATCCTCGCGCCGACGGTCAGCGTGTCCGGCATGGTGACGCCGGCGAGCTCCCTGGCAGTCGTCGGCAGGGACGCGAGCAGCAGTCCCGCCAACGCGACTCCGGCGACTCTTCCGCTCATGATCCTGCCCTCCTCCCTGGAGTGCTAGGCGAAGCGGCCCGACTTGGCTATGCCCCCTTCAGAGGCAAGACCGTGTGCAGCGGCCGCGGTCGGTGGGCGCCGCGCCGGGGACGCCTCTTCCTACTCTTCCGTCCGCTCGTCGATCGCCTCGGCCCAGAGCGCCTTCGCCGAGCGACCCTCCGACTCCGCGCGGGTCTCGAGCGTCGTTCGAACGTGGAGGATGAGGTCGGCGATGTGGTCGCGGGCGGCGTTCAGCGGTGTCAGCAGGTCGGAGAGCACGGCCTGGTCGCCGAGGTCGCCGGCGGCAAACCGCTCGAGCGCCTCCTGCTTGAGCTCGAGCACCTCGCGTTGGAGGGCGGCGAGCGCTTCGAGATCGAGCGTGTCGGCCAGCTCGAGCGCCGCCACCCGACGCTCGACGTCGACCACGCGCAGCAGATACGTCCCGAAGGTCTCGTCTCGCAACGAGGCGTCACGTCGGCGACGCCACTGCCAGAGGAAGAGTACGCCACCCACCAGCGAGCCGATGAGCCCCTGCAGCTTGCCGAGGCTCACGAGCGTCTCCTGGCGGAAGTACGGCTTGTCGCGCCCGAGGTACGCGACCGCTCCGGCATGGAGCGGCAGGCGCGGTGGCGCCTTGAGCGCCCCGGCCTCGAGCACCGGCGACGTCAGACGGGCGAATTGCGAGCCGAACACCGCATCGACGACGGTCGCGACGGTGGCCGCCGGCACGCGATCGTTGGTGATCAGCACGAGGCTCACGCCGAGGGTATGCATGGACTCCGCAGGAATCGGCGGATCGGTCCCGTAGATGAACGCCGGGACGACCACGTCGGACACGCTGCGGCGGTCGACATCGCCGCTGTCCACGGGTTGGTCGGTGAGGAGCGCGGCCAGCCGGAACGCCTCCGCGAACGGCAGCGGCACCAGGCGATAGCCGGCGGCGTGGATCAGCCGGAGCGCCACCTTCGACGGCACCGTCGCGACGAGCACGACCGCGTCCGGCATCGCGCTTCGTGGTCCCGCGATCAGCGCCAGCAGCTCGGAAATGTCGAGGTAGCGGGCCTCGATCGCATTCACCCCGATGCCGGCGAAATCGAGCACCGCCTCCGCGAGCGCGGCGGTGCCCGAGCCGCGCGGGCCGAGGTCGACGCTCCGGCCGCGGAGCGCGTCGAGCCGGTAGCGCACGGCGTCGGCCAGGTCTTCCTTCACCAGCAGGTGCAGCGCCTCGACGTGGAGCGGCGTGGCCTCGCGGAGGTGGGGACGCAGCTCTAGGCGGTAGGTGCCGGACACGAGCGCGAAGTCGATCCGGCCGGCGTCCACCTCCGCGACCTGCTCCTCGGTGGCACGCGTCTCGACGAGACGAGCGTCGACGCCGCGTGCCACCAGCTCGCCGAGGAGCGCGCGGGCCACCACGACACGTGTGGTGTCCATCGGCCCGGCCGTGAGCGTGATTCGCGGCGGCCGGCGGCTCGTCCCCGCGAGGAGGATCACCCCTGCGAGCCCGAGTCCGACGACGGCCAGCGCGAGCGCGAGCCAGCCGCGGCGACGCCTCCACACCAGCTTCGGCATGATCCGCGGGGGAGCGGGAGCCGTGCGTGACGCCTTCATGCTCTCCGAGAGATTCAGAGCAGCTCTTCGATCACGTGCACCGGTCCGTCGGCGCGGACGTCTCCGGTCGCGACCGCAAGGAGCCGGTTGAGGAAGGCATACCTCGGTTCGGCGGTCTCGAAGCGCGGCACCGTACGAAAATACGCGCCCCCTGGCGCTCCATCGTCACGGATGCCCTCGAACGTCATGTGGACGAGGGCGCCTTCGTCGGTCTCGAGCGTGATGCGCAGGTCGAGCTCCGTGACGCCGTCCGGCCGTTTGATCGTCCAATCGTCGCCCCCCGGCAGTACCTTTCCGCGAAGCCGGTCCCCTTCGAACGAGCCGCCGGTGATGGGAAACGTGTCGCGCGTGCCGTGCGGCCCGGCCCCGATGTCCTGTGTCGGGGCCGTGGTCAAACGAAGCGTCATCAACGGACGTGTACGCATGGCATTGTTCCTGTCCAGGGGTGCTGGAGATGCAGCCGCGAGAGGTCTGCCTGCGTAGCCGGCGACCGTCGCCACCGCGGCGAGCTTGAGAACGTCTCTTCGTCGAGGCTCCATGCGCCTCACAGGATCTCGTGGATCGTGTAGATGGGACCCTCGGGGCGCCGGTTGCCGCTCGATACGGCGAGCAGGCGGTTCAAGAACGTGTATTTCGGATGGCCGGTCTCGAAGCGGGGCATCGTGCGGAAATAGTAGGTGGACGGGTCGACGGTCTCGCCGCGCGCGAGCGCCGCGATGACCTCCGCCGGCCCGTGACGCAGCCCGAACGATGTCATGTGGATGAGAGCGCCGTCGTCGGTCTCGAGCGTGAGGCGCAAGTCGAGCTCGAGCACGCCGTCGCCTCGCAGGAGGGTCCAGTCACCGCCGCCGGGCAGCACCGTTCCGCGCAGGCGCGGGCCGTCGAAGTGTCCGCTCGTTATCGGCGCGGTGACGCGCGTGCCGTGAGGCACGGCGCCGATCTTCTGTGTCCCGATGACCGCGACCTGCAACGTCATCAACAAACGGGACTCCATCGCTTTACCGCCCCCTGCTCGACGCAGGCGAGACGACGACGTGCTTCACCTCCGCCGTGTAGCGACCCGCGGCCGCGGAGGCGTCCTCCGCCGTGTTCCCGCGCTCGCGCGCGTCCATGTACGCCGCGTACCAGTCCCACCAGTCGTGGGGTGGGGCGACCGACTCGAACGCGCCGTGGTGCTCGGCCGTTTCATGCAGGAGCCGTGCGAGAGCCGAAACGTCCATCGTCACACCCGGCCGGGGAGCCGCGTCGTGATCTCCCGCAGCAGCCGGACTTTGCCGTCGGGATCGCTGAACGAGGCGTACGAGGCGTAGGAACGGCGTTGGGGATCTGGACCCTGGGCGTGCGCCTCGGTGCCGGCGTAGAAGCCGCCGCCGAGGCCACCGCCGGCGTCGTGGAACACGCGTACCTCGACGCCGTGCGAGCGGAGCTCGTCGCGGGCGGCGGCGATGTCGGGCACCGCCAGGACCATGCGATCGATCGAGCCCGGCCGAGCGAAGGTGACCCCCGTGCCGAAGATGATCGAGCACGCCGAGCCGGGCGGCGTCAGCTGCACTATCCGGTAGCCGTTGCTGCCGGCGTAGTCGATGTGCTCGCGGAACCCCAACCGCTTGTGGAGACCCTTGGCCCGATCGACGTCGGCGACGGGAACCACCGCGACCTCGAGCTTCATGTCCATGGTGCGCTACTTCGCACGGGCGATCGCCCTCGTCGAGCCGTCGCAACCACTGCGGAGGCAGCGGGAACGGCGGCAGCCCCGAGAGACGATCGCCGCCGATCCGGGCGCGCGGCGCTCCCGGCTTGCGGAGGATCGGCCCGCCGTGATCGATGGCACGGACGATGACCCCCGGCGCACCGCACACCGCGACCGACGCGGACCTTCCCCCCTACGACCCCGCCCGACTCCTCGGCGCGCCGTTCCCCGAGCGGGTGCGGCTCGTCTGCCGGAGCTTCGCCGCGCAGGCGCACCCGACGCCCCGCATCGTGATGGCGATGTACTGGGCGAAGTATCTGCTCCTCTACGTCGGCGGCTGGACCTTCTTCGTGTTCCGCTCGGCCGCCTACCCCGGCATCGCATCGCCGGGCGCGTGGGCGTTCACGGCCGTCGCGTTCCACAAGGCGATCCTGTGGTCGATCTTCTACGAGCTGATGGGCTTCGGGTGCGGCATGGGGCCGATGAACGCGCGGTTCAACCCGCCGTTGGGCGGGTTCCTGCACTTCCTGCGCCCGGGGACGACCAAGCTGCCGCTCGTCCCGGGCCTGCCCGTGGTCGGCGGGATCCGCCGGACCTGGCTCGACGTCGCGCTCTACGCGGCGAACCAGCTCTGCCTCCTGCGCGCGTTGCTCGCGGCCGACGTGACGCCGGCGCTCCTGTGGCCGAGCACCGTGCTGATCCCGCTGCTCGGCCTGACCGACAAGACGCTCTTCCTGGCCGCGCGCGCCGAGCACTACTGGGTGGCGCTCGTCTGTCTCACGGTCGCGCACGCGGGCGACCTCTGGCTCTCGGCCTGCAAGACGATCTGGTGCGCGATCTGGTTCTGGGCCGCGACCTCGAAGCTCAACCACCACTTCCGGTCCGTGATCATGGTGATGATGAGCAACGGGCCGTTCTTCCCGCGGTGGCTGAAGAAGCGGCTCTTCGTCTCCTACCCGGACGACCTCCGGCCGTCGCGCATGGCGGCGCTCATGGCCCACGGGGGCACGGTCGTCGAGTACTCGATCCCCGTGGGGTTGCTGCTCGCGAGCACGCACCCCGCCGCGACCGCGGTGATGCTCGTCGTGATGGCATGCTTCCACGGCTTCATCGCCATCAACAACCCGAGCGGCATGCCGATCGAGTGGAACATCCTGATGATCTACGGCGGCGTCTTCCTGTTCGGCGTCCATCCCGACGCGAGCCTGCGAGCCGTCGCCGCAACGCCTGCGCTCGCGGCGTTCCTCTTCTTCTGCCTCGCCGTCGTGCCGTGCTTCGGCAACTTCGACCCGGCGCGCTGCTCCTTCCTGCTCGCGATGCGCTACTACGCCGGCAACTGGGCCTACAACATCTGGCTGGTGCGCAAGGGCAGCGCCGCCAAGTTCGGCACGCTCGTGAAGGCGGCGGGCACCTTCCGCGAGCAGCTCGAGAAGCTGCTCGGCGACCCGGTGGCGGTGGACGCGGCGGTCACGCTCGCGATGGCCCACCGCTTCATGCACTTCGAGGGACGGCCGCTGCTGGAAGCGCTGCCGCAGGCGGTCGACGACATCGACGCCTACGAGTGGATGGAGGGCGAAGTGCTCGGCGGCATGGTGCTCGGGTGGAACTTCGGCGACGGCCATCTGAACGGCACGCAGCTGCTGGCCGCGGTGCAGGCGCAGTGCGGCTTCGAGCCGGGCGAGGTGCGCGTGGTGATGGTCGAGTCGCAGCCGCTCTTCGGGTCCCGCATGGCGTGGCAGATCGTCGACGCGGCGAGCGGGGTGGTCGCGCGGGGCGAGACGTTGCTCGCTCCGATGCGCACAGTGCAGCCGTGGCCGACGGGGCGGTTCGCCGACGCCTTCGCGCGCCGCCGACCCGTCGAAGTCGCCTGAGCGCCGGCGGCGATGGCGGCGTCCCACCCCGAGGCCGTG